>Ga0197143_1000124_pt1 | contig 87558 bp, 80 predicted proteins | sample GBS70_MetaG_FD_148603 | JGI IMG/M metagenome (GOLD analysis project Ga0197143, IMG submission 148603) | Sediment microbial communities from Great Boiling Springs, Gerlach, Nevada, United States - GBS 70_MetaG | ecosystem: Environmental > Aquatic > Thermal springs > Hot (42-90C) > Sediment...
TTGATGGGGGTGATGGGATTTCAAGCCTGAACCCGAACGACGTCGAAAGCATCTCCGTGCTTAAAGGCGCTGCCGCCGCTGCGCTTTATGGGACACGCGCCCGCAGAAGAAGCCCTCAGCCGTCAGGGCTTACGTGGCGACCCCAGCGACATGGCCGTTCGGGTCTGGTGGGATCGGCCCTAAACTCCGAAAGCTTTGAAGGCCCACGACCTAAGGTCGTGGGCCTTCAGGTTTAGGATGGAAGCGATTCCTTTTCTTGCCGTAAGGCTGTTTTTCTATCCTGTTGATGTGTATTCTTCTCTCAACGTAATGCCAATACCTTGGGAAGCTATGCGCACGTTAAAGTCGCTTGCTTTTGTGATCTCCTGTATGCCCTTGCTGGTCTTCGCCCAGTACCCCGCCCCCGAACGCATCACCATCTACTGGGGCCTGGTAGCCAATCAGGAAAACGGCCGCGCACGCTGGGAGCTGACGCTGGTCAACCAAGACACCGTAGCCCTGCCCCCCTCAGGCTGGAGTCTGTTTTTCAACTTTATGCGCCTTATCGATGCGCAAAGCGTCTCTCCCACGGTGCAGCTTACCCATATAAACGGCGACTTTTACCAGTTAGCGCCTGCTGCAACGTTCACTCCGCTCCCCCCAGGCGCACGCCGTACGCTGACGTTCGAATCCTTCGGCCCCATCCTTAAAGCTATTGATGCCCCAGCAGGCTTTTATTTTGTATTTCGCGACTCTGAAAGCCGAGCGTTACCGCCTATGCCAGTGCGCGACGTCCGCATTTTACCCTTTGCTTCCGCATTTCAAACCCAAAGCCATCCCGCAGATCAGCGCCCTGTTCCTACGCCAGCACTCGATTACTATCAAAACGCCTACCTCGAAGTGCTTCCTCCCGAAACCCTGACACCCGTGATCCCTACCCCCTATCACTTGTCTCGCCGAAGAGGATCCTGGAAGCCGGAACACACCATCACCATTGCCTACGAATCCAGCCTAAGCCATGAAGCGGCCTTCTTAGCCCAAGTTCTAACACCCTTTTTGCACACGCCTCCACGCCTCATTGAAGGGACCCAAGGAGCCATTCGGCTTCGACTGGGCCCCGTCCGTCTCCCAGATACCAACCAGGAAGCCCGAAGCGAAGCCTACCATTTAAGTATTGAGCCTACGACCGGTGTTACCATTACCGGCAGCGATCCGGCCGGCGTATTCTATGGTATCCAAACGCTACGACTGCTCATTGACCCTGCCCAATATCGCCAGCCAAGTGTGAGCTTCTCGTTGCCCGCCTTGGAAATTGTCGACGCGCCCCGCTTTGGCTATCGCGGATTGCACCTGGACGTAGCCCGCAATTTCCAGCCCAAGGACGTGGTGCTTCGACTCCTTGATATCATGGCACTATACAAGCTCAACCGCTTTCATTTTCATTTGACCGACGACGAAGGCTGGCGGCTGGCCATTGACGGCCTGCCAGAACTAACCGACGTAGGAGGTTGCCGAGGACACACGGAAACCGAATCCGACTGCCTGATTCCTTCTTACGGCTCAGGTCCAGAAGCCGGACGCCTGCCTGGAAGCGGCTATTACACGCGCGAAGACTTTATTGAAATCCTTCGCTATGCCACGGCCCGGCACATCGAAGTGATCCCGGAAATCGACGTGCCCGGCCATGCACGCGCAGCCATCAAAGCCATGGAAGCCCGCTACGTTCGTCTAAAAGCAGCAGGCCTCCCTGAAGCCGAAGCAGCAGCCTATCGCCTGATCGACCCTGCAGATACTTCCACATACCGCTCCGTCCAGGGCTGGAACGACAACGTCATCAACGTTTGCCTGCCTTCAACTTATCGCTTCCTCGAAAAGGTTGTAGACGAACTTCAGCGCCTTTACCGTGAAGCCGATGCACCCTTACGCGTGGTGCACACCGGCGGCGACGAGGTGCCTCACGGTGCCTGGGTTGGCTCCCCGGCTTGCCAAAGCCTCATGCAATCCGAAGGGATCGACAACCCAGCAGCCTTACAGCAGCTGTTCTTGGAACGGCTTCATCAGATCTTGCAGCAACGAAAATTGCGCACGGCAGGATGGGAAGAAATCGGCCTTATGGCTACAGAAGAAAACGGACGGCACGTACATCGCCCCAATCCCCACTTCCGCAACCAAGGCTTCCTGGTCTATGCCTGGAACAACATCTGGGGTAGCGGAGCCGAAGACCATGCCTATCGGCTGGCCAATGCCGGCTACGACGTAGTGCTTTCGCTGGCCTCAAATCTGTATTTTGACCTGGCTTATACCAAACACCCAGAAGAAGCCGGACTCTACTGGGCCGGTTTTGTGGACAACGATACACCGTATCGCTTAGAGCCTTTCAACGTATTCCTGGGTCCGCTCTACGACTGGTTAGGCCGTCCATTGCCCCCCGAAGCCTTCGCGCATCATGAACGACTAACGCCCGAAGGCCAGCGCCGCATTGTTGGCATCCAAGGACAACTTTGGGGAGAAACCCTGCGTACGCCTGATCGCGTCTTCTACATGGCCTTACCGCGCTTGTTCGCACTGGCCGAGCGGGCCTGGGCCCGCCAACCCGAATGGAGCCAAATCCAGAACTCCAACGCCCGTCAGCATGCGCTCCGGAAAGCATGGAACGAATTTGCCAATCGCTTAGGCCAGCGCGAGCTGCCCCGGCTCGACGCCCTCTATCCTGAAGGACTCCCTTACCGCCTACCCCCACCCGGCGCTATTGTCGAAAACGGCTATTTGAAGGCCAACGTAGCGTTACCTGGTCTAGCAATCCATTACACACTCGATGGCAGCGAGCCCACCGCGGCCTCTCCACGCTACACAGCGCCTGTTCGGCTTGAAGGCCACGGTGAAGTCCTACTGCGCACCCTGAATACGCGCGGCCGCGGTAGCCGCACCGTACGGGTCGTCTATTAAGCCAGAAAAAGGCGGTCTAAAAGCTGTTCCAGTATGCGGTGTAACGGTTTATAGGCGTCATGGGCATAGGCCAATAGCGCCTCTACTGGCTGCACATAGGGCGAGCGCTTCCGGGCAACCTCGAGCTCAGCGCTGGCGGCCCGTAGGAGGGTAGCCACACTCTCAGGAGTCATTTCTAGGTGAAACTGTAAGCCCAGCGCCTGATCATTCCAGCAAAAGGCCTGATGGGCATAGGCCGCACTTTCCATGAGGTGCACAGCGCCTGGGGGCAAATCGAATGTGTCTCCATGCCAGTGAAATACTATCAATTCATCGGGCACCCCTACCAGCAGGGGATGCTGACGGCCCTGTGGGGTGCAGCGCACAGGAAACCAACCAATTTCAGGCTGCGAGCCAGGATAAACACGTCCGCCCAGTACATCGGCCAAAAGTTGTGCCCCTAAACACACCCCCACAACGGGCTTACCCGAGTTCAACACCGCCTCCAGAAATTTCTTTTCATCCCGGAGCCATGGGAAGCGCGCTTCCTCATAGACGCCCATAGGCCCTCCCATGACCACTACCCCCTCAACCACATCCGGAAAAGGCAGCGGGTCTCCTGCATAAAAGCGCGTGAATGACAACCGATGCCCACGTTGCTCAGCCCAACGGGTAATGTGGGCCGGTCCCTCAAAAACGACGTGCTGCAAAACGTGAAGCTGCATTGTGACGACTTTGCTTATACTTCCCTGCCTCCCAAGATAAACTATGTCCCCATAAAGGCGCCCTATACCACAGGTCGCCTGGATCGACAACGTCTATGGTTTTGCAGGCGTTAGCCAGACAAAGTCGCCTTTTTCGGAATGCAATTTAGGGTTAAAAGTCCCAGGATGCTCAGAAGGGATGTATACCACCACCAGCATCCGAGAACCTGGCCGATAGCGCAGCAGCATCTCGGGCGTACCCAGCCGTCCTTCCACATGAAAAGCGCCGGTTACATGCACAACGAGCGCTTCTGGCTGCCGCATCAGGTGCTCGGCCAGCGTGTAAGCCATGGTGGCGTCCCAAAGCGCCTGAGCTTGCAGCAATCGGTCAGGGTCGACATGTAGGGTATCGAGGTGGGGCATCCGTTGTAGAAAACGATGGCGATAGCGTGCTGAAGGCTCCGGGTAGGGCAACGGAGGAAGATAGGTCCGGGCCTGTGGCGAAAGGGCCTCCAGGGCTTCCCGTCCTAAACGGCTTACCCGGTTTACATAGCGCCGTGGGGCATTGGCAGCCAATATCTTCCACTGATGGGTCCGGGCAAACTCCACCAGCGGCCGATAATCCCGCTTATAGTTCACCCAAGGGCGCGCGGCCTCTAAAAACTGCGCCTCGGTGATAAGTCCTTCGTGGTATTCGTCGAGCACCAGCTGCACATCGCGCTCGAACATTTCCAGCGAAAGCACCAGGGGCCGCCTTTCATCCAAACGGGCCTGGAGCTCTTGAAGCAACTGAAGCTGCAGCCGATGGGCAACCGTGTCATCGTGCTGCTCACCCAGAAAAACGACTTCTACCGACGACATCGCGCCAAGCAGCTCCTCCAACGAAGCTGGCCGCCCATCCCCCCAAAACAAGCCTGGCGTTGAGACTTGTGCTGTAGCCGAAAGGCTCCAAAATAACCCTAACCCTAAAGCCCAAACTTTCATAGGTTCTTTCACATGGCCATGCCGCCGTCAACGTGCAGCACATGCCCTGTGATATAGCTGGCTGCAGCAGAAGCCAGGAAGAGCACGGCCTGGGCAACGTCTTCAGGTGTGCCGGGCCTCCCCAGCGGAATGCTACTTAACATGGCCTGGCGCGCCTGTTCAGGAAGCGCAGCCGTCATGTCGGTCTCAATGTAGCCGGGCGCTACTACGTTTACCGTAATCCCGCGACTACCCAACTCGCGGGCAAGGCTTTTTGAAAAACCAATAATACCCGCCTTTGAAGCCGCATAGTTTGTCTGGCCTGCATTTCCAATTACGCCCACCACAGAGGAAACGTTAATGATGCGGCCACTACGCTGGCGCATCATGGGGCGGTAGACCTGCTTGCAGAAATTAAACACGCTTTTCAAGTTGGCAGCCAATACGGCATCCCAATCCGCTTCGCTCATGCGAAGCAACAGGTTGTCGCGGGTAATGCCAGCGTTGTTTACAAGCACATCGATCGTTCCCCAAGCCTCCAAGATAGCTTCGACCACGCGGCCAGCTGCTTCCAGATCGGCTGCATCGGCTTGAAAAGAAAGTACAGCGGTGCCGCTTTGTTCAAGCTGCTGCTGCAGGGCTTCAGCCTCCTGCACCGAGCTGCGATAAGTAAACGCAACACGAGCACCCGCCTGAGCAAATGCTTCTACGATAGCACGACCAATCCCTCGCGTTCCCCCTGTAACCAAGACAGATTTACCGGAAAAATCGAACGTCATAGCTCAGACCTTTTGCTGAAGCAGGATTTCGAGTTCATCGGCCGTACCGACGGTAAGCGTCTGAACGTCCCGACCCAAGGTACGTCGGACCAGTCCGGTTAAAACGTTGCCAGGACCAATTTCCCAAAATGTGGTAATTCCATCGGTCTGCATGCGGTGCAGCGTCTGCGTAAAGCGAACCGGAGCAAGCATCTGCTCTACCAGCCGAGTGCGAATTTCATCAGGATCTTGCGTAGGCGCTGCCGTTACGTTAAGGTACACCGGGCACTTCGGGGGGTATAACGGCACTTGCGCAATGGCTTTGGCCAGCTGCTGACTGGCTTCTTCCATAAGCGGCGAATGAAAGGCGCCGCTTACAGGAAGCCTAACAACGCGGCGGGCCCCTCGGTCCTGCGCCTTTTCTGCCGCCCGCGCTACAGCCTCTACCTCGCCGGAGATGACCACCTGGCCTGGGGCGTTGTAGTTGGCCGGTTGCACCAAGCCGCCGCCTTCCTCCATGACTTCACGGCAGAGCATCTCAACCGCTTCGTCATCCAAACCCAGGATAGCGGCCATGGCTCCGGGGCGCTTGCGGCCGGCTTCCGCCATAAGCTGCCCCCGCAGACGCACCAGACGAAGTCCATCTTCAAAGGAGAGCACTCCGGCCGCCGCCAGGGCACTGTATTCACCCAAACTATGCCCAGCAACGGCATCTGGACGACAGCCGGCTTCCTCAAGCACCGCCACTACGGCCAGGCTGTGTACATAAAGCGCCGGCTGCGTAATGTCGGTCTGGGCAAGGGCAGCAGCGGCGGCTTCGGCATCTTCGGTATGCGAACCAAACAGATAGGCCGTCAGCTCAAATCCAAGCAGCTGATTTGCCGCCTCTAAACGTGCCCGCGCTTGCGGGAAACGGCCCCATAGGTCTTGGGCCATTCCTACGCGCTGGGAACCTTGTCCAGGAAATAACCAGGCCTGCGCCATAGACGACGGTTATATGCTTGTTGAAACAGTGGCTTCTGCCGCTTCGGCTGCCACTTTGTGCCCATCGTAGGCCCACTTCAAATAAAGGGCACCCCAGGTGAAGCCCCCTCCAAAGGCGGCCAAGATGAGGTTATCCCCCCGCCGGAGCTGCCGTTCCCAGTCGTAAAGACAAAGCGGAATGGTGGCCGCTGTTGTATTGCCGTAGCGATCGATGTTGACCATAACCTTGTCAGGCGAAAGGCCCATGCGGCGAGCTGTGGCATCGATGATGCGCAAGTTGGCCTGGTGCGGTACGAGGTAGCGCACGTCTTCGGCCGTTAGGTTGTTGCGTTCCATGATCTCAACGGCCACTTGTGCCATACCCTCAACGGCTAGCTTAAAGACCGACCTTCCCTCCTGATGCAGATAATGCAGCTTGCGATCGACCGTTTCGTGGGTAGGGGGATTGAGGCTACCGCCGCCCAGCATGCACAGCAGTTGCCAATCTCGGCCGTCGCAGTATTCTACCGAATCGATTAACCCACACTCTGGGTCCGGCTCAAGTAGCACCGCGGCCGCTGCATCCCCAAAGAGAATGCAATTGTTACGATCGGTGTAATCCGTGATCGTGCTCATCTTATCTGCCCCGATCACCAGCACCCGCTCATGTTTGCCGCTTTCGATAAAGCGAGCCGCAGTCGATAAGGCAAACAAAAAACCACTGCAGGCTGCCGAAAGATCAAAACCCCAAGCCCGACGTGCACCCAGGTTGGCTTGGACCAAGCAGGCAGTGGCAGGGAAAAACATGTCGGGGGTAACCGTAGCCACGATAATCAGCTCCACCTCGGCGGGATCCATGCCGCGTTTTTGCAGCGCTTCTCGTGCTGCTTCGGTAGCCATGTAGGAAGTCGCCTTCTCAGGATCCCGAAGGATGCGGCGCTCGTGAATGCCTGTTCGCGTTCGAATCCATTCGTCGGAAGTGTCGACCATCTGTTCCAGATCCGCATTGGTCAGGCGATCTTCTGGCAAAAAGTGGCCAACAGCCGTAATGGCAGCGTAGGGCATAGGGAATAATTAGGCTGAATGAAACGCTTCTGCAATAGAACGTACTACCTCTTGTTCGACCATCTCCGCGGCAGCCAGGATCATACGCGCAATCGCACGGGCTGAAGAGCTGCCATGCCCAATCACCACAGGGCCGTTTACGCCTAACAGCGGCGCCCCCCCGTATTCTTCGTAATCAAAACGACGCAACACGTTGCGCAAAAGGCCCAGCACCAGCCGTTGCTGCGCTTCTTCAAGCCCCTGGTCCTTCATCTCCTGTCGCAGCATTTCTACGAAAGCCGTCACCATGCTCTCACCCAGCTTGAGCATAATGTTGCCCACAAAACCGTCGCAGACAACTACGTCGGCGGCATGGTGCATCAAATCGCGCCCTTCAATATTGCCTCGAAAATTAATGTCAGGAGCTGCTTGCAAAAGTTCGTAGGCTGCTTTAGTCAGGGCATTGCCCTTACCTGGCTCTTCCCCAACATTCAGCAGTCCGACGACGGGACGCGGAAGCTGCCAAACCCGCTCAACAAATACGGATCCCATCCGGGCAAACTGCAACAGGTGCTCGGGCTTGCAATCGACGTTGGTGCCAATGTCAAGCACCAGGCAACGGCCACGTGTGGTAGGGAAAAAACCCACAACCGATGGCCGCGCGATCTCGGGTAATCGACCCAGCACAAAAAGTGCTATGGCCATCACGGCGCCAGTGTTGCCTGCACTGGCAAAGGCGTCAGCTTGTCCCTGAGCCACAGCCTGCAGGCCCCGATGGATTGACGAGTGCGGCTTTGTCTTTACGACAGCAGCCGGCGACTCGGCCATCCCGATGACTTCCGGGGCATCGATCAATACCAACGCTGCACTTTCCTGCCCTCCTCGCTGCTCGAGCTCTGCTTCCAGGAGAGTGCGAGGTCCGAAGAGCTGAATCTGCAGCCGCTCTGGGGCTTCCTTAAGGGCCTGCAAAGCCCCTTCGACGACTACCGCGGGCGCGGCATCGCCACCCATAGCATCTACTGCAACGCGAATGGCCATGTGCTGTACCGTTCGCCCTTTACCCTGAAGCCTAAAGCCTGAGGTGCCAAAATACAACGTGCCGCCCTAAGATGCGACAGGGCGGCACGTGTTTTAGACGAACTCAGCCACGTCGACCACTTTGCGTCCGCGGTAGTAGCCACACGAAGGGCAGGCATGATGCCGCAGTTTCATGTTCCCACAATTGGGACATTCCATAAGCGGCAATGAAGCCTCTACAAGCTGGCGATAATACACCGCCCGCCGCTTACGCGTACGCGCCTTTGAATGTCTACGCTTCGGATTGGCCATAATCCCAAAAACTTTGATGGTTTAGTAAGCAACCTTAACCGTTTCGCAATCGCCGCAGCACCTCCCAGCGCGGATCCACTGGAGATTCTTCCGCTTGCGTCGCTTCCGTAGCGCCAAACTGCGTAGGAAGCGGGATAGCTTCGGCACCCGGTTTGACCTTCCGTAACGGAATAGCCAAAAGCAGCGTGTCCCGCACCACATCGGTTAAGTCCACGTACCGATCCGAGGGTCTTAGCTCCCGCACCTCTTCTACATCAGTCCGCGCCACTACCGCGCCGGGCGGCGCATAAAACAGCGTGTAGCTACCCTCAATCGCCTGCTTAAACAGCTCCAACGTACGGTCACACTCTAAGGTAGCTGTAGCCCCAGCCCAGAGTTGCACCAACAACCGCCCGTCATAATAATCCAGCGTCAGCTCAACCCGAATGTCTTCAAACTGGGCCGGATCTAACTCCAGCGATTCAGCGGACGGCCTTAGGATCAGGTGCTGGCCTCCAGGCCGCAATGCCGTCAAATCAAGCCGCACCATAAGACACCCTCCCAAGCACGGTCGGTAAACAGTCGCAAATCAACGAGGCGAGTCCACCGGAGTTCCGCTGCTTAAACCCATCCCAGCAGCATCGCTATCCCTAACAACAATAACATCACCCCAACCCTCCAAAGATGGCTGCGTCGCTGCATCGGAAACGCATACCCACAATAGGGACAGACCGCAGCTTGCCCCTCGACCTCCAGCGCACACGCAGGACACTCCTTTTCCTTCATGAGTCGCCCCTTATGAGAAACTCAGCAGGACTTCACGCAACAGGCCAAACGCTTTATCAAACGCTGGGTTCAAAGCCTTCCCTAAGCACTAAGGTTCAGCATCGTAACATTACATTGCCCAGCTTGCGGTTCAGCCTCCGAAGCTGTAGCATTACCTCACATTCAGGTGACAAGCCTACAGCAGGCCCAAGTTATCCACCGCCTTGAAAAATGTGGATAACTTGTGCAAAACCCCAAGACAACTTCCCCAACCTCGGCTTGTCGCCTTTTTGAGACAGCCATGAGAAACAAGGCGTGAGTTTTAATCATTCCTTAATTACAAAAGTTTTTAAAAAACAGAAACTTGTGCAAAAATATGACTTGTGGATAAGTTGTGGAAAATGTATTGGAGCCGCTGTGAGATCGGCTGCGTTACCCACAAAAAACCCACAGGATGTGCATAACTGGTGCATAAATTATGGCGAGCTAAAGCTGTGCGCATGAAATCTTCTGTGTTAGAGGCTTCGCCAACGTTTGTGATGACACCACTTGCGGGCATGGAGCGAACACCAGAAACAGTCTGGAAAGCTTGTCTCGAAATCATTCGAGACAACGTCAACCGACAGAGCTACAAAACCTGGTTTGAACCGATCAAACCGCTCAGCCTTGTAGAGGAGGCAGAGGAGATCAAGCTGATTGTGCAGCTTCCTAGCCGGTTCTATTTTGAGTGGCTAGAGGAGCACTACTACAGTCTGCTGCGAAAAACCATTACCAAAGTGCTAGGGCCGCGAGCGCGCCTGTTCTATAAAATCGTGATTGAAAAAGAAGACCCCGAGAGTGGCTTTGAAGGCGCCACAATGAGCCTTCCGGCACGCACCACGGAAGAGCCCCCGCCGGTACACCGGCCTACGCCTTTACGACAGCCTATAGCTCCAGAACCACCCCAAGCGGCTGCTTCTCCCGCACCCGCTTCAACAGCCGAGCCCAAAAAGGCAGAACTGGTCGTTGCCCATCCGTTTGCTATCCCCGGCATCCGCCGCATCCAGGTAGACAGCAATTTGGACCCCGACTATACCTTTGACCGCTTTATTGAGGGAGACTGCAATCGGTTAGCACGAAGTGCAGCCTTAGCCATCGCCAAACAGCCGGGTACAACCAGCTTCAATCCTTTTTTAGTTTACGGTGGCGTTGGCTTGGGCAAAACCCACCTGATTCAAGCTATTGGGAACTACGCCCGTCAGTACCGCACAGCAGAAACAATTCTCTACGTTTCAAGCGAGCGCTTTACCAATGAATTCGTGCAAGCCATCCAGCACAACAGGGTAAGCGAGTTCTCCATGTTTTATCGCCAAATTGATCTGCTCATTGTGGACGACATTCAGTTTTTTGGAGGAAAAGAAAAAACCCAGGAAGAATTCTTTCACATTTTCAATGCACTCCATCAAACAGGCAAGCAAATCGTACTTTCTGCCGATCGGCCACCTCGAGAAATTCCCGGTATTGAAGAACGCTTGCTCTCTCGGTTTCAATGGGGACTTACGGTTGATGTGCAGCCACCAGACTTAGAGACCCGCATAGCCATTCTGCGCCGTAAAGCAGAAGATGAAGGCGTTGAGCTCAAAGATGAGGTCATTGAGTTTATAGCTCATCATATCAAAAGCAATATTCGGGAATTAGAGGGGGCTTTGATCCGCTTAGTTGCCCATTCGGCTTTTCATAAGTGTGAAATTGATCTAAACTTAGCCCGAGAGGTACTGCGGGACTTAATTAAAGAGAGCCGGGTTACGCTAACCGTTGAGCAAATTCAGCAGATCGTCTGCGAGTACTTTCGGATTCCGCCCGACCAGGTGCGGGCTAAAACGCGTAAACGCGAAGTCGTTCAGGCCCGCCAGGTGGCAATGTACTTCTGCAAACACTTTACCCAGCACTCGCTGAAGTCTATTGGCTTACATTTCGGCGGCCGTGATCATTCTACCGTAATCCACGCCATCCAAAGCGTGGAAGACCAAATGGAGACCGACCCCAAGTTTCGCGAACTTATCGAAGCGCTACAGCATAAAATTTCGTTGCGCAGCCGCTAACCGCTCACAGAGATTTTTCTTTATTTTAGGCAATAGCTTTCCGGAGTTTTCCACGAAAGGACCATGCGTTTCACTGCAAATTCGACCGAATTGCTTAAAGCACTTACCACCGTAGCCGGTGCCGTACCCTCTAAAGCCACCATGCCAATCTTAGAATGCATTCTGTTTGAGGCTAGTGGCGAAGCGCTCTTGCTGAAGGCTACAGATCTGGAGATCTCAATCATGGAGCGACTTGCGGTTCACATGGAACCGCAAAATGGAACGGTCGGCGCCCGGCGCGTAGCTGTACCTGCCCGTCGCTTACTTGAAACGCTTCGGGCCCTCCCGGACCAGCCTGTTCAGTTTGCAGCTGATGATACGTTTACCGTAACGCTGACAACCGAGCAAGGACATTATAAAATGGTTGGCTTCGACGGCGCCGACTATCCCGCACTGCCTGAATTGGAAGAGGCGCACGTCATTTCCATTGAGGCCCAGCTAGTTCGACGGGCAATCCAAAAAACCGCGTTTGCGGTAAGCAAAGATGCCCTGCGCCCAGCCATGATGGGGATCTTCTTTCAGATCTTGCCGGAAGAAGGCCGCGTCGTCTCTACGGATGGGCACCGCCTAGTACGGTTCCGACTTCGAGAGCTAACGTATCCGAAACCTTTGGCTTTTATTGTTCCAGAAAAGGCAACTACATTGGTTGCCCGCTTGGCTGCACACACCGACGGAATTTGTACTTTGCGCGTGGGCGAACGTCACGTTGCCTTTGATATCGGCAGTGCGCGCATCCTTAGCCGCCTTATCGACGAAGTCTATCCCAACTACGAAGCCGTCATCCCGCTCGAAAACGACCGGCGGTTAACTGTAGATCGTAACGCCTTTTTGGCTGCAGTTAAACGCGTGAGCCTGTATGCTTCGAGCACAACCAACCAAATACGCCTGCGCTTAGAGGCGGATCATGTGGAAATTGCAGCCGAAGATATCGAGCGCGCTAGCGAAGCCTATGAGCGCATTCCCTGTGCCTATGAAGGCGAACCGATGGTGATTGGCTTTAATGCCAGTTACCTAATCGAAGTCGTAGGCAACGTAGATTCAGACGAAGTGGTGCTGGAGTTTAGCTCTCCTAACCGGGCCGGCGTCGTTACACCGCTTGACCAGGCCGAAGGAGAAGACCTACTGATGCTGATCATGCCGGTCATGCTCAACACCTACGCTTAAAGCTACGGCTCAAGCTCAGCTAAGGCTTCAAGCACGCGCCGAGCTTCCATCGCGTAGGGACCATCCAGTTCAAGCGCCTGTCCAAAGGCCTGTTGAGCGCTAGGTACGTCTTCTAAAAGCAGGCGCACTTTGCCCAGCAAAAAGGCTGCTTGATGACGCAGCAGCGGAGAGGCATCCGGCCGAACTACAACCTGCTCAAGCAGAACTGCAGCCTCCCTTAGCGGTGCGCGACGGTAATGCGGGAAAAGTCCTAAGACTGAAACATAAGCCTGGCGCAGTTGCGCAACGGCCTGCTCATAAACCGCTTCAGGCCCCGAAGTTTCTGCCCGCTCTCCGCGATAGGTGTCTGTCTCTAGCAAAGCAGGCGAAATGAATCCTAGGCGCTCCAAGTCCGATTGCTGATGGCGGCTCCAGACCGCTAACGCACTGTAGACAGCCGCAAGCAAGACGACCACCAGCGCACCACGCTCCACCCAGCGCCACCTCCGCCCTTGCCGACTCCAAGCGCGCGCAGGTCGAAGGCTCCCTTTCACCTCTATTGACTCCTCAGAACCCCCCTTCGTATCGTTTACCTTCGGCGCTTCACCTCCCCCTACGGCCTCAAACGAACGACCGGTCAGCACCGCAAAGTGCTGGGATGCATCGAAATCCTTCATCAGCTCCTGCAACCGAAGCGCCAAAGCCTGCAATCGCTGCTGAAGTGCTGTATTGGTCTGCAACTCCACCTCCAGTGCTTTAAAATAGGCTCGGATTTCGGGCGACACCAGCTTTTCTGAAAAGCAACGGGTTACGAGGTAATAAGCCAATAGCTCTTCCGATACAGCTTCATCAAAACGCGGATGCAAGGGACGCAGGATAGGGGCAAGTGCCTGCAGGGCCTCCAACAACGGCCACCATTCCGGCTGTGCTTGAATTTGCTGAGCAAGGGTCGCTTGCTCTTCCGAAGAAAGCCAAGGATATTGCAAAATCTTTTGGATATAAAGCTCTTCCATACCCCTATCCCACCTTTAAACAGAAAGCTCTTTTTTGAAAAAGAAACCCGATAGCGACTTTTGTAACCTAGTATTCCGGACTTTTTACGTTTCGAGCCAAGCCCGAAACTCTTGCAACTCCAGATCCCCTCGCAGACGTTCTAGGGCGCGGTGCACATAAACCCGTATCGTGGGCTGGGGTTTACGCAAAATCTGACTGATTTCCTCGTAAGATAACCGTTCCAGCAAAACCAGACGTGCCACATCCTGCAAAAAATCAGGCAGGCGCCCAATCGCCGCAACCAGCACAGAAACCAAGAGGGGCAAATCGTGCTCAGGCAGTCCTTCGATCGGCATTTCTACAGGTTCTTCGGTATCGACCTCGATCCTCGCACTTCGCTTAATACGACGCAAATAATTGGAAAATGCATTTTTGCATGACTTAGCTACCCAAGCTACAAAACGCTCAGGATGGCGCACAGAATCCAGATTGCTGCGCAGCCGCAAAAACGTTTCCCCTACTAGCGCTTCCAGCTCTACCGTTGAAAGTTTGGGATTTTGCAAGGCTTTAATCAGGAAATACCGCAGCACGTAACAATACAGCCAGATTTCCAGAACCTCTTGATCCTCAGATGTTTGAAACCGACACCAGCGTACGTAGAGCTCCCCTACACGCACATAGTCATCCAACGAAAAAGGGAGACGATAGGCTAGGGTATCTATAGTTTGTAATTTGAAGAAAGACTCCATAAGGCAATGACTAATCAGCAGGGAATAAGTAAACTATAGGATGGACATAGTTTCGTCAAGAAGAATAAAGGAAGAATAAGGAGAACACAAAACCTTTTGGCTTCAAAGGCGTGAGAGGGCATGCAGGTTTGGCAGGCCTTACTTGATTCTTCAAAAAGTAACGCTTAGATTCTCAGGCTACTTTTTAGGCGTCTGGCATTAAACGCTGGGCGTTTTTCATTCTTGAGTCAATGCGCCATGGATGTTCTTAGCTATAAGACCTACAGTGCAAAGCCGGCGGAGATCGCGCGCACCTGGTATGTGATCGATGCAGAGGGGCAGGTGTTGGGCCGCTTAGCGTCCCGCATCGCCGCGATCCTGCGGGGCAAACACAAGCCGACGTATACGCCCCACGTCGATGGGGGTGACTTTGTCATTGTCATCAATGCCGACAAAGTACGCTTGACCGGAAAGAAAGAAGAAAAAAAGCTTTATTTCCATCATTCAGGTCAACCGGGAGGGGCGCGACTGCGCTCCCCTGCCTACATGCGTCGGCATCGGCCTGAATTTCTAATTGAACATGCTGTACGAGGCATGTTGCCTAAAGGGCCTTTGGGACGCCGCATGTTTCGTAAGCTAAAAGTTTACGCAGGCCCTTCGCATCCGCATGGAGCGCAGAAGCCCATTGAGCTGACGCTGTAACGAATACAAAACTATGGCTACCGCAACCTTAACACAGTGGACTGCTGTAGGCCGTCGGAAAACGGCCACAGCGCGGGTGTATTTGCGACCGGGCACAGGTCAGATTACGGTAAACCACCGTCCTTTTGAAGACTACTTTCCTTTGGCTTGGCGGCGTAAAGTGATCTTGGCCCCATTTGAAGTGACAGGCACGCTAGGGCAGTTCGATGTGCTGGTTAACGTGCAAGGCGGGGGCATTAATGGCCAAGCCGAGGCCATTCGCCATGGCATTGCCCGGGCGCTGGTTGATTACAATCCAGAGTTTCGCAAGCCGTTGCGTGATGCGGGCTTTTTGACGCGCGACCCCCGTATGGTTGAACGCAAAAAGTATGGCCAGCCCAAGGCACGCAAACGGTTCCAGTTCTCCAAACGGTGATTTACTCAATCTCACATACCTCCCGATGTCCGGTTGGGTGGCTGCCTAACGTGCAGCTTAGCCGGGCAGAAGACGGAGGTAGCGGCCTAACCCAACCCATACAACCATGAGCACACCGGAAACCCCTTTACAGACGTCGGAAATTGCAGACGTCGAAGCAGCAGCAACTTCCGAAGTCGCTGCTGCAACACCTGTATCAGAAACGCGGCATCGCGTAGCCATTGAGGAACTCCTCAAGGCAGGCGTGCACTTTGGTCACCTAACCAGTCGATGGAATCCCAAAATGCGCCCCTTTATCTTTATGGAGCGCAATGGGATTCACATTATTGACTTGGTCCAAACGCAGCAGCTCTTGGATCGTGCAGCCGAAGCAGCCGCCCGGTTTGCCCGCCAGGGGAAGAAAATCCTTTTTGTGGGCACTAAAAAGCAAGCGCGCGACATCGTGCGTGCCCAAGCAGAAGCTTGCGGACAGCCTTATGTGGTGGAACGCTGGCTGGGCGGCACCTTAACCAATTTCCAAACGATCCGCCAGAGCATCCGCCGCATGGAAGAACTGGCCCGGATGGAAGAGGAAGGCATCCTGAGCCAGCTCAAGAAAAAAGAACGGCTCATGAAACAACGCGAGCGGGAAAAGCTGGAGCGGACGCTCGGCGGTATTGCCCAAATGGCACGTCTTCCAGGAGCGCTGTTTATTGTGGATGTTGTGCGCGAGCACATTGCGGTCAGCGAAGCCCGCAAACTGGGCATCCCCATCATTGCGATGGTCGACACCAATGCCGATCCGGAGCTGATCGACTACCCAATTCCGGCTAACGACGATGCCGTTCGATCGATCGAGCTCATTACTTCAGTAATTGCCAGCGCCATCCTCGAGGGCACCAAGCAGCGAGAGCAGGAAGAGGCTGCGCGTAAGGCAGAAAGGGAAAAGCGGGCCCAGGAAGCTGAGGCAGCCAAGGAAACCCGCGCCAAGAGACGTTCCAAGAGAGAATCCTGACGTAGGACAGCTATGGCCATTTCGGCACAAGATGTTAAACGGCTTCGCGAAATGACCGGGGCTGGCATGATGGATTGCAAGCAGGCCCTAGAAGAAGCCGGCGGAGATTTTGAGGCAGCCATCGAGCTGCTTCGCAAAAAAGGCCAAAAGGTGGCAGCCAAACGAGCTGAACGGGAGGCCAAAGAAGGACTGGTCGTAACGGCCGTTGCCCCCGATGGGCGCACGGGAGCTATTGTAGAGGTAAACTGCGAGACCGACTTTGTCGCCCGCAACGAGGAGTTTGCCACGTTTGCCCGCCAAGTAGCGGAGTTGATTCTGCAGGCTCAACCTTCGGATCTGGCGGCACTCTTGGCGCTCCGCCTTCCGGACGGCCGCACCGTCGAAACGGCATTGCTGGACCTTACCGGAAAAATTGGCGAAAAAATCGCTATTCGGCGCTTTTCGGTGCTAACTACCGAACAAGGCCGCATCATCTCCTATGTGCACCCAGGCTCGCGCTTGGGGGTACTGGTCGAGGTGTTTGGCGACGGCCAACTGGAAGAGGCGGGGCGAGAGGTAGCCATGCAGGTGGCGGCCATGAATCCGCTGGCGGTTCGGCGCGAGGACGTTCCCGAATCAATACGCGCTAAAGAACTGGAGATTGCCCGCGAAGCCGCACGCAATGAGGGCAAACCCGAACACATTCTGGAACGCATTGCCCAAGGGAAACTAGAGCGGTTCTACAAAGACCACGTCCTGCTCGAGCAGGCTTTTATCAAAGACGCCTCGCTAACCGTGGCGCAGCGGCTTGAGCAGGTCGGCATCAACGTGCGACGCTTCGTGCGCTATGCCCTAGGAGACTAATCCAGGAAAACCCGAGCCTTAAGCGGTTCGGGTTTTTTTGCCTCTGAAGGCTCTCCCAGCCGCCCAAAGCGTTGAACAACGTGCCGCTTATCCCATAGTTTTCGAGCAGCAAACCTGCTGCAACATGACATCCAATGCAGACACTCCAGGCCATCGCGGCCGCCCACGCTATCGCCGCATCCTGCTTAAGCTCAGCGGCGAAGCCCTGATGGGCCAAAAGGCTTATGGCATCGACTGGGACGTGCTGGAAGCCTACGCGCAGGAAATTCGTCAGGTTGTTCAGCTGGGCGTCTCCGTCGGAATCGTAATTGGCGGAGGCAATATTTTTCGCGGGGTGCAGAATGCGCGGCGCGGCATGACGCGTGCCCATGCCGACTACATGGGCATGTTGGCCACCATGATTAATGCCATGGCCTTGCAGGATGCGCTCGAACAAGCTGGCTTAGATACCCGCTTGCAATCGAGCATCAAAATGGAGCAAATTGCCGAGCCTTTTATTCGCCGGCGCGCAATCCGCCACCTCGAAAAAGGGCGGGTGGTCATTTTTGGTGCTGGTACCGGCAACCCTTACTTTACCACCGACACCGCTGCTGCCTTGCGTGCCCTGGAGATCGAAGCAGAAGTGCTGCTTAAAGGCACCCGTGTCGACGGCGTTTACTCGGCTGATCCGGAACGCGATCCTAATGCCCGGCTTTTCTCCTCTATCCACGGACGCGAAGTCATCCGGCACGATTTAAAGGTGATGGACATGACGGCCTTCACCCTTTGTCGGGAAGCCGGCCTTCCCATCGTGGTGTTCAATATGAACAAGCAGGGGAACCTGCTGCGCGTTGTGTGCGGCGAGCCGGTGGGCACACTGGTCTATTGGACCGAAACGCCCCCTGCTTTTGCCGAAGTGGCCCAAGCCTAAGTCCTGGCATTCACCAACCCTACAGGAAGGGGCAATGACCACGATACCGGACGAAACCTTACAGCTAATCTTGGAAGAAGCGCGAGAGCACATGGAAAAATCGCTCGCGCACCTGCGCTCAGAGCTGGCCGCCCTGCGTGCGGGTCGTGCTACACCAGCAATGCTCGAAGACCTTCGCGTTGACTACTACGGCACAATGACGCCGCTGCTGCAGCTGGCCAGCATTACAGCACCCCAGCCCGATCTGCTGGTTGTGCAACCGTGGGATCGCTCAGCCTTGGGGGCCATTGAACGGGCTATCATGCATGCCAACCTGGGGCTGACGCCCTCAAATGATGGTACCATCATTCGCATTCCCGTGCCTCCTCTTTCCGAAGAGCGCCGCAAGGAGCTGGTTCGCGCAGCCCGTGTTCGGGCCGAAGAAGCGCGCGTAGCCATCCGCAACATTCGCCGACACGCCAAAGAGGAAATCAAAAAGGCCAAGGACACAGAACACTTGCCTGAGGACCTCTGTCACATGGCTGAAGAAGAGCTCCAAAAGCTAACCGACGCCTACATCGAAAAAATTAACCATCTGCTGGAGCGCAAAGAAGCCGACATTATGGAAGTTTGAGGCCAGCAGGAACCCGCACGCTGCGCAGGCCATAAAGGGAATTGTCGCGGAGAGGTGCCCGAGCGGACGAAGGGGCACGCCTGGAGAGCGTGTGTACCGTAAACCGGTACCGTGGGTTCGAATCCCACCCTCTCCGCCATCAGCCGGGTTGCGACGCTCGCTGGAGGCGCAACCCGGCTTTTTGTGTCACCTTGCCGCCGAACCGTTATGATTGCCAGCATGACCGGCTTTGGGCGGGGACAGGCAGAGGTGGAAGGCGTGATGGTCACTGTCGAGCTCCGCTCCGTCAATAATCGCTACTTAGACGTAAGCGTCCGCTTGCCGCGCCTGGCAGCAACGTATGAGCCTGAAGTCCTGCATATCCTTCGCCAGCGATTCCAGCGCGGCCGCATCACGTTGCAGGCCGACCTGAAAGTGCCCAATGAACTGCCTGGACTTCCCCGTCTCAACCTCGAGCGGGCCCAGCAGTACCTCAAACAGCTCGAAATGCTACGTGCCCAAACAGGGCTAAAGGATCCCGTTCGCCTGGATCATTTGTTAGCCTTTCCCGACCTTTTCGAAAAACTCGAAGAACCTGAAGCCGATGAACGCATCCACCAGGCCCTCCTTCAGGCACTCCATCAGGCCATTGAGGCTCTGGAGGCAGCGCGTCGTCACGAAGGGAAGCTGCTCCAAGCGGACTTGGAAACACGCCTCGAAACCATCGCGCAGCGCTTGGCAGCTATCGAAGCCCGTGCCCCAGAACGCCTTACCGAAGCCCGAACCCGACTACAGGCCCGCGTTCAAGAATTGTTGCGCGAAACTCCTGTCGACCCAGCTCGGCTTGAGCTTGAAATCGTACTTTTGGCCGATCGGCTCGACATCACCGAAGAATGCGTACGGCTGCGCGCTCACCTGCAACACTTTCGCGAAGCGCTTGCCTCAACCGAACCCAGTGGCCGCCGATTGAATTTTCTCGTCCAAGAACTTCACCGCGAAGCCAATACCATTAGTGCCAAAGCCAACGACGCCACAATTGCGCTGCTTGCGGTGGACATCAAAGAAGAGCTCGAAAAGCTCCGCGAACAGATTCAAAACATCGAGTGAGGGCATGCCGGCACCCCGCCTCATCGTGCTTACAGCACCAAGCGGCGCGGGCAAAACCACGATTGCCCGCCGCCTACTCCAGGCGTTTCCCAACATGCGGTTCTCGGTTTCCGCAACGACACGCCCTCCCCGCGCTGGCGAACGCCATGGCGTGGATTACTACTTTCTTTCCGAAGAAGCCTTTCGCCAGCTCATTCAGGACGGTCAGCTTGTAGAATACGAAGAAGTCTACCCTGGTCGGTTTTACGGCACGCTCCAAAGCGAGATTGCCTCGGCCTCACCGCAACATCCGGTGCTGCTCGACCTCGACGTTAAAGGAGCACTCCGCATCAAAGAGCGCTTTGGGGAGGAAGCACTGGCTATTTTTATTAAACCACCTTCCCTTGAGGTACTGGCTGAGCGCCTGCGTAAGCGAGGCACAGAAAACGCAGCTACCCTGGCCCAACGACTCGAACGCGCTCGTATGGAACTGGCGCAGGAAAACCGTTTCGATGCCGTTGTGGTAAACGACGACCTGGAGCGAGCCACCACCGAAACCCTTAATCTGGTGCGCTCGTTCCTCTCCCGCCCCTAAAGCTATCCAACCATGTCTACACCCTCCATCCCTTCCCTGCAAAATCGACGCATTTTGCTGGGCGTCTGCGGCAGCATCGCTGCCTACAAGGCAGCCGAACTGGTTCGATTAGTAAAAAAGGCCGGCGCTGAGATACAGGTCATTATGACGCCCGACGCCACACGCTTTATTACGCCGCTGACCTTAGGAACCCTCTCGGGCAGAGAGGTGCTGGTGGAGCTTTTTCCAGAAAACGCCGCGCATGCGTGGACCCAACATGTGCATCTAGGCCGATGGGCTGAGCTGGCTGTTGTCGCTCCCGCTACTGCGCAAACCATTGCGCGCCTGGCGCAAGGTTTTTGCGACACCCTCCTCGCAGCTACGCTACTTTCCGCCCGTTGCCCCGTATTGCTTTGTCCAGCCATGGACCATGACATGTACCATCACCCTGCCACCCAGGCTAATCTGGAGCTGCTGCGTCGGTATGGGTATGAGATCCTGCCGCCGGAATTTGGTCCCCTGGCCAGCGGGCTTATTGGCGACGGCCGCCTACCTGAGCCGATCACTATTCTGCAACGCGTAGCCAGCCTGCTTGAACGAAACGGACAGCTTGCCGGCAAACACGTCCTGGTCACAGCCGGACCTACCCGCGAAATGATCGACCCCGTTCGGTGCCTGACCAACCCCTCAACGGGCACGATGGGATTTGCGCTGGCGCGTGCTGCCGCCCGCCGCGGCGCACAGGTCACCCTCATTGCCGGACCCACCTTGCTCCCTACGCCTGCTGGCGTAACCCGAATCGATGTCGTTTCGGCCCAGGAAATGTATGAGGCTGTGCGTCAACACGCTGAACATGCTGACCTTATCCTTATGGCAGCTGCCGTTGCGGATTACACACCAGTAGAAACGTCTTCCTCCAAGCTTAAAAAGACCGAAGAAGAACTTGTGCTACGCCTTCGGCGCACACCCGACATTCTGGCCGAGTTAGGTCGTCACCGCCGCCCCGGCCAGATTTTGGTTGGCTTCGCGATGGAAACCGACCATCCCGTGGAAAATGCCCGGGCTAAACTGATTCAAAAACACGCTGACTGGATCGCGCTAAACTGCCTTAACGAGCCAGGTGCCGGTTTTGGAACGGGGACTAACCGCTTGACGCTGCTGCATCGCGACGGGTATCAAGAGACCCTACCCCTACTGCCCAAAGAAGAAGCAGCCGAAATGCTGCTGGATCGGGTGCTGCAATACCCGGTGAGCTAAATCCCTGTAGGCCCTCTTGTCCCCCTCCCAGAAAGCCCGTACTTTTCTCAAGGTGCTTTCGCGAATTTTGCTATGCAAGCTTTATTTGATGCCTTGCGCGATGTGCTCCATCAGGAATACCGGCTCTTTGGGCCACTGGCCTTTTGGGGAACATCAAGTTTTGCACCTTTATCCCCAACAACGATGGCAACGCCTTATGATCGCATTGCGGCACGCATTCCACCAGAATCGCCCCTACACGGCCTTTCGACGCTGGAAGCGGTGCGCCAATATGTAGAACAGACGGTCTTAGTTCCTATCGATGCTCGCCGGCTCCATGCGGTATTTGGGACAGGCAACCCCAATGCCGAGTTGATGGTAATCGGCGAAGCCCCAGGAGCTGAAGAAGATCGGCAGGGGGAGCCTTTTGTTGGTCCTGCCGGCCAATTACTGAACAAAATGCTTGAGGCGATCGGTTTTAAGCGCGAAGAGGTCTACATCACCAACGTGGTAAAAAGCCGTCCGCCTCAAAACCGCGATCCCTTGCCTGAAGAAATCGAAGCCCACCTGCCGATCTTGTATAAACAGATCGCCCTCGTTAAACCTCGCCTGTTGCTGTGCGTAGGACGCATAGCGGGCGGGGCATTGCTGGGTCGCGAGCAATCGCTTCGATCGCTTCGCGGGAAGGTACATGATTTTTACGGTTTGCCTGTTGTGGTAACCTATCACCCCGCCGCCCTCCTTCGTAATCCGCCCTGGAAGCGGCTGGCATGGGAAGATCTACAGCTGCTGCGCGCCCACTACGATGCCTTATTAGGCCCTAAACAGTAAATACTTCGTGCAATGGCTGAATTTGAGGAGCGTCCTCGGCTGAGCATTGGCCCAGAAGAAACACCGCCTTATCCGTTAGAGAAACTAACCGGTCGAGTGCGGCGCATAACCCAGATGCCTGCGCTGCATCAGGGACGAATTCCGCCGCAGGCGGTCGAGGTGGAGCAGGCCGTTCTTGGGGCGATGCTGATCGAGCCCTCGGCCATCCCACGTGCAATTGAAATTCTCTCCCCTGAAGCCTTTTACGATCCTCGCCATGAGCGCATCTATCGGGCAATAATCCGGCTCTTTGAGCAGGGATGCCCCGTCGATGCGATCACGGTTACCGAAGAGCTGCGGCGTTTTGATGAACTGGAGCAAGCCGGAGGCCCGATTTATTTGGGCGAATTGACCAGCAAGGTCGCCTCAGCCGCCAATGTTGAATACCATGCCCGCATCATTGCAGAAAAGGCCCTCTTGCGGCGCATGATCGAAACCATGAGCCTCCTCATCGGCCGTGCTTATGAGCCCGGCGCAGATGCCTTTGAACTCCTCGATCAGGTCGAAGCCGAGATCTTTCGGCTCTCAGATGGGCAACTTCGAAAACCTGCCCGTTCCATGAGCGAGGTGGTTAAAGAAACGATTGAGCGGTTGGAGGCTGTTCATGGACGACCGGGAGGAATTACCGGCGTGCCCAGTGGATTTCATGAACTCGACCGTTTAACCGGTGGCTGGCAACGCAGCGACCTGATCGTTATCGCCGCCCGCCCCTCTATGGGGAAAACTGCTTTTGCCTTAAGCTGTGCCCGTAACGCAGCGCTGCATCCCCACTACGGCACAGGCGTGGCGATTTTCTCCCTGGAGATGGGCGCCGAGCAACTTGCCCAGCGCCTACTGACGGCCGAAGCCCGCGTCGATGCCCAGGCTGCCCGCACCGGCCGCCTGCGCGATGAGGATTGGCGCCGCTTGGCCCGAGCAGCTGGCCGGCTTTCGGATGCGCCAATCTTCATCGATGATACCCCTGCTCTGAACGTACTGGAACTGCGGGCCAAAAGCCGCCGCCTCAAAGCCGAACACGACATTGGACTCATTATTGTTGACTATCTCCAGCTCATGCGGCCAACCCGCCTGTCGCGCAACGCAAACCGCGAGCAGGAAATAGCCCAAATCTCGCGCGCGCTGAAAGCACTGGCCAAAGAGCTTAACGTGCCTGTCATCGCGCTCTCCCAGCTTAGTCGTGCCGTTGAAACACGCGGCGGCGACAAGCGCCCACAACTTTCAGACCTGCGCGAAAGTGGCGCTATCGAACAAGATGCGGATGTCGTTATCTTTATTTACCGCCCTGAACGTTATGGGATCACGACCGATGATCGCGGCAATCCTACCGACGGCATTGCCGAAATCATCATCGGTAAGCAACGCAACGGACCTATCGATACCGTCCGTTTGGCTTTTATCGACCAGTACGCCCGCTTCGAAAACTTGACCATACACTACCACCAGGCCGCAACAGCTATCGACGCTCCGACTGAGGTGCTAAACAATAGCTTTTTGGCAGAAGAAGGAGAAGCGCCTTTCTAAAGAAAAAAACCCTGCAGCGCAGGGCTTAAGAGGTGACGGGCGGATTCGAACCGCCGTACGAGGCTTTGCAGGCCTCTGCCTAGCCGCTCGGCCACGTCACCTTTTGCAGGGACATGGTACGAACGATGCCGCCCAGAGATCCATTAAGGAAGTAAATTAACTTCGCGTTTTCGCGCAGGTTTTGCATAACACCCTATGGCCGGCAAATCCAGAGCCGGCGTGCGGTGTGGGCTCCTGCTCGAAGCTGTACCAGATACACACCGGCTGCTAGCGAAAGCGAAAGGGAGGTCTGCCAACGGCCAGCCGGTTGCAGACCCGTTTCAGAGTGGAACACCTGGCGGCCAAGCAAATCCCACAGTTCTACCGCCACCGGTGTCGGAGCAGGTAGGGTGGCCGAAATCGTTAGCTGTCCTGTTCCTGGATTTGGGAAAAGCATCAACCCCAAGGGGTCTGTGAGACTTTCAGGTTGACTTACCTTAAGCACATAGGCTCGCCAATTTGGCAATTCTTCGCGCGTTAGTACGCGTTCACTATGATAGGCACGCTGCAAGCGTTCGGGCTCAATGCTTCGAAGGAAATTGTCGGTCCAGATCGAAAACCAGCTCCACCAGATCCCATAGTCGGTGATAACTTCAGGATCGGGAAGCGTACCCGATTCGGTTAAGGCAATTAGCTTGCGGTCGCCAAAAAGCTGCTGCAGTTCGCTCCAGGCATCCCGCATTAATGCATTGGGGTCGTTCGCATATACATCGCGTCCTACAATATCCACATAAGCATCACCTGGATACCAGTCGATCGCTCCAGGTTCGTGGGTATAGACCCAGATCAAGTGGTGCAGGCCATGATGTTGTACCAGCCTGTGGTAGAGCAATTGCCAGAGTTGCTTAAACGGCTCCGGGCCTTTAGCCCCCCACCAGAACCAGCCGCCAGCTGCTTCATGAAGCGGCCGCCAAAGCACTGGCACATCGGCCTCCTGAAACTTACGAAGCTGCATGGCAATAGCATCGATATCCCGAAGTAAGAGGTGATACCGCTCAGAGGCGGTATCGGCCAGCGCAGCAGCCACATCAAACGTAGTGCAGCGTGTGTAAAAGCCATACCACCAGTAGCAGTCGAGGGCCGGATCTTGAATGAGGTCAGTGGGGGCATTCCAGTGCCACATAAGCGAGACGATGCCATCCCGTCCGGCCCAAGCAATCCAGTCTTCTGGCCTTTGGTGATGAACAACACCATACTGCTCCCGCGAAGGAGAATAATCGATGAGATCAAATGAAACCAAAGCCGGCTGCCTACCGGTCACCCTTTGGACATAATCAATCGCGTCAAAATCTGAACGATAAGGGTTTTGCTGCTGTCCAGAAAGAATATACCGGCCATAGACGTCCCACAAGAAGGCAAACAACGCCTGGGCTGAAGCTGTGGCGAGTGAATCGGCAAGGCGAGCAGGTGGTTTGACCGGAGGAGGATAGGAAACCGGCTCCAAGCGGATATAGTCCACCGCCGCCCTGTTTACCCAAAGGGCTAGGGTATGCTGCCCGTGATCCAACCACAGCTCTCCGGCCGAGCTTTCCTGAAAGCCCGCCCCACGCTTAAAAAAGCTCCCGCTACGCCGAACGCCATCCACACGCAGCGCATACGATACGAAACGCGGCGAAAAAGCCAACCGTACCCAAACGCGATACACACCGCGCTCAGCCTCAAACGTAAAGCGCACGCTATCTCCCGCCGCCTCAAAACCCGTTACGTACCCCCACCCAGAAAATCCGGCAAGTATAGAATCCACATACACGTTCCCCAAGAATTCGGCATCTTCGGCTTCAAACTGCAGCCCCTCTGCCATTCCTAAAACCGATAGCCAAGCCAGTAAGAATAGCATCATGTTCTTCTTTCCCCTATTCGTCCATTGAATGGACGAAATATAGAACCGGGGAACTATTTTGGACAAATTTTGGAAGATGAAAGTAACAAGCGGGTATGAAGTGGGGGTTTTTTATATTTTAATTAAAAATCTTGCGTCATGTGGTGGCTGCTTTTGGGGCTTACGTTTGCTCTAGCGGAGAGCCCACCGGTTGTTTACCGGGTGGTTTTGGCCGATGAACCGATCTCTCCGGCTACAGTTCGGCTGTTGGAGCGCAGCCTTCGGGAAGCGCAGCGGGCGCAAGCCTGTTGCTTGATTATTGAATTAGATACCCCTGGAGGATTAGTGGAGTCGACACGCGACATCGTTCAACTGTTGCTGCGTAGTCCCTTGCCTGTGGTGGTGTATGTAACGCCACCTGGGGCTCGGGCAGCTTCGGCTGGTGTTTTTATTACCCTAGCGGCTCATGTAGCAGCTATGGCCCCCGGAACGCACATTGGCGCTGCCCATCCCGTCCAGCTCGGGGGAGGATCTGCTGCGCCTCCCGACACGGTAAGCGATCCGATGTCCGAAAAAATTCTCAATGATGCCGTAGCCTGGGCACGTGCCTTAGCCCAATATCGGGGTCGCAATGCCGATTGGGCTGCTCGAGCCGTTGCAGAAAGCCAAACGCTCACGGCTCAAGAGGCCTTGGCCGAAGGGGTTATCGACCTGGTTGCTTCCAATCTGGATTCCCTCCTGGAGCAACTTGACGGACGGAGCCTCACCTTAGACCATCGCTCGGTAACCCTGCAGACTGCCTCGGCTGCGGTACACACGGTTGAGCGGTGGTGGGGCGAGCGCCTGCTGGCAGCCTTATCTAACCCCAATATCGCTTTCCTGCTCTTAATTTTGGGCTTTTACGGCTTGCTTTTTGAGCTTTATACGCCAGGCTGGGGGATTCCCGGGACGCTGGGTGCGATTTTTCTTATTTTAGGTTTCTACGGCCTATCCATTTTACCGGTCAATTATGTGGGTTTAGGCCTGTTGCTACTGGGGCTGGGCCTGCTGGCTGCAGAGGCTTTTGTGTCGAGTTTTGGCCTGCTTACCTTAGGCGGGGTGGTGTGTCTAGTACTGGGTGGTCTAATGTTGATCGAAAGTCCTATGGGATTTCCCCGCCTTTCCGTCGCCCTAGTCCTTCCGGTAGGTATTGCCACTGGACTGATCGCGCTGTTTTTGGTTGGAAATGCCTTGCGCGTTCGGCGCCAGCCTTCCCAGCTAGGTGACGCAGCTTTGCTTGGGCAGCAGGTCATAGCCCGGGAAGCCTTTAAGCCAGAGGGCGAACAGTATCGGGGCTTTGTTTTTGTACACGGTGAGTGGTGGCAGGCCATAAGCGATAAGCCTGTAGCAGCCGGCCAAACCCTTCGCATCCTGGGTCGAGAAGGATTACAGTTGAAGGTTCAGCTATTAGAATCGCATTCTGATCCACAATCACGAGTCCAAAACTAAACCTAAGGTGCTGCTATGCTCTCTTCGCTGGGTATTGTTCTTGGACTAATTGGCCTTTATCTGATCAGCTGCATTCGGATTTTGTATGAGTATCAACGGGGAGTTGTCTTCCGGCTAGGGCGGGCATTGCCTACACCAAAAGGGCCAGGGATTCTGTTTGTTTTTTGGCCCATTGATCGCATGGTACGCATCAGCCTACGCACGTTTGTGCACGATGTGCCCGAGCAGGACGTGATCACCCGCGACAATGTGTCGGTACGCGTCAATGCCGTGGTCTACTTTCGGGTAGTAGATCCTATGAAGGCTGTACTGGAAGTAGAAGACTATCGCTATGCTACAACCCAGCTCTCTCAGACAACGCTACGCAGCGTTGTAGGACAGGTTGAGCTGGACGAACTTCTGGCGGAACGGGATAAAATCAATCGGCACTTGCAAGAAGTTCTCGATCAACAAACCGATCCTTGGGGTATTAAGGTCTCGCTTGTAGAGGTTAAGCACGTAGATCTACCCGAACACATGAAACGGGCGATGGCCAAGCAAGCCGAAAGCGAGCGTGAGCGGCGGGCAAAGATCATCCATGCTGAAGGGGAGTACCAAGCCGCTCAGCAGCTGGCTATGGCAGCAGCCACCTTGGAGCCCCACCCCATGGCCATGCAGATGCGGTTTTTACAGACCCTGCTTGAGGTAGGCTCGGAAAACAATACGACAATCGTTTTTCCGCTACCGTTGGAACTGATTGAACCTTTGCTGCGCCCGGCTCGGACTAGCCGCACACAAAAGAAAAGCTAACTCCCTAGGCCTTTATTTCGGTGCCCCGGGCAGGACTCGAACCTGCAACCGGCGGCTTAGAAGGCCGCTGCTCTGTCCGGTTGAGCTACCGGGGCGCCGCCAAGCACTGTCGGGGCGGCCGGATTCGAACCGGCGACCTTCTGCTCCCAAAGCAGACGCGCTAACCGGGCTGCGCTACGCCCCGAAAAGCAAAATGTGCCTGCTCTCCTGGCAGGGCACATAGGCTTTTATGACTGAAGGGACCGCTTAGAAATTTTTAATTGCCTGAGGGACTTCTTCCAGCGGCACGATTCGTTCCCGAAAACGAATCTGCCCATTGGGCTTTTTCTCTGCCACCACAATCTTGGCCATCTTGATCTGCTGGCGCGCCTTTACGCGGTCCGTACGCTGGTTCTTGCTAACCTTTGCCATGGTTTACTTCACCTCCCGATGCAACGTATGCCGGCGAAGTACCGGATTGTACTTTTTCAACTCTAACCGTTCGGGCGTGTTGCGCCGGTTCTTCGTAGTCGCATAGCGCGACGTTCCGGGCGCCTCGGTGCACTCCAAAATAATCTTTACCCGGTTTTCCTTCGACTTCTTAGCCATTGCACATCTTCCGGCTTATAGGTTAAAGCTTTATCCCTTGGCGGCGAGCTTCATCCAAAACCGCCTTGATCCCTTTTTTATTGATTGTCTTAATCGTTTGAGCCGAAACCCGCAAGGTAATCCAACGGCCTTCTTCAGGAATATAGAAGCGTTTCTTTTGCAGGTTTACCTGAAAGCGACGCTTGCTTTTGTTGTGGGCATGCGAAATGCTATGTCCCGCAACCGGCCCTTTTCCCGTCAGTTGATCTCTACGCGCCATAATAACGTTATGCTTATTTTCCCAAATCATGCAAAGTTAACGCCTGCCTCTTCATAAAGGCAAGGCGTAAGACATACAAAGCGCTGCTTCTAAGCCTGCAAACCGGCAAAGGTTTCGCAAAATATGCTCAGAAAACGCCGGAGACAGTGGTCGATGCACTTTTGGCCATCCTGCACAGAAGCTACTGGAGCCAGTCAAGCATGGTTTATTCCTCTAGGTGTACGGCACGCGCTGGAGCAATGGCTGCCGCTCGGGCTGCTGGATAGGTTGCAGCCAGGACACAAAGCATTACTGCTGCCAGCGAGACGCCCAGCAAATCCAGTGGTTCAATAGCCACCGGGTAGGCATGAATTAGAAATGCTTCGGATCCTGCCAAAGGGACCAGTTGAAACTGCTGTTGCAGAAAGGCCAATCCTACACCCAGCACCAAGCCTAAGCCAGCCCCTGCCAGCCCGATAAGCAATCCTGCCATCCAGAACACGTGGCGAATGCGTTTGCGTGAAAGGCCCATCGCCTGTAGCACGCCAATGTCGCGTCGCTTTTCGATCACGACCATCGTCAACGCCCCAACAATACTAAATGCGGCTACGACAACAATAAGGGCTAAAATAAGAGAAGCGCCCCATTTTTCCAGGCGCATTACTTCGTACAGGCCACGCTGGAGATCGTACCACGTTTGCACCCGGTAACGCGTCGGATCCAGTTGCTGTTGCAGGAAAGCCTTAATGGCTTCAGCGCGATCAAGATGATCCAGGCGCAGCTCAATGCCATCAATGCGTCCGGGCATGCGAAACAGCCGCTGGGCTTCTTCCAGACTAATGAAAACATAACTTTCATCGTAGCCTGAAGCCAATTGGTAAAGCCCACGTACCTCGAAGCGGATTAGTGGGGGTGGCGCAAACGGCTGCATCAAAAGCTGCTCCAATGCCGGGGCCGAAAGCAACCCGACCTGGCTGGCGGGCTCCGTCGCGCTTCCTGGCAACAGTCCCAGGCGTTGTGCTAAGGGCATGCCAATTAAAACGCCCGGCCGCCCCTCTGCTTGTCGCTGCAACGCAACACTGCCAAAAACATGCGCCTCTCCTAAAGCTTGTAGTGCCTCTGCTTCTACACCCCGCACAATGACCACCTTGTTCACTTCGCTGCTACCTTCGTAAAGCAGCAGCGCTTTGCCTTCGATGTAGGCCGTTACCTGCCGCACGTGGGGTAAGCGCCGCAATACGTGCTCCAGCGAATCCGAAGCCGGAATACCACCGGGCGCTACGCCAACAATCCGTACATGTGGATCTACAGAAACAAGCAGGTCGCGCACAACGCGATAAAATCCATTCATTACCGAAAGCACCACAATCAGCGCCGCCACACCTACAGCAACCCCCAGCATGGAAATCCCTGTAATTACGGCAATCAGCGATATCTGATGCCGCGAAACAAGGTAGCGCCGCGCCAATAACAGCCGCACGTCCATTTTACTTCTTCTGGGCTGAATGCTCCCAAATGGGCATAGGATTGGTAAACCAAGAATCTGGTACCGCTTGGGGGAAGGTCACATGATCCGTAAAGATCACTAGAGGTCCAAACAAAAACGTCTTTTGTGTAGCCCAACGTACAATCCCATAAGGCGTTTCCCATTGCCGGTAGCCGCTCCAGCGATACTGAGCCGGCATTGCCCGCGGATTGTCCTGCATGGCATAGGCCCATTGAACAACCAAATTTGTCTGCCGATCGATATAAAACCAGTAGCGCGCCGCAGGTAATCCTTCGGCATGCTGCAGCTCAATCCGAAGCACCTCATAGGTTACGGTACTCGAATCGGCTTCATAAAAGCGCGAAATTCCTGCCTCAAAAAGCTGAACAGGCGCCAATAGCCAAAAGCTATCGTTGCGATATCGCCGATAGGCTTCTTCCAGCAATCGCTGAGCCGTTGGGCCAGCTAACGACTGTCCATTATGGTACACCTGCCCCTCTCGCGTACGTACGTTAAACAGCGCTACGTAAAGTGAGTCTCCTTTTTGCCATTCCAAACGATAGCGACCCGTGGGCCGATGCCAAAGATGGTGCGCCCTAAATTGAGGCGTACCCTCATGGACTACAGTAAAGTCAAATCGGATATACGCCAGTTGCGCCCAGACTTCCGGTCCGCCCCAAGCCTGATAAATCCGAAGCGCCAGAGAATCGGCACGGGTTTCTACAACGGGTAACACTTCCGGTGAAAGCGGAGCTTTTTGAGGTTGACCCTGACATCCAACCAGTCCCATGAGCCACACACCAACCCCAACAGCCTGCCAGAAACATTTACCGGATTGCATAATGCTACTTTAACCTTGGAAAAACCGGGCTTTAGGGAGCCAAGTCATTCTTGAATTCTTTCTAAGAAAAAAAGAAAACTTTTGCAAAAGTCACCACAGCGTTTTATTCCATTGTATAGATAAAACCTTGTGCTCTCTACCATGAAGCGCTACGTACTTCTGTTGTTCTGGATGCTGCCCTCGACGTTAGCCCCCGCTCAACCGCAAAGCTTTGATGTAGCAGTCGACACAACGGTGTATTCGCTTCCTTTCGTACGCGTTGAAGGCAATCGTTTTGTCGACGAAAGTGGCCGTACGCTTGTCTTTCGGGGTGTATCGATTGCAGATCCTGACCGGCTGGAACGCATTGGGAAATGGAATAAAACCCTTTTTGAGGTGCTCAAAAAAGACTGGAATGCCAACATCGTTCGCATTCCTGTGCATCCTCAAGCCTGGCGCGAGCGCGGTGAGGCAGCGTATTTGAAGCTTCTCGATCAGGCTGTCGCTTGGGCCAATGAGCTTCAGCTTTATTTGATCATCGACTGGCATAGCATCGGGAACTTACGCACCGAGCTCTTTCAGCATCCTATGTACAACACCACCAAAACCGAGACTTTTCGCTTTTGGAAAACCATCGCAGCACACTTTCGCCATAATCCTATCGTAGCTTTCTATGAGCTTTTTAACGAGCCCACCCATTTCAACGGCACATTAGGTCGCATGTCCTGGAAAGAGTACAAAGCCATCATAGAAGAAATCATCTACATCATCTATGCGCATGATCAGACGGTCATTCCCTTGGTAGGGGGATTTGATTGGGCTTATGACCTTACGCCGGTTCGCGAGCATCCGATAGACTTCCCTGGAGTTGCCTATACAGCCCATCCCTATCCGCAAAAGCGCCAGCCTCCTTGGGAAGAAAAATGGGAGCAAGATTGGGGATTTGTGGCGCGCACCTACCCCGTATTTGTCACCGAGCTGGGGTTTATGAGCGCTGAGGGGCCTGGAGCCCATGTTCCGGTGATTGGTGATGAAACTTACGGAGAAGCCATTATCAACTATATGGAACAACGGGGCATTTCTTGGACCGCTTGGGTTTTTGATCCGGTTTGGTCGCCCCAACTTATCGCAAACTGGGACTTTGAGCCTACTCCCCAGGGTCGATTTTTCCGTGACAAAATGCGTCAGCTCAACGCGCGAAACTAATTTGACGTTGTTGGCTTCTTGAATGCGAACAAGACCCCGTTTGCGATGCGTGCACCTGCATGGTGGGTGGTGCTGTTGCTTCCAGCCTGGCAGGCTTGGGCTCAGCAAGCTGCCGATAGCAGCTATGGGGATCCATACGGCAAAGGTGCAGGCTTCCAGATTTTGCTAACAAACAGTGGTTTTGGACTTGGCGGCTATTATCACCGCCCGATCACAACCGATGTAAAGTTCCTTATTGATTTTAGCTTGGGTTCAGCTAAGGACGAACGAGAGCAAAAGTTTTATAACCCTATTACCGGTGCCAGCTATATTCAAAACAAGGCAAACTATCTACTTCTTCTTCCCCTTCAAACAGGGGTGCAGCGACGTCTTTGGCGTGAGCAGATCGCCGACAACCTACGACCTTACGTGCAATTCTCTGCAGGACCAACGCTGGGGTGGGTTTATCCCTACTTTAACGATCACAACCAGAACAATCGCTATGAGCCGGAACTAGGCGAGCGCATTTACGACGTATTTCAAGCACTGCCTAAAGGCCGTTTGCATCCCGGCATTGGGGGTATGGTGGTGTTCGGGGCCTACTTTGGTACCAGCTATCGTGCTGTGCAGGGCGTACGCTTTGGCTATGCACTCCACTACTTTCCCCGTCCCGTTCGGCTTTTGGAAGGCAACACGCCTTCACAGCGCTTTTTTGGAACCCCAATCATCAGCTTAACTTTTGGCCGGCTTTACGAAGACCAGCTTAAACATTAAATCGGAATAATATCACGTCTCCATCTTGCACCACGTATTCTCGGCCTTCTGAACGCAGCAAGCCAGCTTCTCGGGCGGCAGCTTCGGAGCCGCAGCGCACGTAGTCCTCGTAAGCAATAGTTTCAGCACGAATAAAACCCCGTTCAAAATCGCTATGGATTATCCCAGCAGCTTGAGGGGCTTTGGTGCCGCGCCTGATGGTCCAAGCCCGCGCTTCCTTAGGGCCAACCGTAAAGAACGTTATTAATCCCAGCAAGTCGTAGGCTGCGTGAATCAACCGCTCCAACCCGGACTGCTTCAACCCTAACGCCTGAAGAAACACTTGCCGCTCATTGTCATCCAGTTCGGCAAGCTGCGCTTCCAGCTCAGCACAAATGACGACCACGGCAGCTCCTTCACGTGCTGCAATCGCTCGTACGGTAGCCACATGGGGATTGCCCTCTCCTTCAGGCAAGTCGGATTCTGCCACATTGGCCACATAGAGTACCGGTTTTGCGGTTAGCAAAAATAGAGTGCGCAGCCAAGCCGATTCGATCTCGGTAGTGGTGAACGTGCGCGCAGGTTGACCGCTGCTTAGGTGATCGCGCAGCCGCTCATAAAAGGCCTGCTCTTCACGCAACTTTTTTTCCCCGCTCTTGGCGGCACGGGCTGTACGTTCAAGGCGGCGTTCTACCGTTTCCAGATCCTTGAGCAGCAGCTCAGTCTGAATGATCTCAATGTCACGTGCGGCATCAACGGCTCCAGCCACATGAACCACGTTAGGATCCTCAAAACAGCGAACAACGTGCAGAATGGCATCTACTTCCCGAATATGTGCAAGAAACTGATTGCCCAGCCCTTCCCCTTTTGAGGCGCCAGCTACCAGACCAGCAATATCTACAAACTCTATTGTCGTAGGCGTAACTTTGGCCGAACCGGCCAGCTCCGCCAGGCGCCGTAGGCGCGCATCAGGCACCGGTACCACCCCCACGTTAGGTTCAATCGTGCAAAAAGGATAATTCGCGGCTTCTGCTCCCGCGCGACTCAGCGCATTAAACAGGGTAGACTTCCCAACATTGGGCAACCCTACAATTCCGCAACGCAAGGGCATATTGCTTAGGCGTACAACTTTTGTGAAACAAACCAGTAAAAACCAGCCGGTCCCTATCGGTTCAGACAGACAATTGTTCCTTCGGTCTTCTGTAGCGTAGATGCTTCGCTGCGTTTTTCTTGTGACTTTTTTCTGTGCGGCAACGGTGGGAGCTCAGCCTATTCCACCCGATGAAGGACGTTTTCTGCAGCTTGGTCTGGCTGCAGCTCCCGGCTTAGGCATGCAAATAGGCTATGCTGGGCCGAGGAGTGTGTATACCATCGAAGGGATGGGTTATATAGACGTTTCGCCCTCGTTTGCTGGAGGCGAAAAGAGCTTGCAACTCTCGGCCGCTTTTGGGTCTGCCCTACGGCTTACCGGTATACTCCGAACGCTGGGCAACGCCCCTTTGCCCTATGATCTGGATATAGGTTTGCGTGCGGGCCCTGGTTTACTGTTTACCCCACGCGAAACACGTGCCCAGAAAAATCAGCGTTTTGGTCTGTTTTTAGAACCTTTCTTTCGGGTGATCTCTGCCTTTGGCACACGCCAATTCTTCTTTAGCGAGTTTGGCTTACACCGTCCCTTTTTCCGGGCCGGGGTGTGGATTGCATTTTGAAGCAACCGCTGTTAGACCAAATCTTGGCGCGGAATCGAGAGAAATGAACGCTCGGGCAGACGTACAGCCGTAAGCCGTCCCAGTCCAGGATGGGTATAAACACATCCCGTATCAATGGCAATCAGCCGTTCCCGATTGATCGGTTCAGCAACCGGCGTATGCCCACAGACAACCGTTTTTTCCCAAACTAAGCGCGGCGCATTTAGGTGCTCCCGTTCCCAAAGGAAAAGCTCGGTATGGGCATATCGCTTCAAGTTCTCAGCAATGGTTAAATCAGGTTTTAAGCCTCCATGGACAAAAAAGAACGCCGGCGTATCATAATACAGCAGTGTTTCCCGGAGGAATTGTTCATGGGTTTCGGGAATGCACATTCCATTTCCGCGGTAGCTGTTTAGGGTAGTCAATCCTCCATTCGCAAACCACAAATCTACCTCTCCCCGATCCAGATATTGGAGCATAAGCGCCTCATGATTTCCACGTAGAAAAACACAGGGCAGCTCTTCACGCAAGCGAAGCAACCGTTCGATTACGCCCCGCGCATCAGGCCCCCGATCCACGTAATCCCCAATAAAAATCAGCTGATCTTCACGGGTAGGAGCCAGTTGCTCCAGCAATACCTCCAGCGTACGAACGCATCCATGAATGTCTCCAATAGCGATCAGGGCCATGCTAACTACGATTTAGACTGTTGCTGAGCTGCTAGTCGCTGAAGCAAGGTCTCGATACCTATCAGCCCCCGACCAGACTTTTTTAGGCGCCCTTGTCGTTGCAAATCAAGTACCACAGCATCCAAAACCCCATTGACAAACGATCCGCTTTTTTCCGTACTATACTTCTTAGCCAGTTCAATAGCTTCGTTCATAGAAACTTTTGGCGGAATATCTTCAAAAGCGAGCAATTCGCAAATGGCCATTCGGAGTAGTAACCGATCGATTAGGGCAATACGGGTCAAATCCCAGTTCTGAACATGCGCAGCGATCAAGCGGTCAGCTTCTTCGCTATAATCTAAGGTGCGCAGAAAAAGGCTTGTAGCAAAATGCAAAGCCGCTGCATCGTCTTTTAATGCAGGACGCAAGATGGTCGCAATGACATGCTCAGCCGTGTCATGACCGACTTCATAGGCATAAAGGGCCTGCAACACCCGCTCTCGAACCTCACGTCGACGAGGCATGGCCGTTTCTCAAAAGAACATGTTGAGACTTTAAGTAGCTTTGCTGCAATTCTTCAGCATGAGGAAGGTTCTGGCTAAAGTCTCAGATTCACAGCTTGTTTGCGACTCGGGTTACAGGGCAAAGGCCTCAGGTGTCCTTATAAAGCAGGCCAGCTCGTATCTACCTATGGGCACGCTGCGCAATGCGCCGCTTTTCTGGGCCGCAATCTGGCTAATGATTGGCGTACTGCTTGCTGATCACTTCAACTGGTCTGCTTCGCTTTGGCTTATCGCAGCTGCAGCGGCTGGCATTGTCACGATGGGATTGCTCTTTCGAAAAAATTATTTCCCATTTTCCGCCCTTTCTTTGGGTCTTCTGTTTCTATGCATTGGTGCGGCCCACTGGCAGTTGCGGGTTCCTTCTGGACTTATGGCCATCCCTACAGATACCACCGCTATCGCATGGGTTACTGTTCGCAGCTTGCCTCAAGCTACATCTTATGGCTGGCGTTTTACAGCCGACACCCATATGCTGCTTGTGGACCAAGATACCTTGTACCTTCCGCTTTCCCTGGAAATCGGAGTATATATTCCAGATTCCCTGCGTAACGCCTTACCCAAACTCCATTGCGGCAGCCAGGCTGTTATAGGCGGGCTTTTAGAGCCACTGCCAGCCCCTCGTAATCCGGGATTGGTAGACCGCCGGCCCTACTTGCGTCGCCGAGGCATTGTGGCCCGCCTAAAGGTTCACGACCATCGACTTTTACACCCCATCGCTTCTGGCCAATGCGTTCCGCATAGCTGGTTAGAGCCGCTAAAGCGACGTATCGGCCATGATCTTGCACAAGCAATTCCAGATCCTGAAGCCCAATCGGTTGTGCAGGCACTCGTACTGGGCGATCGGTCGGGCTTGAGTTGGGAAACGCGTGGACAGTTAGGCCGAGCCGGTCTGGCCCACCTGCTGGCTATTTCTGGGCTGCATGTGATGTTTGTTGGTTTGGTTCTTTATGCCCTCTTGCGACCGCTACTGCTCCGCGTGGGCTTAGGCTGGTGGAGTATGGAATGGTCACGCACGTTCCTTACCTTGCTCATCCTAATCAGCTATGTAGTGCTGGCGGGTGCTCCGGCCTCAGCCGTGCGCGCCCTGGTTATGACAGGACTCTTCCTGGGCGCTACGCTACGGCAGGTTCCCTTGCATCCCTTCAACGCTTTGGGTGCAGCGGCCCTGTTTATTCTGCTTCTTGATCCACCGCAACTTTTTGAACCGGGTTTTCAGCTTTCCTTTGCCGCTGTTGGGGGCTTGCTTGGCGGCTTTAGTTCATTTCAGCAGCATTTACCCACACGTTTGCGGCAATCCAGTGTAGGGCGCTACTTGACCGGAAGCCTGTTGGCAACCCTAACGGCTACGCTAGCTACGGCTCCTTTTATGCTCTTGCATTTTGGCTATGTATCCTGGGCAGGACTTCCCTTGAATCTTTTGGGCATTCCTCTGGCCTCAGGAGCGCTAAGTGCAGGACTCCTTACAGCAGCAACTGCGTCCCTAAGTACTACCGTAGCTAAACTATTTGGCGATGCAGCTACCCTGTGTGCCCAAGGATTACTCTGGTTGGGGAACTTGGCCGACAAAGCGTTTGCCGACTGGGTGATGTATTCTCCTCACCCTCCTTTATGGCTATTGGTGTTACTCCCTTTGCTTTTAGGCCTATTGAGCCGTTCTCTTCATTTTCGCCGTCTGACTTTAGGATTAGCGCTTGGCTGCGGTTGCGCTGGGGTGTGGCTTAACCGACCCGCACCAGCAACCCTGGAGGTGATATTCTTTGATGTAGGCCACGGAGATGCTACCCTAATTCGCACGCCAAACGGTCGGCATTTGCTTATCGACACAGGCAGCTATACCCTTGAAGAAGCCGCCGTCCTCTGGAGTGTGCTGCCTTTTTTACGTTGGCAAGGCATTGATTACATAGACGTTCTTTTGCTTACCCATCCCGACGCAGACCATATCGGCGGAGCACCAACGCTGTTACGCCGCATTAAGGTTGGACGGGTACTGGACAACGGTGCTTCTGACACTGCTTACCTCTCTCGGGAATTACAGCATGTACTCGACAGTCTGCAACTTACCCGCCAATCTCTGACAGCAGGAGACACTATCTACTTGGACGATGCGGTCGCGTTGCAGGTATTAGCTCCAGGTGCTGTTTCTATGCAAACGCCCGATAACGAACGCTCCGTAGTGCTCCGTATGGTTTATGGCCATACGCGTTGGCTTTTCCTCGGAGATGCTGAAGCTGGGCTAGAAAAACAGCTTGTTCACGCCTATGGCCAACTACTTCAAAGCGATGTGGTTAAAGTCGGTCATCATGGATCTTCAACCAGCAGTACCCCCCTGCTAGTCCAAACGGTCTTTCCTGACACCCACCACGCTGGGTGGGCTGTCATCAGTACTGGCTGGCGTGGCGTAAGCCCACCGGTACATCAGCGATGGCTTGAGCAAAAAGCAACCGTATGGATTACGGCAGCTTCCGGTGCTCTCTGGCTACGCAGTGACGGCCAGCACATTTGGGCTGTAGATCAGTGGTAAACGAAAAGAGGCAAGGTGGTTTTTTCCAAAAGCGCCGACGTAGAAGACCCAAAAAACCAGCGTTTTAGACCACTTGTGGCGTAAGCCCCAGCAACTACCAAGTCAGCTTGGATTTCTTCAGCAAAACGCACAATTTCCTCGGCAACATTCTCTCCGCTACGGACCGTAGCCTGGAAGGTAAATCCATGTTCTTGAAGGTAGGCTCCCATAAGTGAAAGCATGAGCTGCGCTTCGGAAGTTTCTTCCGAGATGGTAAGTAGGTCTACAGCAACGTCGGTTCCAAAAGGTTGAAGCTGAGCAAAACGCTGGATTGTCCGAGCTGCCGCAGCGCTGCCATCATAAGCCATGAGCACGCGGTGAATGGCACGGTACGCCTCGCTTACCACAAGCACAGGCCCGATGCTCTCGTGTACTATTCGGACAAGCGTCTTGTTTTTTTCCTCGGGATGGCTGTAGAAAAAATGCGGTTCCTTGCCTACTACAAGAAGGTCGTGATACTTCATGTCTTCTACAATCCGCTGAAAAGGCACACCTTCGGCGACGGTATTGTGGTGTCGCAAGCCCTCTTCGTTGGCAATGGCATCAAATTCTTCAATGAGCCGACGAGCTACCAGGCGAGCTTCCTCGGTAAGCTGTTCGCGTAGCTTTTCTGCATAGTACATGCTCCCAATCCCTCCCCCGCGGATGCTAGCCTCAATGTGACCGGTATCTACAACAGCCAGTCCGGTTACGCTGGCGCTATGCCGGCGAGCAAGTTCAGAAGCATAGCGGACAGCAGTGCGTGTGTCGCTGTCCGGATCGAGGGCAACAAGAATGCACCGAATCATAGGTTACGTAGCAGCTTATGAACGAGTCGGCTGTCGTAAAGGTAATCGTTTCGATACACGTGCACAAATACTTTCTGCGACGAAAAGGGCTGCTTTTCAACAAATAGCTTTTTTTAAAAAAGCTGTTATCGTTGTTGTAGAAGGCTGTGGAAATGTGGAAAGTGAAGTTATGCACTATGGCTTTTGGGGGTTGTGGGTAAACAATGCAACTCTTCCACAGATCTATCCACAAAACTTTGTGTTGGGGAAGCTGTTGTAGGAGTCGTGATGATCGATTAGGAGAAGTTTTCCACGTTTCCACAGTAATCCATAGCTAATCCTAAAGGTTCAGCGTCTGTGTTATCCCCACTTGTCCACGATGTGGACAAGTGGGGATAACGGGGGGATGAGGGCGGGGTTTTATACCTGAAAGACGGCCGAAGAAAATTTTCCCCAATTTATCTGCAGCGTTATCCCCTGCTATCCACAGGTAATCCACGCTGTGTATAAAAGCTCAGTTGCGGCCGAGAAGTTGATACATTTCCCGTTTATAGGCTTCGACGCCGGGCTGGTCAAAAGGATTGACGCCAAGCAAGTAGCCGCTAACGGCTACTGCATGCATAAAGAAGTACAGGCAGGCTCCCAGGGCATCGGCACTAAGATGCTCGATCCAAATTGTTGATACGGGTACACCGCCGTCAGTGTGGGCCTTTCGGGTACCTTCGTAGGCAATGCGATTGATATCTTGGAATGAATAGCCAGCAAGATAGCTCAGGCCGTCTGCATTGTCTCCCGTATTTGGAACAAGGAGGGGGTCGGGTTCGCGTTCGACCATCAGAAAAGTTTCGATTAAATGTCGCCGTCCTTCCTGGACATACTGGCCTAGGGAGTGCAGGTCGGTCGAATATTGAACTGTGTCAGGGTAGAGTCCTTTGCCTTGTTTTCCTTCGCTTTCTCCAAAGAGCTGTTGCCACCATGCACCAATGCCGCTTAAGCGAGGTTCAAAGACAGCCAGAAGCTCAAGGGCATAGCCACGTTCATAAAGTAGATAGCGCAGTGCAGCATAGTCGAGGGCGGGGTTATCGACGGCTTTAGAGAGTTGTTCGCATGCCGCTACAGCGCCGTAGAAAAGCGAGCGAATGTCGACCCCTGCTACCGCAATAGGAAGTAAACCGACGGCAGTAAAGACAGAGAATCTTCCTCCCACATTAGGCGGAATACCAAAACGTCGGTAGCCATAAGTTTGGGCCATTTCGTGTAAGCGACCCTGATGGGGATCAGTAGTTACAAAAATACGTCGGTGTATATCGGGAAAGTGGGCTTCCATCCAGGGGCGGAGTACCCGAAAGGCTAGCATGGTCTCCAGGGTCGTTCCGCTTTTGGAAATGACGTTAAGGTATACCGATTTCCCTTCAAGATAGCGGAGCAGAGCTTTTAAATAGCTGCCACTCAGGTGATGACCAGCAAAAAGGATCTCAGGCGTACGCGGGTGATCGGCCAAAGGAAACGGAGGTGTGAGGGCTTCGATTACAGCCCGGGCTCCTAAGTAAGATCCCCCTATTCCTAAACACAGGAAGACGTCGGCTTGCTCGCGAATTTCAGCGGCGGTAGCATCGAGCGTTTCGAGCAGGGCATCATTAGGTTTGAGAAGCAGCTCACGCCAGCCAAGCATTTCATGCCCAGGACCTGTCTGTTCCAGAAGCATCTTATGGGCCGCTTCAAGGCGGGGTTGCAAGGCTTCAAGGTCATGAGGCTCTAAAAAAGCTAAGGCAGGTGCATAGTCGTAGCGAAGCATAGGGATCACAGAAGTTGGTGAAGGCATGTATCTTTTGAACCAAAGATCTGGTTTTTCAGCAAACCCAACCGAAAATCATGCGCGAATTTATTTCTGTAGAGGAAGCTCGTGCGCTGATTTTAGACCATGTTAGCTTATTACCTGTTGAACAGGTACCTTTAGATCACGCATTGGGGAGGTGCTTGGCCGAGGTCCTGATCAGTCAGGATAATATTCCTCCTTTTCCCAATGCAGCTATGGATGGCTATGCGGTACGCCTGGCTGAGGTACAACAGCTTCCCGCAACGCTTCGCATTGTGGCCGAGGTAAGAGCAGGTCAATCGCCACCCGAGGAGATCCCGGTAGGCGCTTGTATTCGAATTATGACGGGCGCGCCAGTGCCTTCTTGGGCCGAAGCTGTAGTGCCCCTTGAGTGGACAGAAGCTGGTCCAGGTGATACGGTGCGCATCCTGCAAGCTCCTCTGGCTGGAGAGAATATTCGGCCGCTCGGTCAAGATGTGCAGGCAGGAGAGCGGTTTTTTGAAGTAGGGCAACGCATCACGCCCCCTATGGTGGCTATGTTAGCTACCTTGGGGATAGCGGAGGTACCCGTGTTTCGCCGGCCTCGTGTAGCGATTGTGACCACGGGTGATGAGCTCCTTGATGCCGGACAGCCGCTTAAAGCAGGACACATTCGAGATTCAGCAGGACCTGGTCTGGCCGCACAAGCCCAATGGAGTGGAGCCCAGGTCATAATGCGGCAGCGGGTAGCTGACGATTCTGCTGCGCTAGCGCAAGCTGTCGAACAAGCATTGGAAGCCGATGTCCTGGTGTTTTCCGGTGGAGTCTCGGTGGGGTTGTATGATTTGGTGCGGCAAGTCCTCGATAACTGGGGTACGCAGTGGCTATTTTGGAAAGTTCGCCAACGTCCCGGAAAACCCATGGCTTTTGGCCTATTGGAGGGAAAACCGGTGTTTGGACTTCCTGGTAATCCAGTCTCTTCTGCTTTGTGTTTTGATCAGTACGTTGTGCCTGCACTGCGGCGGATGCAGGGCCAGCAGGTTGTGCTGCGGCCGCGCTACTCAGCAGTTCTCGAAGCTTCTACCCCAAAGAAGGCAGGCCTTCACTTTTTTACGCGAGGAGTAGCCCGATTAGGGAAAGACGGTCGACTTTACGTGCGCGATACCGGACTTCAGGGCTCTAATCTTTACCATTCTATGGTACGCGCCAATTGCCTGATTCATTTGTCCGAGTCGCTTGAAGAGGCCCCAGCCGGAATTGAAGTGGATATAGAATGGTTCTCTTGGACAATGGAACCTTAGAAGCCTAAGCGAACGTTCATCTTGCGTTCATAAACCTATCCCCAAAGGAGGCGGCTATGATGCGCAACATCTTGCTTGTTTGTTTGGCAGGCTTGCTAGGTTTAGCACTCACGGTTATAGGACCTGAAAAAGAGTTAGAGATTGGGAGCAAAGCCCCCCTTGTCGACCTAAAGATGCGTGATGTTTCAGGCCAGATGCTCTCGCTACGCGATGTAGCGGGACAAAATGGCCTGTTGGTGATTTTTTCCTGCAATACGTGTCCCTGGGTGGCAGCTTGGGAAGACCGTTACCTAATTGTAGCCCAGAAGGCCAAAGAACTGGGTATTGGCATGATTGCCGTAAACCCCAACGAAGCCTATCGGAATCGGGGCGACGGCTTCGAAGATATGCAAAAGCGGGCCCAAGAAAAGGGATATACTTTTCCCTATGTACTCGACGAAGGATCCAAGTTAGCAGATGCTTTTGGGGCAACACGTACACCCCATGTGTTTCTCTTCAATAAGGAGTTGGTGCTGGTTTACCGGGGGGCAATTGACGATAATGCGCGCAATCCAGAGGCCGTAACCCAGCATTATTTACTTGATGCCATGGAGGCCATGGCATCCGGTAAACCTATCCCTGTAGCTACAACGCGTTCTATCGGGTGCACGATAAAACGCGTAGAAAGTTGATCAAAAAAGTAGTATATTTTGAGGCCATCTTTAATGATGGCCTCAATTTTTATTTAGACCTATGCGTCTGTCGTGGACATTTAGCCTGATCTCGTTGCTTTCCGGCTGCATTTCGCTGGGAGGTTTTCAGGGACCAGAGGTATTGCCTGAGGGAAAAACAGAAGTGGGAGTTGGAATGGTCGCCGGGGATATGCTGGGTGACGATGGAGGTGGGGCACTTGGTCTTATGGAGCTTTACGGTCGTTATGGCCTTGCTCCTCGCTTAGAGATAGGAGGGCGAACAACGGGCTTTTGGGCTGCTGGCGAAGGCGCTTTAGGGGCTATTATGATAGAAGGCAAGTATCAGCTCCTAACCCAACGTCCCCTGGTAGCAGCAGGAATGGGCCTTTCCTACTTTGGCTTAAGGGCAGGAGAGGAGCAGTTTGTTACATTAGGCTTCTATCCCGCTCTATGGCTGGGTTCACCCCATTTCTATACAGGAATGCGGGTGATTTTGATAGCAGCAGGGTCGTCTATCGATGATGAAGTGGGTACCGCATCTTTGGCTGGCTTTGTGCTTGGAGGCACTGTAGGTAATTCCGTGCGGTTGCGACCGGAACTTATTGTGTATATACCCCTTACAGGGAGCGACCGACATCCACTTCTACTAGGAGGGCTAGGTTTATCTTTTCGTTGGGGAGGAGATAAGTCCCATGGGTTATAATCCTTTATTACTTTCTTCAGAAGCTCCTCAGGTTTTTGTGGCCTGTTTGTCATCAGATAGCAGCCTGAATGGATTGCCCCCGGGGACCTTGCTTTGGGAGTTGCCTGAAGCAGTCCCCAAGAGCGGGCCGTGTAAGCAGCTTGGGGTTGTGGAGGTTCCGCCAGGTGCGATAGAGGCTTTGGAAGGGTGCTGGAAATTGCTTGTAGCGCTGCCAGAAACCGCGCTGCTAAATTTTTCTCCTTACCGACCTCCGGTAGGGGTTCAAGCTGCTGGTGGAGTTATCGTGCGCGATACTGCTCAAGGTCTTGAGGTGCTGCTCATTTACCGTCGGGGCTATTGGGATTTACCTAAAGGAAAGTGTGCGCTTGGGGAGACAATTGAATGCTGTGCTTTACGGGAAGTAAGCGAAGAATTAGGTATTGCTTCGGCGTCGCTGCAGCTATTGAGGCTGTTGGGGCATACCCTGCATGCCTATCCGCTTGATGGGGCCTATGCGGTAAAATTAACCCACTGGTTTTTGATGAAGACAACAGCCCAAGCGTTTCATCCTCAGCATGAAGAGGAGATCTTGGCTGTCACCTGGCAGCCCTTGGAAAAGGCGCTGCAGCAAGTTGGCTATGCGACGTTGCGGGCGGTGTTAGCAGCGCTGCAGCACTGGACTAAAGCTAAAAAAGGTTGATTTGCCATGCCGGGTCCGTGGAAAACGTTGCAGCGGGAGCTATTGGCTGACTATCGGGTGTTTCGTATCTGGCGTGAGCAGGTGCAGCCGCCGCGCGCCACGCAACCCTATGATTTTTATCTGCTTGAAGCGATTGATTGGGTCAATGTCATTCCTATTACCCCTGAAGGGCAGGTCATTTTTGTGCGGCAGTATCGTTATGGTACCCAAGAGGTATCGCTGGAAATTCCTGGGGGAGCAATAGATCCTGTGGATGCCTCTCCCCAGGAGGCGGCCTTGCGGGAGTTGCGGGAGGAGACCGGCTATGCTCCCGAACAGCTGATCTATCTGGGAGCGATTGCCCCTAATCCGGCCATTCTTACGAATCGCTGCCATGTGTTTTTGGCAGAGAATGTTCGCCTTGTGGGGTTACAACAGCTCGATGGAGCCGAAGAAATCGAAGTTGTGTTGCTGGATGTCGCAGAAATTCCGAAACGGATTGCTCGAGGAGAAATTTCGCATGCGTTGGTGCTTGCAGCGCTTTACCTTTACACGTTATATCGCGGCGGTCTAGCGCAACCACCGGGTTGAAAAAGCCCAAACGGCACGTGCGTAGCGGCGCCAGGCCATACCGAAATGCATTCCGGCTGCCCCCGAAAGGTATCCCCAAAGTAGGCCGGCTCCAACATCAAGTACGCCGTGTTGTTTGGTAAACAACGTACTCAGCGCAACCAAGAGAATCGCAGCTGTGCAGGCAAGCCAGCTGGCGCGTTGCGTAGCTGGCGAAGCATTTGAAAAGGCCATTTGAAGAAAGTAGGCGACCAGAACGGTACTTGCAACGTGCAGGCTGGGAAAGACATGGGTAGGGGGATCGGCTTCGTAAATTTGACGCATTAGCCATGTCGAAGCGCCGCCTGCTATAGGTAGCTCAGGACGCGGCATGTATGCCGGAAACAGAAACTGAATCGACCAGCCGCCAAGTTGCATGATGGTTCCTCCAGCAAGAAACTGGTAGGCATAGTGCGTATGTATGCTCGCGCATGCGCCAAAGGGCGTAGGCGCTTCCAATAAAGAGAAAAAAGAGCCAAAAGGGCAGATAAATCCACGCCCAAATCGGTTCAAAAGGGATTCGATGGTCAAAAGGAAGGGCAATGTTAATGGGCGAACGCCACAAGGGAAGCAGCTTGACGCAGAAATCTAAACTGTAGAGCGTGATGCCAAACAACCAAAAAATCAATATACGCCGGGACGAGCTATTGTCCTGTCTCATGGGTTTGAGCGCGTCTAAAGCGTTACTTTCATGGTGCACGGTCTAACGCGACACCAAACGGTCGGATTCACCCTGTGATGATCGAAAAGCCACTTATGGTAGCGCTTTGGCCGCTGTTTGAAGCGCAGCTTTTTCCGGTGCCTTCAAGCGAGCGGTTATTTAACCTTTATAGGGACTGCCATCCTGAGCTGGATCGGGCAGAAGCACCGCTAATTCGTCAGCGTAACCTAAGACGGTATTTGGAAGCCTATGAGGCGCTTCCAGCGGTGTTGCTGTTGGCTGAAGCGCCGGGACCTTGGGGGTGTCGGTTTTCTGGCGTGCCGCTTACAAGTGAGGCCCAACTGCTGGATCGGACGTTTCCGCTCCAGGGCGAGCCCTCAAGTTGGGCCGAGCGGCCGCATCGTGAATACAGTGCGCGGATTTACTGGCGGGTCATGCAACCCTATTTTCCGCGGTTTTTTACCTGGAGCGTTGTGCCCTTGCATCCACACCAGCCCGGTAACCCTTTATCGATCCGAACCCCTACGCAGCAGGAAGTGCGCTGCTGGTTGCCGCTTACCCAAGCGCTGGTGGAAGCACTGGCACCCCAGCAGGTGATCGCTGTCGGACGCAAGGCTGAATTTGCGCTGCAGACCCTGAGGATTTCCTACACTTATGTTCGTCATCCTTCGCAAGGCGGTGCCCGTCAGTTTGAGACGGGGATACGGGCGCTGCTAGGAACGCCCTGATTTTGTAGTTTGGAGAAAAACCAAATCCTGGAAGTCCATGCAAAAGCATCTTGTTCGTGTGTACCCCTCGAAAGAGCGGCTACCTCGTGAAGAACAGTTGGCCTGGAAGCTAGCCCGGGTGGCTACCGACCAGGCCCCCATCGATGAAGCGGCGGCCGAAATGGTCATCAACCGGATCATCGACAACGCGGCCGTGGCAGTAGCAGCATTGAACCGTCGGCCGGTTGCCAACGCCCGTACCCAGGCCCTGGCCCATCCGAATCCTGAAGGTGCGACGCTTTTTGGACTGCCGGCAATGCAACGGTTTAGCTGCGAGTGGGCTGCCTGGGCCAATGGGGTGGCTGTACGTGAGCTGGATTTTCATGATACGTTCCTGGCTGCTGACTACTCCCATCCGGCCGACAACATTCCGCCTATTTTAGCGGTGGCGCAGCAGACGGGTCGAAGTGGGGCCGATGTGCTTCGAGGCATTTTAGCGGCCTATGAGGTGCACGTAAGTCTGGTAAAAGCCATTTGCCTGCACAAACACAAAAAAGATCACATTGCACACCTAGCGCCAGCGGCCACCGTTGGTATTGGTGCGCTGCTTGGGCTCCCCACTGAGGTTATTTATCAAGCGGTGCAGCAGGCCGTGCATGTATCGTTTCAGACCCGTCAGTCCCGTAAAGGAGAGATTTCAAGTTGGAAGGCCTATGCTCCAGCCTTTGCGGGCAAGCAAGCTATTGAGGCGATAGATCGCGCTATGCGCGGCGAAACATCCCCTTCGCCCATCTACGAGGGCGAAGACAGCGTGATTGCGTGGATGCTCGACGGCCCTGATGCCGTCTACGAGGTTTGGCTGCCTGAACCTGACGAGCCGCGGCGGCAAATTCTGGAAACCTACACCAAAGAGCATTCGGCTGAGTACCAGGCGCAAGCTTTAATCGATTTGGCTTTCCGCATGCGTGAAAAGATTGGCGACTTCGAGCAAATCAAAGAAGTGGTCATTTACACCAGTCACCACACCCATTACGTGATTGGTTCTGGTTCGGGTGACCCCCAGAAGTATGATCCGGAGGCCAGTCGCGAGACGCTCGACCACAGCATCATGTACATTTTTGCTGTGGCATTGCAAGATGGTGTCTGGCATCATGAACGGAGTTATGCGCCGGAGCGGGCACGGCGGCCAGACACAGTGCGACTTTGGCGAAAGATCCGTACGGTTGAAGATCCGGAGTGGACAGCCCGCTATCACCACCCGGATCCTGCCCAGAAAGCTTTTGGGGGACGGGTGGAAATTATTTTTGAAGACGGCCGCACACTAGTTGATGAGTTGGCCGTAGCCAATGCCCATCCCAACGGCGCAAGGCCTTTTCGTAGGGAAGACTACGTTCGCAAGTTCGATACGCTTACCGAAGGGATCGTCTCCCGTAGCGAGCGCGATCGGTTTTTAGCGCTTGTAGCTCGCTTACCCATGCTTTCTCCTCAGGAAGTGTTGCAGCTCAACGTGGAGGTGCCCTCGGCTTGGCTAAGCTGTGCCGAACGCGACCGGAGAGGGATTTTTTAAGGTAGGGAACGTCGGAGGTAGCGTAGCGTTGGCTTCGGCAGACCGTGGGGGTGCTCTGTCCGCACAAGGGCAGGGCTGAGAGCATACCCTTTGAACCTGATCCGGGTAATGCCGGCGCAGGGAAACGGTCACCGATCGCACATGCTGCCGTTGGTGCCTTTCTCTGCGTGCCCCAGGGTTTTGACCGCCGGTAAACCGTCACCTAAAAACCCAGGGAGGGCACGATGATTCCTCAACCCCCTGCTGCAATTCGGCGCGTGTACGTGCCGGGCAATCGTTATCCAGAGCTGCGCGTTCCGTTCAAGGAAGTTCAGCTTTCGCCCACGCGGCTACCGGACGGAAGCCTGGAGCCCAACGATCCCGTCCTGCTTTACGACACACGTGGGCCATGGGGTGAGCCCGACTTCCACGGAGACATTCGTCAGGGCCTGCCGCCGCTGCGACGCCCCTGGATTGAGGCCCGCGGCGACGTGGAGGTGTACGACGGACGGCCGGTGCAGCCCATTGACGACGGGTATCGCAGCGAAGAAGAACGTCGGCGCGCCGAGCAGCGTGGCAAGCTGCACCGCTGGCCTGGTCCGCGTCGGCGACCGCTGCGAGGCAAAAACGGGGCGGCCGTCACGCAGATGCACTATGCCCGTCAGGGTATCATCACGCCGGAGATGGAGTTCGTCGCCATTCGCGAAAACCAGCGACGTGAACGGCTCATCGAGCTCCAGAAAGAGCTGGGCGACCGTTGGTCACTTACGTTCCAGCATCCGGGTCAATCCTGGGGCGCCCAGATTCCGCCCGTTATCACCCCGGAGTTCGTGCGCGACGAGGTAGCCCGCGGCCGCGCCATCATCCCGTGCAACGTCAACCATCCGGAATGCGAGCCGATGATCATCGGCCGCAACTTCCTGGTCAAGATCAACGCCAACATCGGCACCTCGGCCGTCTCCAGCTCCATCGACGAAGAAGTGGAAAAGCTGCTGTGGGCCATCTACTGGGGGGCCGATACGGTGATGGACCTCTCAACAGGCAAAAATATCCACGAAACCCGCGAGTGGATCATCCGCAACAGTCCAGTTCCGATCGGGACAGTACCCATTTACCAGGCCCTTGAAAAAGTGGGAGGCAAGCCCGAAGAGCTGACCTGGGAAATCTTTCGCGATACGCTGATCGAGCAGTGCGAGCAGGGCGTCGACTACATGACAATCCATGCGGGCGTCCGGCTTGCCTATATTCCGCTGACGGCCTACCGGCGCACGGGCATTGTCTCACGTGGCGGCTCGATCATCGCCAAATGGTGCTTAGCCCACCATAAAGAGAACTTTCTCTACACGCACTTTGAGGAAATCTGTGAGATTCTGCGCCAGTACGACGTGTCGATCAGCCTGGGCGATGGACTGCGGCCTGGATCCATCCAAGATGCCAACGATGAAGCGCAGTTTGCCGAGCTCAAGACGCTCGGCGAGCTGACCCAAATCGCCTGGAAGTACGACGTGCAGGTGATGATCGAAGGCCCGGGCCACATTCCCATGCACCTGATCAAGGAAAACGTGGACCGGGAGCTGAAAGACTGCTACGAGGCGCCGTTCTATACGCTGGGTCCTCTGGTTACCGACATTGCCCCGGCCTACGATCATATCACGTCAGCCATCGGCGCAGCGATGATTGGGTGGTTCGGTGCAGCCATGCTCTGCTACGTCACCCCCAAGGAGCACCTGGGCTTGCCCAATAAAAACGACGTGCGCGAGGGCGTGATCGCTTACAAAATCGCCGCGCATGCAGCCGACCTGGCCAAGGGGCACCCCGGCGCCCAGTACTGGGACAACGCCCTCTCGAAGGCCCGCTTCGAGTTTCGCTGGGAAGATCAGTTCAACCTGTCGCTCGATCCGGAGCGAGCGCGCGAGTACCACGACGAGACGCTCCCGGCCGAAGGCGCCAAGCTGGCCCACTTCTGCTCAATGTGCGGACCGAAGTTCTGCTCCATGAAGATCACCGAAGAAATCCGAGCCATGGCCGCCGAAAAAGGCGTCGAAGCCCAGCAGCTCATTGAAGAAGGGTTACGGGAAAAAGCGCGGGAATTCATCGAAAAGGGAGCAGAGTTGTATACGGCCCCATGAGGTTGGAACCGAGATGTTTTGTTGACCGTTGCATAACTTTCCGGTTTAGATGAAAGCAAAACGCGGACGGGGTTGCCATGAAAAAGGGTCTGCATCCAGAATACAATCTGATTACGGTTCGGCTGGCCGACGGGAGTGAAATGCAGATTCGTTCGACGCTGAAGGGGCCGGTTTACGTCTCCGACGTGGATGCGACGAACCATCCGTTCTATACGGGGGTGCGTCAGTACGTTGACCGAGCCGGTCGAGTAGAGAAGTTCATGCGTCGTTACGGTACGATTACTTCGGAAGGAATCAAGAAGAGCAAGTAAAGCCTTAGACCATGCGCAAAAAGGGTTGCCCTCTCGAGCAACCCTTTTTTGTTTTTTAGGGTCACTCGGCTTTTCATAAAGCGTTGCACCTTTGGTCACAAATGTGCATTTTGGATTTTGAAGAAAGCCGATCACCTTTTATGATGCGCGGCGCGATCCTTTGCCTCTTGGCTGTTTCGCTACTACCACAGGGGGCGACTTATAGCCAAACGCCGGGGTTTGTACTCAATGCGCGGGAGTATTTCGAGCACGAGGGGGTAAGTGTTATAGTCTTTCAAGATTTCTACCCGGAAGGACACCAGAGTGGCGTGACGCTTATCCAACACGGCGAGCGCGTAGCAGCTAATGGGGATCTGCGCATGGAGGCTACGCCAGGCCAGTGGCAGCCTGTTCCGCGACTTCCTCTTCTGAATCAATTGCTGAATACCTCAGCCCGCTGATATGCCTGATGTTGTTGAACTGATTATCACGAAGCGTGACGGAGGAGGGATCGATCCTGCTGATCTGCGCTGGCTCATTGAGGCCTATACGCGGGGGGTGGTACCCGACTATCAGATGAGCGCATGGCTCATGGCGGCCTTTCTTCGTGGGCTTAGCGACGTTGAGACGGATGCTTTGACGCAGGCCATGCTGCGTTCGGGTCAGGTGCTGGACCTGTCGGATCTGCCCGGGCGCAAGGTGGACAAGCACTCCACAGGGGGCGTGGGCGACAAGGTCTCGCTGATCCTGGCGCCGCTGGTGGCTGCCTGTGGCGTGCCGGTGCCGATGATCTCGGGCCGTGGCCTGGGCCACACAGGCGGCACGCTGGATAAACTGGAGTCCATTCCCGGCCTGCGTACGGACCTTTCCGCGGAGGCCTTCCGGCGCCAGCTTCGTGACCTCGGTGTGGTCATGATCGGCCAGACCGACGAGATTGCCCCGGCCGACCGCAAGCTCTATGCGTTGCGCGACGTGACGGGCACCATTGAGTCGATCCCCCTCATTGCGGCCTCGATCCTAAGTAAAAAGCTGGCCGAAGGGGCCGATGCCCTCGTGTTCGACGTCAAATGCGGCCGTGGGGCCTTCATGCAGCAGGAAGCGGACGCGCGCCGCCTGGCCGAAACGCTCGTCGGCATTGCCACGCGAGCAGGACGGCCGGCTGTGGCCTGGCTGACCGACATGAACGTGCCGCTGGGCCGCGCTGTGGGTAACTGGCCCGAGGTGCTCGAAAGCTTGCAGGCACTACAGGGCGATTTTGTCGGAATCGAGGACCTGATCGAGGTTACGCTTACGCTGGCCGGCGAAATGCTCTGGCTGGGCGGTGCTGCCCGAACACCAGAGGCCGGACGCCAGCAAGCGCAGGCAGCGCTGCGGGATGGGCGCGCCTTTGAGCGCTTCTGCGCTATGGTCCGGGCGCAGGGCGGCGACGTGCGCGTGCTTGAACGTCCTGAAACGCGCGCTGACGCCGAACCGGCCGGTGAGGTGTGCGCTCCCGATGACGCCCGCGGTTACGTGGCGGACCTGGACGCTCGTGCTGTTGGGCGCCTGGCCGTCCACCTGGGCGCTGGCCGACGCGTCAAGGAAGACCCGGTAGATCCCACGGCCGGCCTGGTGCTCCACCGAAAGCCGGGCGATCCCGTGGCACCCGGTGAGGTATTGGCCACCCTATATACCCGGCGGCGTGATTTACTTGATGCTTTTCGGCAGGAGCTGCTGGCAGCGTATCGTTTTGCAGAAGCACCTCCTGCTCCGCGCGCGCTTTTGCTGGCCCGCTACGCCGAGGGGCGATGGACAGATCAGGTCTTACTCCCTAAAAAACAAAGCGTTGGTAAATAAGAGCTGGCCGGCGTACCAAAAACCCCGAAAGAGCGGGTTGTCCACAAGATAGACGATAGCTCCTTTGCCTAAAGGTTGAGTCCCGGCGACCAGGGTTCGGGAAAGCAGAGTTGGGGTGCGATAGCCCGCAAAACCACTTCGCGGGCGACCCTCCTCAAGCCAAGCTACATTCCAGCCTTCTTCAAGCAGTTCGTAGGCATAAACCCGTTGTTTAAGCGTAAAGTATCGATCTAAGCCAAAAGCCAGCGGATGGGTTGTGTCGAGCTGAGTGCGATAAATGGCTCCCTGTACTTGGCGTGAGAGTGCGGTGCGTTCGCGTTGTCCATAAATCGCAGGCTGTTCACGGTCACGGTCTTCTGGTTCGTTTCGGCGTTTTAGGGCGATACCTTTCTGTCCGACAAGCAGTTCAAGCGCGCCTTCCAGCACGATCAGGCGGGCGCCACGCCGCACGCCGTCAAGTAAGGGTTCTAAGGCAATGGTGCGGGAGTTGTACTGACCATCAGGTAAGATAAGTACATCTCCCTCATCAAGGGCAAGTCCGTTGAGTTGGTCGACCGTAAGGAGGGTAGCCGGATAGTGAAGGATTTGCTCAAAAAAATGCCATACTTCTCCCACAGACGAGGCTTTGGCCGGCGGTCCGGCCAGCACGTATACATGGGGGCGTTTGAGTAGACGAATTTGAGCAGAACCCAGGTCAGGACCTTCGTCAGCAAAGCCGGTATGCACGCTTTGGACTGATACCCGATAGTGGGTAGCGGCTTCTTGAATAATTTGGTCAAAGCGAGATCCTAGGTGGGCATTACCTGCTCGGGTTAGAATGAGCGTGCCTGCTTCAAAGTTTTGGCCGCTGAGGCGTAATGGTACTGTAGCTACGCGTACGTTGACGCCGGCAGTGAGCAAGGCGGAAAGAAAGCGGCTGGCGTTTAGGCTGCCCCAACGAACGAAGTAAGCGTAGGGAGGAGTGTGGGAAGCTGGAGAGAACGTGGGCGACGGCCACGCCTGGTTGGGATCAAGCCGCGTGGTCAGCGCATAGGCTTCCAGGCCAAATGCAAAAGGTAGCGCCCAGCTGGTGATGTCGTAGGTTAGCGAGTCGGAGAGGGGAGGGGCAGGATCGAAGAGTACGTGTGCCAGCACACCGGCAGGTTGATAGACGCTGATGATAAGGTCCCCGGGTTGAGCCTCGAGTTGCTGCCGCATTCCCGTCAAATAATCGATTCCTTCTACCCGTTGTGGTCGAGTGAGGGTGCCGTAGCGAATGCCTTGGCGGTCAAGCAGGGTGGTCAAGGCTTCCAAGCGCTCTGGAGGATGCGTGCTCCGAATGAGAAAAGCCTGATAGCGGTCGGTAGGCTGCGTCTGCGCCGTGGTAAAATAGCGGATAAAGTGGGTAAGCAACGTGTTGCGGAGGCGGACGGCGGTTTCAATCGTGGAGAGGGCGGTCAAGTGATGGTTTCGGATGCGGTCCGTGAGCGTTAGGGTGTCCCCTTCAGGCAAGCGCAGGGCCAGGCCGGCGCGGGCACCGCCGCCCTGTTCGTAGGTCATGCCGATAGCCCCATTGAACGAGGGCCAGGTGTCTCCGTAGCCAGGGTAGAACAGGTCGAAAACTTCTCGGGTGAAGTAAAGCCGGCCGGAAGCGTCAAAGTAGCGGGCATGATTCCGACCGATGGAGTCTTGCAGCGCACGTTGCCAGTCGGCAATCAGCGGATGGATAGGTCGAGCCGCAGGAGCAAAGTAATAAGGTTCTTCTGCGCCCTGCTCGTGGAAGTCTACATGAACGTGGGGCATCCATTGTAAGTAGAGGGAGAGGCGCGCCTGCGTTTCTTGTTGCGTAGCCCATGCCCAGTCGCGGTTTAGGTCGAAGTAGTAATGGTTGGTACGACCGCCTGGCCATGGCTCATGGTGTTCGCGCGCCAGGGGATTGGGGTCAGGCCGCACGCCTTGGGTTTGATGATACCACTGCACGTAGCGTTCGCGTCCGTCTGGATTCAGACAGGGGTCCAGCAGCACGACAGCCTGCTGGAGCCAGCCTCCAGTGCGTTGGCTGTCGGGATGGGCTAAGGCGTAGAGCGTTTCGAGTGCGGCTTCGGTGCTGACCGCTTCATTGCCATGCACATTATAGCTGAGCCAGAGAATGACAGGCCCGTCAGGGTTAGGAGGACCCGGCAGTCGACCCGCCCGTCGCAGGTTGTCGGTGCGTAGCGTCTCGAGGCGGGCTAAGTTCTCCGGCGAGGAGATAATCGCCAAAAGGAGCGGGCGGCCTTCGTAAGTTTCACCATAGCGCAGGAGTTGAACCCGTGGCGAAGTGCGGGCAACATATTCCACGTAGGCCACAACCCGATGGTGTGGAGTAAAGCGGCTGCCCAGAGGATAACCCAGAAATTCGCTTGGCGAAAGGAGTGACCCCTGTGCTGCGAGCTTTAGCACGGGGAGGAGAAGCCCAAACAGACAGCTTCCCAGTCGATTAAGCCTCATTTCTATACATGGCGTTACCTTGTTAGGCGTAAACTACAACCTGCTGCTTACGGGTGCAATGAATTTCCCGGATTCTTTGAGATCAATCTGTGGGTCTTTGCCGTTGCACGCTCTGCTTTAAAAAGAAAAAAATGTTGTATCTTTTTCAATTGAGCCCGTCAATATAACCGAAGCGGACAGGAAACATGGAAATCAAGACAGATCGCGCCTTGGGGCGTGTGGTGCAGATAATTGGTCCGGTAGTGGACGTGGAGTTTCCTGAAGGCCAGTTGCCGGAAATTTACGATGCTTTAGTGATTGAGCGCGGGGATGGTAGCGAACTGGTATTGGAGGTGGAGCAGCATCTGGGCGAAAACCGGGTGCGGACCATTGCCATGGATTCGACTGATGGGTTGACGCGCGGTACGCCGGTGCGTAACCTGGATCGGCCGATTGCGGTGCCTATCGGGCCGGAAATTCGCGGCCGGCTGTTTAATGTAGTAGGCCAGGCCATTGATGGTCTGCCGCAACCCAAAGCAGAAGGCTATCGTCCTATTCACTCTCCGCCACCGCCGTTTGAAGAGCTCGCAACGCGGGTTGAGATGCTTGAAACTGGCATCAAGGTAATCGACCTGATTCAGCCAGTGATGCGGGGTGGCAAAGTAGGACTTTTTGGAGGTGCGGGCGTTGGCAAGACTGTGCTCATCATGGAGCTCATTAACAATATTGCCAAGGCACACGAAGGGCTTTCGGTCTTTGCCGGCGTAGGAGAGCGGACGCGTGAAGGGAATGACTTGCTGCGTGAAATGCTTGAAAGTAACGTGATCCGCTACGGTGAAGCCTTTAAGGAGTCCATGGAGGCCGGCGGGTGGGATCTGGCTAGGGTCGACTTCGAAGAGTTGCGCAAAAGCCAGGCTACACTCGTCTTTGGGCAGATGAACGAACCGCCGGGGGCACGTGCGCGCGTGGCGCTCACCGGTCTGGCTATTGCCGAGTATTTCCGTGATCTGGGCGGCCGTGACGTGCTGCTGTTTATCGACAACATTTTCCGTTTTACGCAGGCAGGCTCCGAGGTGTCGGCTTTGCTGGGACGAATGCCTTCGGCGGTAGGTTACCAGCCCACGCTGGCCACAGAAATGGGCGAGCTGCAGGAGCGGATTACGTCCACCAAGCACGGCGCGATCACGTCGTTTCAGGCGATTTACGTGCCCGCCGACGACCTCACGGACCCTGCGCCAGCGACAACGTTTGCCCACCTGGATGCTACGACGGTGCTTAGCCGCCAGCTGGCAGCCCAGGGCATCTATCCGGCTGTCGACCCCTTGGAATCGACCAGCCGAATCCTGGATCCGCTCATTGTCGGCGAGGAACATTACCGCGTTGCCCAGGGCGTTAAGCAAATTCTGCAACGTTACAAAGAGTTGCAGGACATTATCGCCATTCTGGGAATGGACGAGCTTTCGGAAGAAGACAAGCTCGTTGTACATCGGGCCCGCCGCGTGCAGCGCTTCTTAAGCCAGCCGTTCTTTGTGGCCGAACAGTTTACCGGCATTCCGGGTAAGTATGTGAAAATAGAGGACACGGTGCGCGGCTTTCGCATGATTCTCGACGGAGAGTTGGATCATCTGCCCGAGCGGGCATTCCTGCTGCGCGGAACCATCGAGGAAGTCATCGAAGCGGGCGAACGCATGCTGAAAGAAGCCGAGGCCTGAGTATGGCGCGGACACTTTTTGTGGAGATCGTAACCCCGGACCGGCGGGTTTTTCGAGGTGAAGCGCTCAGCATACGGGCGCCGGGCGTGGAAGGCTCTTTTGAGGTGCTCTATAACCATGCGCCTATGGTAGCTGCGATCACCGTCGGTCCGCTTTTCGTTACCACGCCTTCGGGTGAGCGCATCACGTTTGCCACCAGTGGCGGATTTGTGGAAGTGCTGGGCAACCGGGTAACCGTGCTGGCTGAAACGGCCGAACCTGCTTCGGAAATCGATGTAGAGCGAGCCCGAGCAGCTGAACAACGCGCTTTGGACCGATTGCACAACGCCCAGTCCGCTGAAGAGCGTGCTGAAGCCGAAGCGGCTTTAGAACGGGCGCGTAACCGTCTTCGGATTGCCATGGGACAAGTAGGCCAGCGCTTGCATCCTTGAAACCAGACCATGCCGGTCGAAAGCCTGCCTACACCGGCTGCACTAATTGACCGCCCACGCCTTGAGCGCAATGTGGCGCAGATGCAGGCGCGGGCTAAAGCACAGGGAGTCGCTTTACGCCCCCATATCAAAACCCACAAATCGGTTGAATTGGCCTCTTTGCAGCGGGCTCAAGGCGCTAAAGGGATTACAGTAGCTACCCTGGAAGAAGCCGAAGCGTTTGTCGCTGCAGGGTTTGAAGATGTTCGGATAGCCTATCCGGTTGTTGGGATCGATCGTTATCAGCGCTTGCGTGCGCTCATGAGGCGAGCGCGCATTTCGTTTTGCCTCGATACACCCGAAGCGATTCGCCAGGCATCGGACTTCTTTACGGCCCAAGGCGTGCAAGCCGAAGTCCTTTTAGAAGTCGACACGGGCCATGGGCGTACCGGTGTGCGTTGGGATGACGTTCTCCGCTTGCAAACCTGTGCCCGACTGATCCGCGAAAGTCCGGGGCTGCAGCTTATCGGGTTACTCACCCATGCTGGCCATGCCTACCGAGGCCCCTTGGCGGGAGAAACCCCGCTCGAAGCGCTGCACCGCGTAGCTGCCGAGGAGCGCGACCGACTTTTGGCAGCAGCTGTGGTGCTTCAGCAAGCAGGACTCGCTCGGCCGGATGCATTTGAACTCAGCATGGGCTCTACGCCGACGGCGCATGTTTTCGAGAATCGACCCCTTGGAGGATTTCGTATCACAGAAATTCGCCCGGGAAACTATGTCTTTCACGATGTCATGCAGGTCGCCCTGGGAAGCTGCACGCTTGAGGACTGTGCGTTGACCGTATTGGCACGCGTGATTAGTCGCAAGCCGGATGGTCACGGAGGATGGTGGCTCTTCTTGGACGCAGGGAAGAAGGCCCTATCGACCGATCAGGGCTATGGCACACAAGGCTATGGCATGTTACTCTATCATCCGGCGCGCCGGGTACCTTTACCCCATGCAAGGCTCGAGCAGCTTTCTGAAGAGCACGGCTGGGTTCACCTACGCGGCGGCGCTACGCTACAGGTAGGCGATCGGGTGCAGGTGATTCCCAACCATGCTTGTCTGGTTGCACCGCTACTTCGGCGGTTTTATGTGATTGAAGGGGAGGTAGTCCAGGCCGAATGGTCTATTGTGGGGCATTAAACGGACATGCGCAACGCATCGAGTACGTGCTGGAAGCTTTCCGGCTCAGGTGCAGTGAGTTCGAGTTCGTGTCCTTCAGGATGGCGGAAGCGCAGCCTTAGGGCATGGAGCATGAGGCGAGGAAAGGGCTGTTGCTGGGCTCGCTCGCCATAGCGTATGTCGCCAACAATAGGGTGGCCCAGATAGTAGCAGTGGACTCGGATTTGATGACGGCGGCCTGTTAGCGGCGATAGCTCCAGGAGCGTATAGGCTTCACCTACGTATTCCAGCACGCGGTAGCGCGTTTCGCTGAGTTTCCCACGCTGGAAGTCGACACCCATCCGTCCTGATCCAAAAGCCCGAATAGGAGCTTGGATTTGTCCTTGCATGGAGGCAACGCGCCCATGTACCAGGGCGCGGTAGATTTTGTGCACTCGGCGCGCAGCAAACAGCTCGTTCAAATAGCGATGGGTTTCGGGCGTGCGCGCAAAAAGGAGAATGCCCGAGGCTTCTTTGTCGAGGCGATGGACAACAAAGAGCCGCTCGCCTCGAGCGGTTTCCAGCAGCTGTCGTGCCGAGGGGTGTGCCGGATTTCGTTCTGGAATGGCCGCCAGGCCTTCAGGCTTATGAATAGCCAGCAGGTAGGCATCTTCGTAGAGTACCGGAAGCGTCATGGTTTAAACGGTCGACGCGTTTAGATCCAGATGGGCTAAAGCAGGTTGGGCAACGGTTTCGTCGTACTCAATGCGTCCGTCGCGCAGATGAATGATGCGGCGGGCATGACGCGCAATGTCAGGCTCATGGGTCACGACGAGCAGCGTATGGCCTTGGCGGTAAAGCAATTCAAACAGCCGCATGATTTCCTCGCCGGTTTTGGTGTCCAGATTTCCGGTGGGTTCATCGGCTAAGAGAATCGATGGATTATTGACCAGTGCGCGGGCAATAGCTACACGTTGACGTTGGCCGCCCGAAAGCTCGCTTGGTTTGTGGTGCATCCGGTCTCCCAGGCCTACGGCACGTAAAGCCGCTTCTGCCAGCGCGCGCCGCTGGCTTTTGGGTAAGCCGGCGTAAATAAGGGGTAGTTCGACATTTTGCAGACAATTGGCGCGTGGGAGCAAGTTGAAGGTCTGAAAAACGAACCCTACCTCTTTGTTGCGAATACGGGCCAGCTCGCTGTCTGAAAGGCGGCTAACGTCTTGTCCGTTCAGGAAATAAGAGCCTTTTGTGGGCGTATCCAAGCAGCCGATAAGGTTCATTAGCGTGGACTTCCCGGAGCCGGAGGGGCCCATAATCGCCACGTATTCGTTAGGAAAAACATCCAAGGAAACGTCATCTAAGGCCCGTACGGGCTGTTCTCCCATAGGATAGATTTTGGTAACGTGGCGCAGTTGGATTAGGGGGCGTTGGGGGTGGGTTGTGGTATTCATGGCAAGGTGCTGGCTAAGATGCAGGGTTCTACTGCCCAGTAACCATGAGGCGTGGCGTACGCTCTGGCGGTCGAATGCGTACAGGCATGCCGGGCCGTAGCGTTTGACTGACGGCGCGATAGGGGCCGATAATGACCGTTTCTCCACCGGAAAGCCCGGACGTAATTTCGATGTGGGTATCGTCGGCAATGCCGGTCTGCACCTCGACCATCTTGGCCTTACCATTTTCGACCAGAAAGACGACCTTGCGTAGGTCTTCTTTAAGCACCGAGGGATTTTGGGCGGTATCGGCCGGAGCAGTTTGCCCTTCAGGACGGACGCGGTTAAAGTCGCGCACCGTGACAGCTTGGATGGGAACGGTGACCACGTCGAAAACGGTCTTGGTATAGATGTCCACTGTGCCGCTCATGCCTGGACGCAGGGGGGGAAGCAGTTCGGTCGCGGCAGGCACTTCTTCGCGGATCAATGGTCCAGAGGCAGCCGCAGTCGGTAGGGCCACGGTCCCCAGAATGCGGACCTTGACCGGAAAGTTGGTCACCTGTTCCTGTGTGCCTGGATTGGAAATGCGGGCCGAGTTGGCAATTTGGGTCACAATACCACGGAAGGTGCGCTCAGGGTAAGCATCAATATGGATAGCTGCCGTGTCACCGATCGAGATGTTCACCACATCGTTTTCGTTTACGTCGACCTCGATTTCCATTTGCTCCAAACGGGCGATGCGCATCATTTCGGTTCCGGCCATCTGGCTGGTGGCGACTACGCGCTCGCCCAGTTCGACGTCCAGTTTGCTAATAATACCGCTCATGGGAGCGTAGATCACGGTTTTAGCCAGCTGTTCACGGGCTTCGCGAAGCTGCGCTTCGGCGCTGGCTACGGCATGAAGTGCCGCCTCTAAAGCTGCCTTGGCTACCTCGTATTGACTGCGGGCCGCATCAAAGTCGCTTGCAGAAATCGCGTTGCGTGCAAAAAGGGTCTGCTGGCGTTTGTATTCTGCTTCGGCACGGAGCAGGTCGGCTTCGCGTTGTTTCATTGCGGCGCGGGCCTGGGCTACGCCTGCTTCGGCCTGTTGCACCTGTGCCTCATAGAAGTCCGGACGGATGCGGGCCAGTAGCTGACCGCGTACGACGCGATCGCCTTCTTTTACAGGAAGCTCGACAATTTCGCCGGAAACATCCGGGCTAATGGTCACCTCTACCTCAGGCCTTACCCTTCCAGAAGCAGTAACCACCTGCGTAAGGGTGCGCCGTGTAGCTTTATCGACCTCGACCTCAAGGCCTGTGTTGCGGGAGAAAAGACCCAGTGCAGACCCTACTGCACCAATACCGATAAGCAGCCCTATCGAGGCCAATAGCACAATCAGCAGACGTCGGGTTGCTCGCGTAAGCGCCATAGCGTATTTAGCGTTTGCTGGTTTTTATCGTATAGCGTCTTCTAAGTCTAAAGTCCCTGCGTAGTAGTCGATCAACTTTTGACGGAATAGCAGTGTGTAGCGGGCACGCACCAGATCTGACTCGGCGCGGACGAACGTGGCGCGGGCTTGGGAAAGCTCAACCAGGGTAGCTGAGCCCACATTGTAGCGTTCTTGATTAGCTTCAAGCGCCTGACGAGCAGCCTGTAATTGAAACTGAGCCGTTTGATATTGCTGCCATGCGGTCTCATAGTCCAAGAAGGCCTGTCGCACCTGGGTGGCAATTTCCTGCCGCAGTTGTTGCAGCTGGACTCGGGTGTTTTCTACTTCGACACGAGCCCGCTGGACGTTATGGCGTGTAGTAAACCGATCAAAGATGGGAAACGTTAGGCTCAGACCAATCGAGCCCCGCCGGTTTCGGTTGAAAAATTGTTCTTCAAAGCTCAAAGGAGCTAGATCGGTATAGCTTGAGCCGTAGCTTAGCCGCAAGGCAATGTTGGGCCAGTAGGTAGCATGCGCAATGCGTACGCCGTATTCAGCTGCCCGAAGTTGTTCTTCGAGGGCCTGAAGGTCGGTCCGGCGCTCGAAAGCCACTTGGAGCAGCGTCTGTACTTCATAGGAAGGGGCGCGTAACGCCAGCGTATCCACAGCGGGCGCAACAAATTCGTAAGTCCCGAAGGGATCAAGTTGCAGTAGTTGGATAAGGTTGGCCTCTTGGAGTTGTTGGTTTCGTCGGGCGTTGATAAGCTCCAGTTCGGCAGCAGCGACCTGAGCCTGTTGCTGGTAGAGGTCGGCCACCGGTCGGGTTCCTACTTGCACAAAGGCTTCAATCTGGTTCAGCAGTGCGCGTTGGGCGGTTAGGTTCTCTTCTTGGATGCGTACCTGCTCTTGGGCTTCAATGAGGGCCAGGAAGGCCGAGGCTACATTAAACAGCACGGTTTCGCGCTGACGGGTTTCGTTGAGCTCGCTGGCCGCTACCTGAGCGCGTGCTTGTGTGACTGTATGGACATCACGAAACCCATTAAACAGGTTGATGCTGGCCGAAAGGCTGGAACTCAAGTAGTGCGTTGTCTGATCTACAACCCGCCCTTCGTCAAAGACAAAGTTGCGGCCGTAGTCCCGACTACCGCTTAGCGAAAGGTTAAAATCAGGCAGGAAGTTGCTGTGGGCGCTGGCCAGGCTGATTTCACTGCGCATGCGCTGGTTGGCAGCTTGCAGGATCAAGGGATTGCGTCTCAAGGCCAGCCGAAGCGCTTCGTCGAATGTGATGCGTTGCCCGCTTTGGGCCATTGCAGAGAGTGGGAGAAGAATCCACAGTAGCAGCCATCGCTTTAGGATCGCGCTCATGATGGCAGGGGTTTTTTTAAGAACCTGAGCGGTTAGGTTTCGACGTCGAAAGTAGACGAGGTAAGAAAAGGTTTTGTTACACTTCTTGCTCAACAAAAAAGCCGATCCTTCTAAGGATCGGCCTGTCGGCAGCAAAGGGGAAAGTTGCGGAGGGGGTGGGATTCGAACCCACGGTGCCCGCCAGGGGGCACGCCGGTTTTCAAGACCGGTGCATTCAACCACTCTGCCACCCCTCCAGAGAAAAAGCGGAATGGCTAACGCTTGCGTCGTTGTTGAGATCCAAGAGGGCGACGGGCGCGTACTACAACAAATCCTCCTTGGCCATATCCTTTACGTACTGGATCGACCTGCCTCAGCGCTTCTGGATCAGAGAAGAGGGTTTGTCGCCAGCTTAGCGTTGTAAAGCCAGTAGTTTGGAGTAATGCTTTCACTTCATCGGCTGCGTGGAAGTGGGCATCTTGATAGAAGGGGCTTGTCTGCTGACGGGCAAGGTATCGTTGGCCCAGCGGACTGGCGCGGTCGATAAAGCCAATTACCAAATAGCCACCTGGTTGCAGTACCCGATAGGCCTCTTTCAGGGCTTGTTGGGGGTCGTCGGTAAAGCAGAGCGTTGTGACCATCAGCACAGCCTCAAACGCTTTTTCTGGGAAAGGTAGGGCTTCCGCCGTGCCCGCGAGGACGGTTATACCGCGCTGCTGGGCTTTTGCCCGCATCGCAGGAGAAGGGTCTACGCCGTAGCGAATACCAAGCGAAGCGGCAAAGCGCCCTGTTCCTACGCCGATTTCCAGGGTTTGCGCTCCTCCGGGCCACACGGCACGGATTGCATTTAGCTCCGATGCATAAGCAGCAGGATAGCGCTCAAACCAGGCATCATACCGGTCAGCCAGCTGGTCGAAAGCTGCGGTTCGGGCCATCGCGGAAGCAGAATTTTAATTAATACACTTGAACCTGGCATCTATGTTTTATCAATAAAAACCCCCTAACCCTAAGGGTTAGGGGGTAAGATGAGGGAGTTAAAATCGACTTATTGTCGCAAGAAGACCAGCCGATGCTGCGCGTAGCGTTGGCCACTTACGGTCTCTACGATTAGCCGGACCACATAGGGGCCGCTGGCTAAGTGACGGGCTTCCCAGTGCACTTGATGCCGTCCCGCAGGTAGGGTATCGTGTACAAGTTGCTGGATCGCTCGTCCAAGTAAATCATAGACCACTACTTGTACTTGGGCCGATTCAGGAAGACCCAACTCAAAACGGGTATGTTGGGCGAACGGGTTCGGCGTTGGGCCATTCCAGAAGAAATCGGTGGGCAGCGTTTCAAGGCGAAGAGCCTGCTCGCCTACTTGAACAACCCCTTCGCTGATTTCCAAGCTTGCAAATAGACCAGGCTCGTACTCATCTCGTAGGATCCAGATCGCATAGCTGCGTGGCGGGGCCCAGACGTACACGCGGCCATCGGCATAGATCTGCGAAGTAGCACCAGTTATCGGGTTAATCAGCACTTTTCCCGCCCAGTTTGGCCATCCGCTTGGGGAGCTGTCAACCCAGAGGCCTTTCGTATCGGTTTCGTGATCGTTAAGCACCAAAATGGCACCGGAGCGGATGCCATTGCCTCCACGGCGTGCCACAAAAACGTCGGCCACGTCGGCCGCTGGCCAAGGATTGCCCACCTGACTGAGCACCACCATTGTACCCCCGAGATAATTGCGGCGCAGTTTAATCAGGCGGATCAGATCTTGCCGTAGGGAAGTGGGTGCTTGCACCGTGATGCTGGGATCGCTATGGTCATGCTGCGGAATGCCGTAGAAATGCGGATAGAAGATTTTAGGACGTCCTTCCGCAAAGAGAATATACGCATAGGCCATATCCCAGTCACGCCAGAGCCATTTGTCGTGTTCTTTGCCGGTGTCGTGATTTTCTACGAAAGTGACCACCTGGGTGCCAGAAAGCGCGTTGCCGCTGTTGTCCCGAACAAGGCCGGCATGGTTCAGCCAGCTCATGTTCCAATCGGCCCCATTCCAATTGGCCATGTCGGTAAGGGTGAACTTTAGGGGAAAGTCAAACGCATCAATGTCGGCTCCCAGGCTTTCGACCGTTGTAACCCAGTTTTTAATGGCCGCTTTTGAACCCCAGTATTCGGCTACTGCAAAGCGCTGCTGTCCATTTGACCGTTTGGGCATGCTTTTAATCCATTGGGCCGCAAATTCCGGCTGGTACCCTCGAACGAAATCCAAGCGATAGCCATCGAAGCCCACTGTATTCGTGAGCCACTGACCCCAGGTGATCAGGCGATCTTGGACTACGGGATCAAACGTGTTAAGGTCATTGCCAAAGAACTTGGTATTGGGGATGACTTCATCGGTGCCAGGGAAGCCCAAATAGTCTCGGCTGTCTACAGGGTGAAAATGGCTATAATTCCAGCTCCAGTTGGCCTCCCCGGGGCCAGTATGGTTCACGTACGTTATGCCCGTGTAAGTCCAGGCTTGCAACGCTGTAGCCGCTAAATTTTGTCCGTTGTACCAGATTTCAAAGGGGTAGTAGCCACGAGTCTGATCGGTAGGAACGAAATCAAAGGGGTTTTGCACTTCTCGGCGTGCTTCAAGACGAATCTCGATAGTATGGGGAGCCGTCAGCGTAATCTTGTATTCGTCGATGTCTCCACAGGGATCGATGTGTGCCCAGATATGCTTTCCGGAACCGGGAAATACATTGTATTGGCCATTGCCGTTGTTGGGTTCGTATTCCCAGTTGGCGCTGCCTGCAGTATTGGGTTGATCTGGAGACCCATCCCAGTTGATGTACAGATCATACCCGCGCTCACCTTTAGGAGCGTCACAAGGCAGAAAGTAGCCTTTAATTTTGATGTAATAGTCTCCTGGCTGAGCATCAGGAATACGCCAAAAAATTTCATTCGTTGGGTAAGGGCTAAATTGCGTGTAAACTCCATCGCCGTCAGGATCGCGGCGCGCTTCGTCGAAGACGTATCGCTTGACTTCAGGATTGGACTCCAGATTATCGGGACCGCCGTAGATATGGTTTAGAATAATATCAACATACACTTCAATCCCGGCAGCATGCATGGCCTGGACCATGTTCAACAGTTCGCTGCGGCTGCCAAAGCGCGTTTCCGTGGTGCCTTTCTGATAGTAATTCCCTAAGTCGAAATGATCGTAGAGGCCATAGCCCATATCATAGATCCCAAAGTTGCCTTTTGCGGGTGAAGGAACCCAGATACCGGTAATTCCAGCATTAGCCAATTGGGAAGCCTTAGCCGCCAGCGTATCCCACCAGAAGCCATTTTTAGCCGCCGCATCGACGGGCACGTCCCAATAAAAGGCCTGCATCATGACGTCGTTCTGGGCTTGCGCACGGAGCGTCGTCGTTGCGAAGAGCAACAAGAGCATGTACCGATACATGGCTAGGGCAGGGTTGGTTATAGAGGAATAGAGAGTTGTGTAATCGCTTTCTTAAGAAAATTTGCGTTCTAGGCTATTTTTAGTTTCTTTTCGGTATATAGTGATGTAAACGCTTTCTTACAAATTTTCATTGAAAGATTCATCATGTCTTTAAAATTTGTTCTCAAAATTCGTCCAGCCTTTGGGAATTGAAGCGCTCGCGGTTTTACGTGAAGCTGGATCGCTTAATGTGGGCAGGATTGATTGTTTCAGGAGCAGCCTTTCAGGAGGGCTGTTCGGTAGGAGATTAGGGGTGATGTTGGGCTGTCGCACTTACGATCGGTGTTGCGGGCCGAATCTGCCTGGTAGGCGGGCACAGGTATCCACGTTTGTTAACGGGTGGCCTCCAGATCGCTTTAGCCTTCAGGCGTAGCCCTACCGGATGCATTATCTTGAGGCCTTACTGAACGGGCGGTAGGATAAAGCCATGGATCTATGCCTTAGGTGGCTCCTTGTTTGCCTGATAGGGAGCCTGTGGGGGAGTGGGTGTCGAAAACCATCCACTTCGGATTCTACGTTGAGGGAGTTGCACATAGCGGCAGCGGCTGATCTGCGTTATGCGTTTGAGGAGTTGCGCACCCGTTTTGAAGCGGCCCACCCTGGTGTTCGGGTGAAGCTTAGCTATGGATCCTCAGGGCAGTTTTTTGCCCAGATTCGGAATGGAGCCCCCTTTGACCTGTACTTTTCGGCCGATGCCGACTATCCTTGGCGGCTTGTATCCGAAGGGCTGGCCGTTGATACGTCGTTTTTTCTGTACGCCGTTGGGCAGCTTGTTGTGTGGGTTCCTTCCGATTCTCCACTGAAACTGGAAACTTGGGAGGAGGTAGCAGGGCCCCACGTGCGCCGGTTGGCGATTGCTAACCCACAACATGCGCCTTATGGTCGGGCAGCTATTGCGGTATTGCAGGCGCTGGGGCTCTACGAACGGGTGCGTGACCGCTTGGTGCTGGGCGAAAACATTGCCCAGACTGCCCAGTTTGTGGCAAGTGGGGCAGCAGAAGCGGGCCTTATTGCCCTATCGTTGGCTCTAGCCCCTGAAATGCAAGTACGCGGGCGCTACCGGCCTTTACCGGTTGACCTTTACCCGCCGATTGCCCAAGGCGCAGTGATCCTTTCTCGGGCTAGGCATCGCCCGGAAGCCTGGGCTTTCTGGCGTTTTGTGCAGACTTCAGAAGGACGTCAGGTGTTAACTTCGTTTGGCTTTGTGATGCCAGATTCGATGGCGCTATGGACTGGACGGCCGCATGGGTGACGTTACGATTGGCTGCGTGGACGACCGGAGTACTCTTGGTTATCGGATTACCGTTGGCTTATTGGCTGGCGACCACGCGTTTTCCGGGGCGAGGCGTCATTGAAGCCTTGGTGACCCTGCCGCTGGTTCTGCCGCCCACGGTAGTGGGCTTTTATCTACTTGTGGCAACGGGACCTGAAGGACTGCTGGGGCGCTTTTTGTCGCTTATTGGCGTGGATCGGCTGGCGTTTACGTTTCCAGGGATTGTATTGGGTTCTGTCATATTTAATTTGCCCTTTGCGGTGCGGCCGTTTACGGCAGCCTTTGAGAGCGTCGACCGCCGATTGATTGAGGCAGCTTGGTGCTTGGGTGTTTCGCGCGGGCGAACCTTTTTGCAAGTTATGTTGCCGCTTTCTTGGCCCGGGATTCTAACAGGTATGGTGCTGAGCTTTGCCCATAGCTTAGGGGAATTTGGCGTGGTGCTTATGGTAGGCGGTAACATTCCCGGGGTGACGCGCACGCTGTCGATTGCGATTTACGACGAAGTGCAAGCCCTCAATTACGCCGCTGCCGATCAGATGGCGTTGATGCTTGTAGGCTTTGCTCTGGCCGTGTTGAGTTTGACCTATCTGTTGCAGCGCAGCCTGATACGTCGGTGATGCGGCTGGAAGTCGACATTGTTCGGCGCTATCGAACAGGGTTTACGGTTGCTGCGGCATGGTCGCAGCCGCTTGATCGGTTTTCCGTAACGGTATTGTTTGGACCTTCGGGGAGTGGTAAAACCACCTTGTTGCGGTGCCTGGCAGGGTTGGAACAGCCGGATGCGGGCTATATTCGGGTAGGCGAGAACGTCTGGTTTGATGCCGCCACACGACGTCATCTTCCCCCTCAAAAAAGGGGAATTGGGTTTGTGTTTCAGGATTATGCCCTTTTCCCGCATTACACCGTTTTTCAGAACATCGCTTTTGGATTAAGACGTCTTACGAACGTCGAGCAGCGGCGTCGGGTCGAAGAGCTTTTGGCGTTGCTTGAGCTTGAAGGGCTGGCTGATCGCTATCCAGCGCAACTTTCAGGGGGGCAGCAGCAACGGGTGGCGCTGGCGCGGGCACTGGCGCCGCGTCCTCTTCTGCTATTGTTGGATGAGCCGCTTTCTGCGCTCGATGGTCCTACGCGCGAAGTGCTTCGGCGCAAGTTGCGTCGTTGGCTGGCAAGCCAGGGCATTCCGGCCGTGTTGGTTACGCACGACTGGCTGGAAGCCAGCACGTTAGGGGAGCAGGTGCTCGTGCTCGATGCGGGTCAGGTATTGCAGCAAGGGCCAATTGAAGAGGTATTTTCCCGTCCTGTAAGCACGCAAGTGGCGAATATCGTGGGCGTCGAGACGGTAGTTGCTGGTGAAGTGCTGCACCTGGCCGATGGGCTGGCGCAGGTTGCGGTGGGATCCGCAACGCTGATGGCTGTGGCACCAGCGATGGAAAACCGTCAAGTCTACGTTTGCATTCGGGCTGAAGAGGTTATGCTGCTGCCGGCGCCGCCAGTCATTACCAGTGCCCGTAACCGGCTTTTAGGACAGGTAGTGGCGCTTGAGCCTGAAGGGGCCTTGGTGCGCGTGGTGCTCGATGTAGGGTTTCGGCTGGTTGCTTTAGTTACCCGACAAGCTTGTGAAGAGCTGCATCTGGCCGTCGGGTGCACCGCCTGGGCCGTGATTAAAGCTCCAGCGGTGCATCTTGTCCCTCGCTAAAACCTAATAGCCTGTGGTTGCTGGAGGCAGGATTGCCCGAATGGTGCCCTCTATATCGATCCTGTCGCGAATAGCCATTAGCAGCAATTTGGGTCGACGGACGCCAAACTGGGAAAGCGCAATGGCAAACCGCCCGGTGGCTTCAAAGTACCTGCTGTCAATCCGTACACTCACTGGAATGGTTACGGCTTGGGTCTGTCCATGAAAGGTTAAACGGCCGCTTACGGCCCAATCGCCTTCATACCCCGTGGCCGTTTGCTGCCAGCGCGTTACCGAGATGCTAGACGATTCAAAGGTTACTTCTGGGTAGCGGTCGACCTCAACGACGTCGAGCATGTTTGCATCGCGATTGCTGTTGCCGCTGCTAAAGCTGGACACCGGTACACGCAGGATGACCATTGAACGGGCTGGATTAGCCAGATCGAGATGCAGTTGGCCCTGGACGGATCGACTGACGCCTGTCCATCCATGTAGGGGATGATGTCCGTGATACTGCAGAACGCTTTGCGTACTGTCGACGGGTAGGGTGAGGGGCTGGGCGATCAGGTAGGTGCTTCCTAAAAGCTTCCAAAGAATCCAAAAACATAGAAAACGCGGCATAGGTCCTCCTTTTAGTAGGGTAGTGTGATGGCCAGCAATGCTGCGGCATAGGCTCCGAGGGTTAGACGGCCTACCCAACGGTGGGTATTGAGGCGGCGCTCGTAGCTTTCGACTGTGGGTGCCGCACGCAGGTGGCGCCCCAGCCAGGGCTGTAAGGCCATACCGCTAAAGTGAATGAGGGCGAGCCAGCGGTGTAGCTTGATCGTGTCAAATCCGGGGTCATAGCGGCGGGCAGGGGGAGCGCCCAGGGAAAGGCTGGCCGTGCCCAGGTAGAGACCAAACGTAACGTAGCCCAGCGTGCGGTGCACGGGCTGCAAGTCCTGATAGTAGCGCGAGCGGTCGCTAGCCAGGACTTCGCCAAGGATCACCTGGGTGGTGAGGGCAGCAAACGTTACTAGCCCCATACGTTGATGCCACTGAAGCATGGTCTGGCGAATTTCGAGCTCCCGACGTCGGGTAGCTGGGGCCAGACCGACCAGGCGAACCAGCCCACGCTGTCCCCAAAGAAGCCGGGTATTCCAAGGCATGCCTTTGGGTAGGCTATCGGTAGGATGGAGAAGTACTGGCGCGACAGGGGTTGGCAGGTCCCCGGGGCTGGTTAAGACAGAAAAGGCTTTTTGGGGGTCAAGTGGCTTAAACCTAAAGCTTTCCCATTGGGCCTGCTGTGCCAGGGCCACCATAGGAAGTAGGGCCACCAGGGCCAACCGTAGCTTACGCATGCTGTGGCAGTTATCCTTTTGTGATGCGAACGATGTTACCATCCCGTTGCACAGAATACTCCGTAAGTGCCCGGGTTGCCGGTCCCTGAATAACACGGCCATCGGTACCAAACTGTGAACCGTGGCAAAAGCAGACGAAGCGGTTGTTCTGGAAAGAGCTGATTTCGCAACCCTGATGGGTACAGATGCTGCTGAACGCCCGGATAGTACCTTCTACGTTAACTACCAGCATATCGGCTGCATCGATATGCAAGAACCCACCAGGATTGGCCACCTTTCGGGCTTCGCTTCCGGTTAGATCCAATATGACGGTATTCCCTTCAATGGTAATGCCACTACCTGGAGGGGGAGGTGGAGGATTATCATCATTATCCATTCCACTTTGGCTGTCGCATCCGCCCAGCGACACGACGAGGGCAACAAGCGGTAGTGCACTTCCGGCAGTCTGCAGAAAAACGCGGCGTGAGGTAGGCTTGCTCATGGCGCCTCGGGTTTAGCTAGGGTTTAGATAATAAGCACCCAAGGGAGGAGTTATGCCTACTGTGTAGTCCTCTAATAAGAGAGTTGTATCGTAAGTCGCCATTGGCGACCGGGAAGTCGCCGATCAAGGGCAACGGGCTCGGTTGTGTTTATCCATGCCAGACTACGGTCGTACGTGTCGCGGCGGTTTAGGGCATTATGCACCATCCATTGGACCTGTAGCTGGGTGGTTCGTAGTCGAAGAAGCCAAGAAAGCCCTATATCCAATCGATGTTTAGCGGGCAGGTGATGGGCTTCGGGGCGGTCCAGGTGGTAAGGTCCTAAAACGGCTGGTTCGGCGTAGCGCAGGTAGTCGTAGTAAAGCCGTCGAAAGGCCCAACGCTGTCCCCAGCGAGATTCCCAGCTGATTGAGCAAGCCAAGTGGGCCGGCAGCGTTTGCGTTAGTTCCGTATGCACCCGGTAGGGTTCATTCCAAGGTGTAGGAAGCAGCCGAAGTTGGCCGCTACGCGTGGGGTATGCCCGTTGCGTGCGGTTATAGCTATACGTTAGGCGTAAGCGCTGGGAGGAATTTTGGTATTGCAGGCGCAGCGTAAAGCCCGTTGTCTGGCCGTATGTGGGACGTAGAAATGCGTTTTGGGACAAGGGGGTCGCCGGTGGGGTAGGGTAGGTGGCCGGGAGACGGGCCAACAGACCGGGATAATCTACCTGCAGCAGGTGAGGTAGGCGCTTGTAGTAAAGGATGAATTCCAGTTGCCAGCGATCGCGCTGGGCTGCAAGGGCGTCGAGTGTAAGGTGATAGGTCCAGGGAGGGGATACGGTGGCGTCGGGAGGAAGCCAGAAGAGGATCGAAGGGACAATGGAGGTGGCCCCAATACTGGTCAATTCAAACTGGTTCACAAACTGTCGGTAAAGTCCGCCTGCTATGCGGAAGGCCAGCTCCAGCGGTCCAAGTAGCACATCTTGCCGCAGTGCAAGACGAGGCTCGGCATAAACGGTCTGGCGTTCTGGCAGGTAGGTCAGGCGCAGTCCTGGTTCGATAGAAAGCTGTAAAGAGGGGGTCCAGGTGGCGCTAACAAAGGCTGAGGGTTGCCAGGCGGTGATCTGGTGGGTGAACGGGGCTACCAGCACGTTGCCCAGCAGAAAGGAAGCCTGCACTTCTTCGATTGACAGACCGACTGTGCCCTGCCAGTGAGGTGAAAAGCTATGGTGCACGGTGCTTTCCAGGGCCAGCTCGCGGATGGTGTTGCGTTCGGCAGTACCTGAGGCTTGGCGCAGCTCGTGCTTAAGCCGGTCTTCCAGCGCCTTCCAGGCTTCGGGGTCTTGTTGTGGCGCGCTGCCTTCGCGGGCGCGGTAACGATAGGTAGACGTATGCCAGCTCCCGCGTAGTTGCAGACTCCAAAGCGTCCGGGCGCCGACTAGCCGGTCGTAACGAAGCCGTGCGGCCTCGTTCAACCAGCGGTAGGCATCGTGGGTTACAATTAAGCGGGCCGTGTCGGCCGTTGCGGCTGCATAACGGGTTTGCTGGCGGGCTTGCAGCCGATTGGTGCCTCGATAAGCAGAAAAACGTATTGTCTGAAAGGGATCAGGACGGACGCGTAAAGCAGCATGCAAGTCCGAGAATGTAGCATCAGGAGTCCAGTGATAAGCCTGGAGGCCAGGTGCTGCGATGGGTTCTCCCAGCCATCGGGTAGCCATAAGAGGATCGATCGTATTCCACTGGCGGAGCAGGGTTTGCAACCCCGGCTCTTGGTAGAGCCTCCACAGGCTATGGCGCACGGCCAGCAGCCCTGTAGTGGTTGCGCTACGCATCTGGCCCCGCGCATTAAAAGCCAGTGGATCTAGTCTTGCTGCTAAGCTAAACGGGGCTGCTACGCCGAGATCTTGTTCTAACTCGATTAGCCCAGAAAGTTGGCTGCCTTGGGCAACGCCATAGCCGGCGCGGTGAACGGTTAGGCGTCCAATAGCTAAAGGACTGAAGGCGCTCAAATACCGACCCAGGCTAACGGGATTGCGTATGGGCATGCCGTCGAGCAGGGTGAGGTGTTCTCCGCTATCGCCTCCTTGAAGGTGAAGTTCTGCTAAGGGATGGGCTACTTGCACGCCAGGTAGTCGGCTGGTTACTTGTAAGAAATCCACCGCTTCTTGCGGTCGGGTTTCTTCGGTAGGCTGGCTGATGCCTAAGGCAGCAGAAAGGCTGCGCCGCGTAAGGCCATCAATAATTATTGGAGGAACTTCCAGCGGGGTAGGTTCTAGGGCAATCTGGATGTGGACGGTATGGTCGGCTACGATGCGGACGCTGTCGATTCGAGGACGATAGCCCACATAGGAAACAACCAGCCGGTGTGGGCCGGCTAGCAACCCATTCAAGCTAAATAAGCCTGCTTCGTTGGTGACAGCTCCTGTTCCGGCATCGGCCAGCAGTATGTGGGCATAGGGCAGGGGGGCACGGGTTGCGGCATCGACCACCTCGCCCACCAAGATTCCGCGGCGTGGAGGTTGTTTTCGGGCTTCGAGGATTACGTAAGCTCCGGAAGAAGCGCGCACAAAGTCGAGTCCTGTGCCCGCCAGCACGCAAGCCAACAGCCGTTCGACAGGGGCCTGCTGCAGGGCGCAGTAGGCCGTTTTGCCCTGGACCAGTTCTGACGGGTAAAGCAGGTTAATACGGGTTGTGCGGGCAAGGATTTCCAGGGCTTCTTGAAGCGGTACGCCTTGGACAACAAGCGTAAAGCGTGGGCTTTCCTGGGCCCACGCCATTTGCCATCCAGAAAAAAGCATTCCGACTATTACGGCATAGCAGCCGAATCGGGCTCGAGAACGAATCCACGGCTGATGCGTCGGTAGTGGCATGATAACATTAGGCACAGGTCCTGAAGGATGCGTTCCACTTGGGCATCGTGTTGGTAGAGTACAGTGAGGCGTCGCGTTAGGGGCAGCGATCCTGTTACTTCGATGCGAAGACCAAAGCTGCGTTCCAGTTCGCGTAGCACAGTAGTTACGGGTTCATCGATCACGACAAAGCCGCCGCGCTGCCAGGCCAGAACGTATTCTGGATCGACCCTTTCAGGCGTAGGGGGAAAAGGCTGGCGAGCGCTGAGGCGTACGTGCTGGCCAGGGGTAGTGAGCAAGAGGGCATGTTCGGGCTGTGTGGTAGCACGGACACGTATCCGGCCTTCGAGCAGGGTAACCTGGGTTTCTGAAGCTTCTGGCCAAGCACGTACGCTGAGCCGCGTCCCCAGCACCTCGACGTGCGCCCAAGGCGTGCTGATTGTCAGCAGCGGACCTGGAGCAACGGCAAACAGCGCTTCTCCTTCTAGGCGCAGCCACCGGGGGCGTGGACTAAAGGGTGACCGAGGATAGATCAACTTTGAGCCACCCCGCAGGAAAACGGTTGATCCGTCGTCAAACGTAACGGTTTGGATTATCCCCAAGGGCACTGTAACGCTACGAGGTTGGTTTAGCCAGAACATGCCCAGCAGCCCCAAGCCGATAAACAGCATAGCAATAAGTGGCCAGCGTAGCCGTGTGCGTTGGCGGGGTAGGCTTGCGGTGCGTGTGTTCGGGCGGAGCCGATGTGAGAGTGCGTTCCAGGCTTGTTCGGTATTAGGCACCCCTTCAAGCGGGGGTTCCAGGGTGCCTAGGCGATGCCAGAGGGTGGCCAGTTGGCGGCGTTCGGTTTCGGAGCGCCGCTTAAGGGCAGCTTCCAGCTCAGGAGGCAGGGAAAAGTCAGAAGAAGGCTGTGTGTTCATGGTATCAAAGCGAGCGCCTTGAGCCGCTGGTGCAGCGTATCCAGCGCCCGTAGCAGATGGTTGTTGACGGTTCGGGGAGAAATGCCCATTACCTGGGCAATTTCTTGATGGCTTAGTCCGTGCCAGCGGCTGAGGACTAAAGCTTCTCGCTGCCGCTCAGGCAACGCTTCCAGCCAGCGTGCCAGCAGGGTTTCCAGTTGGTGGGTTTCCGCCAGCGTGTCGGGTTGTAGCGGATCGGTAGCTGGAGGTGCCCCCAGGTGCTCGGCGCGCTTACGTGCGCGTCGCCGCTCGTCGCGCAGGTGACGCAATGCGCGGTTACGCGCCATGCGGTACACATAGGGGCGTAGCGGCTGGGTAGGATTGAGCGTGGTGCGCCGCATCCACAGGTCTAAAAACACATCTTGAACCAGGTCGTGTGCCACTACGCCGTCGCCCACGATGGTCCGCACATAGCGGAGCAGCGGAAGGCGCAGGCGGTGAAATAGCACACCCAAGGCGGCCTGGTCCGAGGCGCGCAGCCGCTCGCAGAGCGTTTGGAGATCGTCGGTCACCCAAGCCTCTGTGTCGCTACAGATCCAGGTTTGTTAAAAAGTACTTGAGCGCCGCCGTATGCCTATGCCGCTTCAGGGAATACGGGCTTCTAGCTCCCGCTCCAGGCTCAAAATCAGGTCACGCAATTCGGCCGCACGCTCGAACTCCAGCTTTTCAGCGGCTTCAAACATTTCGCGGCGAAGCTGTGCAATGAGTTCTCGCTTGGCTTCCGGAGAAAGCTCCTTCAGCACCGGATCGACCACCAACGGGGGGAGCTCAGGTTCTTCATAGGGGGGTGCGTCGACCAGCGGTCGGTACTTTTCTTCAGCAACGATCGTGCTTTTGAGGATCTCTTCGCGTGATTTGTAAACGGTGCGGGGGGTAATGCCGTGTTTTTGGTTGTAGGCCAGCTGAATGGCGCGGCGGCGGTTTGTTTCGTCGATCATGCGCTGCATGGCCTCGGTGACCTTGTCGGCATAAAGCAAAATTTTGCCGTTAACGTTACGGGCAGCGCGTCCGGCCGTTTGGATCAGCGAGCGCTCGGAGCGCAGGAACCCTTCCTTGTCGGCATCGAGGATGGCGACAAGCGATACTTCGGGCAGATCTAAACCTTCGCGCAGCAAGTTTACGCCTACCAAGACGTCGAAGTCGCCCAACCGAAGGCCCCGTAGCAGGTCTACTCGTTCCAAGGCGTCGATTTCGGAGTGGAGATACCGCACGCGTACACCAAAGCGGTCAAGGTATTCGGCCAAATCTTCGGCCATGCGTTTGGTTAACGTCGTGACCAAAGCCCGTTCGCCTCGTGCGATAACTTGTTGGATTTCTTCCAGTAAATCGTCGATCTGTCCTGCTGTAGGACGCACCACCACTTCCGGATCAGGAATTCCGGTAGGACGGATGATCTGTTCCACGACCACGCCGCCGCACTTTTCTAATTCATAGTCGCCGGGCGTGGCGCTCACGAAGATGACCTGGTTATGGAGGGCTTCAAACTCTTCAAAGGTTAAGGGCCGGTTGTCGAGGGCCGAAGGAAGTCGGAAGCCGTGCTCGACCAGGGTGAGCTTGCGGGCCCGGTCGCCGTTGTACATGGCCCGCACTTGAGGGATGGTGACATGGCTTTCGTCGATAATGAGCAGATAATCTTTGGGAAAGTAGTCGAACAGGCAATAGGGACGCTCGCCTGGTGCCCGTCCAGATAGGTGGCGGCTGTAGTTTTCGATGCCGGCGCAGTAGCCTACCTCGCGGAGCATTTCGATATCGAAGCGCGTGCGCTGCTCCAAGCGCTGTGCTTCGAGCAACTTGCCTTCTGCGCGCAACACCGCCAGCCGCCAGCGTAGCTCTTCCTCGATCGAGGCAATGGCCCGTTCCAACCGGTCGCGTGGGGTGACAAAAATCTTTGCCGGATAGATGGTGATAGCCGTTTCTTCGACGCCTACCTCACCTGTAACCGGGTTAAGTCGGGCTATACGATCGATTTCGTCGCCCCAAAACGCAATCCGGAAGGCACTTTCTTCGGCATAGGCCGGAAAAATATCCACCACATCCCCGCGTACGCGAAACGTCCCGGGCTTGAATTCAATGTCGTTGCGGGTATAGTAGATGTTGATGAGCTGACGCAGCAGTTCGTTGCGCTCGATAGATTGGCCGACGTGGAGCAGCACGATCTGCTCCCGAAATTCGTCAGGCGAACCTAAGCCATAGATGCAAGAGACTGAAGCGACCACAATTACGTCCCGTCGGCCAGAGACGAGGGCGCTGGTGGCGCGAAGCCGCAGCCGGTCGATGCGCTCGTTGATGGCAAGGTCTTTTTCGATGTACGTATCGGTGGCGGGGATGTAGGCCTCAGGCTGGTAGTAGTCGTAGTAAGAAATGAAAAATTCAACCGCGTTCTCTGGGAAAAACTGCTTGAACTCGCCGTAGAGTTGTGCGGCCAGCGTTTTGTTGGGGCTCATTACCAGGGTGGGCCGCTGCACGTTCTGGATCACATGGGCGAGTGTAAAAGTTTTGCCTGTGCCCGTAGCCCCAAGCAACGTCTGATACTTGTCGCCGCGCAGAATGCCTTCGGTCAGTTCTGCAATAGCCCGGGGTTGGTCACCCGTGGGGGCAAAGGGCGCTTTGAGCACAAACGGTCGCGTTTCGAGGATTTCCCCCATGATGTTTTACCCGTAGGCAGATTTGGACTGCCTTTCAAAGAACCGAAAGCCAGAATAGAAGTTGCGTTTGGCTTTAATCCGGGATTTCCATGCGTATATTGCGCGCGATGGCTGACGCTGCTGCCCCATATCGTGCGCAGGATAGCCGGGCTTGGCTTTGGGCCATGCCCCCAGCGCATTATCCGGCGTTTCTGCAAACGGGCACCTTTGCCGTGCACCGGGTAGGGCGTAGGGCTTTGGCCCAGCTGCGACCCGGAGATCGCGTTTTTGTTTATCTTTCCGGCTCCAAGGTGCTGGCCGGACTTTTTGAGGTGGCGGATGTCCCTTTTGAAGATCACACACCGCTGGTGCCCGGAATAGCCTATCCCTATCGCGTGCGCGTACGCCCGCTCGTTACGCTTTCTGAAGAAGCCTGGATTCCTTTTGAGGCATTTGCAGACAAGCTTGACGTGGTGCAACGCTACCCCGACTTTCGTGCGGTCGTCAAACAGGTGCTGCATCCCCTGCCGCGAGTTGATGAAAAGGTTCTGGAGTTTTTGATCCGAGCGCGAGCGGCTGATCTGGAACGGGCCATGTCGGCCCTGGAAGAGTTACGTCGGTTGCGGGCTGAGCAGCCGACGCCAGCCGTTCGTGAAAGGCCCCTTCGCTACCGTGCTGAGCCGTTTGACCGAGCTGCTGCCCTCGAAACCCTTCTGACTTACCTGGAAGAGCGGGGGTTTGTCTATGCCCCCTGGATCGTGGCGGCCTACGTGACCGCACTTCGAACTAAGCCGCTGGTCATTCTGGCAGGACCTACCGGAACGGGCAAATCGAAGCTGCCCCTGCTGGTGGCTGAAGCAACCGGCGGAGAAGCCCGCCTCATCCCTATACGTCCTGACTGGGCCGACAGCACCGAACTGCTGGGCTACGTGGACTTGCAGGGTCGTTTCCGCCCTGGCGTGCTACTTCGCCTTATGCGAGAAGCGCAGCAGCACCCGGAACGGTTCTTTGTAGGTGTACTGGACGAAATGAACCTGGCGCGCCCGGAGCAGTACTTGGCAGAAGTGCTTAGCCGTATCGAAGATCGACATGTGCTTCCAAAAGCGGGATGGACGACAGGGCCGCTACTCCAGCTTACGCTTTCAGCTGCTGATCAGATTTGGGAACGGGTAGCTTGGGGAGCCAATGTGGCTTTGGTAGGGACGGTCAACGTCGATGAAACCACGCAGGGTTTTAGCCGCAAGGTCATTGATCGGGCTTTCACGCTTGAGCTGGCGGAGATCGACTTAATGGCCTTTCCGACAAAGGCACACACCCATCCTGCCCCCTGGCCGCTATCGGCCTGGCTGCCACGCGCCTTACGTTTGGCCGAACTGCCTGCGCTTTCGCAAGCAGAGCAGGCGCAGCTGCGTAAGCTGCAGGAAGTGCTCCAAACCCTTAATCGCTGGCTCCAACCCGCTGGTGTGCCGGTTGCCTATCGAACGCGGGACGAAATTGCGCTTTTTGTATTGCATGCCACCGAAGTTTTGGAAGCCTTCCGAACCCGTACAGGTACGCCAGTTGATCCCTTGGACTTGGCGCTGTGGATGAAGGTTTTGCCACGCCTGGAAGGTAGTAGCCCCGCTTTGCGACAGGCACTCCGGGCCATGCTAGGGTGGGCCGCTACCGGTGCGCCGGCCTTGCATGCCGATGCGCTGCGTGCGCTGCTGCGCAGCTGGGAAGAAGCCGACCATCCCAATCTCTGGCCTGAAGCGGCTTTCCCTATGACTGCTGCACGCCTGGCGCATATGTGGCGCCGCCTGGAGAGCGAAGGCTACGTATCGTTTTGGGAGTAACCCATGCACTACTTTACGGTCGAAACGCCTTACATTCGGCTTCAGTGGGAAGGTCCTCGAGTGGCCTGGCGCGTCCCCTTTGTTGTCGAAGCGCGGACGCTCGACGATTGCGGCCCAGTAACGATCCGTTCTGCGCCCAACGCGCCAGGCCTTGCTGAGCAAACCCTTTATCGGCTACTCCTTGAAAGCCGGGATGGCCGCCCCGTTACGTTGCGGCATGTGAATCCAGCGCTGCTGCGCGATTTAGACGTGCTTGACGCAGGGCGTCTCTGGCATGGTACGCTCCAGTTTGGGACTTATGTAGGCTGCACTTCCTTCATTGTGTGGCACAATGGAAGGCCGCACCTGCAGCTTGAAGTTGAGGTGTTTCCAACGCGCCTTACGTATCGCGCCGACTATGAGGCTATGTTGGCCGATCTGGAAGGGTTTGCGGTTGAGCTGGCTTTACGCTACAGATCTGGATTTAGGCAGCCGGGTCGATTTGAGCCAGAGCAGGCTGTAAATGCGGCGGGCTGGATTGCTTTGCTCCAGGCGCGCATTGATGCATTGGAGAAGGCCTTTGCACACATTAGGCGTCATCCGCTTACCCAGGTTGTGCACGTGCGCACCTGGCAGCCGCTAGAAGCGGTGCGCTACCCCGATGCTATGCTGTGCCGCACCTTAAGAAATGTCCAGGGCGGCCAAGGCCCCGAAACTCAACTCTTGGGTTTGCGCATACGCCGCTGGCAAAAAGCCCAGCGTCCTACGACGACGACCGACATTCCCGAACATCACTGGCTAGCCTGGCAACTTACCCAAACGCATCATCAACTCAAGCAGGTCCTGGCGCGCCTATCCTCCCGAAAAGCCTTTGTCGCTATCCAGCAGCAAGCCATCCATGCCTTATGTAGGCGAATTGAACGGTTGCGCACCGATCTGCCCCCGCTGAGCGTAAAGGCTACGCCTCCTCCGTCCACGCATCGGCTGTTTCGTGCTGAAGGCTATCGGCAGTCCTATCAAATTTTTCGGCAACTTCGACAGGGGCTATCCTTGCTTGGGGACGTGCTCCAATTTGAAGTTGGGCAGGTCCATATGCTGTACGAGTACTGGTGCTACGTCACATTACTTCGATGTTTGAGTCGGCAAACAGGCCGATCTCTCCCTTGGAGGAGCTTGCTAAGGGAAGAGGAAGCGGGGTTTGCTTTACGTTTGCAGCGGGGACGAGGATTGAGCTTTCCCTTACCTGACGGTGGGCGCCTTCGCTTGATCTACAATCCCCGTTGGCATGCGCACCAGCTGCTGGTACCGCAGCAGCCGGATTTTTTACTTTCCTGCTATCGTCCTGGTCAGCCTCCGGTACACTACGTGCTGGATGCCAAATACCGACTCGATACTTCGCCCGCTTATGTGCGCCGCTACGGCGTGCCCGGCCCTCCTGTTGATGCCTTAAATGACCTGCATCGCTACCGCGATGCACTTTCCGACTATTTCACACGGCGTGATGGAAGCTATGTGGCGCAGGCGTTGGTGCTTTACCCCTATCGAGATGGCGAGATCGGTACTTTTGCTGGAAGTCGACTGGCTCGGGCTGCTTTTGAAGAAGGCGTTGGGGCATTGCCGTTACTGCCTGGCTTTACCGTACACCTTGAGGCCTGGTTGCAGCGTGTTGCTGAACCAGAATCAAGGGGCAGGGGTACACTGCGCCGTATCCAGGGGTACCAAATAGGCTGAGCCAGGTGCACTCTCGCGGGGCACTCCAATTAGGGCAAGCGCGTCATGCAGGCTCAGTGCAGCGCCAAAGGCCTTTTCTCCGGGGTCAATGCGACGCCAGAAGCACCAGTTTGCGTTAGCTCGCACAAAAACGTACACGACGCGGTCGACGTTGAAGTCAAGCCCCAGTTGTTCGTCAAAGCCGGCCACCAGGGCGCGCTGACCGTCGAAGGCAAGGGTCGCACCAAATCCTCCGTTGGGATAAGGTTGGGGTGGATCGAGGGTGGTTACCAGGATCCAGCGGCCGTCGCGTTGCCGCTGATAGTGCCGGACGCGGCCGCCGCTGTGGCGTCCACCCAGCCGTTCGCCAACCAGCAGATCATTGCCTTTCAAGGCCAAAGCCGGATTAAAATCACGAATGCCGCCCAAAGTCGTTTCGAGTTGCCAGCTACCATCTTGTTGCCGGTAAAAAATCAATACGGCACTAGGACGGTTGTAGCGGTACGAAGGCGCTGCCAAGACTACGATATTTCCCGAAAGCGCCACGGCTCCGCCAGGCCAGGGGCCTTGGGAGGGGGGCGCTGCCGTTAAGGTAGCCATAAGTTGCCAATTTTCGCTACCAACTTGCTTAAATACGTAAGCCGCACCGGCAAGCCGACGGCCTGGGTCACCCCAAGTACTTACAACGGCCAGGTCGCCTTCGAGGGCTACAGCCGCGCCGAAGGCCCCGGTGGATGCCTGAGGGGGTGCTGTCAGCCGTGCTGTTTGACGCCAGCTTCCGTCGGCTTGACGGGTGAACACATAGGCTGCATCGGTATGTTCAGCCCGATAAGGCTGGCCGGCCGCTGCAATGAGTACGCGCTCGCCCTCAAGGGCTACCGCACGCCCAAAAAAACGGCCTGGTGCGCAATCTTCGGGTTGCAACGTGGCTTCCAGCATCCAAGAACCATCCGGTAAATGTCGGTACACGTAGGCGGCGCCAGAAGCTGGACCACAGCGATTGACGCCTCCGGCGCCAACTACAGCATACTGGGCACTAAGGGCTACAGCTGCTCCGAAAGCATTGTCAGCCGTTGTATCGGGAGTCGAAAGCGGCCAAAGTGGCACCAGTTGGGCATAAGCCGACAGGCTTAGCAAGGCCAGACTATAGCCTAATCCAAGAGGCAACCAGTTCACTTTGGAGAAGACGATTTTACTTCGGTTAGCAGTTGATGAAAGCAAGCCTGCTATATGCGGCCGAAAAGGTCCCTTCGGCCCATAAAAGCAGCTTTGGCGTTAGTGAAGCATTCTTGAGGTAGCGTTATAGCCAACGACGGACGTCGCGGGCGTAGGCGTCATATGCATGCCCAAACTTCTGTCGTAACGCGCGTTCTTCAGGTTGGATCTGAAAGCGCATAAGATAGGCAGCAAAAAGCCCGACAAACGCTAAGCTCAGCAGATGGGCTAGCCAAACTGCCCACCCCAGCAGGCAGCAGAGCATGCCCAAATAAATCGGATTTCGGCTGTACCGATAGATGCCCGTAGTGACAAGCCGATCGGTTGCATGCGGTGTAAAAGGATTAGGGGTGGTGCAAGCTTGGTGAAGCGCCCAAACGCCGGTAGCCGCAATACCTAATCCTATCAAGGTTAGGCCAGCTGCCAATCCCAGCCGCAGCAGTAAGGGGAGGCTCGGGATGGAAAGGTGGGGTAGACGCGGGGCAGTAAGCCACATCAACAGCGCGCAGAGGCCCACTACAACGGCTGGGGGAAGCTTGAGCTCCAGCTAGGAAAGCGTGGTTTTTTATAGCGTGTTTAAGCCTCTTCTTCGTCTTCGTCGAGCAGGGCTTCTTCTTCAAACGGTTCTACTTCGTCGACTACGAGCACGTCCAGGTCGATGAATTCTTCGTCGGCCCCGTGGGCAAGCGCGGCTGCGCGAGACAGTTCTTTGCGTAAGAAGCACCCCGTTGGGGTATCTTGCTGCGCCAATTCTTCGGGTGTTCCAGCAAATAGGATATGACCACCGGCTTCGCCGCCTTCAGGTCCCAGATCGATTACGTGGTCGGCTACCTTGATCACATCGAGGTTGTGTTCAATGACCAGCACAGTATTTCCCTTACGTACCAAGGCACGAAGCACAGCCAGTAGGTGGCGAATGTCCTCGAAGTGCAGACCTGTGGTAGGTTCGTCTAAAATGTAGAGCGTGTTTCCCGTACCAGGTCGCGAGAGTTCGCGTGCCAGTTTAATGCGTTGGGCTTCGCCACCGGAGAGCGTTGTGGCCGGCTGTCCTAAGCGGATGTAGCCCAGCCCCACAGCCTGCAAGGTACGCAGCTTGCGGGCAATACGAGGGAGAGGTTCGAAAAACTCCAGGGCTTTGTCGACGGTCAGCTCTAGCACTTCGGCAATATTTTTGCCTTTATAGCGCACCTCGAGCGTTTCGGCGTTGTAGCGACGACCTTTACACGTTTCACACGTCACATAGACGTCGGGCAAAAAGTTCATTTCCAGCTTAACGACACCGGCTCCTTTACAGGTTTCACAGCGTCCTCCTTTGACGTTGAAAGAAAAGCGGCTTGCCTTGTAGCCGCGCAGTTGGGCTTCCGGAAGCTGGGCAAACAGGTCACGGATATGGCCAAAAAGGCCGGTGTAGGTGGCGGGATTGGAGCGTGGCGTACGTCCAATAGGATCCTGATCGATCGCGATCACTTTATCGAGATGTTCCAGTCCTTCGATGCGTTCGTAGGGTAGCGGAATGAGGCGGGCATTGTGAAAGTGCCGGGCCAATATCGGGTAAAGGGTCTGGTTGATCAGGCTAGATTTACCTGAGCCCGAAACGCCCGTAATACAAATGAAGGTGCCTAAGGGCAGCACAAGCGGATCGCCTTTCAAGTTGTTTCCGCGCGCGCCATAGAGCACCAGTTGACGGCCGTTTCCCGATCGTCGCTCACGGGGTACGGGAATGGCGCGTTCGCCGTTTAAATAGGCAGCTGTCAGGCTAAGCCGACCGTTGAGGGGCGTTAGGCGATGGGGGGAACCAACCGCCACCACATGGCCGCCTTGCTCGCCTGCTCCTGGACCTAAATCAACCACATAGTCGGCAGCTTCGATCATTTCCCGGTCGTGTTCGACAACCAGGATTGAATTTCCTAGGTCTCGCAGCTGCTTAAGGGCCTCGATCAGCCGGTGATGATCGCGTGGATGTAGCCCAATTGACGGTTCGTCCAGCACATAGAGTACACCGGTGAGCTGGGCTCCGAGCTGGGAAGCTAAGCGGATGCGTTGGCTTTCTCCCCCTGAAAGCGTCCGAGCTGGCCGGTCTAAGGTCAGATAGCCTACGCCGACGTCGATCAAAAAGTCCAGGCGCTCAAGAATTTCTTTGAGGATAGGACGGGCAATGAGGGCTTTTTGGCCTTCAAATTGCACTTGACGTAAAAACTGGCGCAGGGTGTACAAGTCCATGTGGGCCAGTTCGGCAATGTTCTTGCCTTCGATGCGAAAGGCCAAGCTTTCCGGCTTTAGGCGGGCTCCTTTGCAGGCTCGGCAGATCATTTCTCGCATGAAGGATTCAGCCCACTGGCGCTGCGCAGCCGAACCTGCTTGGGTGCGGGCATGATGAAGGTATTCCAGAAGTCCTCCAAAGCGATGTTGGTAGCGTAGCTCCCGGTCTTTATAGCGATAGGTGATCTCAAAGAGGCGATCCCCTGCCCCTTCAAAGAGCACCTGGCGCTGCAGGTCGGTGAGCGCTCCTAGGGGAGTGTCGAAATCGAAACCGTAGGCCTCGGCTACAGCCCGAAGTTGGCTGAAGATCCAGACATCACGGGGTTTCCCTAGCGGCGCTAGCCCTCCCTCGTTAATTGACTTCGAGGGATCGGGGATGACCAGTTCTGGGTCGATTTCCAGCCGCGTGCCTAAGCCATTGCACACCGGGCAAGCGCCGTAGGGCGAGTTAAACGAAAAAGTGTTGGGCGAAGGATCGTCGTAGGACACACCATCTTCAGGGCAATAAAGGTGACGACTAAAGACGTGGTCAGTACCCGACCCGTCGGCATGGAGTACTTGGGCAATGAGCACGCCGTGACCTAAACCAAGAGCAATCTGTACCGATTCGTGTACGCGAGGCCGGATTTCGGGCCGTATGACGATGCGGTCTACAACAACCTCGATGTCGTGCGTCTTGTAGCGGTCCAGCCTCATGCCCGAAGTAATCTCCTGCACCTCGCCATCGATGCGTACACGCTCGAAGCCTTGACGGGCAATTTGCTCAAACAATTCCCGGTAGTGGCCTTTGCGGCCACGCACTACAGGCGCAAGGATCAGTAGGCGTGTGCCTTCGGGGAAGTTCAGGATGCTGTTGATGATTTCGTCATCGGTTTGCCGGCGCATGGGCTTGCCTGAGATGTGCGAATAGGCTGTAGCGACGCGAGCGTAGAGCAGGCGGAGAAAGTCGTAAACTTCGGTTACGGTGCCTACGGTCGATCGTGGATTTTGCCCAACGGTTTTTTGTTCGATGGCGATAACCGGCGAAAGGCCATCGATGAAGTCTACGTCAGGGCGCTCAGGCATGCCGAGAAACTGTCGGGCATAAGCGGAAAGGCTCTCCAGGTAGCGACGTTGTCCTTCGGCGTAGATCGTGTCGAAAGCCAGACTCGACTTCCCCGAACCCGAAAGCCCTGTAAGAACTACCAACCGTTCCCGGGGAATGTCCAGATCGATATTTTTGAGGTTGTGCTCCCGTGCTCCGCGAATCGTGATAACTTCTTGCATAGGCCCGACCTACCAGGCACAGCTTCAAGCGTGTTCCAACAGCAGCCACAACGCTTCGTTCCAGGTGTTTTTGGGTATAACTTCAGGGAACGAAGTCCGCTGCAACGCTTTGGTGCACAAACCTCCTGCAGCTAAGCTAAGTTTTGTGGATGGCCATCTACGTTGAAGCCTTTTTACCGCTTTTTGTCGCAATTAACCTGCCAGGGATTCTGCCTTTTTTCATTGCACTTACGGAAAGACTTGCGGCTGCCGATCGGCGGCGCCTTCTGGTACGTGCAGTGGCCACCGCCTTTGTAGTAGCCGTACTTATTTTGTTTGCGGGCCAGTTTATCTTTCAAACACTAGGCATTACGCTGAATGATCTACGCGTTGGGGGTGGTCTAATTTTGCTTGTGCTGAGCATTACGGATCTGGTTTTTGCCGACTACCGTCGGCGCAATCCGTCAACGGATCAAGATGTGGCAGACGTAGGTGTAGTGCCGTTGGGCATTCCGCTCATTGTAGGTCCTGCCGCAATCACGACAATTCTGGTGGCACAACAAACCTATGGCTACCTACCCACTTTGGTGTCGCTTCTCGCGAATTTATTGCTGGTAGCGGTAGTGTTCTCTTTTGGCCCCTGGTTGCTGCGCACCTTACGACCGGTGGCCGTACGTGCCATTGCTAAAGTGGCTAGTCTTTTTTTGGCAGCTATTGCCGTGGCCATGATTCGGGCGGGTATTACTGGGATGCTTGGAGGGTCTTGAGCCGAGGAACTTTCCTTAAAGCCTTGCATTCATGCTGTTTCGCATGCCAACCCTACCCAGTGGATCGGATTATGGCGCTGAAAACGCTCGACATTGACGCGCTGGCTGCAAAGACGGGCAACCTTTATGAGACTGTTGCCATTCTCTCGAAGCGGGCTCGCCAAATTGCAACCCAGCTGAAGCAGGAGCTCGATGAGAAGCTCTCTTACTTTGAAGGCCTGGGGCCGGAGTTTGAAGATCCCCGGCACCAAGAAGAGCAGGCGCGCATTTCCATCGAGTACGAGATGAAACCGGAGCCCACCGAAATCGCCATCGAAGAGATGCTCCGAGACGAGATCTACTACCGCGACGCTTCAAAAGAGCGTATCGAAGAGTAGCCTCAGGCATTAAAGGCGCTGTGAGCAGCGCCTTTAATGCTTTTAGCGTTTCAGGTGGAGAATCACCGTAAGTGGGAGATGGGCGTTTAGCTGCAGTTGCGTTTGGGTTGGCGTTTGAAGCGGCAATGGCGAGCCATCATCCAGCGTTAGCGTTTCAAGTCCCCGGCGCATGACCAGGGTGAGCGGTTGATCCTTTGCAGTGGTCAGCGTCAGTTCGATGCGGCGGGCAGGAAGATCCCAGTGTAGTCGCTTTATCTGAAGCTGACCCCGAGCTCGGGCGCCCTGCAGCGTACCGCGCGGCAGCCGTTCGTCCACTGCGGGCAACAGCTCTAACAGGCCTGGGCGGCTGTAGACGAGCATTTCAATCACGATCGCGGGCAGGCTGTTGATCAAGTCCGCGTTATAGACATGGCCTGGGTAATGGAGGGAAAACAGACTGGGCAGCAGGTAGCCATTGCGCAGCAGGTCGCGGAGGCTCCGATAGGCCAGCTCTGGATCTTTGAGCCGGGCCCCGATCAAGGCCAGATGCACCAGTCCGTGAGCCGATTCGTTTTCATGGCCTCGCAGATAGGCAGCCTTGCGTGCAGCTTCGAATAGTTCGGGCGTTGTCTCTGGAGTGATTTCATGGCCGGGCCAGACTGGATACAGATGGGACAGGTGTCGGTGATTGTAGTTGTCGGTCAGCTCGGAGTGTGCCCACTCTTTGAGCGCACCGTCTTCGTTAATGAGGTAGGGTGGCAGCTGATCTAACAGGGCTTTCCAGCGCGGTATCCGGTCGGGTTCCAGTCCTCGCGCTTCGCACAGCGTAATCAGCGTTGAAAGCACCTCGCGACAGACGGCAATATCCATCGTCGCGTTGATGCACCCGGGAGTGTCTAGGTTAGCTGGGCGATTTTCGGGTGAGTAGGAGGGGACGAAGACCACATGGCCATCAGGGTCGGTAATCGTCAGAAAGGTTTCGTAGAATTGGGCGATTTCTTTGAGGTAGGGGATCAGGTGTTGATGGACGAAGGCTTCGTCATCGTAGACTTCCACGTATTCGTAGAGGGGCTGGGCGAGCCAGCCTGCGCCGGCTGTCCAAAAGTGCAAGGGGTAGTCGGCGTTGAAGTGGGTATGCCAGCCGCAACGGCCGTC
>Ga0197143_1000125_pt1 | contig 87312 bp, 71 predicted proteins | sample GBS70_MetaG_FD_148603 | JGI IMG/M metagenome (GOLD analysis project Ga0197143, IMG submission 148603) | Sediment microbial communities from Great Boiling Springs, Gerlach, Nevada, United States - GBS 70_MetaG | ecosystem: Environmental > Aquatic > Thermal springs > Hot (42-90C) > Sediment...
AGAGTTAGCCGTTCCTCCGTGAAATTCCCCTCCGGGGGACTGCAACCCCAGACGTTGGGCCGGGGCCGTCGGGCGACGGGCGCGAGCAAGGGTTCCTCCGTGAAATTCCCCTCCGGGGGACTGCAACCTGAAGCCGTAGAAGAGCGACAGGATGCCCTCGATGCCTAGTTCCTCCGTGAAATTCCCCTCCGGGGGACTGCAACGTCGGCGGCCTTGTCCCAGTCGGGGATGAGGTCGAGGGAGTTCCTCCGTGAAATTCCCCTCCGGGGGACTGCAACGCGTCGCGCAGGCGCACCCACTCGGCGCGGGCCTCTTCGACGTTCCTCCGTGAAATTCCCCTCCGGGGGACTGCAACGCCGATTGGCGAATCCGCGAGGGATCCGCGCCGATGACGTGTTCCTCCGTGAAATTCCCCTCCGGGGGACTGCAACATGTCCACACTCATCGCGACTCCTCCACGGCGCATAAATTCGGAGTTCCTCCGTGAAATTCCCCTCCGGGGGACTGCAACGGTTCGCCTGCCCGTCGATCTGGGTGACGACTGACGTCAGGTTCCTCCGTGAAATTCCCCTCCGGGGGACTGCAACCGGCGACGCCAACAAGGCCGGCAATTCAACGACTTCCAGGTTCCTCCGTGAAATTCCCCTCCGGGGGACTGCAACCAGGAAGTACCGGCCCGACGAGGACTGCCGAATCCTGGACGGGTTCCTCCGTGAAATTCCCCTCCGGGGGACTGCAACATGGACTGGAGCAACAAGACCTCCACGCGCCGTCCGAGCTTGTTCCTCCGTGAAATTCCCCTCCGGGGGACTGCAACATAAATTGGACGCGACCGCGCCCGCGCCCCGCGCCGTCCAGGTTCCTCCGTGAAATTCCCCTCCGGGGGACTGCAACACGATGACTGCCGCACTCGCCCTGGGTCTACGCCCAGGATGTCGTTCCTCCGTGAAATTCCCCTCCGGGGGACTGCAACTGCGGCAGTAATGGCCATACCTGCCAGGCCGCGTCCTCAGGTTCCTCCGTGAAATTCCCCTCCGGGGGACTGCAACGTTGGGGCGCGCGGCTCGGGCTGTGGGGCCGATGAGCCCCGTTCCTCCGTGAAATTCCCCTCCGGGGGACTGCAACTCCATCTCAGCTGCCGCCGACGCCAACCATTCGCGAACGTAAGACGGATTCCTCCGTGAAATTCCCCTCCGGGGGACTGCAACAGGATGGGCAGTGCAGAGCTGACAATGGGCGCTCGTGCCACGTTCCTCCGTGAAATTCCCCTCCGGGGGACTGCAAGTCTTTGTGACACGAAACTGCAACGAATTTGATCTTCTTTTTGTTCCTCCGTGAAATTCCCCTCCGGGGGACTGCAACGAGAAGAACCTCACGTGCGTGTACCTCCTCGTGTCGTGCTGCTGTTCCTCCGTGAAATTCCCCTCCGGGGGACTGCAACTTCCGAATCAGGAGCACCAGCCGGCTCCCGACAATGTCGATGTTCCTCCGTGAAATTCCCCTCCGGGGGACTGCAACAGGTATGCCCGTGCAACCGCGAGGGCGCGCTGCTCGCTGTTCCTCCGTGAAATTCCCCTCCGGGGGACTGCAACGTGCAGGCGCAGCGCCTCAAAGATCCGCTGCACCTCGGGCGAGTTCCTCCGTGAAATTCCCCTCCGGGGAACTGCAACCTTCCAAAGTTCCGTGTTCACTGCCGTACCTCCTTTGTGTTCCTCCGTGAAATTCCCCTCCGGGGGACTGCAACCCGCTCGCGGGTGACGCCCGGCGGGCGGGAACCCCCACCCCCGGCCCTTCCTCTGTGAAGCTCCCCACCGGGCGACTGAAGGTCGAGCCTCCCGCATCCCGCCCGCGACCGACGCCATCCACCCGGCTCCTCCGTCACTGTGCTAGACTGACGCTGGCCCTCCGGGGGACGGCAACTCCGAGCGTAAACGTGACCACCGCTTGAACGTGCCCTTAAAAGCGAGACTACTACCCAACACTCACAAGGAACGCCTGCAAATGACCGACCGTATTCCATCTCTTGCCCTGATACTGCTGGTTGCTGTTGCAGCACTTTCCGCCTGCGGCGGAAAACCAGCGGCAACACACACTGGCGCCGTACCGGATTCTCTGCAGACTATTGAAGCCGCTGCGGAGGATATTATTGACTCCGCGCCGACCGGACATTGGGACAGGATTAACGCGGACGTTACAGACATCGCGAAGTCCTGGAAGGCTTATCAAGCTCAAGCGAGCAAAGATGGTGCACCCCAAGCCACACAGGACGCGCTTTCAACTGCGCTTGTTAAACTCCAGACCGCATCTGCGGCTAAAGATGCATTGGCCACTATGCAATCCGCCAATGAGTTGAGCGCCGCAGTTATTGAATTGCTCGCTATCTACCATCCGAAAGTGCCCGCTGATATTGGGCGGTTGGACGTGTGGGAGCGTCAGGTTGTTCTCGATGTGGCCGCGCACAATTATGACGCGGCGGCGGCAAGTTTGGCAAAGGTCAAGTCAGTTTGGGACAACGTGAAGGCTTCTGTGTTGGAACACGACGGAAAAGATGTCGCGGCGCAATTTGAGGCGAGTATTGCCAAGCAGGAACAGGCCTTACTCGCGAAAGACGGCGCGACGCTGACAAGTGAAGCAGAAAACGGTCTGGAGCTTATAGACGCGCTCGAGGGATTGTATTGAGAGCATTGAGACCTGCCACAAAAGCAAGCGGGACACAGAGATTGTGTCCCGCTTTGGGTTTGTCCAGTTGTGCGAGGGGCGTGTTCGCCGTTTAATGTTCGCAGGTGCTTCTCCCCTGCTTTGCCGGAGGGCGAGCGCCGGCCGAGATCACATAGATTGCCGGGCGGGGCCGTCCTCCCGGTGTTCGCGCCTAACTTGCACTCGCAACACCCATCCTACTCTTTTGAGAGAAACCCATAACCGCTGATTCCTGGGATCAAGATACCTTCAGCAGTTCCTCCGTGAAATTCCCCCCAGGAGACTGCAACCCGAGCGGCTGCGCTGCAGCGCGCCGCGCACAGCGCGCGGGCGTCGGCCGCCCCGCAAAGGGCTGCAGCCAGCCCCAACGGCAGGCCGCTCCAAGCGCGGCCGCTGAAGGCGACGCGGCGTCGGTCCTTCGCGCCGGAAGGGCCCGACGCCACGCCGTTGCGTCCCTCAGCCCAACTAGGCGGGAATGGACACCGTCGTCGCCCAAGTCGGTCCCCAGGCGTAACCCCTGCCGAGCAGCCCCACAACGACTGGAACCGCTGGCGGTCTCTTCGGCCAGGGAGTGTGACCGTCGGTGAGGACGACGATGAGGCTCGGGCGGGGCCTCTGCTTGAGTGCGGCCTTGATGCCCACGCCCATGTCCGTCCCGCCGCCACCGCGGAGCTCGACGTCCCCGGCACGCCAGACCCGCTGCACGACGTGGACAGCAGCGTCGACAGCGTAAACCGTAACCCGTTGCCGGTCGTTCGCTTTGAGAATTCCCTCCAGCTCTCCTAGCGCCTTGCCGAGCAGCTCCTCGGACATGCTCCCGGATGTGTCGACGATGACGGCAACGTCGGGACGCGGCGCCCGCAGGGCAGGGAGGATAACCGGCCACAGCACGCTCGACCGCCGGGACGGGCGGCGGAACGTGTAGTCGACCATGCCAGACGCCTCTGCCAACGCTCCCCGGACCGCTCTGGCAAGTTCGGGCCGCCAGTCGTACGAGCTGGACAGGCGCCGGCGAGCCCAGCGCTTCCAGGAGCCGGGAATCGTTCCCGGGCGATTCCCCCAGGTCTGGTCCGACATGATGGACCGAGCCACGCGTTGGGCAAGTTCGTTCACCTCGAGCGCGACGCTCGGCCGCTCCGAGAGGTCCGCATCGCCGTTCTCCTGCCAAAACGGCCGCCTGCCCTGGGCGCTCTCGGCAGGCGCTCCCCTCTTCTTTTCCAAACCATCACCGTCGCCAGCCGCGTCAGGAGAGCGCTCCCACGGTTCAGGACTGCCGGAAGCGACGCTTCCGCACCTTCCGAAAGCGATGCCACGGGCGAGAGGCAGTGCGTCAGCGTCGCGGTAACGGAGACCGACGTAATACTCTTCGGCCGTCAGACCCTCGGGAAGCCCGAATTCCGATGGTCGAACCGCTTCCACAGGCAGCGACAAGCGCGCTCGGGCCTGGCGAAAGTCCTTCGCGTCGTTGATCTCGAGGTCGCAGGCGAGATTCCACAGCTTCGGGTCCGCACCGATCCGCTGCCCTCTGTGGAAATGCATGCGGATGAGATGCGAAAGCTCGTGGTACAGAACCCCCGCAAACTCACTAGCCTTGAGCTTAACAACCCACGCAGGATCGACGTAGCACCGCGCGGCGGGGTCCACCGATACTGTGCCGATCCCTGGCGTTTCGATAAGCTTCAAGTTCCACGCTGCTGCGCTGAAAAAGGGGAATCTCAGCAGCAGCAGCTGCCTTGCCTCCTCGAAACGCCGTCTGGGGGAATCTTCCTCTTCATAGGCGAGGGTCCACTGAATATTTATTGCCTGCCGGGCCGTCGTGAGAAAAGGCTCCTCTAGCTTTCGGCGAAAATGTCGCCGAATCACCCGTTCTGCCCGCACAAGCTGCGGGCTCCAATCCGGAAACGAAGTCTGGAGAACCGCTTCGACATCACTGAGCTCTTCGGCAGTGGCGTTGGACCTCCCCAACGCCCTCAGGAGCCCCTCGAACGGCTCGTCACCCGGGTATCGGACGACGACCGCCACACCTCCCACCCGGACGACCCAGTAGGTGGCCGAATAACCGACCATTGGGGCCGGTCCGAACCACGCCCAGAGGTACGCCTCCGCGGCACCGGAACGCTGGGGGGAGTGCAATCCTCTCGGGGGCTCCTCGCCGGGCCAAACGTCGAGGCCGACGGTTCCCGACATTAGCGGCGCCAAGAAGTACTCTTCCTCGGGGTCGTACTCGATCCACTCGGCGTCCCCGGCCATAATCTCGACAGACTCGATCGGTCGCACCCTGCATCACCTCCCGGCCAGCCTGCGGAGGAGCGCCTCCGCCTCGGGACCGAGCTCGTGCGTCCCTTCCCCTGCCGCTGCCAACCTGAGTGCGAAGGGCGCCACGGCGTCTGCACTTCGGAGGCGAGCGACGCGGGCGAGGATCGCCCACGCCGTTTTCCACAGGTGCTGCGACTCTTTCCCGGAGAGGTCCGCAATCACCCGGTCGCAGAGCGCCTCGAGAAACGCGTGGAGGATGTCCGAGCGGTCGGGGACGCGGAACCGGCGAGGGTCCCGGAGCGCTTGCTCCACGTCGCGAAGCTTCCCTTCCTCGAGGGCTTTCAGGAACTCTCGACCGGCACCCTCACCGACGGCACCGAACACCAGGTGTTCGCAAACAGCCTTGGACGCGTTCACCGCCTGCACAGCTGCGAGCGCGGTCGCGGCGAGCTCCCAGCTGCGCGGCGAGGGCCAGGCGAGCTCCTCCACCTCTCGGTTCCGCTCGTCTCCCGGTGGCCGCAAGAGAAGCGAAGGCCTGCGACGGATGAATGCGGCGACGACCTCTCTCGCGACCGGAAGCTCGGCCTTCCAACCCGCGGGGAGCTTCAAGTCAACGGGGACCTGCCAACCGGACGCGAAGCCGTTCGCCCAGTGGGTAGCGTTAACTGACCAGTGAAGGTGCACGAACCGGTTCGTGAGCGGCAAGCTGAGGTCCCAACCCCCCGCAGCCTGGGAGGGCGGGTTGGCGGCGGCCACGACGGCGACTTCGGGCGGCAACTCCAGGTCGCCCACGACCCGCTCGAGGACGACCCGCAACAGGGCCGCTTGCACGGCCGGCGGGGCCGTCGTCAGCTCGTCGAGGAAGAGGATGCCGTTGCCGGCCTGGGCGAGACGCACCGCCCAGGAGGGCGGGGCGAAGTGGACGCCTCCCTCCCCCACCACGGGGAGACCGGCGAAGTCGGTCGGTTCCCGAATGGAAGCGATGACGGTCTCGACGGGAAGGCCGAGGACCTGGCCGAGTTGCCGGACGGCGGAGGACTTGCCGGTGCCGGGCGGCCCCCAGAGGAGAACGGGAATGCGCGCCTGGACGGCGATGGCGAGCGCAACGAGGACGGCGTTCACGGTCTCTGCTCCTCCTAGAAGGCAGTCTTCGAGAGAGACGGGCGTGACCGCGCACGGCACGCGGCGGCGCCTGCCTGGGAGGAGCGCAAGCTCAAGGGAAGGACAAGGGCCTAACCGGAGCGGTCGTGCACGAACCTCATACCGGCACCCTCCTGTTCGATGTCGCGGGCGGTAACTCCCTCCCGCGCGGAGGGGCCCACGCCGTTGGTTGCTCCCGACGTGAGCCGTATCGTCCCCCGCCCTATTGGACGGGGCCGGCTTTGGCACCCTGGCGGCGTCCACCGGGTTGCCGGGCGGTCATCGGGCCGGTACCCTCGCGCCTCTCTCGATACGCGGCGTAGTTTCCCACATCGCTCGCCAATTTGCAAGCCCCCAGCACCGCCGTCCGCCACGGAGGCGGCCGAACGCTCCCATGCGACCACCGTGCGTGAAGGCCGACTGGGCGACGGCGTCTCTCCCCGCCCCACCACGTCCTCCGCACCGCGTCGGGCCACCGCGCCCCGGAGATCCGCAGCGCTGCGGCTGCTCTCGTGGGTGCGCCGGGGTCCCAAGAGCGTGACTAAGACGCGCCCGTGAGGTGCCGAACGCTCCGGAAGAGCGGGGCCGGTGTCCGCGCTCCAGCAACTCCCGGCCGAGCTTGCGACCTCACCATGGGCCCACGAGCGCTCCGCCCCGGGACTCAGGTGAGCTGTGCAGCCCGCCCGATCGGCCTCGGGCGCTCGCTGCGCCCACGCGCCTCAGCTCCTCACCAGCACCGAGCCGCCAGCGAAGGCCGTGCCCGCGCGTTCCCCGCAGGAAGCTCCACCCCGACGTACCCAGCCCGCCGGGACACGGGACCGCTGCCTGCTCGTTCCGGCCGTCGTGGCGTGGGGACCGGCGCCGCGCGGCCGAAGGGAGCCGTGGGGCGACGGTACGGGCGAGCCCTCCCCGAGGGGAGACATCGGGACGGGTTTCGAGGCGGGATAAGCGGCGCCCCGGCCCCATGCGGCGGCGCAACGTCCGAATCGGCCTCGCGCGGCAGCCTTCTCTGGGTGCGAGGTGGATGAGAGACACCAGGCCGAGGAGGCCCGGCTCTCGCCGCCGGTGCCGGAATCCGCCGCCTCGCGGGCTTGTCGTTTTGGGCGTCGCCCGCAAAGCCTGCCGGCTCGCCGTCGGTGCTGGAATCGGCCTCCCTGCGGGCAGGGCCTCGTGCTCGGAGAGTTCAGGCGGCAGTGCGGGAGAGGGGGCGAGGAAGGCTGCCGGCGAACCCCCGCGCGCGAGCAGCGTGGAGGTCCCGCTGGGCCCGTCGGAGGAGCTCCCGAACCTCCAGCTCCCCTTCGTAACCCGTCATGGTGACGATCGGCTGGATCACTGCGGCCCGCTCGAGCGGGACCGCCGATGCTACGGCGCAGAGCACGGCGTCGCGCTTCTCGCCGATGGTCCGCTCCTTGTCATCGGTGACGATGGAGGCGAAGATGCCGCCCTGCAGCCGCGCCACGAAATCGCTGTCCCCGACGGCCGCCCGCAGCGCCTTGGCGGCGGCGCGGGCGATCCGCTCCTGCTCGTCGGCATCGACGGCGTCGAAGCCATGGAGCTCGGCGATGATTACCGAGAAGCTGCGGCCGTTGCGCATCGAGCGCATCATCTGGCGGCGCAGCTCGAAGACGAAGTGGCGGGCGTTGGGGAGGCCGGTGAGTTCGTCCTCGTAGATGCGGCCTCGCATACGCTCGAGGAGGTGATGGAGGCGCCGCCCCTGTTCGGACTCCTCGTACCAGAACTGGATGTGGACGCCGGCGAAGAGAGCGGTCGAGAGCACGAGCGCGAGCCAGACCGACTGGGAGGAGTCGGCGACGAGCATCACTACCTGGATGCAGAAGACGAGGAACCAGAGGGCGAAGCTCGCTGGGCGCAGGAAGCGGAGGACGAGCGGCGTCTCGACCGAGCCGAGCACCCGCGCCTCGGAGGGAGAGAGTGAGAACAAGCTGGTACCGCTGGGACGATTCACCGTGCGCTCCCGCCGCGTTCTAGCTTCAGCTACGGCGCCCACGGAGCGGCAGAACAGCCAGGGTCTGTAAACCGGCCGTAAAATGTGGAGCTATCGTCGTGGTGTGGCCTTCGGGGGCAGCGAGGCCAGGTATTCGGAGATGGCTCGCGCGGCGCGGCGTCCGTCGGCGAGGGCGGTGACGACCAGGTCAGCGCCGTTGACGTTGTCGCCGCCGGCGAAGACACCCGGACGGGTGGTGCGGCCGTATTCATCGACTTGGATGAGGGCCTTCCCGCGGGTGCGGATGCCCTGGGTCGACTCCGGCACGAGGGGGTCGGCGGAGTAGCCGATGGCGATGACGACGGTGTCCGCGGGGATGACGAACTCGCTGCCCGGGATCGGAACCGGCCGTCTGCGGCCCGTCTCGTCGGGCTCCCCGAGCTGCATCCGCACGCACTCGACGGCGGTGACCCGGCCCTGCTCGTCGCCGATGATGCGGGTGGGCAGCGTGAGCATCTCGAAGATGACCCCTTCTTCCCGCGCGTGACGCCGCTCCTCTTCGCGCCCGAGCATCTCCGATTCCGTACGCCGGTAGACGAGGGTCACGCGCTCGGCACCAAGACGCACGGCGGTGCGGACGCAGTCCATGGAGGTGTCGCCGCCGCCGATGACGACGACGTGGTGCGGTTTGGGCAGCGGCTCGCGGTAGTGCGGTGGGAGGTCTTCCGGTGGGAGGTTGCCGCGAACTAGGAACTCGGTGGCCGTGAAGACCCCCTTCAAGTCCTCCCCTTCAATGCCCATCCGGTTGCCGACGCCAGCGCCGGTACCGAGGAAGACGGCGTCGTACCCCTCCGCGAACATCTCGTCGACGGTGATGTCGCGGCCGACGAGCGTGTTGGTCCGGAACTCCACCCCAAGCTTCTTCAGGTAGGTGATGTACTCGTCGACGATCTCCTTCCTCATCTTGAAGTTGGGGATGCCGTAGACGAGCACGCCGCCGGGCTCGGGCCACGCTTCGAACACCGTGCAGGAATGGCCCTCGAGGGAGAGGAGCTCGGCGACCGCGAGCCCAGCCGGGCCGGACCCGACAACGGCGACGCGGCGACCGGTCGGCTCGGGGAGGTATTTGGGCATCGGCCAGCCGCCCAGTTGGCGGCGCTGGTAGTCGGTAACGAAGGCCTCGAGCTTTCCGATGGAGACGGGTGGCTCGCTTCGTCCATCGGGACGGATGGCGAAGCCGACGACGCACGCCCCCTCGCACAGCTGCTCCTGGGGGCAGAGCCGCCCGCACATCTCGGGCAGGTTGCTCGTTTCGCGGAACTTGTTCGCAGCGCCGATGACGTCGCCCTGCTCGAGGAGGGCGAGCGCGCCGGGGATGTCGTTGTGGACGGGGCACGCTTCCTGGCAGGGGGCCGAAGGGCACTGGATGCAGCGCGAGGCTTCGATGCGCGCCGACGCGAGGTCGAACCCGAGATACACCTCGTCCCAATTTCGGACCCGGACCTCCGGAGCCTGCTTCGGGACTTTCTGGACGCTGATGGCGAGACGGCGATGGACCTCGTGCGGCATAAGCTCGGCCCGGCGGTGCGTACGCGGATGTCGCGAACGGGGGATTTCCCTCATCCTACCGGAGCTGCCTCCGCTGTCAACGCTCCGGTTCCGGCGCAGCGGCACGCGCCTGATACTCTCGGTCGGCACGCTTGCCGCGGTAGACGCGCATATCGATGGCCCGGACGGTCTGGGGAACGAGCCGGAAGAGGAGCCGCGGCTCGGTCCGCATGTTGGCCAGGAACGCCTCCACGGCTGGCTGGCGGGCCGGATCGCCGCGCCCGACGTACTTCTCGACGAGCTCGCGGGAGATCGGCCAGATATCGAAGCGGTCGGGGTGCAGGGGCTCGGCGATGCCATCGAACTCCACGTGCCCGGGCACCGGTTCCGTCGCCTCGATGCAGAGCGAGGTGCGTGGGTCGCGGAGGAGATGCTTGCACCACACCCGGTTGTAGGTTCCGGTGAGCCAGACCGCCCCGTCCTTCCAGAGCCACCAGACCGGCACCGTGTACGGCCGGCCATCCCGGCGAAGGGTAGCGATGACCCCGATGTGGGGTTGCTGGAGGAACGCTTCCAAGTCGTGGGGCTTCATCCGCGGCATCGCACGACTCCTTTATTCGCGGGCGCGACCGACGAGGCGGTAGCGCGGCGGGCGCTTCCACACCTCCGTCGGCGGGCTTTCCTGGGCCCGGATGAGCGCCCGGCGTCGCGCCGCTTCGTACTTGCGGGCTAGGCGGATGACCCGCTCCTGCTCGCGGGCGTGTTCGGCCTCGCGGGCGCGGCGTTCCGGGTCGGGCTCTCTGGGGATGCCCGGGGTCACCTCCAGCCGGCCTTCGCGGGCGAGCTGTTCGAGGTGGGCGCGAACGTTGTTGTCGGCCGCGCGGCGCAGACGAGGATGGATGTCGGGATAGAGGGCGAGCATAATCTCCCAACTCGTGACCGGCCGGCCGGCGCGCTCGAGGAATTCCAGAATCTGGCGCTCCCGCTCGTCGCGGTGGGCGATGTAGGCTTGGATGCGCTCCCGGGGGTCGAAGATGAGGGGCCCGTGACCGGGGCAGATGACCTCGAGGTTCGGGAGCTCCAGCAGGCGGCGAAGCGTGGCGCGGTAGGCAGCGAGGTCGGAGACCGTGGTGGTCGTGCTCCCGAGCATGGTGTCGCCGGTGAACAGCACGCCCTCGTCCTCGAGGTAGAAGCAGAGGGAATCGCGCGTGTGTCCGGGGGTCTCGAGGACGCGGACGCGCACGCCGCCGTCGAGCTCGATGACCTGGCCGTCGGCGAGGAGTTCCACGCCCCTCGACGGGAGTCGGCCGCGGAGGAGCGTCCGGCCGTTGCGGGGAACGAGAACGGTGGCGCCGAAGACCTCCCGCGCCCAGCGCAGGTTGCCTGAGTGGTCGGCGTGGTGGTGCGTGACCGCCGCCAGTGCGATGTCGCACCGTTCCACGGCGGCGAGGTACCCTCGGAGCATCCAGCGGTACCGGTCGACCGCCTCCCCAGAGTCGATGGCCAGGGCCTGCCCGTTGCCGACGAGGTAGATGGTGGTGCACTGGGGATGCATGGGGTCGTCGTCGGGGACCTGGACGGCGCGGACGCTGGGGCTGACTCGCACGAGGACCTCCGTCCGCATGGTGACGGGTGCCGTGGCGCCCCGCAAGCGCTCGAAGGAGGACCGGGGGTAGGAAGGTGCACGGACCCTCTACAATCCGGAGTGACGCCCCCGTAGCTCAGGGGAGAGAGCGGTCGCCTTCTAAGCGAACGGTCGCAGGTTCGAATCCTGCCGGGGGCGCCACGCTGCACTGAGCGCCGCGAGAAAGGGGACGGGTCGCAGGTGATGTACTGGGGCTGGCTGCTGCTCCGGGCCGCGGCGCGCGTGCTCCCCACCGGTGTGGCCGACCTCCTAGCCCGCCCGATTGCCGCGGCAGTGCTTCTGGCCTGGCCTCGCGGCCGGCGGGCGATGCTGAGGAACTACCGCCACGTGCTGCCGGGAGCCAGCCGATGGAAGCGGACGAGCCTCGCCTGGCGGGCAATGGCGAACTACCTCCGCTACCTGGTCGCATTCGCCCGCGTCGGAGACGAACCCACGAGCCGCCTCGCGCTGCGAACCGACGATGGAGGGGCCATCGAACGGCTGAAGCGCCACCTCGAGAGTGGGAGAGGGGCCGTGCTCGCCCTGCCGCACCTCGGCAACTGGGACACGGGCGCAGCAGCGCTCAGCGCGGCGGGCGTTCCCCTCATGGTCGTGGGGGAAAGGTTCGGGGACACGCGGGTCGACCGGGAGGTGTTCCGCCGACGAGCGCGGCTCGGCATCGAGGTTCTGCCGCTGCGCACGGCACTCCCCTCGGTGGCGCGGCGACTGAAAGCGGGCGGAGTGGTGGCGCTGCTCGTCGATCGGCCGCTGCGCGACGATGGCGTCGAGGTCGAGTTCTTCGGCGCGCCAGTACGGATCCCTGAGGGCGCCGCTCGCTTGGCCCTGCGCACGGGAGCGAAGGTGGTGCCCGTGGCAGTGCCGATGCTCCGCGGCGGCAGAGTGCGCATCTTGGCCGACTTCGGCATCGAGAATCCCGGCGACCGCGACGACGCGGCGGCAGTTACGGCGCTCAGCCAGGCGATGATGCGCTCGCTGGAGGGGTTCATCCGGCAGTTTCCCGACCAGTGGTACATGTTCCGCGACTTCTGGGCGGAGGGGCGGAGGCCGTGAAGGCGCTCGCCATGCGCATGGCGGTGCCGCTCGTTCAGCGGACACCGGGGCTCGGCTACCTCGTGGCCGAACTGGCCGCAGCGGCGATGTGGGTGTTGCGGTCCAGCCTGCGCCGACAGGCGATCGCGAATCTTGCGCCTTTCGTCGGAAGCCCTCGTGCCGCACGCCGCGCCTCGTTTCAGGCGTTCCTGAACGTCGGGCGCTATTATGTCGATCTCGCCCTCATCCCCCGACGGGACCCGCGGACGTTCGAACGACAGCACGTCTACGTCGAGACCCCGGAGCGTCTCCCCTCCGTCGAGCAGCCCGGGCCGGTGATCTTCGTATCCGCGCATTACGGGAACCCCGACCAACTGGTGCAGTTCCTCACCTCGCGGCGGCCGACCTTCACGGCGGTGGTGGAGCGACTCGAGCCGCCGGCGGTGCACCGCCTCCTCGAGCGGCTCCGCTCGTCCCACGGAGGGGAGTTCGTGGAAGCCGACCTGAAGGGAACGCGCCGCTGCCTGGAGAGGCTGCGAGCGGGAGAGCCGGTGGCCATCGTCGGGGACCGCGACCTCACCGGGAGGGGCGTGTGCGTGACGCTGGCTGGACGTCGGGTGAAGCTCCCGCGCGGCCCGTGGGAGCTGGCCCGTCGGACGGGTGCGCCGGTGGTGCCCGTCTTTTTGCGCAGGCTCGGGCGAAGCGACTTCGCGGCCTGGATCGGCGAGCCTATCCCGGTGAGCAGGGAGGGAGAGCACGAGGAGGCTGTCGCCGCGGCTGTGTGCCGCTGGGCGGCGGTGCTCGAAGAACAGATCCGGCGCGACCCGGGACAGTGGCTGGTGCTGGAGGATTTCTGGGAGGCGCACCGCTGTGGGGAAAGCTGACCTCCACATCCACACGCGCCACTCCGACGGGCTGGCCTCGCCGGAGACGGTGTTACGCTGGGCCGAGGAACGGACGGACCTCGACGTGATCGCCATCACCGACCACGAGGACGTCGAGGCGGCGCTGCGCGCCCGCGAACTGGCGGCCCGGCGGGGTTACCGGGTCGAGGTAGTGGTCGGCGCCGAGGTGACCACGCTCCAGGGGCATCTCCTCGCGCTCTTCATCGAGGAGCGCCCGCCGCTCCTCCGTTCGGTGGAGCGAACCCTCGAGTGGATTCACGAGCGGGGCGGCATCGCCGTGGTGCCGCACCCCATGAGCTGGCTCACCCGTTCGCTCGGCCGCCGGGCGATCGACCGCGTCTGTGCGCGGCAGGAACCCGGAGTCACCTTCGACGCCATCGAGCTGGCCAATCCCTCGCCTGCAGGGAGGCCGGGGCGCGAGGCTGCGCTCCGTCTCAACCGGGAGCGGTGGCACTTGCCAGCGACGGGAAGCAGCGATGCGCACCATCTCCTTCACATCGGCCGAGGGTGGACGAACTTTCCTGGGCGCACTGCCGAGGAGCTGCGCGTGGCGCTGTTGGAGGGCACGATCTCGTGCGGGATGGTCCCGTACCCTTCGGCGCGCGAGGTGGGGTATGGCAATCTGGCACTGGGGCTGGCCTACGGCCTGACGGCCACGCCCCGCAAGGCCGCACGCCGCGTGTGGGAGAGGCTCCGCCCATGAGGATCGCGATGGTGTCGCCGTACGACTGGTGTAGCGAAGGCGGGGTGAAGACGCACATCCGCCAGTTGGCGGCGCGGTTCCGCCGGTGGGGCCACGAGGTGGTCATCTTCGCGCCCGCATCCGATCCCTCTGCGGTCGAGGGAGAGGTGTGCGCCATGGGGCGGCCGTGGAGCATCCCGGCGAGCGGCTCCGTGGCGAGGATTACGTTCTCGTGGCTTTCGAGCGCGGTCGAGGAAGCGCTCGAGCGGCACCGCTTCGACGTCGTGCACCTGCACGAACCGCTGATGCCGCTGCTGCCCTACCACTTCTTGCGCCATTCCCAGGCGGCGAACATCGGAACGTTCCACGCGGCACGTGACGGTGGCAGCCTCCTCTACTGGTACACGCGGCCGCTGACGCGACGCTGGTTCCGCCGGCTCGAAGGGAAGATCGCGGTCTCGCCCGCGGCGGCAGCCCTCATCTCCCGCTACTTCCGCGGCTACTACAACATCATCCCGAACGGGATCGACCTGGAGTTCTGGGGGCGGCGATACGACCCCATCCCCGAGCTGAACGACGGGAAGCTGAATATCCTCTTCGTGGGGCGCCCCGAGAAGCGGAAGGGGCTGCGCTACCTGCTGCGGGCGTTCATCGAGCTTCGCGCAGTGCGAAGCGATGTGCGGTTGGTGGTGGTTGGGGCGGGCGACTTCCGCCGGTACCGGAAGCTGATGGCGGAGGTGCCCGACGTGGTGTTCGCAGGCTACATCCCCCACGAGGAGCTGCCGCGATACCACGCGAGCGCCCACATCTTCTGTGCACCGAACACCGGCAACGAAAGCCAGGGATACGTCATCCTCGAGGCGTTGGCGGCAGGGCTTCCGGTGGTCGCGAGCAACATCCCGGGCTTCGCCGGAGTCATCACCGACGGCATCGACGGCGTGTTGGTGCCGCCGAAGGACCACCGTGCCCTGGCAGCCGCGCTGGCGGAGCTGCTCGACGCCCCGGAGCGTCGCCGGGAGCTCGCCGAGGCAGCGCGGCGTCGGGCCCGCGCCTTCTCCTGGGAGCAAATCGCGGTGCGGGTGCTCGATTACTACCTCCGCATCCTCGACGAGCGGGCCATCGTCGAGCGGACGCGCTTGGCGCGGATAGCCAGGCCAGCCGTGCCATGAGCATCCTGCCGCAACGACTTCCCCAGGGTGTTTCCGATCGACTGGGGAGAGGGCTCGCCCGGCTCGGGTTCACTCCGAACGTGCTCAGCGTGATGGGGCTCGTCGGGAACGGGGCGGCCGCGACGCTGGCCGGGCTCGGCGAGCTGGTGGCAGCGGGGGCGGTCTTCCTCCTGTTCAGCGCCTTCGACATGCTGGACGGCGCCGTGGCGCGGGCCACGGGGAAAAGCACACCGTACGGAGCGGTGCTCGATGCGGTGCTCGACCGGGTGAGCGAGGCGCTCGTGCTCACGGGTTGCGCCTGGCACCTGGCCGCCCACGGGGCCGAGTGGGAGGTGTGGTCCGCCTTCGGAGCATTGAGCGGGAGCATCATGGTGAGCTACATCCGCGCGAGGGCGGAGCTGGCCGGGCGGAGCCTCCGAGAAGGGCTGCTGCGGCGTCAGGAGCGCGTGGTGCTCCTCGGGCTCGGGCTTCTCACCGGGTACCTGGGGCCGGTCCTCCTCGCGATGGCGGTCCTCGCCCACCTCACCGCGCTCCAGCGGTTCGTGATGCTGGCGCGAGCGCTTCGGGAAGCGGGCTGACCAGCGAGCTCCCGCCTCTACGCGTCGGGCGGCCGCCGCCAGCGGTCGATGTCGTCGGGTTCGCTCCCCGAAGGCAGCTTCGTCTCCCTCTCCGCGGGGGCACCCGTGCCCGGGACGGCTCCCCCAGACGGCACGGCCGCCGCGCGTTGCCGCGCCCACATGCCCAGGAGCGCGACGAAGACACCGACGAGGAGGAAGAGGACACCGACGCCGAACGCACCGATGATGACAGGGTCGAGCCCGTCATCGGATTCGGCCGTGGTCCGCAGCGGCGGACGGGCTGTCGGCTGAGGCGAGGGGGCCTGCCGCCCGGGGGCAGGCGTGGGTGTGGCCAGGGAGTCGGGGCTGAACTGCGCGAAGAAGCGCCGCTCGAACTCATCGACGGAGAACCCGTACACACGCTCGATGGCACGGTCGAACCGCTCACCGCCCTTCACCGTCCGGAAGAGCTCGGCGAACTTGGGCTCGCCGAACTCGTTGATGAGGTACGAGACCATCGCGTACGCCTGGCCGTAGAAGAGGTTGACGCGGTTGGGGTCGTTGGTGGGGGAGACCATCTGGGCGAAGGGGATGAGGCGTCCGGCGCGCGCGTTCGCCTGGAAAGCGCCGGTGTAGTTGTTTCCGGGCTCGGATTGCGCCCAAACGGCGAGCCCCTCGTCGAGCCAGGCCGGCAGCTTGCCGAGCGCGCTCTCGCCCGCCGCAGCGTTGATGATGTGAGCGAGCTCGTGGCGCAGCGTATCTGCCCGGTCACGGGTTCCGCACGATACGGGGATGACGAGGACGACATCGGCGGAGACCTTCGTCCCGCAGGTGACCACCGCGGCGTCGAAGGTCGTGCCGCGACTCGGCCGAGCTTCGTTCAGCTCCTCTTCGGTGGCGAAGAGCACCACGTGGACCGGTAGCACCGGGAGCTCGATCCCGAAGAGCTGCCGCGCAAGCTGCTCGTACGTCTCGCTGCCGGCCTCGAGGTACTGCCGGGCGAGGGCCTCGCGGTCGCCGTAGAAGAAGACGCGCAGGGTCTCCGTCTCCACCGATCGCCAGTCGCGGCCGGGAGGCAGGAAGACGAACGACGTTTCGGGAGTGGCGACCGTCTGGCCCCCATCGAGCGTGAACTCCCAGTGGTAGCGGAAGCGGCTGCCGACGGGGATGTAGCTGTCGGCGGTGTTGACCTGGACGGCGGCTATGGCCTCGACCTCCGGCGCGGGCTGGAGGTCCTCCACGCGGACGAAGGCGCTCGTTCCCGAGCCCGCGACCTGGTAACGGAGCACGGCCTCGACGATGGGGCGGTCGCCCTGGACGCGGATGCGGAAATCGAGCGCTTCAGGGTAGCGCGGCTCGATACGCTCCTCGAGAACGGTGAGGGCAGGCTGGGCGCTCGCAGGAAAGGTGCGTGCGAACGGTGCCGCTGCAGATGCAAGAGCAACGAGGAAGACGAAACTACGGAGCAGCGCTCGGGCCATCGGCGCTCCCTGCCGCCGAGCCGACGCCTTCCTGCCCGACCTGGGAGGCGAGATAGGCCTCGATGAAGCCGTCGATCTCGCCGTCGAGGACGGCGGCAGCATCGCTCGTTTCGAACCCCGTCCGGTGGTCTTTGACCATCTTATACGGGTGGAGGACGTAGCTCCGGATTTGGTTCCCCCATCCCATGTCGACGTGTTCGCCCTTGAGCCTGGCCTTTTCCTCGGCTTGACGCTGAAGTTCGAGCTGGAGCAGCCGCGCCTCGAGGACCTTCATGGCCGATTCCTTGTTCTGGCTCAAAGAGCGTTCGTTCTGACAGGTGACGACGATGCCGGTCGGGATGTGCACGATGCGGACGGCCGTTGCGTTCTTCTGGACGTTCTGGCCGCCGCGGCCGCTGGCGCGGAAGACGTCGATGCGGAGGTCTTTCGGGTCGATGTGGACCTCCCCGGGCTCGTCGACCTCGGGGAGGACTTCGACCTTGGCGAAGCTCGTGTGGCGCGCGTGGGCGGAGTCGAACGGCGAGAGGCGCACGAGCCGGTGGACGCCATGCTCGCCCTTCAAGTAGCCGTAGGCGTAAGGTCCACGAATCTCGACGGTGGCGCTCTTGATTCCCGCCTCTTCGCCCTCGGTGACGTCGATGACTTCCGTATCGTAGCCCCGGCGTTCGGCCCAGCGGAGGTACATGCGAAGGAGCATCTCGGCCCAGTCCTGCGATTCGGTGCCGCCCGCCCCCGCGTGGACCGCGAGAATCGCGCTCCGGGCATCGTAGGGGCCGGCGAGGCGGATCTGGAATTCGAGCCGGCGCAGCTCCGTTTCGATGCCGTCGAGGTCCCGTTCGGCGGCTTCGATCGCCGCTTCGTCCTCCTCCTCTTCAGCGAGCTTCAGAAGGTCGAGGGTCTCGGCTGCCCGGCGTTCGAGGTTCCGCCACGTCTCGATCCGCTCGCGCAGGGCAGCGGACCGTTGGAGCACGCGGCGCGCCTCGGCGGGGTCGTTCCAGAGGTCCGGGTCCGCGGCGCGCTGCTCGAGGGCCTGGAGCTCGCGTTCAGCCCCGGGGATGTCAAAGACGCACCAGCGTATCGGAGATGCGCTGGAGGAGGGCAGTGGCGCGGTCGATCCGTTCGCTCACGGCTTCAGGGTAGCGCGGGGACCGGTCAGGGGGTAGGAGCGAAGGAGGACGGCGGGAGACCGGCGACCCGCTCGGCGGCGCGAAGGGTGTTCACCAGGAGCATGGCGATGGTCATGGGGCCGACTCCGCCCGGAACAGGGGTGATCCAGCCGGCAACCTCGCGCACGGCCTCGAAGTCGACGTCACCCACCAGGCGCCAGCCCCGCTTCCGCGAGGGGTCGTCGACGCGGTTCGTCCCGACGTCGATCACGACGGCGCCCGGCTTCACCATCTCCGCCGTGATCGTGCGCGGACGGCCGGCGGCGACGACGAGGATATCCGCCTGTCGCGTGTGGAGGCCGAGGTCCGGCGTGCCGGTGTGACAGATGGTCACGGTGGCGTTGGCGCCAGGCGCCTTGTTGGTGAGGAGAACGGCCAGCGGGCGCCCGACCAGCGTCGAGCGGCCGACGACGACGACGTGTTTCCCACCGGGGTCGTTGCCGGTGCGCAGGAGGAGCTGCTGTACCCCGTGGGGCGTACACGGGATCGCTCCGTCGAGGTCGCCGCGGAGCAGCTTCCCGAGGTTCCACGGATGGAGGCCGTCGGCATCCTTCGCCGGTAGGATGCGCTCGAGCACGGCCCGCTCGTCGATGTGCGGGGGGAGGGGAAGCTGGGGAAGGATAGTATGGACTTCGGGGTCCGCGTTCAGACGGTCGACGAGGGCGAGGAGCTCCTCTTGGGGGGTTTCCGCAGGCAGATGGTAGGTGCGGGCACGGATGCCGACCTCGTCCGAGGCCCTCGCCTTCGCGGAAACGTAGGAGATGCTGGCAGGGTTGTCGCCGACGAGGATAGCGGCGAGCCCGGGGACGATCCCCCGTTCGCGAAGGCGGGCGACGCCTCCGGCCACCTGGCGGCGAATTTCGGCGGCGATCGCCGCCCCGTCGATGAGCTGGGCAGTCACGCCTCCAAGGGTAGCGTGCCGGGGCTCTTGGAGCGCGAATCCCGTAGCATTGGGCCGATGGAAACGAAGTTCGCGCTCGGCATCGACATCATCGAGATCGGCCGCATCGCCGACGTCATCGCCCGTCACGGCGATCGCTTCCTTCAGCGGGTGTACACGGCCGACGAGATCGCGTTCTGCCGAGGCCGGATTCCGGAATTGGCGGCCCGGTTCGCGGCAAAGGAGGCGGTGATGAAGGCGCTGGGCACGGGGGTCCGAGGCGTCGGCTGGCGGGAGATCGAGGTGCTCCCGAACCGGCGGGGGAAGCCGTTGGTGTTCCTGTACGGTCGGGCGGAGGCGAGGGCAGCGGCCATCGGCCTCCGGGGATTGGAGGTGAGCCTGACGCACTCCCGTGAGTACGCGATGGCGGTGGCGGTGGGAGAGCGTTGGCTGACGGCCGACGAAGACACGCCGCGATTCGGTGAGCGCGCGCGGAAGCTCGTCGAAGAGCGAGGGGTGCGATGAAGCTGGTGACGGTCGAGGAGATGCGGCGCCTGGAAGAGGCGGCCGTGGAGGCGGGCGTTTCGGAACGGCAGATGATGGAGGAGGCGGGGCTGGCGGTGGCCCAGGAGGCGTGGATGGCGCTGGGCACGCTCGAGGGCCGGCGCATCGCCGTCCTGGTCGGGCCCGGCAACAACGGCGGCGACGCGCTGGTGGCGGCTCGCCACCTCGCCGATTGGGGCGCCGAGGTGGCCGTGTTCGCCCCCATGGGCCGGAAGCCCGACGAGCTGCGGGCGGAGGCGGAGGCGAGGGGCATTCCCATCGCCGAAGGCGAGGAGGCCCTCGGCCCAGCCCTGGAACGCGCCCTGACCGACGCCGACCTCGTCATCGACGGCCTCCTCGGCATCGGGAAGGCGCGGCCAATCGACCCACGGAGCCCTCTGGGCCGGACGTTGGAGGCGCTTCGCGCGGCACGCTCGCGTCGGAACCCACCGAAGCTGGTGGCGGTCGACATCCCCACTGGCCTCGACGCAGACACCGGGGCGCTCGACCCGCTCACCGTCGCGGCCGACCTCACGGTGACCTTCGGGTTGCCGAAAGTGGGGATGTACCAGCTTCCGGGAAGCTCGGCGGTGGGCCGCGTGCAGGTGATCGACATCGGGATCCCCAAGGAAGCCCAGGAGGCGGTGCGGCTCGAGCTGCTCACGGCGCGCTGGCTGCGGGGCGCACTCCCCCGTCGTCCGGAAGAGGCGAACAAGGGCACGTTCGGCCGCGTGCTGGTGACGGGCGGATGCAGGAGGTACGTGGGGGCACCCGCATTGGCGGCCCTGGGCGCCTATCGGGCCGGAGCGGGGCTCGTGACCGTGGCCTGTCCCGAGACCATCCAGCCGATGGCTGCCTCGGTCGCGCTCGAGGCGACCTGGCTCCCGTTGCCGGCCGACGAGGGCGGCTACCTCCCTGGCGAGACGGCGATTGCCCTCCGTCGCGAGTGGAGCGGGTTCGACGCCGCCGTCCTGGGCTGCGGGTTGGGCAACACCGAGGGGACGCGGGCGTTCGTCTGGGCGGCGCTTCCGGACCTCGCGGCGCTGCGGCGCGGCTGCGTCATCGATGCGGACGGCCTGAACGCGCTAGCCACCTTCGAGGACGCCCACGAGCGGCTGCCGGGGCACGCCGTGCTGACGCCACACCCTGGCGAGATGGCGCGCCTCCTGCGGTGCGAGGTGCGCGACGTGCAGGCCGACCGGCTCGGCGCGGCACGGGAAGCGGCGGCGCGCTTCGGGTGCACGGTGGTGCTGAAGGGAGCGCACACGGTCGTGGCCGCTCCTGACGGCCGTGCTCGCCTTTCGCCGTACGCCAACCCGCTGCTCGCTACCGCGGGCACGGGCGACGTGCTCGCGGGGCTGATCGCCGGCTACCTGGCCCAGGGCCTCGAGCCTTTCGAGGCCGCTTGCGCGGGGGTGTACGTCCACGCGGCGGCGGGGGAATCGCTCCGCGAGGAGCTCGGCGACGGGGGGTTGCTGGCGCACGAAGTAGCCGCCCGAGTACCACGGGTCGTGCGCGAGCTCACGGCGGGCTGATGGTATACTGCGCAACAACCTGATCGATTTCCCGGAGGTCGCGCGTGCGGCGCGTGGTGGTCACGGGTATCGGGCTGGTGACGCCGGTGGGTTTGACGGCGGAGGAAACGTGGGATGCGCTCACCAACGGCCGCAGCGGCATCGGACCCATCACGCTCTTCGATGCCAGGGGGTTCGATTCGCGCATCGCTGGCGAAGTGAAGGGCTTCGACCCGCTTCGCTTCATGGAGCGGAAGGAGGCGCGACGAGCGGACCGCTTCACCCACTTCGCTGCGGCCGCGGCGCAGGAGGCGCTGACCCAGGCCGGGCTCGACATCGGCAGCGAGGACGGGCAGCGAACGGCGATCATCGTGGGTACCGCGATGGGCGGGATCATGACGCTGGCCGAAGAGTTCGAGCAGCTTCGGACGAAGGGGCCGGGGCGGGTCAGTCCATTCCTCATGCCCATGATGCTTCCGGACATGGCCAGCGGTCAGCTCAGCATCCGGCTGGGCGCTCGCGGTCCGAACTACGCGCTGGTGAGCGCCTGCGCTAGCGGTGCCGACGCAATCGGGGAAGCAGCGAACATGATCGCCCGAGGCGACGCGGACGTGGCGCTGGCCGGTGGAGCCGAAGCGCCCATCACGCCCATCGCCGTGGCCGGGTTCGCGGCCGCGAAAGCGCTCAGCACACGGAACGACGACCCGGCGACAGCTTCGCGGCCGTTCGCCGCCGGCCGCGACGGCTTCGTGATCGCCGAGGGAGGCGGCCTCCTCGTGCTGGAGGCGGAGGAGCACGCGAAGGCACGGGGGGCGCGAATCCTCGCCGAGGTCGCCGGCTACGCGGCGACGAGCGACGCCTACCACATCACCCAGCCCGACGAACAGGGGGAGGGAGCCGTCCGGGCGATGCGGCTCGCTCTCGAACGAGCCGGGCTGCAGGCCGATGACGTCGACTACATCAACGCCCACGGCACGTCGACACCCCTCAACGACCGGATGGAAACCCTGGCTATCAAGCGGGCGTTCGGGGAGCATGCCTATCACGTGCCCATCAGCTCGACCAAGTCGATGACCGGCCACCTCCTGGGCGCCGCCGGTGCGGTCGAGGCGGCGGTGTGCGTGCTCGTGATCGACCGAGGAGTGATTCCGCCGACGGCGAATTACGTCGAACCCGACCCCGAGTGCGACCTCGACTACGTGCCGAACGTGGCCAGGCCGGCAACCGTGGATGTCGCAATGACGAACTCGTTCGGGTTCGGCGGGCACAACTCCTGCCTCATCTTCCGTAGGTACGTGCCGTGAAGGGCACGGGCGCGGCGCTGGTGCGCGGGAGGCCGCGCTGGAAACTGCGGCGGCCCGACGCCCATCGCCACGCGCTCCCTCGTTACCCGGCGGTGGTGGCGCGCGTTCTCGCCGCGCGCGGCATTACCGACCGGGAGGCAGCGCGACAGTTCTACCGCCCCGGCGAGACGCCGCCGGGGGACCCCTTCCTCCTGCCCGGGATGGCAGAGGCGGTGGCCCGCACACGGCAGGCGCTAAAGGAGGGCGAGCTCATCGGGCTGTACGGTGACTTCGATGTCGACGGCGTGACGTCCGTTGCCGTCCTCGAGCTCGGGCTCCGCCCGCTGGGGGCGCGGACGGTGCGGTACATCCCCGACCGCTTCGCGGAGGGGTACGGCTTGAACACCGCCGCCCTGGAGCGTTTGAGGGGAGCCGGCGTCTCCCTGCTCATCACGGCCGATTGCGGCATCACCTCGGTGGCGGAGATCGCGGCTGCGCGGCGCCGCGGCATGGACGTCATCGTCCTGGACCACCACACGGTTCCGCGCGAGCTCCCTCCAGCCGTCGCCAACATCGACCCGAAGCGTCCGGATTCCGCCTACCCGTTCGACGAGCTCGCGGCCGTGGGCGTCTCGTACCGCTTCCTGGAGGCCCTTTACGACGCCGTGGGGCGGGAGCCGCCGGTCGAGGAGCTCATCGACTTGGTCGCCTTGGGCACGGTAGTCGACGTCGCGCCGCTCGTCGGCGAGAACCGTGCGTTCGTCCGGCGGGGGCTGGATGCGATGCGGCGGGGGCTTCGGCCGGGGTTGGCCGCTCTAGCGACCGTCGCCGGGACCGCCCAGCGAGTCGACGCCGAGGTCCTCGCCTACCAATGGGGGCCGCGGTTGAATGCCGCCGGACGCCTCCGCCACGCACGTCTGGCGCTCGAACTGCTGCTGGCCAAGCGGGTGGAGGATGCCCTCCCGTTAGCCGAGGAGCTGGACCGGCTGAACCGCGAGCGGCAGCGGCTCACCGAGGAGGCGATGGCGCTGGCGGAGGCGCTGGCGGACGGCGAAGGTCCGCTGCTCTTCGTAGGCCACGAGTCGATGCACGTGGGCATCGTGGGCATCGTGGCCGGGAAGCTGGCAGAGAAGTACTGCCGCCCGGCCATCGTTTTCAATCGGGGCGAATCGGAGAGCCGCGGAAGCGCCCGGAGCATTCCCGCCTTCGACATCGTCACCGCAATCGGACGGGCGGGCGACCTCTTGGAGCGGCACGGCGGCCACCGGGCTGCAGCCGGATTCACCGTCCGGAACGACCGGCTTCCCGAGCTGAAGCGGCGCCTCCAGGCCTACGCGGAGGACCTGCTGAGGCCGGAGGACCTGCGGCCGGTCATCGAGATCGACGCCGAGGCTCACCTCGACGAGCTGAACCCGACGGAGCTGAAGGGGCTGCTCGCCTTCGAACCGTGCGGCTACGGGAACGAACGGCCCGTACTGCTGGCGCGGGGCGTGCGGGTCGCCGATTGGCGCCCCGTCGGGAGCGACGGCGCGCACATGCGGATGAAGCTGAAGGGAGACGGCGCCGCAGCCTGGCCAGCCATCGCATTTCGGCAAGGGAACGGCCCGATCGCCGACGAGGTGGACGTCGTGTACACGCTCCGGAACGGGCGCGAGGGGCTCATCGAACTGGAGGTGCTCGACTTCGCGCCGGCCGCGGAGCGGCGGCCGCTCGAGGGGGCGGACCTGCATGGCTGAGGGGGTGCGCCTGACGCCCGACGGCCAGCGGGCGCTGCGCGAGGCGGAACAGCTCTGTTGGCGGATGAATGTCGCCATCGAGGCTCCGGAGCACCTCCTGGCAGGCGCGTTGCTCGTGCTCGGCGAGGGCGGGTCGGTCGGGCTGCCCGATCGGGCACGCATCGAGGAGGCACTGCTACTGGTGCACGGTGCAGGAGCGGAGCCGCTCCGCGAGCAGGTGATGCCGAGCCCAGGCGCGCGGGCCGCCCTGAACCACGCCGTTGCACGGCTGCGGGAGATGGGCGGCAGCGCGTTCGGCGCCCGAGACCTCGCGCTCGGCGTCATCGATTCCGGCGAGGTCAACCCGCTGTTCTACCGCGGGCTCGGCATCGAACGCGACGAGCTATTCCGCCTCATCGGCCGCTGAGCGGGTCGGCGAGGGGGTCGACGACGTCGACGCCGGCCGCACGGAGCGCGGCGGCGAGCTCGCTCGCACCGCGGAACTGGTGGGCGGTCATGCCAACGGCGCGGGCGGCCTCCACGTTGTGGGCCAGGTCGTCGGTGAAGAAGCAGGATTCGGGCCGCACTCCGAGACGCTCGGCAGCGAGGTGGAAGATGCGAGGGTCGGGCTTGGCAAGCCGCACCGTAGCGGAGTTGATGATGTCGTCGAAGAGATGGGCGATGCGGAACTTCCGCTCGAGGTCTTCTTCGAGGCCAGGCGCAGCGTTCGAGAGGAGGCCGAGGCGGTACCGGCCGCGGAGCTGGCCGATGAGCTCGAGCATGCCGGGGTTGAAGGCTGGTGGACGGTCGGCGGTGAGGGCCTCGATGAACGCCTCGGCGGCCTCCGGAGAGGCGCGCTCGGCGATGAGGCGGCGGCTCGTGTCGTACCACTCCTCGAAGGAGCCCTCGCCGACGCGCAGGCGCATCCAGGCGGGGTTTTCGAGGTAGAGCCAGCGGAACGCGAACCCGGAGGGAAGGCCGAACCGGCGTTCGACCTGCACGAACGGCGACTCCGTCTGGTTGGCGATGGGCTCGGCGCCCCCAGGGACGATAACGCCGCCGAAGTCGAAGATGACCGCTTCGATGCTCATGCCGCCGAGTGTGGCGGGGCGGCCGGCCCGAGGCAACCGCTCACCAATGGCGGAGGCGAGCGGCGATGGGAAGGCGTCGGTCACGGCCGAAGGCGCGGGGGGTGATCTTCACGCCGGGGGGCGCCTGACGGCGCTTGTACTCGTTCCGGTCCACCATGGCGACGACCCGTTCGACGGTGGTGCGGTCGAAGCCCATGGCGACGATCTCTTCCGGTGTGCGGTCCAGCTCGACGTACTGTTCGAGGATGGGGTCGAGGATTTCGTACGGTGGCAGGGTGTCCTGGTCGACCTGGCCGGGCTTCAGCTCGGCGGAGGGCGGCTTGCGGAGCACCGACTCGGGGATGAGGTCGAAGCCGGCGCGGGCGTTGCGCCAGCGGGCCAACCGGTAGACGAGGGTCTTGGGCACGTCCTTGATGACGGCGTAGCCGCCGGCCATGTCGCCGTAGAGGGTGGCGTAGCCGGTAGCCATTTCGCTCTTGTTCCCGGTGGTCAGGACGAGCCAGCCGAACTTGTTCGAGAGGGTCATCAGCACGTTGCCGCGCTGGCGGGACTGCAGGTTCTCTTCGGCGGTACCCGGTTCGGTGCCCTCGAAGGCATCGGCCAGCATCTCGAGCATGGCGGCATGGGCCGGCTCGATGGGGATGGTGAGGAGACGGATGCCGAGATTCCGGGCGAGCTTCGCCGCATCGGCCTTGCTGTGCTCGCTGGAGTAGCGGCTGGGCATGGAGACGCCCACGACGTTCTCGGCCCCGAGGGCGTCGACGGCGATCACCGCCACCAGGCTGGAATCGATCCCTCCGGAGAGCCCGATGACGGCCTGCCGGAAGCCGGTCTTCGCCAGATAGTCGCGCGTGCCCAAGACGAGCGCTTCCCACACCTCCTCCTCGTCGCCGAGCAAGGGGAGGACATCGCGGTGCCTGGGCACCTCGCAGGAGGGTTCGATGCGGAAGCCGAGGGGGATGGTCTCGACTGGCAGCTCGCCCCGTTCGCGGAGCTCGACACGCCGCCGCGGGTCGTGGAGCCGCCGCTGAGCCACGAAGTCGAGGTCGATATCGGCCAGCACCGTGTCGTCGCGGAACTGCGGTCCCCGAACAACGAGGCTCCCGTCCGGGTCGAAGACCATGGAGCAGCCGTCGAAGACCAGCTCGTCCTGGCCACCGACCTGGTTGACGTAGGCGAGGGCGATGAGGTTATCGGCGGCTCGCGTGGCGAGCATCCGCTCGCGGTCGCGGACCTTGCCGCGGTGGTATGGCGAGGCGTTGATGTTGATGACGAGCTCGGCGCCGGCCAGCGCCATCGCCTCGAGCGGGAGGCCGGGGTACCAGATGTCTTCGCAAATGCTCACGCCGAACGTGAAGCTGCCGGCGTCGTAGAGGGGGACGCGCTTGCCGGGCGCGAAGTAGCGTTCCTCGTCGAACACGCCGTAGTTGGGGAGGCGCCGTTTCCGGTAGGTGTCGACCCAGCGGCCGTCGGCGAGGACAGCGGCGGCGTTGTAGGCTGCGTCGCCATCCCAATCGACGAATCCGACGACGGCCACGATCCCTTCCGAGGCGGGGAGGATGCGCTCGACCGCGGCTCGGGAGGCTTCGCAGAAGGCCCGGCGGAGGAGCAGGTCCTCCGGCGGGTACCCCGTGACCGCGAGCTCGGGCACGGCGACGAGGTGGGCCCCCGCCCGCTTCGCACGGAGGATGGCCCGGGCGATGAGGTCGACGTTGCCCTCGATGTCGCCGACGGTCGTATTGAGCTGAGCGAGGGCGAGGCGGATGGTGCGCATCGGCTCCACCGGCGGGAGATGGAGGAAGTATACCGCCGGTCGGCCATGGCACCTGGGGGAGCGGCCTCGGGGAATCGCCTTAGGCGAATCGCCCGATTGGCAATGGCGACGGCAGCGGCAAGGATGGCGAACGGCGGGGCTACGAGGAAGGGGAGATGACTCGCAGCCAACTGAATACCGATGCATGCCCGCTCTGCGGGCGCACGGGGCAATCGCGCACGCGGCTGCTCCTGGCCGATGTCGAGGCGGCAGCAGGGGTGCGAGGCGCGCGGTTCGCCACCGTGATCTGCCGCGACTGTGCGCTGGCAATGGTGGCGCGCACCGCGGCGGCGGCCGCCGGACAGCGGTAGGCCCGCACCGGACCCGTGCGGGGGCTGTCCTGACAGGCCGGGAAGCTCGGGGCTAGAATCGGGACAGACCCCCGCACCGGAGCAGCCATGAACGACGTCCTGGCGATGATCCTCGCGGGCGGACAGGGGGACCGACTTTCCGTCCTCTCCGAGCAGCGGGCGAAGCCAGCGGTGGTGTTCGCCGGCCACTACCGCATCATCGATTTCGCCCTTAGCAACTGCGCCAACAGCCAGCTCACCAAGGTGTGCGTGCTGACGCAGTATCGCCCGCGGTCGCTCATCAACCACATCGGCTCCGGCAGGGCCTGGGGACTGGACCGGCCCGACGGAGCCGTGCAGATCCTGCAGCCGTACCTCGGCCGCGCCGACATGGATTGGTACCAGGGGACGGCCGACGCCGTCTACCAGAACCTGTACGTCATCGAGGAGTCGCGCGTCCGGGAGGTCCTCATCCTCGCCGGGGACCACATCTACTTGACGTCGTACCGGAACATGATCGCCTACCACCGGAGCCAGGCCGCGGACGTGACGGTGGGCGTCTACACCGTGCCGCTCGAGGAAGCGAGGCGCTTCGGTGTCCTGGAGCTCGACAGCAACGGACGCATCGTCGACTGGCAAGAGAAACCGGAGGAGCCGAAGTCGACCTGGGTCTCGATGGGCGTCTACTGCTTCAACAAGGACGTCCTCGTGGAGGAACTGCAGGCCGACGCCGACCTCGGCGACCAGAGCACCCACGACTTCGGCCGGGACATCATCCCGCGAATCTTCCAGCGGTACCGGGTCTTCGGATACCAGTACCAGGAGTACTGGCGCGACGTCGGGACCATCCAGTCGTACTGGCAGGCCCACATGGACCTGTTGGGGCCGCGGCCGGCACTCGACCTGGACGACCCGGACTTGAAGCTGCGCACCTCGGCGCCCACCATGCCACCGGCCTGGATTGGTCCGCGGGCGGAGGTCATCGATTCACTCATTTCCCCTGGGGCGCGAATTGCCGGCCGGGTGGTTCGGTCCGTCATCTCCCCCGGTGCGGTGATCGAAGAGGGGGCCGAAGTGCGAGACTCGATCATCCAGCATCGGTGCGTCATCCGGCAGGGCGCGGTCGTGGACCGTTCGATTCTCGACAAAGAGGTGACGGTGGGCGCGGGAGCCTATATCGGCTACGGGGACGATTTCCGCCCGAACCTGGAGCGCCCGGACATCGTGAACACCGGCATCACCGTCATCGGGAAGCGCGCGACCATCCCGTCCGGTCTCCTGGTGGGGAGGAACGTGGTGGTCGGCCCTGGCGTCGAAGAGGAGCTGGCCGACCTGGACGAGCTTCCGAGCGGCGCCTCGGTCCACCCTACCCACATCCCGCTGCACCTCTTCGTGTAGCATGCACGCGTGCGGCTGTTCACGGTCGAGGAGGCACGAGCCGTCCTGCGCACGCTGCTGCCCGAAATCGGGCGCATGGTTGCTGCTGCCCGACGGGCCGAACAGCTCGAGCGGCGTATCGTAGCGGCGGCGCGGACCGCGGCCAAGAACGGCCACATGCGGGACCGGATACCTCCCCAAGACGAGGCGGGGCCCGGCGAGCTCGAGGAGCTGAGGTCCGTCCTCCAAGCCTCGCTCCGCACCATCGCCGCCGCCGGCGTGGAGGTGAAGGACCTGCGGCGGGGGCTCGTGGACTTCCCTGCCGAGCGAGCCGGCGAGGTCGTGTACCTCTGCTACGAATACGGCGAGCCCGACATCCAGTCCTGGCATCCTGCGGACACCGGCTACGCGGGCCGGCGGCCGCTCTCGGAGTTTTGAGACGCGTGTAGTGACCGGAGGGTGCAGCGATGGCGGACGGAGCGATGCGCGATATCTACGTGATGGCCAACGGCCTGCGTCACCATCTCATCGCGCGCGGCAAGCAGGGCGCCCCGATCGTGATGATGGTCCACGGGCTCACCCAGCAGGCCCACGTGTTCGATGCCGTGGCGACCAAACTCGCCCGCCACTTCCACGTGTACTGCCTCGACGTCCGCGGGCGAGGGGAGAGCGACTGGGGCCCACCCGATGAGTACCGCTTCGACGTGTACGTGCGCGACCTGGAGGCCCTTCGCGAGGCGCTGGGGATCGACCGGTTCGCCCTCGTGGGGACATCGATGGGCGGCCTCATCTCCATGTACTACGCCCCGCAGCACCCGGAGCGGGTGTGGGCGGCAGTGCTCAACGACATCGGGCCCGAGGTCGCCCAGGCTGGGCTACAACGCATCATGACGATGCTGACGAGCGCCCCGGAGGCCTTCACCGACCTGAAGGCAGTGGCGCGTTACTACCGGGAGTCGAACGCGCCGGCTCTCGCGCGGCGAACCGACGACGAGGTCCTCGAGTACGCCCGCTGGCACGTGCGCCGGGACGACACGGGCCTCTACGTGTGGAAGATGGACCCGGCAATCCGGCGGCCGCCCTCCCAGCCAGTGCCGCCACCCATGGACCCCTGGGAGGCGTTCCGCGCAATCCAGGCGCCCGTCCTCGTGATCCGGGGTGCCGAGAGCGACGTGCTCGACCGGGCGACGGCGGAGCGGATGGCAGCCGAACATCCCCGCTGCACGCTCGTCGAGGTTCCCGGGGTGGGCCACGCCCCCGCCCTCACGGAGCCGGAAGCGTACGAGCCGCTCGAGCGGTTCCTGCGCGAGAACGCCGGCATCGGCTAACATTTCGTCGGCCGGAAACGGAGCCAGAACGGAAGGAGGAGCGAATGCCGACGTCCCTCACCTGCGTCAAGGCCGGGCAGGGCCAGGTAGCCATGCAGAACATTCCGATGCCCGACCAGCCGGGCCCGGGCCAGGCGCTCGTGCGCACGACGCTTTCGACCGTCTGCGGAAGCGACATCCACATCGTCGACGAGCTTCCGGTCCCTGCCGGCGTGCCCATGGGCCACGAGGCAGTGGGCGTCGTCGAGGCAATCGGGCCGGGCGTGACGGCCTTCAGACCGGGCGACCGGGTCGTGGTGAGCTGCCTGCTCAGCTGCGGGGTGTGCGTGCGGTGTCAGGAGGGCAACTCGCAGGTTTGTCAGACGTTCGCGGCGCCGAACAACCTTCTCTTCGGCGCACAAGGACAGTACTTCCTGGTGAACGGCGCGCAGACGTCGATGGCAAAGGTCCCCGATTCGCTGGAGGACGAGCAGGTCATCTTCGTGGGGGACATCCTTTCGACTGGGTTCGGGGCCATCGAGCGCGCCGGACTGCGCACGGGCGACACGGTGGCGATCTTCGCCCAGGGCCCCGTGGGCCTCTGCGCCACGATGGCCGCTCGGGCACTCGGTGCCGGTCTCATCATCGCCGTGGAAGGCATTCCGGAGCGCCAGGCTATGGCGAAGCGGATGGGCGCGGATATCGTCGTCGAGCCCAACGAGGCCGTCCAACGGATCATGGCGCTCACCAACAACGTTGGGGTCGACGTAGCCGTGGAGGCCCTCGGGCACCAGGCCACCTTCGAGAATGCGTGTGCGGTGACGCGGTGGGGGGGCACGGTCAGTAGCGTGGGCGTGTACGGTGCCTTCCCGACGCTGACGCTGCCGACGACAGGGACGTTCCTCCACCGGCGAATCATTACCACGCTCTGTCCCGTGGGAACGGACCGAATGGAGCGGCTGATGCGGCTCATCGAGCGGGGCCGGATCGACCCCCGGCCGCTCTTCACCCACCACATGAAGCTGGAGGAGACCCCAGCCGCTTACGAGCGGTTCCGCAAACGCGAAGGGGGCGTGCTGAAGATCGCCCTCCGGCCGTAGCGCTCAGCGGCGCCGGGCAGCGCCGGCCGCCAGTTCGACCAGCCGCCGGGCGTGAGATTCGACCGCCGGGAGCTGGCGTTCGAGCGTTCGACGCACGACCGCAGGCGCGCGCGGATCCCCTTCGCTCCACCAGCGGGCGAGCGCACGGACCGCCTCCCAGATGGCCGCTGCCCGAACGAGCACGGGCAGAGCCTGCCACTCCTCCGGCTCGAGGGGTCGGAGGGCCTCGTACCCCTCCAGGAGCCCGAGCGCGGCCGCCACGTCGAACGTGGCCGGTCGCGCCGGGCTCCAGGCTTCGCGCACCAGGGCGGCAGCGACGTCGAAGGCGAGCGCATCCCAGTGCGCCAGCTCCAATCGGAGGAGGGAGGACGGCACTCCGCCCTCGAACGGGATGGTCTCGCGGCAGAGGGTGAGAAAGACGACGCCGCGCGGAAGGTCGGCGTATCCGCAGCGGGCCAGGTCGCGCACGAGGCGGAACCGCTCCCTGCGGAAGGCCGCCGCGAGGGCAGGAGCTTCCCGGGCGAAGGCCACGAGAAGTTCACCGAGGGTCCCCAAGCCGGCGGTCTGAACGAGCGTGTCGAGCTCCCAGGCGAGGCCGAGCCCTTCGGGCTGCTCATCGAGCGGGAAACGGCGGGCGTCGCGGTGGAGGCGGGCGAGCAGCCGACCGATGATCGGCGCCGCGCCGGAGCTGCGGGCGGGGAGAGGCCGCCCCGGGCGGAAGGGATAGAGCGAGAAGCGCTCGCCGTCGACAGCGACCACATCGCGCCCGTCGCGGGTAACGAGCGGCGGCGCGCCCGGCCACCCTCTCTCCTCCAAGTAGGCCCGCAGCGAATGCTCCCAGGCGATGGCCTGGTCGGGGCGGGCAGGGTGGTGACGGCGGACGAGAAAGGTTCGTCCTTCCGCGACGGCGCGCCATTCCGCACCCGCATCTCCTCCCGGGATGGGGAAGATGCCTTCCGCCTCGATTCCGAAAAGGCGGAGGGCGCGGACAACGTCGGGCCCGGGCGGATGGCGGCCTGCCATGGCTCCCAGTGTACGCTGCGCGGCCTCCTGGGAGCGCCCGTCAGTACGCAGTCCAACCGCCGTCGGCCACGACCACCGCGCCGTTGACGAAGCTCGCCTCGTCGCTGGCCAGGAAGAGGGCCACAGCGGCGATCTCCTCGGGCTGCGCGATACGAGGCATGAGCGTGGCGCCGAGCTGCATCCTTGACAACCCGAACGCGTTCGGTTCGCCACCAAGCCCGATAGCGGTCTGCACGGGACCAGGGCAGATAGCGTTGCAGCGAATGCGCTGGGGCGCGTACATGAAGGCGATGTTTTTGGTGAGGCCGATGAGGCCGTGCTTGGAGGCCGTGTAGGCGGCACCAGCCCGTCCGCCCTGGAGCCCACCCACCGAGGCGATGTTGATGATGACGCCCCCTCCCTGGCGCAGCATCAGCGGAAGGGCCTCGCGGCAGAGCAGGAACGGCCCGGTGAGGTTGACGCGGAGCACCCGTTCCCAGAGGTCGATGGGAGTTTCCGCAGCCGGGGCCATCCGGTCCATGATTCCGGCGTTGTTGCACAGGATGTCGACCCGGCCGAACCGTTCGACGGCGGACGCGACGATACGGGCGGCGTCCTCCGGCGAGCCAACGTCGGCGCCCAGCCCGACAGCCTCCCCGCCGCCGGCGACGATCTCGCCGGCGACCGTCTCCGCGCGGTCCGGAGCGATGTCGGCAGCTACGATGCGGGCGCCCTCGCGGGCGAACCGGAGCGCGATGGCCTTTCCGATTCCGGAGCCGGCGCCGGTGACGATGGCGACACGTCCTTCGAGCTGCATCGTCCGTCCTCCTTCTTCGGTTGCGTCCTCGCCGGCATGGTATCGGCGTCGCCCGCCGCGGGGCCTGGTCGAACGGGGAAAGGAAGCGCCCCCTCCCGGCCGTTGCGGGAGGGGGCGCTCAGGAAAAGTAGGTCGGGTGCGGGCTACCGCTGGAGGATGTGGATGGTGCAGGCGGAGCAGAGGCCGATGACGTGGGCGAGGCCCACCTTCGCACCCTCCACCTGGCGGGCGCCGGCCTGGCCGCGGAGATGCCACACGATCTCGGCGATGTTGGCGACGCCGGTGGCACCGAGCGGATGGCCCTTGGAGAGGAGGCCACCGCTGACGTTCACCACGGCCTTCGTCTTCGGCTGGTAGGTCTTGTCGACGAAGGGAGCGACGTCCTCCTCGTACTTGGTGGGCACCTTGTTCCCGAGCCAGGGTGCGCCGCTAGCGATGTGCTTCGCCGCCTCCCCTTCACCGCAGAGGCCGAGGTTCTCGTAGTGCAGGAGCTCGGCGGTGGCGAAGCAGTCGTGGAGCTCCACCTGGTCGAGGTCCTCGGGGCCGATCCCCGCCATTTCGTACGCTTGCTTGGCCGCGTTGCGGGTGAGGGTATTGATGTCGGGCAGCGTGAGGTCGCGATCGGTGTACGGGTCGCTGGTGAGGACGCTGGCTGCGATCTTGATGGGCTGGGTGGTGAACTGCCGCGCCTTCTCCATCGAGCAGAGCACGGCCGCCGCAGCGCCATCGCCCGTGGGGCAGCACATGAGCAGCGTGTTGGGGTAAGCCACGACGCGGGAGTTCATCACCTCGTCCAGCGGGGTTTCCTTCTGGTACTGGGCCAGCGGGTTCATGGTGCTGTGCCAGTGATTCTTCACGCTGGCGAGGGCGAACTGCTCCTGCGTGGTGCCGTACTTCCGCATGTGCTCCATACCAGCCATGCCGAAGACGGCAGGCATGAGGTAAGAGCCGATGCGACCCTCGATCGACGTTGCCGGGTCGCGGGGAGCACCGAGCAGGCCCTGCTTCCCCATCTGCTCCGAGCCGACGGCCAGGACGATGTCGTACGCCCCGGAAGCGACGGCGAAGTACGCCTCGCGGAAGGCGGTGGAGCCGGTGGCACAGGCGTTGGCCACGTTGACGACAGGGATGCCTGTCTGGCCCATCTGCTGCAGGATGCGCTGGCCGGAACCGCTCGTCTGATACAGGTTCCCGCTGTAGAGGGCCTGGACCTGCTTCATCTCGACGCCCGCGTCCTTGAGCGCATCGAGCGCGGCGCGAGCCGCGAGCTCCTCGACCTTCCGGTCGGGATAGCGGCCGAACTTGATCATCGAGACTCCGATAATGGCTACTTCACGCATCGAAATTCCTCCTTCCTCGGGCAAGCGTCAGGCGGGCCGGAACTTATAGCCCACGTACTGGTTCCCGTCGGCGTCTTGGCTGACGACTTCGGTGAACATCTTCACCTTCATGCCGAACTTCAGGTTCTCCGGCTTCGGCTCGATGCCCTCGATGTTGGCGTTCACGGAGACGCCCTCGGGCAGGTCGATGACGGCAGCGATGTACGGCACCTTCACCCAGGGCACCGACTGGTGGATGATGGACCAGACGTAGACCTCGCCCTCTTTGCTGAAACGGACCGTCTCGAAGGGGCCTTCGCCGCTGCACTTCCCGCAGAAGAGGCGCGGGCCGACATAGAGGGTGCCACAGTTCGTGCAGCGGCTGCCGAAGAGGTAATCCTCGTCGCGGGTGTTCCCGAGCGCGAGGTAGGGCACGATAGGACGCAGTTCGCCTTTCGGCGGGGCTTCGGTGGTCAATCCACTTCCTCCTTTGTCCGGCTGGGGTCGCGCCGCACGCCGGCCCAAGGGCTGCGGCCGGCGAATTGCGCCCCAATTGTCGTTCCGGGGGCCGAAGGGCGTCAAGGTCGTTCGGTCGACCGAAAATGAAGCCGATCAGCGGGCGGCGGCGGCCGTAGGCTCCGCCGCAGGCTGCGCGAAGCGCTCCACCACCCGCACGGCACCAGGTGCGACCTCGCGGCAAGCGCCACAGCGGACACAGAGCTCGTCGACGATCGTCCATCCCTCGTGGGTTTCGACGATGGCGTCGGTGGGGCAGATATCTGCCGCCTCGGGCAGCAAGGGGTCCGCCTGGTTCGCGATTTCGTAGCGGATGAGCCCGCTCAGCACTCCCGCGGGGTCGCGCTTCTCGCGGATCACCGTTTCGAATTCGTCGCGGAAGTAGCGGAGCGCCAGCTTGACGGTCGTGAGCGCGAACTGGCCGTGGAGGCAGTTCGACCACACCAGCGTTCGCGTCAGCTCCTCGAGCTTGTCGAGGTCGCTGTCGCGCCCCCCACCGGCTGCCATACGGCGGAGAATCTCGACAGCGCGCTGCGTGCCGCCGTGGCAGGTGGTGCACCGACCGCACGATTCGTCTTCAGCGAACCCGACGAAATACGTGCACAGGTCGACGACGCTGGTGTGCTGGTCGAAGAAGATGATGCCGCCGGAGCCGAGGAACATCCCTCGCTCGCGGTACGGGTCCAGGGCAACCGGAAGGTCGATCTCGGAAGCGGGAAGGATGCCGGAGAGTGGCCCGCCCGGCTGGAATCCCTTCAGGACGCTGCCGTCGCGCATACCCCCGCCGTACTGTTCGAGGAGCCGGCGCACGGGATAGCCGAAGGGGATCTCGATGCAGCCCATCTGCTTGATGGCGCCGCTGAGGGTGAACATCTTCGTGCCCTTATCCTTCGCGTCGGAGACGCTGCTCCACCACGCGGCGCCATGACGAAGGATGAGGGGGGCGTTCGCGTACGACTCGACGTTGTTCACGTTCGTCGGCTTGTTCCACAAACCGGCCTGCGCGGGGAAGGGCGGCTTGATGCGCGGCATCCCGCGGTATCCGTCGATGGAGGACATGAGCCCCGTTTCCTCGCCGCAGACGTAGGAGCCCGCGCCGCGAAAGACGATGAGGTCGAAATCGAGGCCGGAGCCGCAGATGTTCGTGCCGAGGAGCCCGCGCTCGTAGGCCTGCGCGACCGCGACCTTCATCCGCTGGAAAGCGAGGGGGTATTCGTAGCGGATGTAGATGTACCCTTCGCGAGCACCCGTCGCCCGGGCGGCGATGAGCATCCCCTCGATGACAAGCTGCGGGTCGCTCTCCATCAGGATTCGGTTCACCCAGGCGCCCGGGTCGCCTTCGTCGGCGTTGCACACGAGGTACTTCGGCTCGGCGGTAGCGGTGCGGAGGAAGTCCCATTTGCGGCCCGTGGGGAAGCCACCGCCGCCGCGACCGCCAAGGCCGCTATCGAGCACTTCCTTGATGATCTCCTCGGGTGTGCGCTCGAGCGCGTTGGCGAATCCTTCGTAACCGCCCCGGGCGAGGTAGTGGTCGATGTTCTCCGGGTCGATGATGCCGCAGTTCGCCATCAGGCGCCGCACCTGGCCCTGCATGAAGGGGTGCTCGCCCAGGGGAACGATGCCCTCGTTGGAGACTCCCTCGACGACGGCGATTGCCAGCTCGGGCACTTCCTCGCCGTCGACGAGAACCCTGCGGACGAACTCCTCGGCCCGATCGGGGGTGACGTTGCCGTAGAGGATGGTGCGCGTGCCGCCAGCGGTGCGAACCGTGACCGTGGGCTCCATCCAGCAGAAGCCCCAGGAGCCGATGATGCCAATATCGGCATCGATGCCCTCGCGAGCGACCGTCTCACGGATGATGCGGAGGGTTTCGTCGGCCCCACGCGCGAGGGAAGAGGTATCGATGCAGACGTTCACCTTCGGTCGGCCATTGGTCAGCCACGCCTCATAGGATTCGCGCGCGCGGGTGATGAGCGACTGCAGGGCGGCGTTCATGCTCCCTCCCGGATGCGGCGGGCGAGGCGGATGGCGTCGGCCACGGTGAGTCTGCCGACGACCCTCCCGTTCACCCACACTTGGGGGGCTTCGCTACAGGTCCCGTTGCACTGACCGAGGTGGAGGGCGTATCGGCCGTCCTCGCTGTACCCCCCGAGGGGAAGGCCCAGCGTATGCTCGAGTGCCTCCCGGATGCGGTCACCGCCGAGAATGCGGCAGGTCGGCCCGCTACACCAGGCGATCTCGGTCTGCGCGGGCGGATGCGTCCGGAACTCCGCGTAGAACGTCATCGCCCCGTACACGAGCGCCGGGGTGGTATTGAGCTGGCGGGCGATGACCTCGATGGCGCTTCGGGGGATGTAGCCGTAGGTGTCCTGAACCTTGTGGAGAGCGGGGAGGAGATGGCCGCGGTTCGGACGGAACTCGGAGACGAGCTGGCGCAGCTCTTCCAGGGAGGGCTCGGCGGCAGCCATGCGGCCTCCGGATTGTGAAATGCGGAACTACTATATCGAGGCTCCTCGCCGGGCAGCAACCGCGCGGGCGTCCTCGTCGATGATGGCCGCAGCGCGCTCCCCGAGGAGCAGGGAGTAGTTCTGGCCGCGATCCTCGGGGTAGATCTGCGTGGTGTTCGCCAGGTAGAGCCCCTGGATCCCGGTACGGATGTCGGGGATGGAGCGCGAGTAGTTCGTGGTGATGATGGGCTGTCCGCCGGGGTCGGTGAAGAACCAGAGGTCGCGGATCCAGGAGCGCTCGAAGGAGGGGTTGATGGTGCGGATGCCAGGCAGGTAGAGCTCGAGCACCTCTTCGGCGCCCATCCGGAGCACGGGGTGGTCAGGAGGAACGTAGTTGGAGAGGTAGACGATGTGGTTCCCCCCGTAGTCCTCGGGACGCATGAAGTTCGTGTGCTCGATGCAGGCCACGAACTTCAGGTCGTCGGCGATGCTGAGCCAGTAGATGTTGGTCAGGGGCCGGTCGAGCGCGAGGACGAGACAGGTGGCCCACTGGTAGCGCACCCGGTCGAGGATGGCGGCGTAGTCGGCCGGGAGGTCGGGCGCGATCTTCCGGGTGATGATGTTCGGCGTGGTCATCAGCACCTGGTCGAACTCCCAGAGTCGGCCAGCGGCGCGAATGCCTCGCACCTGACCGTTCTCCACGACGACGCGTTCGACCGGCGTGGAAAGATGGATGGTGCCCCCTCGCTCGACGATGAGGTCGGCGAGGGCCTGGTAGTAGCGCCGGAAGGAGCCTTCGAGGTAGCCGAGCGCCTCGCGACTCCCCTTCCGCGAAGCGAAGCGGAGGTAAATCTTCCCCCAAAGCCAGGCCATGCTCACGTCGTCGGCGTGGTCGGCGAACTTCCCCCGCAGGAGGGGACCCCAGAAGGCCTCGTACGCCTTCCGACCCACCGCCCGCATCATCCACTCCTTGGCGGTGACGCCCTCGTACTTCCGCCAGTTCTTCTGCCGGCGCAGGTAGAGAGCGACGAGGCCGAGGCGGATCCGGCTCGTGAGCGGGACGGCCGTGAAGCGGAGAAGGTCGAGGGGAGTTACGAACGGGTAGATGCGACCCCGCACGAGATGGGCGTTTCGCGGCTCGATCCAGCGGAGGTAGCGCTCGAGCCCCAATTCGCGGATGTAGCGGACGACGGTGGTATCGCTGGTGAAGAGGTGGTGGTAGAAGCACTCGAGGGGAGTTCCGCCCACGGGGAAGGTCACCACCTGACCGCCCACCTCGTGTCGCCCCTCGAAGATGGTGACCCGATGCCCGCGCTCCTGGAGGACCTTGGCGGCCGCGAGGCCGCACACGCCCGCTCCGACGATGCCGACGTTCATGGAACCGGAGCCCTCTCTTCTGTTGCTGCTTCGGGTCGTATCACCCTGGCGAACGAAACGCCGAACGACCAGAGGAACACGAGCCCGAGCACCGTGGTGGGGATGAAGATGACGGCGTGGGCGAGGATGGAGTACGCCCCCGCTTGGGCGCTGGCGACGCCTGCCCCCACGAGGACCAGCGTCGCCGCCCACTCGAACGGCCCTGTACCACCGAAGAAGGTGGGAACGATGATGGCAAGATTCGCCGCGGCGAGGAGAAGCACGTAGTGTCCGAAGTTCACTTCCTCGGCGCCGAAACCGAAGCCCAGACCGATGATCGCATAGGCAGCCGCCTCGACCGTCCACCCTGCGACGCTGAGCAGGACGACCACCCCCAGCGTGCGCGCATCGTGAACGGAGCGGAGGCTGGCCAGCAGGTTCTCGGCCATCTCTTCAGCGCGATGCTCGAATCGCCGCGGCAGAAGCCCCACGAGCCACCGCACGACCCTGCGGGCGCGGGCCTCGGAGAGGGTCAGGGCGTAGAAGCCCACCAGCGCGACAGCGAAGAGACCCGCCGAGGCGATAGCGATGAGGTCGAGTCGGCGGTCGTTGAACCCGACGGTCGCGCCGGCCCCGACGAAGAGCAGCACGAGCGTCGTGCCATCGAAGAGCCGCTCGACGGCGATACTGCCGAGCGTGCCCACTTTCGAGATACGCTCGCGGTCGCCGAGAACGTAGGCGCGGACGAGCTCTCCCGCGCGAGCGGGCAGGAGGTTGTTGGCCATGTAGCCGATGATTGCGTAGGTGAAGAGCCGCTGAGGCGCGATCGACGCCACCGGCCGGAGGAGAATCGACCACCGCACCACGCGGATGGTGAGGGCAACGAAGAGCACGGCGATGGCCGGCGCCATGTACCAGTAGTTGACTTGGGAGAACGCCTCCGCCAGCTCGCGGGGGTGGATGGCGCGGAGGAAGAGCGCGATGAGCACCGCGCTGATGGCAAGCGCTCCCCAGAATCGGATGGACCGGAACAACGAAGCTCCTCACGCGGGCTTCAATCGGTCGTGAAGCCCCGCACGCGGCTGTTCCCGCTTTCGACTATCCAGAGTCTACCATCGGCCCCCGTTACGAGACCGTACGGGGCCCGAATCGGGTCACCTTCGGGCGCGAGCACGGCCAACAACCGGCCATCGGCAGCGTAGACCCGCACTTCGTCGCGGCTCGGGAGCGAGACGGCGACCCGACCGCCTGGCAGGAGGGCGAGATACGGCTTGTCGAGCGCGTCGGTGCCGCCCCACCCTTCGACGCGGAATTCGCGAACGTAGCTGCCATCGGGAGCCAGAACCTGGACGCGGGCGTTGAACATATCGGCTACGTACACCGTCCCGTCCGGGGCGATGGCGATCCCGACCGGCTCGTCGAACTGTCCAGGGCCGCTCCCCGTTCCCCCCACGGCGCGGATTGGGGTCCCGTCGGGGGCGAAGATGACGATGCGGTCGTGACCGGTATCGGTCACCCAGAGGTTGCCTGCCGGGTCGAAAGCCGCGTCCCGGGGCCCGAACAGCTCGTCCAGGGGAGGGGGCTGCGCGCCCCCGGGAGCCCGCCCGAACTGGCGGAGGGGGCGGAGGCTGCTGTCGAAGACGCGGATGGTCCAGCCGAACGTATCGGCGACCACGACGTCCCCGTTCGCTGCCACGGCAAGCCCCCACGGCTCGGAAGCCTCTCCGGGTTCGCCGCGGACGTCGACCGAGGCGAGGAAGCGCCCCTCGCGGTCGAATTTCTGCAGCTTCCGGGTCACGCGGTCGATGACGTAGAAATTCCCTTCGGCATCGGTGGCGACATCGACGGGAGCGAGGAACTGGCCGGAGCCCGCGCCCGGCTGTCCGAACACGGGCCTTCCCTGACCGTCGGTGGTGGGGCCTGGCGGAGGAGCGGGAACGAGCCTCAGGAGGCCTGTCTCGCGATCGAAGTTGGCGGGGAAGAAGGCGTAGGCATCGACCGAGCCCGGTGCACGGCCGGGATCGTGGTCGCGCCAGAACCGGTACCAGGTCGGGAGCCATTCGCCGGCGAACACGCCGCGAGCGATACGCCTCCAGGTGTCCAGGCTCCAAGGGCCGCCCGGGAGTGCCGCCTTGTAGTCCTCCGGGAACCACCAGCGATGAGGGTACCGCTCCGGGGCGGCGAACTCCTCCACCCGTGGGCCGAGGGCGTCGGTGACCTTGGACGCATTCCGTTCGGCGACGAGGATGACGCGGAAGTCTCCGGGGGGCAGGCCGTTGGAGAGGTCGGCGTAGCTGACCCGACGGTAGTCGCGGAGGTACCAAGCCCAAGGCCAGGCGAAGGAGTCGGTGGTGTCTACAGCGATGGGGAGGTCGTACCCCAGCCCCGTCGCGCGCGCGAGGGCGGAGATGTCGGCGGCCAGGTCCGGGATGGCGGGGCTCGATTGGGTGTAGATGAGGAGGTCCCTGGGCACATCGCCCCGTTCGAACGTGACCCCGATCATCGTCCGCAGTGAGAAGGGGAGGAGCCCCCCGACGAGCACAACGGCGGCAGCGAGGGGAACAGTGCTGCGCCACCACGACCGGGCCGCCGCCGCGCCGGCGGCCATCCCCGCCGCCCCGACCACCGCCCGTACGAGGGCCCCCACAGGTCCGCCGAGCGGCAGGTACACGAGCACGAGGGCCGTACCTGCAGCCGCGAGCGCCAAGCTGGCGAGCGACGCGAGGGGTGGCCGGTTCCCGGCAGCTCGGCTGGCGGCTTGCTGCACCGCCCAGGCAGCGAGAAGAGCCACAGGGAGGGCGATGTGGACGTTGAGCCACGGCATCTTTTCCCCTGCCCACGAGAGCGCACCCCAGATCCCGACGATCCAGAAGAGGAGGAAGCGCGAGAACCCATCGCCCCGGGTCGCGGCCCACCACCCACCGAAGAGCGCAAGCGAAAGGGTGAGGAACTCGTAGGCGGGCATCAGCATCGTGTAGTAGAACCAGGGCTGGTTTCCGCGACGAACGCCGTGCTGCGTGATCCAGTAGTCGAGGGAACCCCAGGGGCCGGAGCACAGCCCACCGAGGTTCGTCCAGAAGGTCGTCATCAGCGTGAGGTAGAGAAGCGCGGCCAGGCCGGCGGCGGTCAGCCAGGTTCGAGGCCGCCAAGCGAGCCCGACCCACGCGGCCGCACCGACCAAGAGCGCGTAGGTTCCCCCGAGAATGAGGACGTTCTGACGGGCGGTCGCGCCTGTGGCCTGACACACCGCTGGCCACTGAAGCTGGCCGGGCTGGGCCAGCGCCCGCTCGAGCGGCTCGTGGAGCACGGGCGCGAGGAGGGGCACCGTGAGCGTCCCGAGCACCACCAACAGGTCGCCTGCGCGAGGGAGGGCCGTCCACCCTGCCCAGCGGCGCAGGCGCTCGGCGGCGGGCCAGGCGGCCGCGAGGGCCCAGGCATAGGGGAAGAGCGCCGCCGTCAGCACTACCCGGTCAGCGCGGGAGCTTCCCGGTCGGACCGTCACTGCTTGGCGGGCGAGCTCGGCCGCCAACGCCGCGTTGAGGTAGAGCAGGAGAATCGCCACGAGGAGGTAGGTCGCCTCCTTCGTCGCGTGGGCCGCGGCGGTGGCTACCGCGAAGCCCACGAGCCAGCGGTCCCCACCGCCCGCGAGGTACCGCCACATCGAGATCACCATCGCGAGGGTGAAGACGGCGAGATAGATGTCCTCCCGGAAGAAGCGGGAGAAGTAGACGAGCGTCGGCGAAAGCGCGATGAACGCGCACGCCGCGAAGGTCCCTGCGGGCCCCAGCCACCGGCGGAGCAGGAGGGGCATCGCCATGAGGGCGATGCCGAAGAAGGCCGCCGAGAGCCGAGCCGTGTAATCGCTCGCGCCGAACAGCAAGAAGACGAACGCCTGGACGTGGTAGTAGAGCGGGCCATGGAAGACCGGGTTATGTTCGTACCCGCCGCGGAGCAGGTCCCACGACCACTGGGCGTGGATGCTTTCGTCGTGGTGAAGCGCGCGTGAGCCCAGGTCCCACAGGCGAAGGATCGCGCCCGCCGCGAACACCGCAGCGTAGGCGGCTCCTTCGCGACCGAAGCGCAGGAGAACGCGCGAGGGCGCAGATTCGGGAGCAGGCTGCGACGTCTGGGCCGCCTCGAGCTTCACGGCGTCGGCCTCGCAAACATCGCGACCGGTTCGTCGCGAGAAGGGTGCACGTTCCGGCTAGCGAGCCATCGGAGAACACCCCGGACGCTCTCCGGGGGCCCGGTGAGGCGCAGGAAGGCCCACGGGCCTTCGAGCTCGAGGTAGCCCTCGGGGGCGGTCGTTCCCCCAGGCGCGAGGAACACCGCGGCATCGGCTGGGGGGCGGTCGGTGACGAGCAGGGTGCCGGAGCGACGCAGCGGCCAGGTCACGTCGTCGACGAGGTCGGGGTGAACGGCGATTCGCCCGCGACCGTCCGCGAGCTCGATGGCAGCGGCACGAATCACCCGCCCCTGGGCAGTCGCCGCGGGCGAGTAGACCGGCTCCGCAGGACCGGGGGAAGCGGCGCGCCCTGTCATGGCGACGAGCCACAGAAAGCCGAAGGCCAGCGGCACGAGGAAGGTGGCGGGCCGCGTCGGGCGCGAAGCGGCGAGGAGTGCAGCCATGGCCCCGGCTCCGCCGACGAGCAGGATGGCCAGCAGCGCGCTCCCGTTCGGGCGTCCGAAGGCCCAGCCGAAGGCGAACAACCCCGCCGAGGCGGCCATGACGGCGATGGCAGCCAACGGCGGCGCTGCGAGCCGCCATGCCGAGCTGCGGAGACGCTCCCACAGGCGGGGCGCTGCCGCGCCCGCGAGGAGCGCCGCCGGCATGGAGACGGCCGGTACGGGAGCCCACGCGTGGGAGCCCGCACCTGCGATGAGCCACACCAGGCCGATTCCGCCCCAGGAAAGCCCCAGGCGCTGCCAGCCTTGCGGAACATCCGCGCCCCGCGCCCAGCCGGCGATGACCCACCCTGCCGACGCCCCTCCCGCTGCCAACAGGGGCCAGCCGTAAAGGAGGGCGAGTTCGGCGGCCGTGCCCGTGGACCACTCGGCATCGAAAGAGGCGGCGAAGAGGTCGACCGGAGGTACGGCCAAGCCGAGCGTCCGGAATCCGAACCCCACGCTCGCCGCCGCGATTCCGGCGATGGCGCCCACGGCAGCGAGCGCCGCCGTCAGCGGCCGGGGGTACTGGGCCACTGCCAACCGAGCCGCGAGCAGGACGAGCGCGAGCAGGAACGGGAGTGGTCCGCACACGGCGATGGCGGCAGCGAGAACGGGCCACGGCCACGCCGTAGCCAGCGGCCTGACGGCGACCGCGAACAGCAGCAAGGCCACGGGGACGTCGAGAGCGAGGGAAGAGGCGGTGCCACCGCTGGCAGCCAGAAAGGGATCGAGGGCGACGAGCGCCGCCGCCACGAGCAGCGGGCCATCGCCGACGACCGCGCGAAGCCGGGCAGCGGCGACGGCAAGCACCACGCTCCCCAGGAGAGCGAGCACGAGGCGTGCCGGAAGGGCCGAGTCGGTGAAGGCGAAGGTCGCGGCGGCAATCGCCTGGGCGAGGGCGCCGGTGAACCGCGCGTCGTCTGCTCCAGCGTGCGCCGCCCAGGCCCCCGAGAGGCTCCAGAGCTCCGCACCGGCGACGGGGGCGTTCAGCGCCACGGCCAAGCGCACGGCCGCATAGAGTGCCGCAACGCTCGCCCAGCCGAGAACGGGAAGCGGAACCGCGATCGAGCCCTCGTCTCCGAGGTCGACGGCGAGCGAAGCAGGGCGAGTCATCGGCATCGAGGCTCCCGACCGGTCGTGCAGCCTACAGGGGCACCGGTATCGGACGGAGCATATCGCCGGTCGGCGGCGCGGACGAGCCCGAGCGTTCAGGATGTGGGAAGCTCCCGCTCCACTGGGAGGCGGTAGAGCTGGACGATGCCATCGTCGTAGACGGTCACGAGGAACTCCCCGAAGCGGGGCATGAGGTCTGCGGGGTACCGACTGCGCTCCACCGGCCCGACCACGACGTACTCCGCTCGGAGGCGGCGGAGACGATCGAGCGCCGTCGCCGCGTCGGGGGCGAGGTAGACGCCGTCGACGAGCTCCTGACGAGCCGAGAGAAGCCGGTGGTTCGCTTGCGAATCACCGCGCCACTGGAGCTCGTGAAAGTACCAGCCGATTGGCGTCGGACGGCCTGTGCGGGCAGCAATCCGGCCGGCATCGGTGTAGTCGACGTTCGCCGAAACAAGCTCGGGGCCGGCGTTTCCCTTCCGCCACGTGCGCCCGGTCGCCTCGACGACGACGGCGCCCGGGGGGACGTAGTTCCGGATTGCCTGGAGGAGCGCCCACTCCCCGGGCGACGCTTCGGCCAGGAAGGCGAGACCGTCGATGGCCGTCGGGCCGGCGAACCCGTCGGTCCGGTTCGGGAGGGAGGTGACAGGATAGACGAGTCCGACGACGGCAAGCAGCGCGGCCGGCGCCGCCGCCAAGCGAAGCGCGGGACGGCGGCTTGCGAGGACGGCGGCGGCTCCGCCGGCTCCCGCGAGCGAGAGGAGCAGCCAAGCCTGGTACGAGAGCTTGAACACGGTATTCATCCGCGGGGCGGAGCCTGCGAAGACATCGCGGATGTAGAAGAGCTCGGCACCGTAGAGGAGCAGAAGGCCGCCGGCCGCGAGGGCCGCGACAGCAGCTTCCGCGGTGCGCCCCACGCGCGAGAGCGCGACGGCTGCCATGGCGGAGACGGCCGCACCGTACGCAAAGGCGCCGAGGGTGACGAACCCTCCGGTGGTGCGGGCACGAATGGCTGTTTCGAAGTCGCCGCGCACCAGCGTGAACAGCGCCCACACCGCCAGTGGGAGCACGAGTACGGCCAGGCCAACGGCGAAGGCCCCGCGGATGGGAGCGTCGCGCCCACGGGCCGCGAGGACGATCGTGCCCGTGAGCGCCGCGATGCCGACCGGCCCGAACTGCAGCAGCGCGTGCGCAGGTCGCGTGCCGGGGCCCACATACGGCTGCAGGCCGGAGGCCTGCGAGCGGAAATCCAGCCACCACGGGAGGTAGGCCAGAACGCCCGCACCCACGACGACGAGGAACCAGGCTGCCGCCAGCGGCACATCGCGCGGGCGCAGCGAGAGCGTCCGACCGACGGCCGCGGCTCCCACAAGGAGCACGAAGGTGATGACATCCCAGGCGTTCAGGAAGGCCAGGCCTCCGAGCAGGATGGCGGTCACCGCCAAGCGGAAGCCTTCAGCGGGAGGCAGGCTCCCGCGGGTGGGGAGCGGCCGTCGGCTGCGCCAACACGCGAGGGCGAGGGCCACCGCGAGGAGGTTCGCCGGTAGCGCCATCAGGTGCGGGTGCAGGTCGCCGAGCAGGAAGCTGAAGAAAGGGAACTCCGTGATGGTCGAGGGAATGACGCGTGTGCCCCGCCACCACCACCAGAACTCGGTGGGGTACCAGGCCGAGGTCCGGGCCGCGTCCGGGTAGCAGCGCTCCGTCTGGCCGGGGGCACACGGTAGGAGCCATTCGAGCCCGAAGGCACGGAAGAGGCCGGAGGGCGACTGTCCGTGCGCAGCAGCCAGCTCGAAGGGAGCCGTGAGCGACCCAACGAAGAGGAGGAGCAGAACGGCAGCGAAGCCGGCGGCGGCAATCGTCCAGCCGCGACGGCCTCCGCGCAAACCGCGCGCCAGGGCAACCGCCACGCTCACGGCGCCAGTAACGACAGCGCCGAACACGACGCTGAGTCCCAGGTTGTAACCGACGGAGGAGGGGACGCCCGCCGCTTGTGTCAACAGCCCGACCTGCAGGTAGCCGAAGTAGTAGTAGCTCGCGGAATACCCGGCGAGCCACGGGTCCTCAGGTGGATACGAGGGGGAAGCGACGGCCGCGTTCAGGTAGAGGAGATCCATGGGCTGTTCGGTGCCCTGGATCTCCGGGACGTAGGAACGGAAGGCGGTGTAGGCAAGGAAGGCGCTGGTGAAGAGGGCAAGCATCGCCCAGGCAGCGCCAGCCGATCGGCGGGAATCGGAGCGAGCCCGCCGGTTCAGGCCCCAGGCGGCGGCGCCCGCCAGCCCGAGCAGCGCGAGGGCGACCAGCGCTCCCCCGCGCCCGAAGGGAAGCAGGGAGGTCACGCGGAGCAGGAAGTAGCTCCAGCCGGAGAGCATCAGCCCCAGAGGGAGCGCAATCCCTGCCCCGCCATCGGGGAAGCGGCGGAAGATGAGCTGGGCGATGGGGAAGGCGAGCGCGGCGGTGCCGACTGCTACGGCCCAGAACGCCAGCACGTCGGCCACGACCGTACCTCAGGGGAGGATAGCGCCCACGAACTCGCGCGCATCGAAGGGCGCGAGGTCGTCGGCCCTCTCGCCTGTCCCGATGAAACGGACGGGGAGGCCGAGATCGTGGGCGATGGCGAAGGCGATGCCCCCTTTCGCCGTGCCGTCGAGCTTCGTCAGCACGATGCCGGTCACGCCGACGGCTTCGGTGAACGTCCGCGCCTGGGCGAGCCCGTTTTGTCCGGTGGTGGCATCGAGGACGAGGAGCACCTCGTGTGGCGCCTCCGGAATGCGCCGTTGAACCACCCGGGCCACCTTTCGGAGCTCCTCCATCAAGTTCGTCTTGGTGTGGAGGCGCCCGGCGGTGTCGATGATGACGACATCCGCGGCCTCCGCTTCGGCAGCGGCAACCGCGTCGTAGGCGACGGCACCCGGGTCGGACCCCGGCTGCTGGGCGACGAGGCGGACGCCGATGCGCTCGGCCCACACGCGGAGCTGGTCGATAGCGGCGGCACGGAAGGTATCAGCCGCACCGAGGACGACCTTCGCGCCGTCCCGTCGAAACGCCTGTGCCAGCTTGCCGATCGTCGTCGTCTTGCCGGAGCCGTTCACTCCGACGACCAGGATGACGAGCGGCGACGGCGGGTCGGGAAGGGCCCAAGCGGGTGGCCGGCGGGCGGGTGCCTCGAGGACTGCGACCATCTCCTGGCGAAGGAGTTCGCGCACCCCGGCTGCATCCCTCACACCTTCTGCCTTCGCCCGCTGCCGCACACGGGCAAGGAGCTCGCCGGCAGTGGCGGCGCCGGTGTCGGCGAGGATGAGGATCTCCTCGAGTTCGTCCCACAGGGACTCATCGAATTGAGGGCGCGCGAACACCTCGGCAAGGCGGCCGAGGATCCCACGGCGGCTGCGGTCGGTGGCCCGCTCCGTCTGTTCATGGACCTCGCGTCGCTCTTCGGCGGTGAGCTCCAGTACGCCGACCTGGGATGCGTCCGTGCCTTCAGGTTTCCTGCGCCAGAACCGCACGAGACCCCTCCTCTGGCAGTCGATGGTAGACGGTCGGCCGGGGAGCGTCAGCGTTCCAGGTGAGCGGGGAGGTCGGCCAAGCGAAGGGAGAGCACCTTCGAGACACCGTCGGAGCCCATGGAGATGCCGTAAATCGCATCGGCGGCTTCGACGGTGCGCCGGTTGTGCGTGACGACCAGGAACTGTGTGCGTTCGGCGAGGCGGCGGAGGGCAGCCGTGAAGCGGCCGATGTTCGCCTCGTCGAGAGCGGCGTCCACCTCGTCGAGGACGCAGAAGGGCGCCGGGTTGACAGTGAGGAGGGCGAAGAGGAGTGCGACAGCCGTGAGCGAGCGCTCGCCGCCGGAGAGCGCAGCGAGGCTGTTGACGCGCTTGCCGGGCGGCTGGGCCTCGATCTCGACCCCCGATTCGGCGGGGCGCTCGGGATCGGTGAGCACGAGCCTTGCCGAACCGCCGCCGAAGAAGTCGGCGAAGAAGCGGCCGAACGACTCGTTGACGGCGTCGAAGGCCGACTGGAAACGCGTCCGGACCTGGTCGTTCAGTTCGTCGATCGCCGTACGGAGCTGCTGTTCGGCCTCGCGCAGGTCGGCCATCTGAGTGGTGAGGAACTCGTACCGGTCGCGGGTCTCCCGGTAGTCCTCCGGCGCTTCCTGGTTGATGGGGCCGAGCTTCCGGATTCGGCGGCGTACGTCCTCGATGCGGCTGCGGAGCTCCTCGGCGCTGACGTGGGCGGCCCCGTGGATGGAGCGTCCTCCGCCGCTGTTCGCCTCGGCCAGGGTGACGACCTGACCGGAAGGGGCGGCGACGAGACCTTCGGCCTCCATCTCCGTCCGTAGGGTCCGGATACGCTCCTCCCAACGGGCGACTTCCGACTCCAGTTCGAGTCGGCGCCGTTGTACCTCAAGGAGCGCCCCTTGGGCCTCTGCCAGTTCATCCTGCACTTGCCGTTCGTGGTGCTCGAGGCGGTCGAGCTCGTCCCGGTCGGGCGCGACGTCCTCAGCGAACCGCTGCTGCTCGGCGCGGATCAACTCCGCCTCGCGCTGGAGCTTGGCGATTCGCTCCTGGACGACCTGGGCCTCGAGGTCGAGGTTCTTGGCCTGGAGCCGACGCGCCGCGAGCTGACCCTCGAGCCGCTCAAGGGCCTTCTCGTGCTGCTCTCGCATGAGCTCGAGGGCACGCCGTTCGCCTTCGATGGCTGCCACCCGGCTCGATGCCTCGGAGACGGCCCGGAGCGCGGCGTCGCGGCGGGCCGCGGCACGGGCGAGCTCCTCCTCCAAGGCGCGGAGGTCGGCCTCGCGCGCCTGACGCCGCTGGAGGGCCTGGGCGGCGGCCTGGCGGGCTTGGTCGATTCGCCGGAGGAGGGACTCACGCTCGCGGGCGATGTCCTCCCGCTTCGAGAGAAGGGCTTGCATTTCGCGCCGAACCCGGTGGAGACGCTCGCGTTCACGGGTGAGGTTCGCCTGCGCAGCCTCGGCCTCCCGCCGAAGCTCCTGGTAGCGCGCGTCGGCCTCACGAGCCTCGGCGGCGAGGCGTTCGATGGAGTGCCGGGCTGCAGCGATCTGCTGTTCGATCACGCTGGTGCGCTTCCGCAGCTCCTCGATCCGCGCGGGGAGCTCCTCCAGTTCGCGCTGGCGGGCGAGCACCGAGTCATCCGAGGGCGAACCGCCCGTGATCGCCCCGCTCGGTTCGAAGAGGATCCCGTCGAGGGTGACGACCGTCCCCAGGGCGCGACGGAGGATGCGGAGCGCGGTGGGCGTGTCTTCGACGACGATGACGCGGCCGAGGAGCGTGTCGACCAGGGGGCGGACAGGGGGCTCGCAGCGAACGAGCCGCGCCGCCACACCGACGACTCCCCGCTCCTTTTGGAGGTTCAGCGGGTAGACGTGCCGGATGGAGTCGAGGGGGAGGAACTGGGCACGGCCGCCGTTCCGCTGCGCGAGCAGGCGGATCGCCTCCAGCGCGTCGGTGTGGCGTTCGATGACCACGGCGTGGAGGCGATGCTCGAGGGCTGCGTTAATGGCTGCTTCCAGCCCCGCAGGGACACGCAGCTGGCGAGCCAGGATGCCGAGGACTCCCGGTACCTCCGGGGGTTCCCCGAGGCTTCCCGGCGCGATGCCCTCGATGAGGGCCTGGCCCATGATGAGCACGTTGCGCGTCCCCTGAGCGATCCCCTCATGCTCAGCGTGCACGCGTTGGAGCGCTTCGAGCCGGCCTTCGAGGCGGTCCAGCTCGCGCAGCTCCTGGCTTCCGGCCGCTTCGAAGACGCGCACCTCCTCTTCGACGCGCGCGAGGCGTTCGCGGACGGCCTCGGCCTCTCGGAGCGCCCGAGCGAGGTTGTCATTGAGGGCGACGGCCGCCTCGGAGAGCTCGCGGAACCGCCGCCCGTATCCGATGAGCTCCACGAGCAGCTGCTTGCGGCGGGCGAGGAGGTCGGCCTCCTCGCGCTCGAGGGCAGCGAGCCGACCTTCCGCCGCCTGGACATCGGCCTCGCTGGCGCCGATACGCCGGTCGTCGGCCTCGGCACCGGCCCGGAACTCCTGGAGACGTCCACGGAGGGCTGCGAACTCGCGCTCGGCGAGCTCGAGTGCCTCGCGAGCATCGGCAAGTGCAGCCTTGCGCGCCTCGACTTCCTCGGCCAAGGCGAGGCCGCGGCGGCCCTCGTCGACGTCGGCGGTGGAGAGGGAGAGGCGCTCCGCCTCGAGGGCCTCCAGCTCCAGGCGAAGCTCCTCGCGTCGGGCCGCCAACATCCCCAGCCGCTCACGATCGAGCGAGAGGGCGCGTTCGGTTTCCGCGAGCCGCTGCTCGAGCCCGGACTGCGCCGCGTCACGCCGGGCAATGGCCTCGCGGCGGCGACGAATTTCCTCGCCGAGGGCGCGGAGCTGGCCGCGCAGCCGTTCGAGCCGTTGCGCGGCGGCGGCCTCTTCGGCCACGCACTGGTCGAGAGCCGCCCGGCTACGGACGAGCGCGTGCTGCGCTTCGTTCCAGAGCTGGCCGTAGTACGTTTTCAGCAGCTCGACCAGCTCCGTCGAGAGGCGCGCGTGCTCGGCTGCACGTTCGGCTTGCCGCTCGAGCTGGCCGAGCCGAGGTCGGAGCTCTTCGACGATGAGCTCCACCCGCTCCAGGTTCTCGCGGGTAGCGGCCAGACGGTCCTGCGCCTCCTTGATGCGGTGCCGGAAGCGCTTCACATCGGCCGCTTCGTCGAGGAAGATGCGGCGCTCCTGCGGCGGAAGGGAGAGCACCTCGTCGACGAGCCCCTGGGCCATGATGGTGTACGAGTTCTGGCCCACATCGCCTTTCATCAGGAGCTCCTGGATGTCGCGCAGGCGGACCCGGGAGCCGTTGAGGAGGTACTCCGATTCGCCCGAACGGTAGAGCCGGCGGCCGATTTCCACCTCGGCGAAGTCGATGGGAAGCCACCTGTCCTCGTTGTCGAGCGTGAGGATGACTTCGGCCATGCCGAGAGCGGCGCGCTTCGGACCGCCGTTGAAGATGACGTCTTCGAGCTTCCGCGCGCGAAGGAGACGGAGGTTCTGTTCGCCGAGGACCCAACGGATGGCGTCGGCGACGTTGCTCTTTCCGGAACCGTTGGGCCCCACGATGGCGGTGATCCCCGGGCCGAACTCCAGGACGGTTCGGCTCGGAAAGCTCTTGAATCCGTGCAGGGAGAGCTTCTTCAGATACACAGCTCAACCCTCGCCCGGCTCGAGGACGCTGAGCGCATCGCGGGCGGCGGCCCGCTGGGCCTCGCGCTTGGAGGGGCCTGTCCCCCGGCCGTACGTTCGCCCCGCGATACGGACCTCGACGACGAAGAGCTGTCCTTCGGGCGTCATCTCTCGTCCGAGGGTCACATATTCGGGCGGTTGATGCCAGGTTGCTTGAGCCACGTGCTGGAGGCGGGATTTCGGGTCGATCTCCACGCCCGTGGTCTTCACGCGCCGCAGTTCGGGCGCGAGCAGGCGCCGCACCAGCGCCCGCGCCGAGCGGTAGCCGTGGCCCAGGTAGACCGCGCCGATGAGCGCTTCCAGGGCGCCGGCGAGGTTCCGTTCCCTCCGCCGCCCCCCTGCCGCCTCCTCGCCCCTTCCCATGACGAGGTGGTCGCCGAGGCCGATGCGCTGAGCGACGCGGGCGAGGGCGCGCCGTTGGACCAGTTCGGCGCGGATACGGGTGAGCTCCCCCTCGCCGATGTCCGGGAAGAGGCGGAAGAGCTCGTCGGCAACGACGAGGCCGAGCACAGCGTCACCGAGGAATTCGAGGCGTTCGTTCGAACGGCCGGGCGTTTCCGTTTCGTTGAGGAAGGAGGCGTGGGTGAGAGCCTCACGAAGGAGCGGTTCGGGGAGCGGCCGAATCTTCAGTTGTGCGAGGAGCGCGTCGAGCGCAGCGTCGAGCGCCAGGGGCACGAGCCCTCCGGGTTCGCCCTGCCTTGGGCGAAATTGTTAAGGTTGCCTCATCATATGGACCGCATTTCCGGCGTGTCAAGCGCTCGGCGCCGGAAGCAAGGAGGGCGGTGATGTTCCTCCCGGCGGTAAGGTCGGATGGCGACGGCCAGACGCAATCGCCGCCGGTGCTGCAACCCTCCGGACTGGCCGTCCTCGTCGCTGGCATCTTCCTTTCCGTCTTGAATGCCTCGATGTCGACCGTCGTGCTGCCGTGGGTTCAGCGGGACTTCGGTGTGCGCGACGACACGCTCGTGTGGTTCGTCACCGGATTCTTGATTCCGTTCGCCATCGGGACACTGGTGTACGGCCGGCTGGTCGATTCCCTGCCGCTACGGCCGCTCTACACGGCTGGCGTTCTGGTGTTCGCCATCGGCTCGCTGCTGATCGCCGTCGCGCCGGAGTTCTGGACGGCCGCAGCGGCCCGGGCCGTTCAGGGAGCAGGGGCAACCGCTCTCCCCGCGATGACCGTACCGGCCATCGTGAGGGCTGCCCGCGAGAGTCGGCGCCCTCGGGCCCTCGGGACAGTGGTGCTCGCCGTGGGGTTCGCGTTCGGCATCGGCCCGTTGGCTGGCGGCGCCCTCGCAGAGTGGCAAGGATGGCGCGCGCCCTTCTGGGTGACGGCCGTGGCAGCCGCGCTGCTGGCGCTCGCAGCTGGGCGGTGGCTGCCTCCACTCCCAGGGAGGGGACGGGCGCGGCTCGATGGTGTCGGGCTCGGCATCCTCGCGGGTGCCATCGCCACGGCGGTGTACGCCCTCAATCGGCTCTCGAAGGCAGGCGACGACCCCACGGTGACCGTCGCGGGAGCCTCGGCGCTGGTGCTGTGGGGAGGCGTCGTGGCGGCCACGTTCGTTCGCAGCGAGCCGCTCATCCCACGCGACCTGGTGACCAACGCGCGGTTCGCCGCGCTCTGCACGTTCGGGGCGATGGCACAGGCGGCGCACTTCGTAGCGGTCGTGCTGCTCCCCCTCTATCTCGCCCGGTACGAAGGGCTCTCGGCGGCGGCGACGGGTTTGTGGCTCGCACCGGGCGCCGCAATGCTGGGGCTGGCCGGCATCGCCGCAGGGAGCGTAGCGGCAGGAGGTGGCACCCAGCGCGGCCTGGTTTGGAGCGGGTGGGGCATGCTCGTCGCCGCCGCCATGCTCCATCTCCTCGCGTTCGGTTGGCCGCGGTGGGGCGTTGCGGCGGTGTACGCGGCCCTCGCGGCGAGCTTCGGGTTCGCCAACACCCTCACCCTCCGTGCCGTGGCAACCGAAGTGCCAGAGCGCTGGGTCGGCACGGGAATGGGCGCGTTCAACCTGGCTTTCTTCCTGGGAGGCGCGGCGGCCGCGGCCCTCGCGGGCTCCATCTTGGAGCTCCAGGCGGAACGGACGGCGTCTTGGGACCCGTTCGTGAGCGCGGAGGCGGTCGAATTCGCCGATGCGGCCCTCGTGGCCCTCCTTGCGGCCCTGGCCGGGTTCGCGGCGGCTTTGGCATATCCGAGGCTGCCCCGCGGGACCGGGACGACGTGGCGACGGCCACCCCGGTGGAAACCGAACCGCGTCCCCTGAGGGGCCGTGTATACTGGCCGTGTCTCCTCCGTACGTACCTGGCCCGGGCCCAACGGTCCCTGCGGCAAGGGAAGTCGCGGGTCCAGGTGGAGCGAGGCAGCCTCGGCGCCCGCCGGGGAGAGGGCCCAAGTACCGCCACCGCCGCGTGGAAGGAGGCTTGGGATGGTCCAGCGCCAGGAACCGCCCGGAGGCCGACCGACGGGTCGGCGGGCGAGGTTCTCCGCGGCGCTGACTCTGGCTCGTGTTCCACGACCGTCAGGCACCCACTGCGCAGAGAAGGAGGCCCCATGAGTGCCAATTCGTTCGGGACCCTCGCTGAGCTCTCCTGCGGGGGAAACGTCTATCGGTACCACCGCCTAGCGGCGCTGCAGGAGCGCGGGGTCGGGCGCATCGACCGTCTGCCATTCTCGCTCCGCATCCTGCTCGAGAACCTGCTCCGGCAGGAGGACGGCCGGACGGTCACGAAGGACGATATCGAAGCGCTGGCGCGGTGGGAGCCGAACTCGGGCCAGGACCGCGAGATCGCCTTCATGCCCGCGAGGGTACTCCTCCAGGACTTCACGGGTGTGCCGGTCGTGGTGGACTTGGCGGCCATGCGGGACGCCGTGCGCGCCATGGGCGGCGACCCGGCCCGCATCAACCCTCTCCAGCCAGTCGACCTCGTCATTGACCACTCGGTGCAGGTCGACGTGTACGGAACCCCGGACGCGTTCCAGCGGAACGTGGAGCTGGAGTTCGCGCGCAACCGGGAGCGGTACGTCTTCCTCCGCTGGGGGCAGAACGCCTTCCGGAACTTCCGCGTGGTGCCACCCGGAACGGGCATCGTGCACCAGGTGAACCTCGAATACCTCGCGAAGGTCGTGTTCAGCGAGGAACGGGATGGTGTGCGCTGGGCCTTCCCCGACACGCTCGTGGGCACCGATTCGCACACGACGATGATCAACGGCCTGGGCGTGCTGGGGTGGGGTGTCGGCGGGATCGAAGCGGAGGCGGCGATGCTCGGCCAGCCGATCTCCATGCTCATCCCCGAGGTGGTGGGGTTCAAACTCACCGGCCAGCTCCCGGAGGGCGCCACCGGCACCGACGTCGTCTTGCGAGTGACGCAGATGCTGCGCGAGCGGGGCGTCGTCGGGAAGTTCGTCGAGTTCTACGGCGACGGGCTCGCCCGGCTTCCACTGGCGACGCGCGCGACCATCGCCAACATGGCACCGGAGTACGGTGCGACCGTCGGCTTCTTCCCCATCGACGACGAAACCCTCGCCTACCTGCGCTTCACCGGGCGGGATGAGCAGCTCGTAGAGCTGGTGGAGGCGTACGCCAGGGCGCAGGGGATCTTCCGCACCGCTGACACTCCGGACCCGGTGTACTCCGACTACCTGGAGCTCGACCTTAGCGAGGTGGAGCCTTCCATCGCGGGGCCGCGGCGGCCGCAGGACCGCATCCCCTTGCGGGAGGCGAAGCGCCGCTGGCGGGAGTCGCTCGTCGAGCTGTTGGGTCACGACCCAAACGACCTCGACCCCACACGGCTGGCGAAGTGGCTCGACGAAGGCGGCAACCCCGAGGCGCACCAGCACGGTACCCCGCCTCCGGAGCCGCTGGGGCGCATCTTCGACCGCGCTCGCACATCCATCGACGGTGAGGAGTTCGAGCTGGAGCACGGCTCGGTAGTCATCGCCGCCATTACAAGCTGCACCAACACCTCGAACCCGGAGGTGATGCTGGGTGCCGGCATCCTGGCGATGAAAGCGGTGGAGCGCGGCCTTCGGACGAAGCCGTGGGTGAAGACGAGCCTGGCGCCGGGCTCGCAAGTGGTGACGGAGTACCTGCGGGAGTCGGGCCTCCAGCAATACCTGGACGCGCTCGGATTCGCCCTCGTTGGCTACGGCTGCACGACATGCATCGGGAACTCCGGACCGCTGCGCCCGGAGGTCAGCCGGGCGATCCACGAGGGGAACCTCGTGGCAGCTGCCGTCCTTTCGGGCAACCGGAACTTCGAGGGCCGCATCAATCCCGAGGTTCGGGCCAATTTCCTGGCATCACCGCCGTTGGTGGTCGCGTACGCCATCGCAGGGCGGATGGACATCGACCTCTACCGGGAGCCGCTCGGCATCGGCAGGGACGGCCAGCCGGTGTACCTGCGCGATATCTGGCCGAGCCAAGGGGAGATTCAGGACGCCATTCGCTCCTACGTCCGCTCGGAGATGTTCCGACGGAAGTACGCCGATGTCTTCACGGGCCCGGATGCTTGGCGGAGCCTGGAAACTCCGGCCGGCGAGCTCTTCGAATGGGACGAAGCCTCGACCTACATTCGCCGGCCGCCGTACTTCGACGATCTGCCCGCCGAACCACCTCCGCTCCGGGATATTCGGGGCGCACGGGTGCTGGCGGTGCTGGGCGATTCCGTGACAACGGACCACATCTCGCCCGCGGGCAGCATTCCAGTGAACAGCCCCGCGGGACAGTACCTCATCGCGCACGGGGTCCCGAAGGAGGAGTTCAATTCGTACGGAGCGCGTCGTGGGAACCACGAGGTGATGATGCGCGGCACCTTCGCCAACATTCGGCTGCGCAACCTGCTCGTGCCAGGCACCGAAGGCGGCGTGACCCGCCACTTCCCGAGCGGAGAGCAGATGACCATCTACGACGCGGCGATGCGATACCGGTCCGAAGGGGTGCCTCTCGTGGTGATCGCCGGGAAGGAGTATGGGGCCGGCTCGTCGCGCGACTGGGCGGCGAAGGGCCCGGCGCTCCTGGGCGTGCGCGCCGTCATCGCCGAATCGTACGAGCGAATCCACCGCAGCAACCTGGTGGGAATGGGCGTCCTCCCGCTGCAGTTCCTGCCGGGCGAGAGCCGAACGTCCCTGGGCCTTACCGGCGAGGAGACGTACACGATCGAAGGGATCGAATCGCTGCAGCCCGGCAAGCGAGTGACGGTCACCGCTGTCGGGCCCGAGGGGGTGGTGAAACGGTTCGAGGCGGTGGCGCGGATCGACACCCCGGTAGAGCTGGACTACTACCGGCACGGAGGGATCCTGCAGTACGTCCTGCGGCAGATCGTGCGGCAGGCGGGCTGACGAGAAGCAGGGAGAAAGGTGCATGGCGGAGAAGATCAAAGTTCTGAACCCGGTCGTAGAGCTCGATGGCGACGAAATGGCGCGGATCATGTGGCACATGATCAAGGAGCGCCTCATCCTTCCGTTCCTCGATATCCCCATCGAGTACTACGACCTCAGCATCGAGAACCGGGACGCGACCGACGACCAGGTCACGATCGAGGCGGCATTGGCGATCAAGAAGCACGGCGTCGGGGTGAAGTGCGCCACGATTACGCCCGACGAGGCGCGGGTGAAGGAGTTCAACCTGAAGCAGATGTGGAAGTCCCCCAACGGGACCATTCGGAACATCCTCGGAGGCGTCGTCTTCCGGGAGCCGATCATCTGCGCGAACATCCCCCGACTCGTCCCGAGCTGGAAGAAACCGATCGTTATCGGCCGCCACGCCCACGGCGACCAGTACAGGGCCACGGATTTCCGCGTACCCGGTCCGGGGAGGGTAACGATTACCTACACGCCGGCCGACGGCGGCGAGGCCGTGACGTACGAAGTGGCGGTCTTCGAAGGCCCTGGCGTCGCACTCGGCATGTACAACTTCGATGACTCCATCCGCGATTTCGCCCGCGCGTGCTTCCGCTATGGGCTCGACCGCGGCTATCCCGTGTACCTCTCGACGAAGAACACGATCCTGAAAGCCTACGACGGCCGCTTCAAGGACATCTTCCAAGAGGTCTTCGAGCAAGAGTTCGCCCGCGAGTTCGCCGAGGCCGGCCTCACCTACGAGCACCGGCTGATCGACGACATGGTGGCCCAGGTGCTGAAGTGGGAGGGCGGCATCGTCTGGGCGTGTAAGAACTACGACGGGGACGTCCAGTCGGATGTCGTGGCCCAGGGCTTCGGGTCCCTCGGGCTCATGACGTCCGTGTTGATGACGCCCGACGGCAAGACAGTCGAGGCCGAAGCAGCTCACGGCACCGTGACCCGCCACTACCGTGCTTGGCAGCGGGGCGAGAAGACCTCGACGAACCCGATCGCGTCGATTTTCGCCTGGACCCGCGGACTGGCCCATCGCGGAAAGGTGGACGGGACACCCGATGTCATCCGCTTCGCAGAACAGCTGGAGCGGGCCTGCGTCGAAGCGGTCGAGGCTGGCGAGATGACGAAGGATCTGGCAATCCTCATCTCACCGGACCACCCGTGGCTGACGACCGAAGAGTACCTCGCCGCAGTGGAGCGGCGGCTGCGAGAGAAGCTCGGCGCCTGAATTCGCCGATGCCGGACGGCGGGCGGGGATCACCCCGCCCGCCTCGCACTTTGCGGCGGGGGAGCCTGTAGGACACGCTCGAACCAGATGCCCTCATCGGGTCCGGGGCCGAAGAGCGGCCGCAGGCCACACCGAATCCAGAAGTACACCGCCAGGCCGAGTTCTCCCGGCGCCCAAGCCCGAAGACGAGTGAAGCCGGCGTCCGCGACCGCGGACGAGAAGGCGAATGCAGCATCGGACCCACAACCGTATCCCCGGTCACTGACATCGATGCAGAGGGAGAGGATGACCGCCGCGTCACCCTCGGGAGCCGCACGGAGCGTGCCCACCCGCCGACCGTCGTGCTGGCGAACGACCGCGTACCCTACCTCCGGGCGGGCGACCTCGTAAGCAACGAGCCGGACACGCTCGCCGTGGACTTCCGAGGGGAACGACAGGAGCCCCCTCACTGCTCCAACCACCGGCGGGTTTCGCGGACAACGCTTGCGAGGTCCCCCGTCATCCGACGGCAGGCGGGGAGAGCATCGAGGAACGCCCGCCCGTACGAGCGCTGGATGAGGCGCCGATCGAGAACCACGACCACCCCTCGGTCGTCACGGTCTCGGATGAGCCGGCCGAAACCTTGACGGAAGCGGAGCACCGCCGCTGGAAGGGCAAACTCCTGGAAAGGATGTTCGTAGAGGTCGGAGCGCGCGAGGAAGACCGGGTCGGTGGGGACCGCGAAGGGGAGGCGGGTGATGACGAGCAGGGAGAGGGCTTCGCCACGGATATCGACGCCCTCCCAGAAGCTCGCCGTCCCGAGGACGACGGTGGCGGGGTCGGTGCGAAGCTGTTCGATGAGCTGCCTCGGAGTCCCGTCGACGTCCTGAGCCAGGACCAACAAGCCCCGGTCGCGGAGGGGGCCGGCGGCACGCTCTCGCACCGCACGGAGCGCCTCGTGCGAGGTGAAGAGGACCAACGCGCGGCCGCGAGAGGAAGCCGCGAGCTGGACGACGGCGTCGGCAACCGCCTCGACGTAGCCGGAAGCGCCGGGCTCGGGGAGATCGGTGACCGTAGCGAGGAGCGCTGCCCGCTCGTAGTCGAAGGGCGAGCCGAGGCGCACCGTTTCGGCGTCGTCGAGCCCGAGGGCGCGAAGGGTGTACCGCTCGTTGTCGCCGGGGAAGAGGGTGGCGCTGGTGGCAACGACGGCGGAACGTCCCTCGAAGAGCGAAGCCGCGATGAGGGGACCGGGGGAAAGGGGGGCGGAGCGGAGGACGCCGGCACCATCGCGGTCCCGTTCCGCCCACGTCACGTCGCCGTTCCGCCCCGCGACGATGCGCTCGAGGGATTCGCGCACGGCCCGCACGCCAGCCACCGCTCCCGAGAGCTCATCGGCAAGGAGGTCGTCGTGCTGGGTGGGCGAGGAGGCAGCGGCGATGCGAACTGCCTCTTCGCCAGTGGCCTCGACGCCCCGCAGAGCCGCGTCGAGGGCGAACCAGGCACTTTCGACATCGGCCCATTCCGGCGAGGAGCGGACCGCGCGGCCGAGCAGCACCCGCTCCTCCCCGCCCCCGCGCGAGGCCACTCGGGCCACCGCTGCTACGAGTGGCTCGGTGAGTTCGCGGGCGGTCGAGGCGGCGCGAGCCAGCCGCACCCCCGCTTCGGAGAGCGCTTCCAGCGCCGACTGCTGGAGGAGGGCGGCCGCACCACTGGAAGCACGGCCTCTGACCGCGGGACGCCAGAGGGCATCGAGCGCGTCGAAGATCGCCCGGCGGGACACCGCCGCCCCGAACTGCTGGGTTGCCACATCCTCGAGATTGTGCGCCTCGTCGATGATGAGGAAGTCGTGGGGAGGAACCGCGCTGCCGGAATGGACCGCGTCCGCGAGGAGGAGGGCGTGGTTCACGATCACGAGGTGCGAAGCGTCGGCGACCCGCCTGGCACGCTCCAGGAAGCACGTGCCTTCGCGCACTTCCCGCGTCTGCTGCCGGAGGCAGTCGGCCTCGTGGGCCGAGACGGCGTGCCAGGCCGCGTACGCCTCACGGTCGAGGCGGAGCTCGGCGCGGTCGCCCGTCACCGTTTCCGCTAGCCAGGGAATGACATACGCCGCGAGGCTGGCAGTCTCCGGTTCGGTGAGGAAAGTGGCAACGCGCGCCCGCCAGCGTCGCAGACAGAGGTAGTTCGAGCGGCCCTTCAGCACAGCCACGCGAAGCTCGTCCTCGCGCTCGACGAACCCGGCTTCCGCCAGGATCCGCCGCACCAGCGGAATGTCCTTCCGAAGTAGCTGGTCTTGGAGGGAAAGGGTGTGGGTCGAAATGACGACCCGGCGCTGGTTCCGGAGAGCGTAGAGCGCGGCGGGAAGCAGGTAGGCAAGCGACTTCCCCACCCCCGTTCCCGCCTCGATGAGATACCGTCCACCGAGCACGAGCGCGCGGCGAACGTGCTCGGCCATCTCCCGTTGCTCCGGCCGCTCCTCGAAGTCCTCGAACACGCGCGAGGCGGCGGCGAACGCGCGCTCCAGTTCCGCGCGAGAGACGGGCGCGGGCCGGTCGGCCGGTTTCAACGGCGGTGGGGGAGGGGGAGGCGGCGCGAGGATCGAGCGCCATCCACCCGGCGTGAGCTTGAGCGATGCGCCCGGGCCGGCGATGAGTTGGGCGAGCACCGGCTGTTCGAAGGCGAGCAGCTCCGCCCACTGGAGGCGGAGCCGCTCGTCGAGCTGCCAGGCCTCCCGCAACAGCGCGAGGAACACCTCGGCAGCCGTCTCGGCATCGGCGAGTGCACGGTGGGCCCCGTTCCGTTCGACACGGAAATGGGCAGCGAGTTCGCCCAGTGTGCGAGAGGGCAGGCGGTCGCGGAGCAGCGCCCGGGCGAGGAAAGCGGTATCGATGGCGGCGCACCCGCCGCGGAACCCCGCGCGCCGGAGGTGGGCCAAATCGAACTCGACGTTCTGACCCACCACCACCGCGTCGCCGACGAAGCCCTCCAGCTCCTCGACGACGCGGTCGATGGTCGGGGCTCCCCGCACATCGTCGGGCCCGATCCCGGTCAGCCGGACCACGAAGTCGGGAATGTCACGCTGCGGGTCGACGAGCCGCTGGAATATTCGGTGCCGCGTGCCGTCGAGAGAGAAGGCCACCGCCCCAACCTCGATGATCGCATCCTCCTGGGGGTCGAGCCCGGTCGTCTCGACGTCGAGAGCGACGAACGTGAGGTCCTCGAGACGGTTCATGGTTCGAACATCCGTGCTGCTCCGGGTGCAGTGTAGCGCGGGAGCGGCCCCCCGCCCTACCCCGTACCGACATGATGACGGGGCCGTGCGCCAGCTCCTGACGTTCTTTCCGCGGTTGAGAGGGCGGGATCGGGCTGCGTAGAATCGCCCCACCAGCCCCTTGCGAGGAGAGCAACGGAAGCGGAGGCGCGAACGAGATGAGGGTCTACACGACCGAAGAGATCCGGAACGTCGTCGTCGTTGGTCACACGAGCGTGGGGAAGACGACGCTGACGGAGGCGAGCCTCTTCGTGTCGGGGGCGACCACACGGATGGGGAGCGTGGAGGACGGCAACACGGTAAGCGACTACGACGAGGACGAACACCGGCGCAAGTTCAGCCTGAACCTCTCCCTCATCCCCGTCGAATGGGCTGGAAAGAAGATCAACCTCATCGATACGCCCGGATACGCCGACTTCGTCTCGGAGGTCATCTGCGGCGCTGCTGCGGCCGACGCGGCCCTCATCCTCGTCGATGCGGTTGCGGGCCCGGAGGTGGGGACGGACCGCGCGTGGTCGATCGCCGAACGGGAAGGGCTGCCCCGGCTCTTCTTCGTGAACCGGATGGACCGGGAGAACGCGAACTTCGCTGGCGCACTCGCCCGCATCCGCGAGAAGTGGGGGACGAAAGTGGCGGCGGCCCAGCTCCCCATCGGAGCCGAGGCCGAATTCCGCGGCGTCATCGACCTCCTCAGCATGCGGGCGAAGGTCGGCGAGAAGGGCGACGACGCAGACCTCCCCTCCGAGCTCCGCACCGCGGCCGAAGAGGCTCGGTCGGCGCTCATCGAAGCGATCGTCGAAACGGACGAATCCCTGATGGAGAAGTACTTCGCCGACGAGCCGCTCGGAGAGGAGGAGCTCCTCGGCGCGTTCCGCAGGGCCGTCGTCCAGGGCCGGCTGTACCCGGTTTACTGCGGCGCGGCGTCGAAGCGCATCGGTGTCCGCGAGCTGCTCGACGCCCTGGCCACGGTGGCACCATCCCCCGCCGAGCGTCCTCCGCTTACCGCCGACAGCGAAGAGCTCCACGCCGACCCGGATGGGCCGTTGGTGGTCCGCGTCTTCAAGACCGCCGCCGACCCCTTCGTCGGGAAGCTGAGCTACCTCCGCGTCATCCGCGGCACCCTCACGGCCGACTCGCACGTCTGGAACGCGACGAAGAACGCCGACGAACGCATCGCCACCGTGTTCGTCCAACGGGGCAAGGAGCAGATGCCCGTGCCGAAGCTGCACGCGGGTGACGTCGGCGTCGTGACGAAGCTCGCCCACACCTCCACCGGAGACACGCTCTGCGAGCGCGGCCACGAGGTGGTGCTGCCGCCCATCACCTTCCCGAATCCCGTCTTCAGCCTGGCGGTGAAGCCGGTCTCCAAGGCGGCGGTGGACAAGCTCCTTCCGAGCCTCCAGCGGCTCCTCGAGGAGGACCCGGGGCTCCGGCTGGAGCGCGACCCCGCGACCGGTGAGACGATCCTCTCCGGATTGGGCGACGCACACCTGGAAGTGACCGTCGAACGGCTCCGACGGAAGTTCAACGTCGAGGTCGAACTGGCGCTCCCCCGCGTTCCCTACCGGGAGACCATCGCCAAGCGGGTCACCGCCGAGTACACCCACAAGAAGCAGACCGGCGGCCACGGGCAGTACGGTCGCGTCGCCATCGAGGTGAGCCCCCTGCCTCGCGGCTCGGGGGTGCAGTTCGAATCCCGCGTCGTGGGCGGCGCGGTTCCGAAGGAGTACATCCCCGCAGTCGAGAAGGGGATCACGGAAACGGCACACGAGGGAATGCTGCCCGGCATCGAGCTGACCGACATCCAGGTCGTGCTCTACGATGGGAAGCACCACCCGGTGGACTCGAGCGAAATGTCCTTCAAGCTGGCCGCCTCTCAGGCCTTGAAGGAAGCCGTTCAGCAAGCAGGGAGTGTGCTCCTCGAGCCCATCATGCTCATCCGTGTCCGGGTGCCCGACGAGTTCGCCGGGGACGTCGTCTCGGACCTGAACGGGAAGCGGGCCCGCATTCACGGTGTGACTCCGGAAGGGGGAGGGGTGACGCTCATCGAAGCAGAGGTGCCGATGGCGGAGATCCAGCGGTACGCTGCCGATCTACGCAGCCTCACCCAAGGCCGGGGCGTGTTCGAAGTCCAGTTCGACCACTACGGCGAAGTGCCCCCGCACATCGCTCAGAAAGTCCGCGAGGAGTACCAGAAGGCCCTCGCGGAGGCGCACTGAGGGGCCTCCCCAGAGCGTCACGGAGCGAGGGCGAGCCAGACCCGCACCACCGGCAGCCCAGCGACCGCGCCGAGCTTTTGCACGGCCGCGACGCGCGCGTTGCCGATGTTCGGCTCAACCGTGAGAGCACGCTGGACCCAACGACCGGCTGCCGGTGCGGCCACCAGAGCAAGCGCTGCCGCCGCCACGGCGGAGGGGAAATTCCGACGGGCACGCCCGTTCGCCGCCGCCAAGGCGGCAGTGGCAGCGAGGAGCCCACCCACAGCGAGGTTCGTCCCGCAGAGGTCGCTCACCGCCAAGGCGTGCTCGCCAGAGCGGAGGCGGCTCAGGGCCTCGGCCACCGCCGATTCCAGGTCCTCGGCCGAATAGGGGGAGACGACGGAAAACCCGAAGGGGTCGCTGAGGGCGATCGTTGGAGCACGGCGGCCGACCCGTTGGTGGAGCACGGCGACAGCCGCATGCTCGATGGCGTGGGCCACACGAATTCGGCGAAACACGATCACCTCGCCAGGCCGGGAATCACGATGCGCTGGTTCGGGAGCGCGCCCGACTTCACGGCGGTGATGTCGAGCCGGAAGGGAACGCCCTCGCCGAAGAGAGGCTCGACCCACACGGTGCCGTGCGCCACACCTTGAGGCTGAAGGGCGCGATCGATATCGACGAGGAGGACGCTGACGTACCCGGCGGTCGTCTGCGCGCCGGAAACGACCACCCTCGTTTCCGAGCCGATCGCCACCCCGCCGTCGAGCGTCCGTCCGACGGGGTCGTTGGGGTGGCGCACGCGGAGCCACGGCGCACTGGTACGGACGCGGAACGGCCCGATCCAGGCACCCGTGTTACGCACCGAGAGCGTGACCGACTCGGACGTGCCGTCGGGAGACGTTTGGAGGATGGCGGAGGCCGGGCCCTCGACGGCGAGCCGCGGCGTGCCGAGGAGCGCCGCCCCGAGAGCCGGATCGGCGGGGGGAGACGGATCGGGGTGTGGCTCGACGCCGAGCTCCGGGATCGTGGTCGGATAGTCCATCGCCTCGCAGCGGAGGTAGAGGGCACATTCGAGCCAGTTCTCGGCGGAGAAGGCAGAGGCTACATCGGGTTGATCGAAGCGCGGCATGGCGAACTCCACCGGCTCCCACATCCGCTGACCGTCCCGTTTGGGGGGATAGCGCATGCAGCCGTACACCCGCTCCGGATAGGTGTAGTCGCCGTACCCGAACCAGGAATAGCCGGGACCCTCCGGGTCCAAACAGTGGTACACCTCGCCACGCCACGGGTCGCGCTCGGGATTCAACGGGTGGTTGCTCCAGGCGAAACCGTTGTAGCTCCAGATGGCGAAGTACCAGTCCTCGAGCGCGGCCGGGTCGCCGGTGCCAGCTACGGGCCGGTATTCGGGGGCCGCATTCCACTTCGACACGAGAATGCGGACCGATTCGGCGAGGTTGAAGACGAAATGCGTGCCGGAAAGCACCTGTTTGGCCGACGGGGTCCCCGTGGTATTCGCCATCCCCGTAGTGACCTGCCCCAGGCCGAATCCGCAGTCGAACGAGCGGAGTGCAGGGCCGACACCGCCCCACGGAACGCTTCCCGAGGCCATCTGGTAGCTCGACTCGACCCACACGATGGAACGCACGATGGTCGGAGGAACCCTGACCGAAGGGTCGGGCGGAAGACGGGCACCGCGGGGGCCCTGCTCGACGCCGGGATAGCTGAAATCGACGGTCTCGCCGGCGGGCGTACGGTACGGCGCGGTGAAGAACTTACCTTCGGCAGCGAGTTGAATGGCCAGGTTGTACGTGCCGCGGGAATCGAGCGCTTCGTAGGTGTCGAAATCGAAGGGGCCGTGGGTGCCGCAGGTCTCGGGCCACGACTGCGCGTGAGCGCGCGGGGGAAGCGCCGCAACGGCAAGTGCAAGCAGGAGGGCAGCGGCTACGGTGCGGACCATCCGAACACCCTCGTCACAGCGACGGGGAGCCGCTCGCCGCCGCGAATGACCTGCACTTCGGGTCGGCCAGGAGCCGCGAAGGACGAACCATCCCAGTGTTCAACGGCGAGCGCGGACCCGTCGGGAGCGTAGGCCAGCGGGCGGTCGATGCCGCCCGTCGACTGAGCGAACGCACCGCCTCCGGCAGCCGGCTCTTCGGCGAAGAGCACGCGGCCCGTCGCGGGGTCCCACACCGGAGCCAGGCGCTGGCGGCCATCTGCGAACGCGGCGGCCTGGGCCGCGGCCACGCCCGGCTCGACGGGAACGACGCGGCCGAGGTACTTGCCCCCTTCGAGGGCAACGAAGGCGAGCTCGCGGCCGTCTGGGCTGAGCGTCCAATCCCGTGTTAGGCCGCCCGTGAGGAGGCGCACCTCCTCCGCGCCGCGAAGGAGCGTGCTGCCGCGAGCATCGAGCAGTACCGAGTAGAGCGTGCCATCGGGAGCGAACCCTACGGGATAGATGCCGAGGACCCCGTCCCGTTCCACCAGTAGCGTCTGACCGCCGCCGAGACCCACGCGGATGACTTCAACCGTGCCCAAGAAGGGCTCTCGAGTCACGGCGACGCTACGGCTGTCATTCGCCCAAACGGGGTCCTGGAGGTACGGAAGGCCTCCAAGGAGAGACCGGACCCGGCCGTTCCAGAGGTCCACGAGCAGCAGCTCCGCCGATGGCTGAGCGGCCGTCCCGGAGGTCGCGACCACCGCGGCGAGATACCGGCCGTCCGGGCTGACAGCGCCCCTGGCGGAGAACCCGGGCAGATGCGGCAGCACCGCCACCTCGATGGCTGCGCCCGTTCCCCCCTCACCGATGGCGACGATGCGGTCGGCTGCCTCCCCGGGCTGGAGGCCGATGAGGTACGGTCCCGCATCGCTGGGAAGGAGCGCCGGCGAGCCGAGCGCCTCTCCCAGCCAGGGAGCACCGAATCGCGCCCCGAGGACGATGACAAGGGTTCCCAGCGCGATGGCGATGGCCTTGCCTGAAACCCTGGTCCGGAGAACCGGAGAGCTGTTCATGACGGCGTCAATCCCTCCGTGCGCGGGACGGCCTGGCCGCCCGGCTTACTCGGCGGCGACGGCCCACCCCAGAGGCTCGGACGGACCATCGGCGATGGGGATACGGCCATCGGGAGTGATGACCTCGAGGGACGCGGTTCCGCCGCCCGATGGCACGACGAGCGCCAGGAGCATCGAGCCATCGGGCGACCAGTCGGCAGGGTAGAGGTAGAGCTGGCTCGGTTCGAAGCCTTCGATCCAGAGGTTGCCCCCTGGACCTCCGAAATGCGGGAGGAGGGAGCCGGGACTCCAAACGGCCCCGAATTGGCTCGCTGCCGCCGGGACGTCGTAGACAGCCCCCGAGGCGAGCGTGACCACGCGTCCCCTCGCCAAGCCGTCCTGGCCGGCACCGGCAAGGGCGACATAGGCCATCTGCGTGCGGTCCGGGCTGAGGCGCCACGATGCGGTAGGGCCGGCGCTGAGGAGGGCGACGCGCCGCCGCTCGCCTGCGGCATCGACCGCCCAGAGTGTGGAACCGGTCGGGTCGATGGTCACCACGTATAAAGTCGACCCGCGGGCGTCGTACCCGACAGGTGCGGCGAGAAAAACGTCGGCAAAATCTGTACGGTCGCGCGGCTCGCCCGTGCGGGCGTCGAACTCGGTGATGACGACGGTGCGGCGGCCCCCCTCGCCGAGAGCGACGATCCGTGCCACCGCGAGTCGATGGCCCCACGCATCCCAGGCCATCGTCGACCCGAAGTCGAACGCGCCCTCGGCGGTGAGTCGCTCCCCTCGCGGCAAGGGAATGATGGTGAGCCGCCCAGTGCCGCGGGAGGTGAAGGAAAGGACGGCCGCGCGGTCGCCCAGGGGTGCGAGCGAGCCCACGGCGCGGACCCCGAAGGCGCGCGGAAAGACCGCTATTGGAACCCTGCGGCCGCCCGGCTGCGGCTCGGCGAGGTAGAGGACATCCGCGGTCTGTTCGTGGGCGAGGTAGGCTACGGCGCGTACCGCGGTCGCGTCGGGGCGAGGGAGGATTACCGGCTCGGGGTCGCTGGCCGTGCGAACGCCGACGAAGGCAGCAGCCAACACCGCGGCGGCCGTGGCGACGAGCCCCGCAAGCAACGGGAACATCACCCGGCCGGAGCTGCGAGGCCGACGAACGGGGGACATCGGCACGGAATCCGAAACGAGGCGACTGCAACCCCTCTCCGCCGGCGCCATGAGCCCACCTTCGTGCGGGGCAGATGCGCCGGCCGGTCGGCCATGGGACGGCTGCGCGAGCATCGCCCGCCTCACATGCCCCGCCACCGCAGCCGCAACGGCTGCACCGTGGGACGGTATCAGGGCGAGCCGAGAGCGTCAATCGGCAGGAAGGGGCATCTTGTCCGGAACGAGGAACGCCGTGTGTTACGATCGAGCCGCATGATTTGGTTTCTTTCCGACCTGGCGGGCAACCCGGAGGCGTTGCTCGCCGTCTTCGCCGCCGTCTGTGTCGCCCTCGTCACCGGCATCGCCTTCCACGAATTCAGCCACGCCTGGATGGCGTACCAGCTCGGCGATGGTACGGCGGCCAGCATGGGGCGTCTGACCCTGAATCCCGTCCGCCACCTCGACCCGCTGGGGACGCTGCTCCTCTTCCTCGTGGGGTTCGGATGGGGGAAGCCGACGCCAGTCAATCCGTATCGGCTGCGGACGGGTCCCCGCCGGGGAAACGCCCTCGTGGCAGCAGCGGGTCCCCTTTCGAACTTCCTTTTCGCGGTCCTTGCAGCGTTGCCCCTGCGCATGGGGTGGGTCGACGTGCCCCGAAGCCTCGACCGCATCGGCGAAGCGACCGGGAACGAGGTGCTCGGCCTCTTCCTTTTCTACATCGTGCTCTTCAACGTCATCCTCGGAGTCTTCAACCTCATTCCCATCCACCCACTCGACGGTTTCAAGGTGGCGGTGGGCGTGCTGCCCCGCCAGGCCGCCGTCGAGCTGGAGCGGCTGGCGCCATGGGGTCCGGGGATTCTCATGGCGCTCATCGCCATCGGCTGGCTGACGCCCTTCAACCCGCTGGGGCGGATCATCGGCGGCGTGGGGTCACGAATCCTCGAGCTCGTGTTGTAGGTTATGCTGCAGCGCATTCGGCAGTTCGTAACGGCCGGCCGACAGCCGACCCCCGCCGACCTCGAGCTCGCACAACAGTTCCTCCCGCCGGAGCTGTACGAATTGTTCCTCCAGCAGCACCCGCGGGACATCTGTCATGGAGCGGCAACCGCCCGCTGGCTGCTCGCCCGCGGCCACGACAGCCGCGACCTGATCGCCGCCGCGCTGCTCCATGACGTCGGGAAGGGGAACCAGCGCCGCATCGACCGGGCAGTGTATGTGGCGGCAACCTGGTTCCGGCTAGAGAGACGACTGGCCTGCGCAACCTCCCGTTTCGAGCTTCGGCGGGCAGCAGACCGAAGCCTCCGTCACAGCGAGCGGGGCGCATCGCTCCTCGCAGCCGGCGGCGCGCCTGCACGGGTGGTCGAACTCACCCGCCGGCACCACGAACCTCCGGGCGGCGATGATATGCTAGCGCTACTGCAGCGGGCCGATGCCGCCAGCTAGGGACACCATGGGTAGCGAAGCACGTCCGCGGACGCGCATCACGATTGTGGGAACGGGGCTCATCGGAGCCTCCATCGGCCTGCGCTTGTGCAGCCTTCCGAACCGTACGTTCGAGGTCGTGGGCATCGACCGCGACCCGGAGCAGATTCGCACGGCGAAGAAGCGGGGAGCCATCGACCGGGAGGCGCGCTCCTTCGAAGACGCGGTCGAAGGGGCGGGGCTCGTGGTGCTGGCGGTGCCGATCCTTGCCGGTCCCAGAGTCATGCGGGACTTGGCTCCCTATCTCTCCCCCGGGGCGGTCGTGACGGACACCTTCAGCACGAAGAACGAGGTGCTGTCGTGGGCCGCCGAATACCTGCCCGAGGGGGTTAGCTTCGTCGGCGGTCACCCAATGGCGGGGAAAGAGGAGAACGGTGCCGCAGCCGCCGACGCCGCGCTGTTCGAAGGGGCGACCTGGGCCATCGTGCCTTCCCCGACGGCCTCCGAGGCAGCCGTACGCACGGTGGTCGGCATGGTGGAAGCGTTGGGCGCACGGCCGGCGTACTTCGATGCGGCCGAACACGATCAGCTGACGGCCGCCATCAGCCACCTCCCCCTCTTCCTCTCGGTCGCGCTCTTCCGCATGGTGCGGGACAGCCCCAGTTGGGAGGATGCGGCCCTCTTGGCGGGGCCAGGCTTCCGTGATACGACCCGCCTTGCCAGCGGGGATCCCGTGCTCGCACAGGGCATCTGGCGGACGAACCGAGAGGCGCTCCTCCACTGGCTCGACCGCTTCACCCTCCAGCTGCGCGAGCTGCGCTCACTGCTGGCCGACCCGGAGCGCGAGGAGGAGCTCGGTCAGCTGGTGACGAAGACGAAGCTCGACCGGGACGTGTTCATCGAGAACCCGCCCCGCCGCGAGCCGCCCAGTCGCGCGGTTGACGTTCCTTCGACCGCCGACGCCCTGGGGCAGTTCATCGCCGGAGCAATGTATCAACGCCTGAAGGAGTACACCGCGAAGCCGCCCCCCATCCGCCCGGATGACCCGGCGCTACGGCGGAAGCTCGGCATCGATGACGACGATTAGCCGTCCCCCTCGTATCCGCGCCCGGCTGCGCGTCCCCTCCGACAAATCGATCTCGCACCGCGCCTTGCTGTTCGGCGCCCTTGCCGACGGGGCGTCGGTGGTCGAGCGGCCGCTGGACTCCGCGGACGTTCGTTCGACGGCGCGCTGCCTCGCGGCCCTCGGAGCGGAGATCGTGTGGCCGCCAGGCAGCGAGCGGGCGAGTATCCGGGGACGCGGCTTGCACGGGCTGAGCGAGCCGGAGGACGTGCTCGACTGCGGCAACAGCGGCACCACGATGCGGCTCCTGGCGGGGATCCTGGCCGGACAGCCGCTCCTCGCCGTGCTAACGGGCGACGCTTCCCTTCGGCGCCGCCCCATGGATCGCATCGTACGGCCCCTACAGGAGATGGGCGCGACGGTTTTCGCCCGCATGGGTAACAGTCGCCCCCCGCTGGTCGTCCGCGGCGGGAACCTCCACCCTATCTCGTACCGCAGTCCGGTGGCGAGCGCGCAGGTGAAATCGGCGGTGGCGCTCGCAGCGCTCTTCGCGGATGGGACCACGCGCTACGAAGAGCCCTCCCCGAGTCGTGACCACACCGAACGGATGCTGGCGGCCATGGGCGCCAGCATCCGAACCGAGGGCAAGGCGATCGTGATCGAGCCGGCCGACCGGCTCACCCCGTTGACCATCCGCGTCCCCGGAGACATTTCCAGCGCCGCGCCCTGGCTCGTGCTGGCGGTGTGCCACCCGGATGCCGAAGTTCTCATCGAGGACGTCAACCTGAACCCCACCCGGACGGGGATCATCGACATCTTGCGAGCCATGGGCGGCGAGGTCGCGGTGCTTGACCTGCGCCACGAAGGAGGCGAGCCGGTGGGCGCGCTGGCGGCGCGGAGCTCGCAACTGCGCGGAGCCGAGGTGGCCGGCGCGCTCGTACCGCGGGCTATCGACGAGCTCCCGCTCGTCGCCCTGGCGGCCTGCTTCGCCCAGGGGCGGACGGTCGTCCGTGACGCCGCCGAGCTGCGCGTGAAGGAGTCGGACCGCATCGCGATGGTCGGCGCAATCCTCGGTCGCTTCGGTGTCCGCGTCGAGCTGTTCCCGGACGGGTTCGCCGTCGAAGGCCCGCAGCCGCTGCGCGGGGCGCGCATCGACGCGGGAGGCGACCACCGAATGGGCATGTTGGCCGGGGTCGCCGGGGCTCTCGCTGACGGCGAGACACGCGTCCTGAACGACGCCGTCGAGGTCTCGTACCCGGCGTTCTGGCGCGACCTCTCGGCCATCGCCGCAGGGGAGGGGGTGCCAGGGTGAACCGGAAGCCGGTGGTGGTCGTCCTCCACGGGCCCTCGGGCGTGGGGAAGGACACCGTCATCGCGCGGTTGCGTGACCGGCTCGGCATCCGCCGGGCGACGAGCAGCACCACACGGCCGCCACGCCCCGGTGAGGTCGACGGCGTCGATTACCACTTCCTGGACGAGGAGACGTTCCGGCGGAAGATCGCCGATGGCGAGTTCCTCGAGTTCGCGGAGGTGTACGGCGACCTGAAGGGGCTGGAACGCCGGGAGCTGGAGGAGCCCCTTGCCCGCGGCGAGGACGTCATCATCCGCACCGATGTCCAGGGCGCGCGTTGGTGGCGTAAGGTACTGGAGGGCGCGGTCTTCGTCCTGCTGGTACCCGAAGACATCGTCGCCTTGCGGCGGCGCCTCGAGGGGCGGAATTCGGAAGACCCGGAATCCCTCGCGAAGCGGTTGGCGGAATTCGACGCCGAGGTCGCCGACGCGCCGAACAACGACTACGTCGTCGTCAACCGCGAGGGAGCCCTCGACGAAACCGTGGAGGAGCTCGCCTCCATCATCGAGCGGGAGCGGGCGAACCCCGACCGTCCCGTGCCCCGCATCCGGTGGGAAGCCGTGCGGGCGGCTCAGATTTCGCAGAGCGCTAGCGGTCGGTAGCATCCCCCAGGGAGCCTTCATCTCCGGGGGCAGCGGGATGGACCCTACGTTCTGTCAGCTCTTCGACCTGAGGGGCAAGGTGGCCCTCGTCACGGGCGCATCGAGCGGCCTGGGCGTGGCCTTCGCCCGCGGGTTGGCCCGCGCAGGAGCCGACCTCGCGCTGACGGCGCGTCGCCGTGAGCAGCTCGAACGCACGGCGGAGATGGTGCGAGGATTCGGGATACGGGCGGAGGTGTTCCCCGCCGACCTGACCGACGATGCGCAGCTCGAGCGCTTGTTCGGAGAGGTCGTGGAAGCCTTTGGGCGGCTCGACATCCTGGTGAACAACGCCGGTTTCACCGACCGCTCGGGCCTTCGCCACGACCTGGCCAGCCCGAAGCGGATCCGAGCTGTCATCGAGCTTGACCTCATCGCGGTGGCACAGGCGTGCCGTCTGGCCGCGCGGCAGATGCTGCGGCAAGGGGGCGGCGTGATCATCAACGTCAGCTCCATCCTGGGCCGGGTAGGCAGCGAGTTCCGCGCCGCTTCCTACCACGCGGCGAAAGGCGGCGTCGACGCGCTCACCCGCGTGCTGGCCCTCGAATACGCCCGGGAGAACATCCGGGTGAACGCCATCGCCCCCTCGTACTTCGAGGGGACGGAAATGATGGACAAGGTGTTCCAAGCGACGCCGGGAACGAAGGTGCAGGCCGAGACGCGTACGCCGATGGGCCGCCTCGGCAGGCCGGAAGAGCTGGAGGCGGCGGTGGTGTTCCTCGCCTCGCAGGCTTCCAGCTTCATCACCGGCCACATCCTCTACGTGGACGGGGGCTGGACGGCCGGAGGCGGCTACCACCAGTTGGCGCCACCCTGGGAGGCCGAGCCCGGGCATCAACGCGTCGAAAGTCCGAGCTAACGGCGGCCGTTCCGAACCAGGGAGAGGATGTCGATGTACCGGTCGGCTGCGTTCCGGAGCACCGACGCCGTCGACTGTTCGAAGCCGACGACCTCGACCCGAACGCCACGCGCCTGGAGCGCCTCGACCAGGTGCGCGAAGTCGCCGTCGCCGGAGACGAGGACCACGACATCGAGCCGGTCGGCCAGGGTGACGATATCGAGCGCCATCTCGATATCGACGTTCGCCTTGATGGAGCCGTCGGCGAACCGGCGGAGCGGCTTGGTGACGATCTTGTAGCCCTTATCGAGAAACGGCTCCACGAAGCGCTGCGACTCGGGGCTCACCTGCGGGTCGTCGTGCACGGGAGCGTAGGCGACGGCGCGGACGAGCTGCCGGTCGTGGGTGAGGCGGGCGAGCACCTCGCCCCAATCGAGGCGGACGCGCGCCCGCTCGGCTGCGAGCTCGATGTTGGCGACATCGACGAACACCCCCACCTTCGCCGGAGGGGCGGCTGCAACGGGGCGCTCGGCGAGCTCGGCCACGGCGCGAGCCAGCCGGTCGATTTGCCGCGACTGCTCCCGAACGGTCTCGGCGAGCTCGGCGATGCGCTGGAGGAGGGGCTCGAGGGATACCGCCTCGGGCGAGGGCGTGGTGGACGGCGCCTCCGCCGGGGGCGCGGCGGCGGCAGTCCCTGACTTCCCGCCGCCGCGCGACCGTCGCCGGCGTCGTCCGCCCGAGGGCGGGGACGGGTCCGGCGCTTCGGCGGGCGGCGGAGCTTCGGTCGCCGTCGTCTCGGTCGCCGGCACCGGCGCGCCGCCGCCCGCGGCTTGCGCCGTTCGCGGGCGGCGCCGCCTCCCACGCCCGGCAACGGGAGCGGGAGAGCCGTCGGCCATGGACTCCGGCGGGGCAACCGCAGTGGTCTCGGCGGGAGATGGTTCCGATTGCGGAGGAGGCGCTTCGCGGCGCCGGGCAAAGAGGTTGAGAGCCATAGGTTCGGTCAGCTTGCCATCCTTTGCAGAACACTGATCCGGGCAGCGACCGCGCGCGCGAGCGCGTCGAACGCGCGCGCCGACGCCGAATCCGGCTGGGCGACGACGATGGGTTCGCCGCGATCGCCACCCTCGCGGACAGGGATCTCGAGCGGGATCTCGGCCAGGAAGTCGAGCCCGAGCTCTTCGGCGGCCTCACGGGCGCCGCCGTGGCCGAAGATGTCATACCGCTTCCCGGTGTCGGGAGCGATGAAGTAGCTCATGTTCTCGACGATGCCGAAGACGGGCACGCCGAGCTTTTCGAACATGGTGACGGCCTTCATCGCATCTTCGAGGGAGACGGTCTGGGGCGTCGAAACGATGATGGCGCCGGTGATGGGAGCTTCCTGCGCCATGCTCATCGAGGCGTCACTGGTGCCGGGGGGAAGGTCGATGACGAGGTAGTCGAGGTCGCCCCAGGGGACATCGTGGAGGAGCTGGCGGACCGCGCTTCCGATCATCGGCCCGCGCCAGACAACGGGCGTTCCCTTCGGCACGAGGAAGCCGATCGAGATGACCTTGACGCCGTACTTTTCGAGCGGCCGTAATCCGCCCGGCTCCCGAGCGAGGACTCCCGCCGGGAAGCCGAACATCGTGGGGATGTTCGGCCCGGTGATGTCGGCGTCGAGCAGACCGACGCGGGCCCCAGCCTTGGCGAGGGCGACGGCCAGGTTCGCGGCCACCGTCGACTTGCCCACGCCTCCTTTGTTGCTGGCGACCGCGATGATGTTTCGGACGCCTTCCACCGGCCGCTGGCCCCCGCGGGGAGCAGTGGCCCGGACGTTGGCGCTGAATTCGACGGCGACGTCGCGAACCCCTTCGATTGCGACCAGGGCGGCGCGCACGTCGCGTTCGATGGTCTCGCGGAGCGGGCAGGCGGGGGTGGTGAGCTCGACTTGGACGTGGACGCGGCCGTCCTCGACGGCCACATCTTTCACCATTCCGAGGGAGACGATATCGCGGTGGAGTTCGGGGTCGCGGACAGTGCGGAGGGCGGCGATGATGGCGTCGCGCGAGGGGGAAGCTGCCATGCTGCGCTTGATATCCTTTCGCGGGTGCCAGAATCGCCCCCGCGCACTACGATCGTACGGGTTCGGGCGCTCCGGCGGCAACCGCGAGGCAGACGGCCGACGAGCGGGCCGCGGCTTTACCGAGGGTTTGTGCATTTTTGCACAATGTGTGGTAGACTCCGGTCAGCGCGGGGGCAGGCGCTCCCGCGGAGGAAGGAGCCATGAGCACCGGAACCATCGCCAAGGACCGCGCCGGCACCACCTGCCGCCACCACTGGGTCATCGAGTCGCCGAATGGCGAGATGAGCGCCGGGGTGTGCAAGCGCTGCGGCGCGACGAAGGCGTTCCGTAACTCGTACGAGGATTGGGTTTGGGACGCCGAGAACTTCACCCTCAACGGGTCGCGCGCCCGCCGCTTCCGGGAGCGGACGGCCGAGTAGCCGAGCGCGTCCGTTCGCGCGGGGCCCGCTAGACTGGGGCGGGTGAGCACGCTGCGGCTCGAGGTCGACCTGGCTCCAGGGTCGAAGACCGGGCTTCTCCTGAGGAACCCGGTCATGACGGCGTCGGGGACGTTCTCATGGGGCTTCGAGTTCGCGGAACACTTCGACATCGAGGCCCTGGGAGCGATCGTGACCAAGGGAGTGACGCCGCGTCCCCGGGCGGGGAATCCCCAGCCGCGCACCGCCGAGACGCCCCTCGGGATGCTCAACTCCATCGGCCTGCAGAACGTCGGCATCGAACGCGTCATCGAGGAGTTCGCCCCGCGCTGGGCGGCCTGGCGGGTGCCCGTCATCGTGAACCTGGCACCGGACCGGGTCGAGGACTTCGGCACGATGGCGCGAATGTTGGACGGCGTGCCAGGTATCGCGGCGCTGGAGCTGAACATCAGCTGTCCGAACGTCGACACGGGCGGCATGGAGATCGGCCAGGACCCCGAGGCGGCGGCCGCTGCGACCAGGGCGGCGGTGCGAAACACCGACCTTCCCGTCATCGTGAAGCTGACGCCGAACGTGACCGATCCCGTGCCGGTGGCGAAGGCCTGCGAGGAGGCAGGGGCTGCAGCCATCTGCGCCATCAACACCGTCTTGGGCGTCGCCATCGACATCGAGCGCCGCCGCCCGGTCATCCCTCGCGGGCGGGCCGGGCTGAGCGGCCCGGCGATCAAACCCATCGCCCTTCGATTCGTGTGGGACGTCGCCCAAGCGGTGCGCATCCCCGTCATCGGCTGCGGGGGCATCCGCACCGGCGAGGACGCAGTGGAGTTCCTCATGGCGGGCGCCAGCGCCGTCCAGGTTGGGACCGCGACCTTCGCCAACCCGCGGGCACCGCTCGATGTGCTCGAAGGGTTGAAGCGGTGGATGGAGTCGCACGGCGTGCAGGACGTGCGGGAGATCATCGGGGCCGCGCTTCCGAAGGGCGAAGCCTAAGGCCGGGAAACCTGCTACCCTTCCTCAGGGCCGCGCTCGCGGCCGCCGGAACGAAAGAAATTCCGAGAGGAAGGGGTTTTCCGGTATGGCGATTTCGTTCGAAGGACAGGTGGCCCTCATCACCGGGGCCGGCGGGGGCCTCGGCCGCGCGTACGCGCTGGAGCTCGCCCGTCGCGGCGCGAAGGTCGTCGTGAACGACCTCGGCGGCGACCCCCACGGTCGAGGCGCCGACGCCGCACCCGCCCGGAAAGTGTGCGAGGAGATCGAGGCGCTGGGCGGGGAGGCGATCCCGAACTTCGACAGCGTGGCTTCGTACGAAGGCGGCTACAACATGGTGAAAGCCGCCATCGACAAGTGGGGCCGGCTGGATATCGTCATCTGCAACGCGGGCATCCTGCGCGACGTCGCTTTCCACAACATGAGCGAGGACGACTGGGATGCCGTCTTCGCCGTGCACGTGAAGGGTACGTTCACGGTGCTGCGGGCAGCCTGGCCGGTGTTCCGGCAGCAATCGTACGGACGCGTCGTGCTCACCTCGTCGGCCTCGGGAATCTGGGGGAACTTCGGCCAGGCAAACTACGGGGCCGCAAAGACGGCCATGCTCGGCCTGATGAACGTGCTGAAGCAGGAAGGGGCGAAGTACAACGTGATGGTGAACACCATCGCCCCGGTGGCGGGCACCCGTCTGACGGCCACGGTGATGCCCCCCGAGCTCGTGGAGCGGCTCAAGCCGGATTATGTCGTCCCGGCCGTCGTCTACCTCGTCTCGAAGGAGTGCACCGATTCGGGCCTCATCATCGAGGCGGGCGCCGGGCGGTTCAACCGCGCCGCCATCGTGCAGGGGCCGGGGATCAACGCCGGGCTCGAAGAGGTGAAGACGGCAGAATGGGTGCAGGAGCACTGGAAGGAGATCACGAGCCTGGAAGGCGCGATCCTGCGCTGGAGCACGCAGATGACGCTCGACCAGTGGCTCCAGCAGCGGGCCGCGCAGCAGGCGAAGCAGTAGGGGGACCGCTGCGCTTCGAACGACGGGGGAGGCGGGTGCCTCCCCCTTTGTTCGCGTCCGGAAGGGGCGGCTCAGCCGAGCCGGCGGCGGGCGCGGTATGCGCGCCAGGCATCGGCGAACTCCTGCGTCGAATCGACGCTCGGGAGGTCACCTAGGGCTCGCCGCCGGATAGCCCGGACGTCCACGGTCTCGTTCGCCCGTGCGGAAGGCGGGTCGATGACGACGTCTCCGCCCGCCGCGCTGATGAAGTCCAGCGGCCCCCGGAAGCGCTCGCGCTCGAACTGGGTGGCCCGGACCTGCACGGCGATGTAGATAGGCACGCGCTGCCGCCCTGCAGGCTCGAGGGGACGGTTGGCGACAGCGAGGGTGATGCGGTCGGCGAAGCGGACCGCCTGCTCACGGGTGCATTCGAGGAGGACGACGGCGAAACGCTGCTCGTCGAGGCGGGCGAGGAAGTCGGAGGCGCGCGTCACCCGGCGCAGCGTCTCCGCAACGTGGACGGCCGCGCGGCTGACGATGTCACCGCCCCAGCTCCGCTGCAGTTCGTCGGCGCGGGCAAGCTCAATCACGGCTAGGGTGAGGGTCGTGCCATACCGTTCGGCGCGGGCGATCTCGCGGGTGAGCTGATCGATAAGGTAGTTCCGATTCGGCAGCCCGGTCTGCCCGTCGCGGAGGAGGGCGTCGGCTTGGCGTTCGACTTCCGATTCGATGGCCTGTTGGCGTTCGCGCCAGGAGAGCTCGCGGCCGCGTTCCGCCGCGAGGAGCGCGGCACAGGTCGCCAGGAGCAGGGCCAAGCCGGGAATGGGAACGCGCCAGGCGAGGTAGAGCTCGAGCGGGACGGCGAGCGCCAAGAGGGCGAGGGTAAGGGTGTGGTAACGGCGGGCGTGCGTTCCCAGCTCCTCCTCGGGGACGGCCGGATGGATGAATCGGCGGACGGTGTTCGCAGCTCGCTGCAGCATAGGCATCGGCACCCCTCTACCCGATCCGTTCGACGATTATCGGCGCGGCCGCGGAGGACAGCGGGGACACCCGAGTGACGAACGCGTGGGAAGTGCGTGACGTGATGACGGTCACGGAATGCCCGCGGGCAGAGGGGTAGGCTGCAAACCATGAGCATTTCGCCGGGTACCAAGCGCTTCGCCATCATCCTCCAGGCCGGTGCCGAGACGCACGAAGGGATGGCACGGGCACTGCACGCGCTCCTCTACGCGAAGGAGCTGAGCGAGCGAGGGGCGAGGTGCCGCCTCATCTTCGACGGGGCGGGCAGCGAGTGGGCTGCAAAGCTGCTGGCTCCGGAAACCGACCCCGAACGCCGAATGGCGCGGCTCTTCGAGAGCATCAGGGGCCAGGGAATCGCCTTCGAGGTGTGCGATTACTGCTCGGGCGCGTTCCAGGTGCGCGAGAAGCTGCAGGCCGTGGGGGCACCGCTGAGCGGTGCGTACATGGACCATCCCAGCATCGCCGACCTCGCCCTCGACGGGTACGAACTCGTCGTCTTGTAGCCCTCCGTCTTCGGGTGTCCCGAGTGGGGCGGGCCGGGGAGTCCCCCGGCCCACCTCACGTCCGCCGAACCGGCCCAGCGCCCCAGGCGACGAAAGCGAACACCGGGACCGGACGGTCTACCGTGAGGACCTTTTCCCTTCGTGTCCGGAGTGCCCGGAGATTCGTGCAGCTGGCCGGCCTCGACGGCGCGAGCGATGTCGCGCTGGGCCTTGAGCACGCGCGGCGAGCTGCTGTCCGCCCAGACGTAGGTATAGTGGTCCCGCTTCTGGGGGGTCACCGGCGGTGGAGTCCATCACGCTCTTCTGGAAGCCTTGTCCCTGTTGCCCTCGATGCCGTTGCCAAAGACCAGAACTCGGGCGGTGGCTCCCGCTTCGGTCAGACCTGCGATGGCAGGAGCAGCGGTGATGCGCATCGTCCGGGCCGTCAGTGCGCCCGTGGTGTCGGTGACGAGGTACCGGCTGAACGGGAACACCAGTCGCTCCTGCCCGACCAATTCCTCGTCGACGGTGCCCGCTTGGACGGAGTGTCCCTCCTCGCCGTCCACGGACAGCCACCGGTCGTCCCAGCGTGCGTGGTTGAGCACACCCCCGACCGCAGCGCCGCTCCCTGGCGAGGCCGGGCCGACGCCGTGGGCATCGCTGGAGAGAAAGAGGCTCCCGAAGGGGCGTCACCGCTTCCACAGCTCGCACCGAGCGCGGCGACGCCGAAGCGTGCTGCCGCGGCGAGGAAGCGCCTCCGGTTGAAACTCCGTCGCGGGAAGGTGGGACGATCCTCCACCGAGTCCTTCTCGAGAAGAGTTGGGCCGCGGGCATCGCACCGATCATCCCTCGCAGGTCACGCGAAATTCGTCACCGCGCAGGGAAGGACTCGGTGCAGGTGACGTGGATCACGGCCTCGTTCACAGGCGCGAGCTACTGTGAATGAGAGAGAAAATGAAGAGGGAAGAAGCGTGGATTTCGATGCAGCCCTAGGAGCCGGTGCAGGACTTGCAGCAACCGTTGTAATGACCGCCCTCATGGTCATTGCACCAATGATGAAGGTGCGCATGGATATGCCGATGATGCTCGGTACCATGATGATGGACCCAGGCGCGGCGGCGAAAGCTGTCGGGTATGTGGTCCACTTCATGATGGGCATCGTGTTCGGCGTTATCTACGCGGCTCTCGTCTCCGCTTTCGACATCGAAACGAGCGTGGCCGGCTGGGCCGCCATAATCGGCGTCGTGCACGGGTTCGCAGCCGGCGTCATGATGTCGATGATGGGTTCCCTGCACCCACGGATGCGAGCCGCCACACCTTCGGGCGCACACGTTGAAGCGCCCGGCGTATTCGGCGTGCGCTACGGAGCGATGACCCCCATTGCCATCATCGCCTTGCACGCCGTCTTCGGGGCCGTGTGGGGAGCCGTCTACGCTGCCTGAGTGCGCGACACGGACCGCGGCCTTTCCCGGAACTAAAGGTCGGCGTACGATCCTTCCGAGCGTCAAGAGGGGCAGCCGTTCGGTTGCCCGGCAACCTGGTTTCGCCTCCAAGGTGCCAAGATGACGCGGCCTGGCCCGTGAGCCAGGCAACAAAAGGCGGACTCTTGGAGTCCGCCCCTCCACCGAGGGGCGACGGAAGCGAAATCTTCGTCCGCGTGCCCCTCGAGCGTTCGCAGGGGCACGCGGCTTTCTGTCGCGGCCCCGACCACCGGAAGGAGCACGCTGCAGATGGCTCGCCGCCACTTCCTCACGTCCGAATCGGTGACCGAGGGGCACCCCGACAAGATCTGCGACCAGATCTCCGACGCGGTCCTCGATGCCTACCTGGAGCAGGACCCGCAAGCACGGGTCGCCTGCGAAGTCGCCATCACGAACGGGCTCGTGTTCGTGACGGGCGAGATCACGGCCCGGGCCCAGGTCGACATCCCCACCGTGGTGCGCGACACGATTCGCCGCATCGGCTACACGTCGTCGGAGGTCGGATTCGACGCCGACACGTGCGGGGTCATCGTCGCCATCAACCGCCAATCTCCGGACATCGCCGCGGGGGTGGATACCGCGCTGGAGGTTCGTCGCGGCGAGTCGTGGGGCGACGGGCTGAACGTGGGCGCCGGCGACCAAGGGATGATGATCGGCTTCGCCTGCAACGAGACCCCCGAACTCATGCCGCTCCCCATCGTGCTAGCCCACCGGCTTACCCGCCGCCTGGCGGAGGCGCGGAAGAGCGGCGAACTTCCCTGGCTCCGACCCGACGGGAAATCGCAGGTGACGATCGAATACCTGGACGGCCGCCCGCTACGCGCGGAGGCGATCGTCGTTTCGGCCCAGCACGCCCCGGACATCGACCCGGAAACCATCGAACTTGGGATCCGGAAACACGTCATCGACCCCGTGGTGGACGAATCGCTCATCGACGAACACACGAAGATTTACGTCAACCCCTCCGGAAGGTTCGTCCTGGGCGGTCCCCGCGCCGATGCCGGGCTGACGGGGCGGAAGATCATCGTCGACACCTACGGCGGCATCGCTCGGCATGGGGGGGGCGCCTTCAGCGGCAAAGACCCCACGAAGGTGGACCGGTCGGGGGCATACGCTGCGCGCTGGGTGGCGAAGAACATCGTTGCCGCAGGTTTGGCCGACCGGTGCGAGTTCCTCCTCTCCTACGCCATCGGCGTCGCCAAGCCGATGGCCATCGACGTGGAGACCTTCGGGACGGCGAGAGTACCGGAGGAACGGATTCTCGAGGCGGTCCGCAAGCACTTCGACCTGCGCCCCGGGGCCATCATCCGCGACCTCGAATTGCGCCGGCCCATCTACCGGGCGACCGCGGCGTACGGCCATTTCGGGCGGAGCGACTTCGATTTCCCCTGGGAGGACACGAGCCGCGCGGCCGACCTGCGCGCCGCGGCCGGCCTGCGGGACTGAGCAGCGGCCATGGACGCGGTCGTGCTGGCAGGCGGGGAGGGGACGCGGCTGCGGCCGCTGACGCGGACCCGCCACAAGAGCCTCGTGCCGGTGTGCAACCGGCCGGCGCTCGCCATCCTCCTCCAGTGGTTGGCCGAAGGCGGCGTCAGCCGCGCCGTACTGGCCGTGGGACAGGCCGGCGCGGTGCTCCTGGAGGCGGCGCAGCGCCCGGGCTTCTCACCGATTCCGGTCACGGCCGTCGAGGAGCGCGAACCGTTAGGCTCCGGCGGCGCCATTCGGAACGCCGTGCGTGAAGCTGGGATCGAGGGGCGCTTTCTGGCCGTCAACGGCGACATCTACGCGGGTTTCCCACTCGCCCCAATCGTGAGCGCGCACGAGCGGGCCGGGGCGCAGCTCACCATCGCTCTGGTCCCCCTCGAGGACCCGACGGGGTACGGGGTCGCCGAGCTCGATCCAGAGGGGCGCATCCTGCGCTTCGCCGAGAAGCCTCCCCCAGACAGCGTGAAGCGGGGGCTCGTGAACGCCGGGGTCTGGGTCTTCGAGCGGGAGCTCGTGGAGGAGATTCCACCCGGCCCCGCCCGCGTAGAGGAGACGCTTTTTCCGGCACTGGCCGAGGCGGGCCGGCCGATCTTCGGCGTGCAGTGCGAGGGAACGTGGGCGGACTTGGGAACGCCGGAGCGCTACCTCGCACTACACCGGCAGCTCCTCGGAGAGCGGAGCGCGATCGCGGCACGGGTGGCCATCGCGCCCGGGGCAGCGGCGGTGCGCTCAGCGGTCGGAGAGGGTTCGGAGGTGGGCCCCGGGGCGCTCGTGGAAGACTCCGTGCTCTGGGAGCGCGTCCAGGTTGGCGCGGGCGCATCCGTCATCGCCTCGGTGGTGGCAGACGGGGTGTTCGTCGGGGCAGGCGCGCTCGTCCGCGGATGCGTCGTGGGGTCGGGCGCGACGATCGCGCCCGGTGCCGTGGCGATAGGGAGGAAGCTCGAACCTGGAGAACGGTATGATGGCCGAGATGAGGCGTAGCCCCATCCGCTTCGGGACCGACGGCTGGCGAGCGGTCATTGGCGAGGATTTCACCTTCGAGAACGTGCGCATCTGCGCCCGGGCGGTGGCGGAATACTTTCGGGAGACGTACGGCACCGAGCGGCCCCTCGTGGTGGGATACGATACCCGCTTCCTCTCCGAGGAGTTCGCCCTGGAGGCCGCTCGGGTGGCGGCAGCGGCGGGCTTCCGCGTGCAGCTCGCCTCGCGCCCTGCTCCCACGCCGGCGGTGAGCTACCGGATCCTCGAGGTGGGCGCCTGCGGCGCGATCGTGATCACCAGCAGCCACAACCCGTACAAGTGGAACGGGCTGAAGGTGAAGCCGCACTACGCCGGAAGCGCCTCGCCGGAAGTGGTGGCCGCCATCGAAGCGAAAATCCCGGCCCTCCTCGAAAACCCGGAAGGGGTGGTTTCCGCGCCGAAGGACAGCGACGCTATCGAGCGCTTCGACCCTGTGCCGGGGTACCTCGCGGCGGTATCGCGGCACGTCGACCTCGACCGGATCCGCGCCGCTGGACTGCGCGTAGCCGTGGACCAGATGTTCGGTGCGGGGGCTGGTCTCTTCCCGGAGCTGCTCCAGGGTGGTGCTACGACGTGCGTGGAGCTCCACGGAGAGCGGAATCCGCTCTTCCCAGGGCTGCGCGCCCCGGAACCGATCGAGCCGAACCTGGGCGAACTGCTGAACCTGGTGGCCAGCGGCGGCTTCGATCTAGGGGTCGCCAACGACGGCGATGCCGACCGCGTGGGACTCGTCGACGAACGGGGGCGATTCGTCGACCAGCTCCGCACCTTCGCGCTGATCGCCTACTACTTGCTCGAAGTGCGAGGGTTCCGTGGACCGATCGTGAAGTCTCTTACGACCACCGAGATGGTCCGGATCTTGGCCGAGCGATACGGCGTCGAATGCCTGGAGACCCCGGTCGGCTTCAAGTACATCGGACCGCTGATGATGGAGCGGGATGCCTTGGTTGGCGGCGAGGAGAGTGGCGGTTACGGGTTCCGCGGCCACCTGCCGGAGCGGGACGGAATCCTCGCGGGGCTCTTTCTGATCGATATGGCCGCCCGGACGGGGAAGCGGCCCTCGGAGCTGCTCGACGACGTCTTCCAAGTGACGGGTCCCCACTACTACCGCCGCATCGACGTCGAGTTGGAAGCCGGCGAGCAGGCCGAGGTGCGAGCGCGGCTGGAGGGCGCGTCGCCAGCCGAAGTCGCCGGACGGCCGGTGCTCCGTCACGACACGACGGACGGGTGGCGGTTCTTCGTGCCGGAGGGCTGGCTCCTGTTGCGGCTCTCGGGAACGGAGCCGCTCCTCCGCGTGTACTGCGAAGTACGGGACGAGGAACTCGTGGAGCCCCTCCTCGCGGCAGGGCTCGAGCTCGCCGGTGTGCGGCAGCCCGCGCTTTCGCAGGAGCGACAGCAGCCGTAGACTTGACGTATCGGCCAGGGGGTTCGCGGCTTACCGGCCGCGCCCCACGCCTTCGGCTGCGGAGGGCGGGCGCCCGCCCGCGCCGCAGCGGCCGCGACCGAATGGCGCGGCAGGCACCGGCACCCCAAAACTGAGGGGCCCCGCCGGGACGAGCTGGCCGGAGGAAGGTGATCGGAATGGCTCGACTGTCGGGAGCCGAGATCCTGCTGGAGTGTCTCCAGCGCGAAGGCGTCGAGGTGATCTTCGGCTACCCCGGGGGCGTGGTGCTCCCCCTCTACGACGCACTGCCGCGGTACAACATCCGGCACATCCTCGTACGGCACGAGCAAGGCGCGGCCCATATGGCCGACGGCTATGCCCGCGCCAGCGGTCGCATGGGCGTGTGTCTGGCCACGAGCGGCCCCGGCGCGACGAACCTCGTGACCGGGATCGCCACCGCCTTCATGGACTCCACGCCCGTGCTCGCCATCACCGGGAACGTGGCGCGGACGCTGTTGGGACGGGACGGCTTCCAGGAGGCCGACATCACGGGCATCACCATGCCCATCACCAAGCACAACTACCTGGTGATGCGGGCGAGCGACCTGGCGCTCACGGTGCGGGAAGCGGTGCACATCTGCACCACCGGGCGCCCGGGGCCCGTGCTCATCGACATTCCCAAGGACGTCTTCCAGGAGGAGGCGGAGTTCGAGTGGCCCGAAGAGGTGCGCCTCCGCGGCTACAAGCCCACCTACGAAGGCCACGCGGGGATGATCCGCCGGGCAGCCCAGCTCATCAACGAGGCGAAGCGGCCCATCATCATCGCCGGTCACGGCGTCATTTGGGGCGATGCCAGCCGGGAGCTCATCGAGCTGGCGGAGAAGGCTCAGATCCCGGTGATTACCACCTTCTTGGGCATCGGCGCCTTCCCCGAAGATCACCCGCTCAGCTACGGCTGGCTGGGCATGCACGGGATGTACTACGCGAACATGGCGGCCGACAACGCCGACGTCGTCATCGGCGTCGGGATGCGGTTCGACGACCGCGCCATGGGCCGATTCAAGGACTTCAACCCGACCGCGAAGATCATCCACATCGACATCGACCCGGCCGAAATCGGGAAGAATTTCGCCACCGCCGTGCCCATCGTGGGGCACGTGAAGAACGTGCTTCCGAGGCTGACGGAGCTGGTGAAGGAAGCGACCCACGAGGAGTGGATCGCATGGATCGACCGCGTGCGGGAGGAGCACCCGAGCCTGGAGATTCGGGAGACACGGCGGCTCATCCCGCAGTACGTGGTGCGCACGCTGTACGAGGAAACGAACGGCGACGCGACCATCGTGACCGGTGTCGGCCAGCACCAGATGTGGGCAGGCCAGCACTACTTCTACAAGCGGCCCCGCCAGCTCATCAGCTCGGGCGGCCTGGGCACGATGGGATTCGAGCTCCCGGGCGCCATCGGAGCGCAGATCGCTCGGCCCGACGCCGAGGTGTGGGCCATCTGTGGGGACGGTGGCTTCCAAATGACCATGCAGGAGCTCGCCGTCGTCGTCGACGAGCAGCTCCCCATCAAGATCGCCATCTTCAACAACGGCTACCTCGGGATGGTGCGTCAGTGGCAGCAGCTCTTCTACAACAGGAACTTCATGGCGGTCGCCATGACGCAGCCCGACTTCCTCAAAATCGCGGAGGCGTACGGGATCCCCGGCATCCGCGTCGAAACGAAGGCTGAGGTGCGGGACGCCATCCGCACCGCCCGCCAACACCGGGGGCCGTTCCTCATCGACTTCATGATCGACCAGGAGGAGAACGTCTGGCCGATGGTGCCCGCCGGCGCGGCGCTCAAGGAGACGATCGAAGCCCCGCCAGAGGAGCTGGTTCGATGAGCAGCCGTAACGGACGCCGGCGAGTGAACCAGCACACCGTCGTGGCCATCGTCGAAGACAAGCCGGGCGTGCTGATGCGCGTCGCCAGCCTCTTCCGGCGGCGCGGCTTCAACATCGAGTCGCTCACCGTGGGCCCGACCGAAGCACAGGGCCTGAGCCGGATGACCATCGTCGTCGACGGGGAAAGCGCCCCCGTCGAACAGGTGGAGAAGCAGCTGTACAAGCTCATCGACGTGGTGAAGGTGAGCGACCTCTCGAACGAAGAGATGGTCGCCCGGGAGCTCGCGCTCATCAAGGTTCGCTGCAACAACCTGAACCGGCACGAGATCCTTGACATCGCCCAGGTGTTCCGCGCCGACGTGGTCGACATCGCCACGAACTCGCTCATCCTCCAGGTGGTGGGAGACGAGGACAAGATCAACGGGCTCATCAAGATGTGCGAGCCCTACGGCATCCGGGAGCTCGCACGCACCGGCCGCGTGGCGATGGTGCGCGGCCCGAAGACAACGACCGTCCACGAAGAGGTGCCGGAGAGCATCGCTCGGATCCACGCCTCCCAAGGGCGCCGGGTTGAAGGCGTGGAGCTGCCCTTCAGCAGCGATTGACGGCGACACCTCCGGCAACGAACGCGGGGCCGGGGAACGTCCCCGGCCCCCTCATTCCAACGTGAGGAGGACGGTCGCCTTCCCGAACGACTTCGCCGGGCCCCACGCGCACCTCCCGCACGATGCCTTCGGCCGTGGCCACCACGCGATGCTCCATCTTCATCGCCTCGAGAACGGCCACGAGGATGCCTGGCGCCACCGGATCGCCCTCGCGCACGGCGACGTGCGCGACCCGCCCCGCCAGCGGCGCGACGACGGCAGCCGCCCCCAAGGCCGTATCGCCGTGTCGCCGAGGAAGGGGTGGAGGCGGCACGAGGCGAAAGCTCCACTCCCCCTCCGCGGTATGAACGAGCACTCGCCCTCCCCCGAGGCGCTCCGCTCCCTCCGGGGGAGTCCTCCCGGAGTGGGGGAAATACGAGACGGCCCGG
>Ga0197143_1000127_pt1 | contig 86990 bp, 83 predicted proteins | sample GBS70_MetaG_FD_148603 | JGI IMG/M metagenome (GOLD analysis project Ga0197143, IMG submission 148603) | Sediment microbial communities from Great Boiling Springs, Gerlach, Nevada, United States - GBS 70_MetaG | ecosystem: Environmental > Aquatic > Thermal springs > Hot (42-90C) > Sediment...
AACAAACTACACCCCATGCCGCAGAAACTTTACCTCAACCCCAAGCTGAACACCCCACCGTTGACAAACTCCCCCCAGAATCCCAACCACAACAACCTAACTCCAACCCCACCCCAAACCGCTTAACTCAACTGCACCTAAACCCCGAAAAGCCAAACTCACAAAATGCATCCTTTACTTCGTCGATAAACAGCAGGCAAGTTGCTGGGCCAACACATGTACATATTGATCAAACTAAGCCTACTCCTAACCCATACCTGAACAGCACCGCCAACCTGAACATAGCGATCAACACGCCGTCTTCGCCCCAAGACCCCAAACAAATTCCCCCCATCCCACCTGCCAGTACGCTGCCTACCGAACAAACTACACCCCATGCCGCAGAAACTTTACCTCAACCCCAAGCTGAACACCCCACCGTTGACAAACTCCCCCCAGAATCCCAACCACAACAACCTAACTCCAACCCCACCCCAAACCGCTTAACTCAACTGCACCTAAACCCCGAAAAGCCAAACTCACAAAATGCATCCTTTACTTCGTCGATAAACAGCAGGCAAGTTGCTGGGCCAACACATGTACATATTGATCAAACTAAGCCTACTCCTAACCCATACCTGAACAGCACCGCCAACCTGAACATAGCGATCAACACGCCGTCTTCGCCCCAAGACCCCAAACAAATTCCCCCCATCCCACCTGCCAGTACGCTGCCTACCGAACAAACTACACCCCATGCCGCAGAAACTTTACCTCAACCCCAAGCTGAACACCCCACCGTTGACAAACTCCCCCCAGAATCCCAACCACAACAACCTAACTCCAACCCCACCCCAGCCCGCTTAACTCAACTGCACCTAAACCCCGAAAAGCCGGTTTCTCCAAAAGGGAGAGATGCTCTAATCCCCGATGTTAATGCTTCTAAACCCCAGGGTCTATCCCTACAGGATGTACCTTCCCACGTTTCTAATGCTCAAGAGTTTTTCCCATCCCAGCATGCTGATGCTGCGTCTTTACCCCAGAATATAGAGATCACAATTAAAAACGACTTCAAGCCACCGTCGCAGCCTATTAGATCGTCGGATCCCAAGACTCTAACCTTCCATCTTACCCAAGAAGACGCCTGGGGGCAAACCTTCTCCTCTCTTACTACGCCCTTTATATCCACCGAGGAAGCTGCGGCAGAAGCTTTGTCGGCACGCCAGGAATTTTCTTCTGTAATACAGGAAAAGACTTTCACTTCTTCGTTCTCCGATGGCGCCTCCTTAGAAGCAGACGTAAAGCCTTCAGGGCAAAAAACAGAAGCCCATGAGGTTTCGCTGTTGTCTACTACCGACGAGAGGGTGCGGCTGGATATACCGATTCGCTCAGCGCCTACCGTAACTGCTTCTGCTGTTTTGCCGCCCTTGATGCGGAATGCGGCCTGGATGCAGGTATTGTTGACTTATACCGAGCGTATTGTCCAGTTAGAGCGGGGGCAGGCCCTTGAGGTCATGCTGGCCGATGGCTCAGGCACAATGCACATTCGGGCGCAGCGCGAGTCTGATCACGTCGCGATTGCCGTGCATTTTAGCGATCCTGCTTTACGTACCCTTGCGGCCAACCATGCCGACCGTATTCAGGAGGCGTTGCAGGCGCAATACCAGACGGCTGTGCAACTGTCCCTGACAGGTGGAGAAAGCCAGCCTGGCAAACAGCACGCATTTGCCGAAACGCCCCAAAATGGTACAGCACTTGCAGGACCTGCTTCAACCCCTGCTTCCGGTGCACCTTCGACGCCCCCAAGCCGGGCAATTCGCCCTGGAAGTACCTATGAATGGATAGGCTAAGCTATAAGGCATTATGTCGCTCCTAGCTCCCATTGAGGCGATTCGTGAACAGGTGCTTCAGGCTGCAGCAACGCCAGCGCCAACTTCACAAACGTTGGATAAAGAAGCCTTCCTACGACTGCTGGTTACCCAGCTGCGCTATCAAGACCCGACCAACCCACTCGATAGCCGAGAGTTCGCCGTGCAGCTGGCGCAGTTTAGCACGGTTGAGCAGCTGATCGAAATCAATAAAGCACTGACAGCCCAAAACAATGCTTACAGTGCCCTGGCCCAGGGTATTCATAACAGCGTAGCAGCTGGTCTGATAGGGAAAATGGTCGAGGCGGAGGGCAGCCGGATTAGCTGGAAAGGCGAGCAAGCAGTGCCCTTCTGGCTTGTGCTCGACGGTAGCGCACAGCAAGTGACCGTGCAGATTCGCAATGAAGCAGGCGAGGTAGTGCGCACAATGCAGCTCGGTCCTAAAGCTGCTGGTGAACATGAGCTTTCTTGGGACGGTCGTGACAATACAGGAAAGCCCTTGCCAGCTGGTACTTACATCCTGGAGGTAAGGGCAAGCGATATCGAAGGAAAGCCAATAGCAGCGCGCACCTTCGTGCAAGGTTTTGTTGATCGCGTCACGTTTGGTCCAGAAGGCATTCTGCTCTGGATTGGTACGTATGCGATTCCTATGCAGCACGTTCGCGGTGTACGTTCAGCATAAAGTCCAAACAAGCTATGCAGGTACAAGAACTTGCTGCGCGCATTCAGTCCATACCTGGTCCTCCTTCAACAGGAAGGTCCGCCGAAGAAACGCGCACGCATGATCCGCCCCGCACCGCTTTTGCTGACCTCTTGCGCCAGGTCCAACTGCCTGGAGAAGGATTGCGGCTCTCGGCCCATGCCCAGCAGCGCATTGCGCAACGCCATATTGCCTTCGACACAGTGCTGGCCCAGCAGCTTAGCCAAGCCGTGCAGGAGCTGGCCACTAAAGGCGCACGCGAAGCCCTGGTGCTTCACCCCGAGGCCGCCTTCATCATCAGCGTACCCAACCGCACTATAGTTACAGCACTCGATCGTCAAGAAATGCAACAGCGAATATTCACCCAAATTGACAGTGCCTACATCCTGTAACCCCTAAACCTAAAAAGCCGGCAGGCCCCTCTGGGATGCCGGTTGCTGCAGCCGACCGACTGACGCTGCAGCCCAAACGCCAACCTAACCCCAAACTCAAACCCAAAGTAGTGCCATGATCCGTTCGCTTCGTACCGGCGTCTCCGGACTCAAAAGCCATCAGGTCCGCATGGACGTTATCTCCAACAACATCGCCAACGTTAACACCACCGCCTTCAAACGCGGCCGCGCTGCCTTCAACGAACTGCTCGGCCAGACGCTGCTAGGCGTAGGCCGAACCGCCGGCGGCCGCGGTATCAACCCTGCCTACGTCGGCCTAGGCGTCTCCGTCGGCTCCATCGACGTCAACTTTGCCCAAGGAGCCCTTGAAAATACCGGCGTAGCCACCGATTTGGGCCTCAACGGCGATGGGTTTTTCGTTGTGCGCGGTGGAGATCGACTTTACCTTACCCGAGCCGGAAACCTCACCGTCAACCGTTTCGGCGAGCTGGTCACCAACACGGGACTCCAGGTGCAGGGCTGGGCCTTTGATGAAAACGGTCAGTTGCGCTCGGCTGCTTTGCAAGACGTACGCATCCCCCTCAATGCTACTGCCCCACCCAAACGCACCGAAAATATCTTCATCCGAGGCAACCTTAGCGCAGAAGCCGCCATTGGTGATAGCATGAACGTTTCGACGATCGTGTACGACGCCCAAGGGCGCACCTACACCCTCATCGTACGCTTTACAAAAACCAATGCCAATGAATGGCAATGGGAGGTCTTAGATGCTAACAGTAATTCCATTCTCGACAGTAGCGGCAATCCCCAAAGTGGCACGCTGTCATTCAATAACGATGGTACATTGGATTTAGACAATGACCCCAGTACGTATCCGGATGCTGGTACCTTAGATATCCCCTTCGAATGGGATATTGACGGGGACACCGTATTTGAAACCTTTACGCTGAATTTGGCTGGTGATGATGCTGCCATGACCCAGTTTGCCGGCTCTACCACGGCCATGGTCCGCAACCAGGACGGCGTGCCACCAGGATCCCTGATCGGCTTTAGCATTAACCAGGAAGGCATTGTCGAACTCAACTTCTCCAATGGCCAGCAGCAAAAGCTTTATCAAATCGTCCTGGGCATGGTTAACAACCCCAACGGCCTTCAGCAAGAAGGCGATAACCTCTGGAGCCTCACCAGTGCCTCGGGCGATCTGATGCTTGGCCGTGCCGGTGCCGAAATGAACCGCACCGTGATCGTAGCTGGAACGCTCGAGATGAGTAATGTCGACCTAGCTACCGAGTTTACTGACATGATCGTCACGCAGCGCGGCTATCAAGCTTCCGCCCGTATCATTACGACCTCTGACGAAATGCTCCAGGAACTCGTGCAACTAAAACGATAAGGCTTCTGGCGGACCTCCCGCTGCACCCTGACCCTCACAAGGTCAGGGTGCAGCGTTTTTAGCCCACGGCTTACCTAAAGAAAATGGGCTTTTGGTCGATATGCTAAGCCAAAGGTCGTCGTACTGCCACCCAACGTAACGCGGCTATGCAACAGCAAACTAAGCACGCCTCACTGCTCCAACTGGTCAGCTTTCTAATTGACCAGGAGGAATTTGGGGTTGACATCCTCAATGTGCAGGAAATCATCCGGCCCGTCGACATTACGCGCGTACCCAACGCTCCAGCTTTTGTTGAAGGCGTCATTAACCTACGGGGCCGCATTGTACCTGTAGTTGACCTGCGCAAGCGTTTTAACCTGCCTGCCCGCGAGCGGGATAAAAACTCGCGCATCATTGTCGTTGAGCTAGGTGACAAAATTGTAGGCTTTATGGTCGACGCCGTACGCCAGGTGCTACGTGTGGATGCCAGCGTCATTGAACCTCCACCAGAGCTGGCCATTGGCATCGATGCCGGCTACATCACCGGCGTGGCCAAGCTAGAAGATCGGCTACTGATCTTGCTAGATCTAGAACGCATTCTTTCTGAAGAAGAAAAGCACGAGCTTCGTCCCGTTCAGGAGAGTGCTGAAGCCCCTACTGCATAAGCCTAAATCCAACAGCTATGGTTCTGCCCGATGGTTTGACCCATCCAGACCCAGCAGTACGTCTGGATACGCTAATCACCTTTTTGGCGCAAACGCCGCCGGAAGCAGCCGTTCAGGTTGCTGCGCTGTGTTTACACGACAGCGATCCAGGCATCCGGGAAGAAGCCGCCCACTACCTGAGTACCCATGCTACACCGGAGGCCGCCCAGAACGTAGCGCCCATCATTCAGCACCCGGAGCTTCCGATTCGGAATCTGGCCGGCGAACTTCTGGTGCACATGGGGCGGCCGGCCGTCGAAGCACTCTTGCCTTTTGTGGACAGCCCCAATGCTGACGTGCGCAAATTCGCCATTGATGTGTTAGCCCAGCTTCCAGCCCAGGATGCCGTAAACCGGATTGCAGCCCATATCGAAGATCCAGACATCAACGTGCGGCTTTCCGTAATCGATGCTTTAGGTGCTCTAGAGGCCAAAGTTTATGCGCCAATGCTACGCCAACGGTATGCCGACCATCCCCGAGAACGGCCACATATTTTAACGGCATTGGGGGCCTTCCGCGATCCGCGCGATCTACAGCTGATCGAGTCCGCCTTGAATGACCCCGATCCGGTTGTGCGCTACGCTGCTGCCGAAGCATTGGCCCGCTATCCCATTCCTGAAGTACTCACCCTGCTCATGCAACAGCTCATGCAGGCTACCCCAGAAGCCCGGCCCCTGATTTTATATGACCTGATTGAAGCCTATGAATCCGCTCCAGCGCCACGTCCTCCTTTACCCGAAACCCTTCGGCCCTATCTTTTAGAAATGCTTTGCGAGCCCGACCTGGAATTCAAAAAAGCAGCAATTCGCGGGCTACGTCATTTGCTCGATCGAGAAACGCTCGAGGCCCTGCTAGAGCATGCGGGTCAGCATGACGAGTTAGACGTTGCCTTATTTGAAGCCGTCTCTACACATCCAGAAGCTTTTACCTGCATTGCGCGCTGCGCTGCAAATGGACGTATGTCGCTTAATGCAGCAGCTGGCTTTGCCATTGCCCTGCTAACCCAAGGCTGCATCGACGACCTCCAGCTGCCACAAGCTGCGCAGTTCCTTCAAGCCCATTTTGAAAACCTAGATGCTGAAACCAAAATGGCAGCCATCACCCTTGCGCTTCAGTTGCAACACCCAGCCTTTAACGGCCTGGTGCAACAAGGATTACACGATCTAGACCCTACCATACGTCACTACACTGACGATGTGCTGTGCGCCACTCAGCGCAAATGAACGCTACACCCCCAACCTCCAGTGCCTATGAGCCTGCTGGCCCACTTAGCCCTCACGCCCCAACAAAGTGCTTTTTCCGACGCGGACTTTCAGCAGTTACGCGAGCTGATCTACCAAACGACCGGCATTTTTTTTCAGGAGAATAAGCGGTATCTGCTGGAAAGTCGCGTTGGGCGACGTCTGGCCGAGCTCAAGTTGCCCAACGTGCGCGCCTACGTGCACCTGCTTAAAAATGGGCAAGGCAGTGAAGAATTCCGCAGGCTTATTAATGCGATTACCATTAATGAAACGTTCTTCTTTCGCGCTCCAGCCCAGCTGGAAGTCATAGCCAACCACCTGACGCCTGAATGGCTGCAGCTTAAGCGCCCTATTCGCATCTGGAGTGCCGGCTGCTCCAGCGGTGAAGAGCCCTACACGATCGCCCTCTTTGTACGGCATAACCTTCTGCCTCGCTACCCCTACCTTCGTTTTGAGATTATCGGCACTGACATCAACACCGAAGTATTGCAGCAAGCGCAGGAAGGACTATACGGAGCCTATGCTATACGCAGCCTCCCTTCCGAATACCTGCAACGCTACTTCCTCCAAGAAGGCGATCGCTACCGGCTTAAGCCAGAAATTCGCCAAATGGTTCAGTTTCGCGTGTTAAACCTGGTCGATCCCTTAGCCATGCAAGCCATGCGGGACTTCGATCTCATTATCTGCGCTAATGTTCTGATCTATTTCGACGATAATATGAAACGCCGGGTCGTGCAGGCTTTCTACCGAAGCTTGGTGCCCGGCGGCTATCTGTTTATTGGATTCTCTGAAACGCTCTATGGCATCAGCCAAGCGTTTCATCCGGTACGCTTTGGCAAGACAATTGTGTATCGCAAGGAGCTTCGACCGGAGGAAACGCCGGGCAACTAAAAAGCAAAACGCTATGGCCAAGACGGTTCTGGTCGTCGACGATTCGAGCACCGCCCGAAAGTTTGTTACGTTCGCCCTGCGCGCACAGGGCCTAACGGTGCTGACGGCTTGCGACGGCTTAGAAGCTCTAGAAAAGCTGGCCCAGACCCCGGTAGATTTGGTCATCACCGACCTCAACATGCCCAAGCTGGACGGGATCGGGTTGGTGCAGGCGCTCCGTGCAGACCCGGAGTACGCCCACATTCCCATCCTGGTGCTGTCGTCGCTCGAAGATGCCGAGCTGGTCAGCCAAAGCCAGCAATTAGGGGTGCAAGCCTACCTTACTAAACCCTTTGACGCTCAACGGTTACAGTACGAAGTTGCCAAATTTATCTCGTAAGGAGCTATGAAGTTCTTAGTTGTTGACGACTCGCCCACCATGCGGCGCATTGTGTGCAATGCGCTCCGGGAAATCGGCTACACCGATGTCATCGAAGCTGGCGACGGTGTCGATGCCTTGGAAAAACTTGAGCAGGAAACGGTCGACTTTGTAATCACCGACTGGAACATGCCCAACATGAACGGCCTGGAGCTAACACGGGCGATTCGAAACCATAACCGTCTAAATAACCTACCTATCTTGATGGTCACAACCCGAGGTATGAAAGAAGACGTTATCGCCGCCATGCAGGCACGCGTAAACAACTATATCGTAAAGCCTTTTACCCCTGAAGTCCTTCGCGACAAAATCAACCTAATTCTCAAAACTGTCTGAGGCAATCATGGCCACTCAGCATATCTACGATCTGCTCTCCAAGCTCAATGAGCTACGAGCCGTCTTCATCTTAGGACAACGGGCTATTCCGTTTATTGAGGAAGTCGTCTACTTCCTCCGCGAAATCTCGCCCCTACTAGAAGAAGTCAACGATTCGTTGGCCGATAGTACACGAAAAATGCCAAAGGCCAGCTCGCAACTTAAAAGCGTCACGCAGGCCACGGAAATGGCTACAACCGAGATCCTGGACCTGATCGATGTGGTGCTGCGCGAGCTGGACGAATTTAACCAGTCGCGAAGCCGAGCTCCTGAACACCTAAAGCAGCTTGTCGCACTAGACCAGGAACTGCAGGAACGTCTGCCCGACGCGTTACGCCCCGAACTGGAAGCCTGGCTGGCTGCACGCAATCAGCTTTATGCGGCCCTCCAGGAACCCTTGGCCCATCAAGACCGCCTGATTGCTTCGGTTCGAGAACGGATGAACCGCATTATGCTAGCGCTCCAGGTACAAGACATCACGGCCCAGCAATTGGCAGCCGTCAATCACCTAATCGAGTCCGTACGCCAGCGCATGGCCCAACTGATTCAACGCTTAGGAGGCGAAGTCCTCGAGGGCTTGGACGTGGCCAGTTTGTTTACCCCAGGCACCTTCGACCCCCACGCCCACTACGATCGAAGCGGGAAGCGCCAGCAACGGGCTGATGCCATTGTCGAGGCCTTCCAGCAAGGCAATCCAGCCGCCACCGAGCCAGCTTCACAAGATGAAATCGACGCCCTCTTTGGCGGCAGCACGCCTACATCCCAAAGCGAAATCGACACCCTCTTTAACGGAACCCCGACTTCGCAGGACGAAATCGACGCCCTCTTTAGCGGCAGCACGCCCGCCTCGCAAGATGAAATCGATGCGCTTTTTAATAAACCGCAATCCTAACAACACCAAAGCGAGCACCCACGGGCCATGAGCGAGCACCCGATTTTTTCGGAGGAGATGCGGGAGATTGTAGAGAGTTTTGTGGTCGAAACCCGCGAAATCTTCGAAGACCTCGAAACCGACCTGCTCCAGCTCGAAAAAAACCCCACCGACCGCCAACTGGTCGACAAAATCTTCCGTGCCGTGCATACTGTCAAAGGCACTTCAGGGTTTTTGAGCCTAGAGCAGCTCAGCCTCCTGGCCCACCACTTCGAAGACGTGCTCAACCGCCTGCGCCGCGGCACGCTCGCCTTCGACCCCTCCATGATGGACGTGCTCTTCGAGGCCTTCGACCGCATGAAACTCCTCCTCCAACAGGTAATCGACCGCAAGCTCCAACCCATTGCGCTCGAAAGCACGTTACAAAAACTACAGGCAGTAGCTACTGGTCAACCTGTTGCCTCGCAACCTAAAGTTTCCCCAGAAGCACCCGTAACGGTATCAGCACCCGCTGCCCAGCCGCTTAGCGAAACATCCCCTTCCAACGCAGGGGGCGACGGCGCACTTGCGCAGCGTGAGCAAAACACCGAGACGATCCGCGTCGAGGTACGCCGTTTGGATAACCTCATGGACCTGGTTGGCGAGCTGGTACTGGGCCGAAACCGACTGTTACAGCTCCTAAGCGACCTCCACAATGGCGCTAATGGAGAAGTCATGCGTGAGCTAGCCGACACCACGGCGCAGATCGACTTTATTACCACCGAACTGCAATCGGCCGTCATGCACACCCGCATGGTGCAAATCGGCCGTGTATTTAACAAATTCCCGCGCCTTGTTCGTGACCTGGCTCGCGAATTTAATAAGCAAATCGAGTTAGTAATCGAAGGAGAAGAAACCGAGCTGGACAAGTCGCTCATCGAAGAAATCAGCGACCCGCTGGTGCACCTGATCCGCAATGCAGCCGACCACGGCATCGAAGACCCGGAAACGCGCCGTGCGCGCGGGAAACCCCCCACAGGGCGTATACGCCTGGCTGCTGCCCAAGAAGGCAACCACATTGTTATCGAAGTAGAGGACGATGGGGCCGGTATTGATCCGCAAAAGCTTAAGGCCAAAGCCGTCGAAAAACAGCTCATCACCGAAAAAGAAGCGGCTGAAATGAGTGACCGGGAAGCCCTGGAGCTTATCTTCCGCGCAGGATTCAGCACGGCCCAACGCGTAAGCAAGGTTTCCGGTCGTGGCGTAGGCATGGATGTGGTCAAAACCAACATCACTAAACTTAATGGTACAATTAGCATTCATTCGGTGCCAGGCCAAGGCACTCGATTTACTCTAAAACTTCCTCTGACGCTGGCGATCATTCAGAGCTTGTTGGTGCGTGTAGCCCGCGAGACGTTTGCTATCCCCCTGCATACCGTCATTGAAGTGGTCAAGCTCGAGCGCGGAATGGTTTACTCCATCAAAGGCCGTGAAGTGGTGCGCCTGCGCGATACGGTTATCCCTCTTTTGCGTATTGGCGAAATGCTTCAGGTACCCGAGTGGCAGTATCGCCCCGAACGTTCCTACGCGGTCATTATCGGCATTGCCCACCATCGCCTAGGCCTGATTGTCGATGATTTGGTTGGACAAAAAGAAATCGTGATTAAACCCCTTGGCGCCTATCTCAAGAAAGTACCTGGCATAGCTGGATCGACGATCTTAGGTGATGGCCGCGTCGTGATGATTTTGGACATTGGCGAACTCGTTCGGCAAGCGTCGCACCAGCTACGTAATGGCCAGCGTATTCGGGAAACTGTCATGGCTTAATCGGTAAGCGGCTACCCCTATGATCCGTGTTTTGATTGTAGATGACTCCGCTTTTATGCGTAAAGCCCTCGCCATCATGCTTGAGGGCGATCCAGAAATTACCGTTGTCGATACAGCACGGGATGGCATAGAAGCCATTGAGAAAGTTCGCCAGCTTAAACCGGACATTGTAACGCTGGACGTCGAAATGCCCCGTATGGACGGCATTACGGCGCTGCGACAAATTATGCGGGAGCATCCCGTGCCGGTCATCATGGTTAGCTCGCTAACGCAAGAAGGTGCCCGCGCTACTATCGAAGCCTTAGAAGCTGGTGCAGTCGACTTTATCCCTAAGCAGCATGCCTACGTATCGATCGAAATCTCCCGAATTCGCAGCGAACTAATCGAAAAGATTAAAGCCATCACGCGAACACGGCCGCACTTGCGTATGCGCGCCCGCGCTACAACGCGCGATGGGGCGCCTTCGCTTCATTTTCCAGATGCACAAATTATTGCGATTGGGGTCTCTACCGGTGGTCCACGCGCCCTCCAGCAAGTGATTCCAACCTTGCCGGCTAACCTGCCCGTCCCGGTAGTTGTCGTGCAACATATGCCTCCCCACTTTACCCGTTCTTTGGCAGAACGGCTCGACAGCCTAAGCGCCCTGCCCGTGGTCGAAGCCGAAGAAGGCATGCTGCTTCAGGCAGGGCAGGTTTTTATTGCACCAGGAGGCCGCCATCTCTTGGTAGCTATGCCCAACGGCAAAGCCGTTGTCCATACGCCCACAGAGCCAGCTACATTACACCGGCCTTCGGTAGATGTGACCTTCGAAAGCGTTTGCCGTGCCTTTAAAGGTCGTGTTGTAGCCGTAGTGATGACCGGGATGGGACGGGATGGTCTCGACGGCGCTCGATTGATTCGGCAAATGGGCGGGAAAGTACTGGCCCAAGATGAAGCCAGTTGCGTGGTTTATGGCATGCCTCGGGCCGTGGTGGAAGCAGGCCTGGCCGACGCCGTGCTGCCTTTAGAACAAATTGGCCCAACCCTGGCACGCGGCTTGGGCTGTGTGCCCGTAACAGCACCGACCAGCACGTCTTAAAAGGTCCTTTGCAGCGGCCGATACTTTAAGGCAGGATGCCCTAAAGCCAGGCGCCAGCGAACAGGCCTTAAGCCAACCACCGAGGCGTTGCAGACAATCTGTGGGACAGCATCGCTATGGAAAAGTCCACACCCATTGGGCTGATTGCCGGCTTTATTTTGATTTTTGCCGCCATTTTTCTTGGAGGCGACTGGCTCGCCTTTATTGACTTCCCCTCTATATTGATCACCGTAGGAGGAACGATCGCAGCGCTACTGGTGGCTTTCTCGCTTGAAGAGCTTCGTGTCGTCCCACAAGGGTTAACCAATCTGTTTCGCTTTACTCCTCCTAATTTGGAACAGTACGTAAATCTTTTCGCAGAACTGTCTAGAACAGCGCGACGCGAAGGCTTGCTGGCCCTAGACCGGCGCTTAGGAGAAATCGACGACGAGTTTTTACGCTTTGGCCTTGAAATGGCAGTCGATGGCATCGATGAGCAAGAAATCGAAGAAATGCTGCGTGCTCGGCTGGTCGAAGAAGTAAGACCCCGTCACCTATTTGCCAAAATTATGACTTCGGCGGGCAGTTTTGCACCGGCTTTCGGTATGATCGGCACCCTGATTGGCTTGGTAAAAATGATGCAAAACTTAAACGATCCTACCCAAATTGGAGCCGGCATGGCCGTCGCGATGCTAACAACGCTTTATGGAGCTGTGCTGGCGAATTTGATTTTCCTTCCTTTGGCCAACAAAGCCCGGCTGCAGTTAGCCCAGCTGCAAAAAGCGCGGGAAATGGTCCGCGTCGGGATTTTGTCAATCGTTCGGGGTGACAGTCCAAGCATGATCGAAAAGCGTCTGCAGATGCTTGTAGGACCATCAGCGCTAAAGTCAGAAGTGGAAACCACCCCCTTAGCCAAAGCAGCCTAAAGCCATGCCCGAAGAAGCCCTAAACCTAGAAGAGGAAGACGACGAAGAACCGTCGGCACCAGCATGGATGACGACCTTTAGCGACATGGCAACGCTACTGTTGACGTTTTTTGTGATGATTGTGGCCATGTCAGAGGTTGAGGTCAAAAAATTCAAGGAGGCGCTCAGTTTTTTTCAAGGGCGTACAGGCATGTTGCAAAGCGAAATGATCATTCCCTCCATTAAAAATCAGGTTGTAACGCAACGACAACTGTCTCAAGAACAGGCCCAAAAGTACGAAGAGCTTTTAAAATACCTGGAAGAAAATAATCTGGTCGGTAAGGTTCAGGTTAACCTCACTGACCGTGGGCTGCACCTGATTATCACGGACTCCGTTATGTTTCGCTCGGGTGAAGCAGAGCTCATTGAGCCCTCACGCACCATCTTGCGCATCCTTGCCGGTATAATTGATCGCCACGTTGAATCGGTCGTTGTGGAAGGCCATACGGACACTGTCCCCATCAGCACTGCACGCTATCCGTCGAACTGGGAGCTTTCGGCCGCACGGGCTGCAGCTGTTGTGCGCTTTTTGCTGGAGCAAACCGACGTCCTACCGCCTTCCCGCTATCTGGCTGTGGGCTATGGCGAGTTTCACCCGCGCGAACCCAACGACACGCCGGAAGGCCGCGCCCGTAACCGTCGGGTAGAGATCCTTTTTAACTGGGAGCCATGGCAGAACGAAACCAACCCATACCTGAAGCGGCAGGCGCCAGCCATTCGGTAGAGGGTTCTCAGCCGGAGAGCCCAGCTCCGCCTCGGCAGCGTCGCTGGTTAAATGGACTGCTTTTGGCTGTTTTAACCCTGGCCCCTGCAGCAGCAGGGGCGTGGGTAAGCTATTTTTATTATCCGACCCTGCTCCAAGCTACCACGTGGTTTTCTGGCACGAATCCTGATACGAAAAAAGATGAGCCCATCCAGTATGGGCAGTTTACCGAACTGCAAGGGTTTATCGTCAATCCTGCCGGCACAGGCGGTACGCGTTACCTCATGGTCAACATTGGATTAGAAAGTAGTAAAGCTGCTGTGCTGGAGGAAATCAAAGAAAAAGAAGTGGTGGTACGGGATATCGTGCTCAAGCTGCTGAGTCAGCGTACAGTAGAAGAACTGGCCGACATCAGCTTACGTCCCCAGTTAAAAGAAGCGCTGCGCGACACCATCAACAGTGTCCTTCGCAAAGGAAAAATTGACCGCTTGTACTTTACGCAGTACGTTTTGCAGTAGGTAAGGTCCTATGGCAAAGCCGCTAAGCCAGGAAGAAATCGACATACTCCTTGAGGTCCGCAACCAGATTAGCGAAACGGGCGACTACGACCTCGAGGCGATCGAGTCGATGATGACGGCCGAGGCCGAGAAGAAAATTTTGCCTTATAATTTCAAGCGGCCTCGGCTGTTTTCGCAGGATCAAATGCGCGTGCTGCATTATGTGCACGAAGCCTTTGCACGCGATCTTTCGGTGTACATGTCGGCCCAGCTTCGCACTTTAGTAGACATTACGCTTTCGGCCATCGACCAGGTCTTATACTCCGAGTTTGTAATGTCCAGCGCACCTCCTTCGGCGCTTTACGTCGTCGACGTAACGCCTTTAAACCAGCGCATAGTGGTTGAGATTGACCCCCGCTTGGTAATCTACACGGTAGAAAAGCTTTTCGGAGGCCCGGGAATTTTTCTACGCAAACCAAGGGAAATCTCTCAGATCGAACGTCGCATTATGGACAAAGTGGTGGTACGGGCCTTTCGAGAGCTAGAAAAAGCCTGGAAGCAAATCCACGAAATCCATTTAGAAGAAATAGCCTTCGAATCGAACGCCGAGTTTGTTCAAATTTTGCCTGGGGTAGAACCCGCCCTGGTAGCCACTTTTGAGGTAGCGATTTACGAGCAGCGTTCGTTTATCAACATTTGCTATCCCTACATTTTGCTGGAGCGGATGCTAGGCCATAGTGCCATGAAGCAGTGGATGTCCAGCGCAACCAGCGAGGTTCCTCCTCAGGTACGCCAACGCTACGAAGAGCGGCTGGAGAAGATCGAGGTTGAGCTGCGCGCTGAAATCGGTCGCACCCGTATTCCGCTCAGTGAATTGCTCACGTTAGAGGTGGGCGATGTGATTGTCCTGGAGCGGCGTATCAACGAGCCCATCCAGGTCTATATTGGTGAACACGAAAAGTTTAAAGCCACACCAGGTCGCTCGGGTAAGTACCGGGCATTGCGCATTTTGGAAGTTGTTCTCCCTGAACTACCTGTAGAGGAAGATGAGCTCGCTTCACGCGCTTCCGCGGCTTGACGCCACCCGAGAGGCGCTGCAAGCCTTTTTGCAGACGCTGCTAGGCAAACCTCTGAATTTGGAGTTAGGAGAGCCGTCTCCGGTAGAAGTCGGGCAATTGCCTTCATTAGCTCAGCAGCATGTATTGATTTGGGCTATACCGGCACCTTTTGCCGTTGCCCTACAGCCGGACTGGGTACCGCTACTGGCGCAGGCGATGCTCAACGAATCCCTCCAGGCAGGTGAGGCCGGCAGTGCGGACTTGCTGGGCGAAGTAGCAGCCCAAGGCTATGGGGCGCTGCGCAATGCACTGGCTTCCGAGGGCGTTCGCTTGCCCGAAGTATCCTTTTCAGTAAACTTTCCTGCTTCAGAGGCTTCTTTTCCAACGCAGCTTCCCAATACATTTATTCGTCTTCCTTTTACGTTGCAAATTGGGGATGCCCATCACAGCGGCTTTTTGCTTCTTCCTCCCAGCGTAGCTGAAGGCAAATCGGCCAGCGCCTCGGAGGCAACAGCCCGTCCAAGTGACACTCCCGTCGAGGTGCGCCCAGCCTCGTTTCGGGAACTTGGACCAGAGCGGATTGGGAATGGGGGATTTAAAGGCAACTTTGAGCTACTGGCCGATGTCGAGCTTGAAGTCGTTGTTGAGCTTGGCCGGCGTCGTCTCCCTCTGGCCGACGTACTGCGCCTGACGACCGGAAGCATCATCGAGCTGGAAAAATTGGTCGGTGAGCCACTGGAAATTTATGCCAACGGCCGGCTAATTGCTGAAGGCGAAGCGGTGGTCATCGACGAACAGTTCGGCGTGCGTATTACAAACTTGGTCACCGGTCATCGCCAACGGGAGAAGACGTTACTCTAAACTGGCACAGTGTTCGCTCTAGGCTTCCAGAGTCCTGGAGCCTCATCCACGCTGTGCCATGCCTTTACAGGTAAACCGTTTCATACAGCAGCTCCCCGCTCCGTGGCGGCGACTGCTGTTTTTCTTTGTAGGGCTGTTTGCCCTTTGGGCCCTGTGGCAATGGGCCACAACGCCCTCAAGTCCTCCGCCCATTCCAGCCAATGCCACAGACGCGGCAACGTTCTCGCCGCAACGTGCACCCACAGCGGAGCCCGATTTTCTCCTGCGCTACTTTCTGATTCTTGCTGTCCTGGCAGGTGGTGGTTTGTGGGCGTTGCACCTGCGCCGGCGGGTTACCCCTGCAGCCAGCACAACGCTGCTGCGCCCCCTTGGACAGCTTTCGCTGGGCCCAGGCCAGCAAATCCGGCTTGTTGCTTGTGGCGAGGAGCTGTTGGTGCTGGGCGTAACAGCCCACCAAATCACGCTGCTCAAAAGTTTACCCCTACCGGCTGAACTTCGAACGGAAACCCCAGGCGAGGCGGTGCACGCGGCTACCTTTGCCCGCTTGCTGGAGTCCTTTCCTACTTCGATGCGTCGCTGACCGCTATAGGCTTGCTATGCGTGCTTTTGCGCTGTGCCGCATGCTACTCCTTCTTGGGCTGCTTAGCGGGCCACTACTTTCTCCGGCCTTTGCCCAGTCGGCACCCAGTCAGCAAACAGCTCCTCCAGGCTCAGGATCGCTTTTGGGCCCATTGCCCCAGATTCGGCTGGGCGAAAACGAAGACTTCGAGCTGCCCCTCCAGCTGCTACTACTACTGACGATTCTTTCGCTAGCCCCAGCAATCATCATCTTAACGACCAGCTTTACCCGCCTGGTTGTCGTCTTCAGCATTCTGCGTACAGCCCTGGGACTACAGCAATCCCCACCCACCCAAGTACTTATCGGCCTAGCGCTTTTTTTAACCCTGTTTATCATGCATCCTGTATTTAACCAGATCCACACCCAAGCCTTAAGACCTTACTTAGACAAACAGATTACGCAAAAAGAAGCGCTCGAGCGGGCTGCAGCACCACTACGTACGTTCATGCTTCGGCAAACGCGCGAAAAAGACCTCATGCTCTTTATGGACTTAGCTCGGATCGAAGCGTTTGACCGTCCCGAAGATGTGCCGTTTTACATTTTGGTGCCGGCCTTTGTGATCAGTGAGCTTCGCATTGCTTTTCAAATCGGTTTTATGATTTTTCTGCCGTTTCTGCTGGTTGACCTCATCGTAGCCAGCGTGCTCATGAGCATGGGCATGATGATGCTGCCGCCCGTGATGATTTCGCTCCCCCTCAAGCTTTTGCTATTTGTGCTGGCCGATGGCTGGTATTTGATTGTGGAATCGGTCGTTCGTGGTTATCTGGGTCCATAAAACTGCTTTTGCTTGCCATGAACAGCGACGTTGCGCTGTATTGGATTCAAGAAGCCCTGAAAACCGCCCTGCTCCTTGTAGGGCCCTTGCTAGGCGTAGCCTTAGTTGTAGGCCTAGTGATCAGCCTATTACAGGCCATTACTTCCGTGCAAGAGATGACGCTTAGCTACGTGCCTAAGATTTTGGCAGTTGGTTTAGTGCTGCTGCTTTTAGCCCCCTGGATGTTGCAAATGCTTACAGATTTTACAGTGCATGTGTTGCAGTTTATCCCCAACATTTCTCGCTGACGCATGCCGCTGCTGAATCCAGAATACTTGCTTCGCGTGTTGCTGGTGTTTGTACGAATCAGCGGCGTATTGCTTACCGCTCCGCTTTTTGGACAGCTTGCAATTCCTGTCCGCGTCCGCGTCTTGTTGGCTATACTGCTAGCCTATAGCCTTTCGGGCCTAATAAGTACCCCGTTACCTCCGCATGTGGATCAAGCACTCGGCTTTATGGTGGCCGTAGCGATTGAGGCCTTGACCGGCGTACTGCTGGGTTTTGCAGCCCACGTTGTTTTCTGGGCTGTCGAGATGGCCAGCGATCTTATTGGTTTTCAGATTGGCCTACACATGGCGCAGGTATTTAATCCACTAGAAGCGCACAGCACCAATCCTTTAGGTCGGATGCTGTCGCTCTCTACACTGATGGTGTTTGTGCTGCTGGAAGGCCACCATGCCGTACTGCGCGTATTAGTCCGTTCGTTTGAAGTCGTTCCCCTGGCCGGTGCTTATTTGGCCGGAAGCAGTCCTTTGCTCCTGCAGTGGGCTTGGGAGTTTCTGGTCCTAGCTTTTCGGCTGGCAGCGCCATTCTTGGTCACGATCTTGCTCATTGATGTAGCCCTCGGAATCTTTGCGCGGATTGTGCCGCAAGCCGACCTATTCTCTATTGCCCTACCGCTTAAGCTGCTTGTGGGCTTAGGACTCGCGGTGTTTTACGTACAACATTTCTTCCCCTTGATGTTCACCTTATTGGAAAATCTGGAAACCACCTTGCTGCGACTGCTCGAAGCCATTCTGCCGCGTTGACGGAAAGCTTTTCCCTCAAAAGCAGAGGATGCGACCTCAAAAAGGGAGGTCTGTCTGGGCGGCACTGTTTTTTCACCCATAGCGACTGCAGGATCCAACGTTTTGCCCTATGCCCGAACGCGACCAAAAACAATTTGACCCCACTCCGCGTCGCTTGCAAAAAGCCCGAGAAGAGGGAAACGTTTTCCGGTCGCAAGAAACCTCCGCTGTTTTACTGCTCATCGGTGCGCTGTCGATCTTGACTTTAGGCCTGCCCTATGCCTTCGCGCTGTTACAACAAGCCATGCGACGCTATTTCGCTAGCGCACCCTTCTTTCCTCTACAACCTTCATCGGTGGCTTTGGCTGTGCAGGATGCACTTCAGGTAGCAGGTCGGCTGTTGTTGCCTTTTATGGCGCTGCTGTTTGTTTTGGCTTTTGCGGCCAACGTCTGGCAAACTGGCTGGCATCCCACGACAAAACCCTTAGCACCTAAACCCGAGCGGATAAGTCCGGCTAAAGGCTTGCAACGGCTGTTTTCATCGCGTGGGCTGTTTAACCTGCTTAAAGCCCTGCTCAAGGTAGCCATTGTAGGCCCGATCGCCTATCTCGTTATTGCTCGCTATCTACCCGAAATCTTGCTGTTGCATATCTATCCACTGGAAGTAATCGTGCACAACCTGGGCCGCTGGGTGCTGCAGCTCAGCACCTTCATCATTGGCGCATTGCTGTTGCTGTCTATCGCTGACTTTGCTTTCGAAAAACGGCGCTATCGCCAGGATCTCAAAATGACAGCACAAGAGCTTAAAGATGAGCACCGAGAGCTGGAAGGCGATCCCATGGTCAAAAGCCGTCGCCTCAAAAAAGCACGTGAGCTGCTCCGCAAGCGACGTCTCGACCATGCGGTGCTGCGCTCTGATTTTGTGGTCACCAACCCAACACACTACGCAGTCGCGCTGCGCTACGATCCGTCCGAAGCACCAGCACCCCGCGTAATGGCCAAGGGTATCCGCAAACGTGCCTTGCGCATCAAAGCCTTAGCCCAAGCCCACGGCATCCCGATCGTTGAAGACCCTCCGTTGGCAAGGGCTTTGTATTACAGTGTACCTGAAGAACACGAAATCCCTGAAGAACTCTACTTGGCTGTAGCCACCATCCTGGCAGAAATCTATCGCCAGCGCGGCCATACACCCCACCAACAGAGCTAATCCGTTCGGCTGAAGCAGTATATGGCAGACCTCGTTCCTGCTACGACTACCCCTACAACGCCGGTAAGCACTCTGCTGCGCCGGTTCAATACCGAGGCTCTTCTTGCCAGCAGCGTTGTTTTTATCCTGTTTGTGATGTTGGTGCCCCTACCTCCATTTTTACTTGATGTGTTGCTGGCTACCAACATCACGATCAGCCTAGCAATCTTACTTACGGCATTTTATGCCTCGCGCCCCTTGGAATTTGCGATTTTTCCGGGTTTGTTGCTGCTAACCACCTTATTCCGACTTTCGCTGAACGTAGCCTCTACCCGACTTATCTTGAGTGAGGGCAAAGCCGGTGCCCTAATTAGTGCCTTTGGCCAGTTCGTTGTAGCCGGCAACTACGTGGTAGGGGCCATCATTTTTATTGTGCTAGTAGTTATCAACTTTGTGGTGATCACCAAAGGCTCTGGCCGTATTGCAGAGGTTGCCGCACGCTTTACGCTCGACGCCTTGCCGGGCAAGCAGATGGCCATCGACGCCGATCTGAATGCTGGACTGATTGACGAAGCCGAGGCCCGGCGCCGCCGCGAAGAAATTGCCCGAGAAGCCGACTTCTACGGCGCTATGGATGGAGCCAGTAAATTCGTACGCGGCGATGCCATTGCAGGACTCATCATTACGGCGGTCAACATCATCGGGGGCTTCCTAGTGGGCGTCTTTCAACAAGGCATGTCGGCTGCGGAAGCAGCACAAAACTTTGTGCTGCTTTCAATCGGTGACGGCTTGGTTTCTCAGATTCCAGCGCTATTGATTTCCACGGCAGCCGGCATCATCGTGTCGCGTGCCAGCGGGGAGTCGAACCTGGCCGAGGAGTTCAAAGGGCAGCTTTTCAAACGCTCCTATCCGCTCTTAATTACAGGCGGCTTTTTGGTCCTGCTGGGCTTAGTGCCTGGATTGCCGCTACTGCCCTTTTGGATGCTGGCAGGAGCTACGTTGCTTCTGGGGTTTCAACGTCGACAGGCGGAGGCACAGGAGAAAGCTCGCGCCCAACAGCCTGAGACACCCCCCCTCCAACCTAAACCGGTTGAAGACCCAACGGCGTTGCTGTTTGTGGATCCCCTGGAGCTTGAAATCGGCTACGGCCTTATTCCCCTGGTCGATCCTAACCAACACGGGGATCTACTGGATCGCGTCAAGGTGCTGCGTCAGCAGCTGGCTTTGGAGCTGGGCATCGTCATTCCTCCGGTACGTATTCGGGACAACCTGCGTTTAGGTGCCAATCGCTACGTGATCAAGCTGCGTGGCAATCCCGTTGCCGAAGGGGAGGTGTTGCCCGGTTACTACCTAGCCCTCCTGCCTGAAGGACTCGAAGAAACACCCCCTGGACTGCGTACGCAAGATCCAACATTTGGCTTGCCTGCACTTTGGGTAGCCGAACGCAACCTAGCCGACGCAGAACGCCTAGGCCTGACCGTTGTGGAAGCTCCCGCCGTCATCACAACGCACCTGCTTGAAGTGCTTCGCAAGCATGCTTATCAGCTTTTGGACCGACAGGAAGTCAAAAAACTGCTCGAAAAGGTTAAAGAAACCCATCCAGCTCTAATTGAAGAGCTAACCCCAGGCTTGCTTAGTCTGGGAGCGATACAAAAAGTCCTCAAAAAGTTGCTGCGTGAACGCATCCCTATACGGGACTTGGTCACCATTCTTGAAACGCTGGCCGATCAGGCAACCAGTACAAAAAACCTGGACGTGCTGACCGAATACGTGCGGCATGCTCTGGCTCCGACCATCACGCGCCAATTCCTTTCGCCCGACGGAGCCGTCTACGCTTTTGTGCTGGATCCCGTATTGGAACGCCACTTGCTTCATCAAGCCGAAACCGGGGAGCTGCATCCGAGCACCCTGGGTTTAGAACCGCGACAAGCGGACCGCTTGCTTAAAGAGGCAGAGCGTCTCACCAAACGTATGCTTACCGAAGGACGCCCACCGATTCTACTGACCTCACCTGTGCTTCGGCCGGTGCTGTATAGCTTCCTAACACCTTCGGTACCAGACCTGAATGTGCTGTCCTATAACGACTTATTACCCGATGCTCGCGTAGAGGTCATTGAACAATTGCGGCTGCCCTAAGCTATGCGAATTCATACGCTGACCGGAACTACTATTCAGGCTGCCTTACTTGAAGCGCGCCGTCGCTTTGGCGATGAGGTAGTCCTGCTGGAATCTATTCCCCCTCAAGGAGATCAACCGGCCCGCATTACGATTATGGTTGACGAGCGGGTCGAAATGCCCGAAGTGCTCCCTCATGGATACGGCGCTGCGCTGCATCGAGCACAAAAAGCAGCCGGGCAAAGCGCTACGCTTGTTAACGAGACGGCCGATGTGCTGTTAGCTCAAAAGCCTAGTTCGGAAAAGCCGGCCGCTATTTCAAATAGCCGCGGGCAACTTTTTCCGCAACGCCCTACGGCATCTGCTCCACCCGCTGCACCCCGTGCATCCGTCGATGCGGCGAACCAGTTGGAGCGCCTTAGCCGTCGGATAGCACGCTTAGAGCGGCAACTAGGGAATGCACTGGTAGGCACTTCGCACCGCTGGCTGGCACATCCTCTGGCTACAGAGCTGCTTCGTCAAGGGCTGCGCTCTTCCACCGTTATCCATTTGTTTGATCGGCTCCTTGCGCAAGGGTTTGATCCTGAGCAGCCCGAAGAGCAGTTGCGCTGGGCTCTGGCACGCGAAATGCGTCGCCAGCTTGCCCCCACCACGCCGCGTCCATTGCAAGGCACCCTGGTATGCATCGGTCCGGCAGGCGCTGGCAAAACCTCCTTGGTGCTTAAGCTGGCCCGGCATCCCAGCTTTTTCGGCAGGCGCTCGGTAGCCGTGCTGATCTTGATGCCAGAAGAGGCCGAAGCCCAACCCTACGTCAGCCCTGTAGAACTTTACCGCCGCTTTGAGTTGCCCGTCCAGACTGTCACCACGCCAAGCGAGATGGCGACAGCACTCCGCCGCATACAGGATTTTGATCAGATCCTGATCGATACGCCCTCGCTTCCCCTCCTGGAAGGGCCAGCCCGTCGTTTACTGCTACAGGCGCGGCAGCTATTGTCGCCAATTGTACCGCTTCAGGTACTTTTTACCGTAAGCGCTACGATTAATTTAGAAGATCTGTCACCTGAATTCCTGCAACGGCTACCGCTAACGCCCGACGCGCTGGTACTCACACACTGGGATGAGATGCGCCGGCCTGGTCGGCTCTACGACTGGCTGGTGACCCTAGCCCGACCGGTTGCTTGCATATCGCGGGGTAGCCGTGTGCCTGAAAGCTTAGAAGCCTTCTCCCCTACAGCGTACATCGAGCAGCTACTTCGGTTATAGCCTATGAAACGTCCTTCAACAGTTGTTGCTATAGTCAGCGGAAAAGGTGGGGTAGGCAAAAGCGTTGTTGCCGTTAACTTGGCAGAAACGCTGGCTATGCAAGGCGAGCGTGTAGCCCTGGTAGACGTAGATTTTGGCCAGGGGGCTTGTAGCATTTTGCTGAACGAATCCCCTGCGGCCAGTGTGTTGGACCTAATGCAAGACCGGGCCACCCTGGAGGAGGTGTTGCATACCACAGCCAGCGGAATCACCTTGGTTCAAGCTGTGACCGAAGCCGGACAAGCCGATGGGCAACACGAAGCCCTTTACGCCACGCTTGACTGGCTCCTGAAAGAGCTACGCCACAACCACACCGTTGTGCTATTGGATGCGCCAGCCGGTACCGAAGGGCCTGTACGCTGGGCCTTGGACCGCGCCGATCTAGGCTTGCTATTGCTTGTAGGCGAACCTACCGCCATAGCGGATGCCTATCGACTATGCAAACTGCTCTGGCAACATGTCCCCCACTATCCTATAGGCTGCGTTGTTAACTTTGCCGATACGGAAGCCGAAGCGCGCAGCGTTGCCGATCGCTTTGCTGCACTGACGCAACATTTCCTTCTGCAAACCCCAACCTTCCTGGGATGGGTACCCTATACGTCCCAGATTCGTCGCAGTGTGCTTGCCCAGCAGCCAGCCGTTCAACAGCCTGGACCCGTACGTAATGCGTTTGAACGCTTAGCCTACGCCCTCCTTTACGGCAAAATGGCCCCAACCGCTTCCTGCCCTACCTCCTGAACGACTGGATGGCATGCATCTTGCCTCTTGCCTTATGGATCGATGTACAACCCCCACCTTAAAGGGCCATGCGGAGTCTGTTAACGTACACCAGTAGCCTAATAGGCGCTTTTGTGCTGTTTTGGCAACTGTGGAAATTTGTGCCGCTGGAACGTGCCCTGCTCAGTGCTACCACCGCAGCAGTGGGTAGCTATCTGGTACTGCTGGGCAGCTATTTTATGATACGCTGGATTCTCCAGCAAGCCGCGACTGCCGCACCCAGCAGCGAGCAACAGGAAATTTCGCCGGATGGAACCTCCAAGGCTTCAGCAGAAACTTCAGCACCAACGCCTGCAGCCGCTTAAGCTTAGCTTTGCGCGTAGTTTTGTATGGGCACTGATCTGCAGCGCCTTGCCGAGCAACACGCCGCCGACCCTTCGCCGGCCAATCGCGAAGCCGTCGTGCTGGCCGCCATACCACTGGTACGGGCTCTGGTCGGCCGACTCAGCGTACCCGACCATCCCCTGGTCACGCGCGAAGATCTGGAAAACGTGGGTCTCATGGGGTTGTTGCAAGCCCTCGATAGCTACGACCCCAGCCGGGGGACTCCATTTGCCTCTTATGCCTATGGGCGCATTCGCGGCGCCTTGGTCGACTACCTGCGCTCCATCGACGCCTTACCTCGAGAGCGACGTCGTAAACTGGCTGAACTCCAACAAGCCATCGAAAGCCTACGCCAATTGCTAGGTGGCGAACCCGAAGACCAAGACGTGGCCGATTACTTGGGGATCTCGCTGAATGAGTACTACGCGCTACTGGCTGATGCTCAATGCCGCTATGCCCTTTCGCTACAAGACACGCTCAACGACGAGGGTGAACAAGCCGTCTTAGAAACCATTCCCAACGAAGAAGCCGAACAAGCTTTTGAAGCTATCGATCGCCAATCCCTTATCGAATACGTAGCCTCCCTTATCAAAAAACTACCCGAACGCGAGCAAAACATTTTGGCGCTTTATTACTACGAAAACCTAACCCTACGTGAAATTGCTCAGCTAATGGGACTCACAGAAGCCCGTATATCCCAGATTTTGGGGAAAACCTTACTGATGCTTCGCACCCACATCCAACGCATTCATCCCCGTGTTGTCTGACTTTCGAACAAAACCCCTATGCCAACCGTTACATGCAACGCGTGACGTAATTTTTACTCGGTGGTCGTCAACTAAACCGTGTTGCGTGCATGGGCATCATGAACAAACTCCGGGAGCAGACCGGAGTGATTTTGTGGATTTTGGTGATTTCCTTTGGGATCATCTGGGTTTTGCAAGACACCGGCGCCTTTGACGTGATCGGCCGCACTGGTGACACCATTGCTGAAGTCAATGGAGAGCCGATTTCGTACCAGGAATACACGCGTGCCGTCGAAGCGCAACTGCAAGCCTTCCAGCAACAAACTGGGGAATCGCCTACACCTCAGCTTACTGACCTCATTCGAGAGCAGGTCTTTAATGCCTTAGTCGAGGAGCGGCTACGCGAGCAGGCAATGAAAAAACTAGGCATCCGCGTAACCGACGATGAGCTCGTGCAGATGGTGTTGGGAGAAAATCCCCACCCCATCATCAAGGCCTACTTTGGCGATGAAAACGGCAAGGTCAACCGCGCGCTGCTACAAAACTTTATCGATAACCCCGCTGCCCGGGAAGACTGGATACGACTGGAAGAATACCTAAGAGCTGAGCGTGGCCGGCAAAAACTGGAGCAGCTGCTTTTAGCCACCGTTCGCGTCTCTGATCAAGAAGTCGAAGAAGAATACCGGCGCCGTACGCTTCGAGCCGATGCCCACTACGTCGCTTTACGCTACGCCGCAGTACCCGACGATTCGGTCTCGGTATCTGACAGCGACCTGCGCCGCTATTACAACGCCCATCGAGAAGACTTCAAGCGGAAACGCACTTACCTAGTCTCTTATGCCAGTTTGCTCAAAACCCCTACAGCCGAGGATACAGCACAGGTACTTAACGAGCTGAATCAACTTAAAACGCGCTTTGCTGAAGCTACAAACGACTCGCTCTTTTTGGCTCGTTACGCTTCAGAACGGCCCTACACTGACGCCTTCTTCCGACGCGATGAACTCGACGAACCTATCGGCGAAGCAGTCTTTTCCCATCTGGAACCAGGCACGATCGTTGGCCCTGTGATTTTTGGAAATCAGGCCCATCTGATTAAAATTCGCGCTGTACGGCCTTCGAACGAGACGGTCATCCGCGCCCGGCATATTCTTCTTCAAGCTCCAGAAGGAGATGCAGCGGCACGGGAGCGTGCCCGTCAGGAGGCGTTGGCGCTCAAGCGCCAGCTGGAACAAGGCGCTGATTTTGCAACGCTGGCCCGTGAACACTCCGACGATCCAGGCAGTGCTAACCGCGGTGGCGACTTAGGATGGTTTGGCCGTGGGCGTATGGTTGAGCCTTTTGAAAAAGCCGCCTTCGAGGCACCCCTAGGACGCATAGTTGGCCCGGTCGAAACCCGATTTGGCTACCACTTGATTCAGGTAACTGGCCGCTCCCAGCAAGAAGTGCAGCTGGCCGATTTGGCGCTACCGCTAACCCCCTCGCTGGCTACGCTTAATCGAATTCAAGAGCGCATGGAAGACCTGGCCTACTATGCCAGCGAATCCGGCGACTTCCGCGCAGAAGCGCAACGCTTAGGATTGGAGGTACAAGACATGCGCATCGAAGAAGGCCAGCAGATTATCCCCGGTATCGGTCAGAGCCGAGCCATACAAAACTTTTTGGCTGGCGCCCGCAAAGGAGCTGTCAGTTCGGTCATTGAGCTTGACGATCGGTTTATCGTGCTGCATTTGGTTCGTGTAGAGCCTGAAGGCTATCGCTCCTTTGAGGAAGTGCGGGAAGAGCTGCGGCCTCGCGTCCTACTGGAAAAGAAAAAAGAAATACAGGTGGCGCGGTTGCGTCGGGCGCTAGCCCAGCATGGGTTTGAAGGCCTAGCTGGAGCTGTGGGTACAACCGTGCAAACCGTCACGCAGCTTAGTTATACGCAGACCATCATTCCAGGCTTGGGCCGGGAGCCTCGCTTCGTAGGAACTGTCTTCGGTCTTCGACAAGGAGAAACTTCCGATGTGGTAGTGGGGGAAAATGCAGCTTTTGTGGTGCAGCTCATGCAGCTCTATGAGCCGCCCCCACTGACTGAGGACATGCGAAACCAGATTCGCCAGCAACTGCTTAATCAGCGTCGGCAGCAGGTCCTCAGTCAGTGGACGGCTGCACTGCGCGAACAAGCGGACATCAAAGACTACCGTCGCCGCTTTGAATTGTAGGTCGCTCGCTGAACCGCGCTTATGGGGGCACTTCCTGATTGCAGGAGGTGCCCCCGGCTTTTTAGCTCACCAAAGGCATTGGCACTTCAACCGTTCCCCGATAGACTACAGCAACTGGCCCCTCTAGGAAAAGCTCCGATCCCGTTACAGGATCAAACCCTACGGTTAAAATGCCGCCAGGCATATGCACTGCGATAGGGAGCTGCTGCACCCGCTGTTGCTGCCAGGCCACTAAGGCAGCTGCCAACGCTCCAGTACCACAAGCAAGCGTTTCGGTCTCTACCCCCTTTTCGAACGTACGCACGCGCACTGCACCTTCGCCGAGCACCTCTACAAAGTTCACGTTCGCCCCGCGGGGCTGTAGTGCCGGATCATGCCGAAGCCGTGCTCCCCAATAGGCCACATCAACCGCTTCGACCGACGGTACAAAACATACCAGATGCTCAGTGCCCGTCCAGATAAATGCAGCCACCTCAATCGGATCAGACAGCGGCGTCTCTAGTGCTAGCGTAGACCTGTAATGCTGTGGCGGTGGAACATACAAACGAATAGGCGCCTGAGGATCGGTAGGGACCTCTGCACGGTACAGACCGGCATCGGTCTCAAACCACAACGGCTCCTCTTTCAAACCCGCCATACGGGCAAAACGCGCCAAGCAACGCGCCCCATTGCCACACATGGTTCCACGGCTTCCATCCGCATTGAAATAGCGCATGCGATAGTGCGCCCCTTCCTGCTGTGGAGCATTCAGGGCCAGCAGACCGTCGGCCCCAACCCCTATACGCCGTGGACAATACCGTCGGGCTAAAGCCGAAAGCTCTTCATCCGAAAAGACATAAAACCGGTTATCGATCACGATAAAGTCGTTCCCGGCACCGTTCATTTTAGTAAATTCCAGAATTAGCGATGCAGCCATAGATATCCATAGAAACGGGCACCAAGTGCAGGACGCACCGTTAAACGGTGGTGCCTGAAGAATTTTCCATTGAGGTTAAACCTTCACGTAAATCAGCATCGAACCTACGTTGGCAGAAAAGCGACTGGTGATTGAACATGCCGACCCGGTCCTGCTCTTTGGGTTCGGCGATGTGTATTTGCGCAAGCTTGAAGCAGCCTTCCCGGAAACGCAAATCATTGCTCGAGGGAACCAGCTCATTTTGCGGGGCGAAAGCGAGGCGTTAGAGCGTATCGAACGGGCCGTACGTGAGCTGATCGTCGTACTGAACCGGCACGGACAGCTTAACGAACGGGACGTAGATACCGTACTAGCCCTGTTTACTACAGGCGACGGGGCTGGCCTGGCCGAAACGGCAGACGACGATGTGATCCTCTTTACCCCGAGCGGAACGCCTGTACGGGCCAAAACGCCTAACCAGCGACGGCTGGTCGAAATGGCCCGTAAGAACGACATCGTGTTTGCCATTGGACCTGCCGGTACGGGCAAAACCTACACCGCTGTAGCCTTAGCCGTTGCCGCCCTAAAAGCCCGACAAGTTAAACGCATTATCCTGTCACGTCCTGCGGTAGAGGCAGGAGAGCGACTCGGCTTTTTGCCCGGCGATTTCCGGGAAAAGATCGATCCGTACCTGCGCCCGCTCTATGACGCCTTAGAGGACATGTTGCCGCGCGAGCGGTTGCGGGCATTTATGGAGCAAAACGTGGTGGAAATTGTGCCGTTGGCTTACATGCGCGGCCGCACCCTCAACTCGGCCTTCGTCATCTTAGACGAAGCCCAAAATGCCACCACCCAACAAATGAAAATGTTCTTAACCCGCCTGGGAGCCAATAGCCGCGCTATCATTACAGGCGATATTACCCAAACTGACCTTCCCAGCCCTGAACGCAGCGGCCTGGTAGAAGTCCGTCATGTCCTCGAAGGCATCGAGGGCATCGGGTTTGTCTACTTTGATCGAGAAGACGTGGTGCGTCACCGTCTGGTGAAAGACATCATCGAAGCCTACGAACGCTTCGCCCAGCGTGAACAAAACGGCAACGGAAAGCCGCCGGCTACGACAAGTGGACAAAATACAGGGTCAGCAACAGCGCCAGCATCACAATAACAGCCCATGCGGCCACGCCAGGACGTCGATAAAATGGTATGCTGCGTTTGCGGTAGGAAATCGTAGAGCTTTCCATAAGCCGTTAGCGCTTGATGGGGGGGCATGGTGGAGAATTCATGGCGTAGGCGTTAAGCAGCAGGATATTCGTAAAAACCCCGTCCGGTTTTACGTCCCAGATGGCCAGCAGCTACCATCTTTCGCAACAGCGGACAGGGACGATACTTATCTTCGCCCAGCTCACGATGCAGTACTTCCAAAATAGCCAAGCACACATCCAGACCAATCAAATCGGCCAATGCCAGCGGCCCCATGGGATGCGCCATTCCCAGCTGCATAACCCGATCGACATCTTCAACCGAGGCTACGCCCTCCATCACGCAATAGACCGCTTCATTGATCATCGGCATAAGCACGCGATTGGAAACAAAGCCGGGAGCGTCCTGTACGGCAACCGGCACCTTATCTAACCGTTGCGCCAAAGCCGCTACCGCATCGAACGTAGCTTGGCTGGTCTTCAGGCCACGCACAATTTCTACCAAGCGCATCACCGGAACCGGATTAAAAAAATGCATGCCGATCACCTGATCCGGACGTTGCGTACGCGCACCCAGCCAGGTAATCGAGATCGAAGAGGTATTCGAGGCCAAAATAGCATGTGCCGGGGTCTGCGCATCCAGCGTAGCAAACAACCGGCCTTTCAACTCAGGATCTTCAGGCACGGCTTCGATAACCAGTTCTACATCGGCCACTGCCGCGGCAAGGTCTGTCGAGCAGGTAATCCGCTTCAGGGCTGCTTCGACTTGCTCAAGGGTGATCAACGATTTGTTCAGCTGGCGATGCAGATTATGCTCGATTGTTTGAAATGCTTGATGAAGAATTGTCTCAGAGGTATCGACCAGCCTTACGCTTAACCCATGCACTGCTGCCACATGGGCAATGCCGCGCCCCATTGTGCCGGCTCCGATAACAGCAACGGTCGAAATCTCCATGGTAGGACTCCTCAACAGGGCTTAAACGTACAAAATTCAGCTCTTATCCTCAAGGGGTGGCTGCTTGCCAATAGATCCGCCCTACACGGTCGATATAGGTTAGCCTGCCTTGTTCAACCACCAGGGCCCGCCCTTGGGCAAACGGACGTGCTTGCTCATAACGTGCCGGAATGACCCAATCTCCTTCTAAGTTAATGTATCCCCAGCGTCCTCCTATGCGCACAGCAGCTAACCCCTCGGAAAAATCCAGCGCCTGCTCATAGCGCAACGGAATGACCAGCCTACCGGTGCGATCGATAAAACCCCACGCCGTACCATCCGAAACGCGGGCTCTGCCTTCCGAAAAGCTAAACACCTGCTGGTAAGGGACTTCCAGTACAGCATTGCCCTGCTTATCGATAAATAGCGTACGCCCTCCTTCCCGCACTAAGGCTAACCCCTCCGAAAAACTCCGTACCGAGCTGTAACGCGGAGGAATAACCCAACGTCCTGTGGTGTCAATAAACCCCCATCGACGCTCAGTGGTCACAAAAAGCGTTTGCTCACCTGTTTCAACGGCGGCCAGTCCTTCACTAAAAGACAACGCCTGCGTGAACTGAGGCGGAATCACCAGCTCACCCGAAGTATTGACAAAGCCCCACCGCGTGCGCCGCATGACGACAAGCAACTTTTGCGCCAACCCCACCGGTGCCAAGCCTTGCGCAAAGTCGCGCGCCGCTACGTAACGCGGCGCAATGATCTCTTGGCCTTGGCTATCGACAAAACCCCAATGCTCACCAAGTTGCACCCGGGCATAGCCATTCTGATACGAAAAAACCTGATCGTATTGCGGAGCAACAACCCATCGTCCCGTGGTATCAACGAAACCCCACCGGCCATCTAGTTGGGCACCGGCGCGCCCTTCAGAAAACGGCAACACGCGTTCAAACTGGGGTGCGATAGCCAGTTGGCCCTCAGCCGTTATAAACCCATATCCTTCCGATGCGGCTACTGGCAAAAGCGCCTGCGATTGGGCATAACGGTGACCGCTAATCAGTAGACAAAGCCCGAAAAGCACGCATCGCCTCATACCTTAATTCCGTTTTCGACCGTTGTGGAAGGCGATACGGCATACTCTAAGACCTGCTGGGGGTCGTTCTTTTCACTTACCAGGACGACACGGGCTCGGTGTTGCAGCGCTTCCTCTGGAGTCATTTGAGCGTACGCGATCACCAGCACTTGATCGCCTCGTACCGCCCTACGGGCGGCTGGGCCATTTAAACAGACTATCCGACTACCCCGCTTACCGGGAATTGTATACGTCTCCAGCCGGTCCCCATTGTTCACATTAACGACCTGCACCTTCTCGTAGGGGAGAATGCCGGCCAGCTCCAATAGCTCTTCGTCAATGGTAATCGACCCTTCGTAGTACAGATCCGCATCTGTAACGCGAAGCCCATGCAGCTTCGCGCGAAACATGGTGATTGTCATTGTGCAGACCCAAACGGTTTAAGGAGCCTGGACAAATGCACTGTCAATCAGGCGGGTTTGCCCCAAAAATACGGCTACCCCAATCAACACCTGCTGCCCCGGCACGATACGGTCAATCGGCTGAAGCGTCTCCGCATCGACCACCTCGGTATACTGCACGCGCGCCAAGGGCGCACGCGCCAGCGTTTGACGCATCGCTTCAACAATAGCCTCTACCCGCTGTTCCCCCTGCTTGATGGCTTGCTCGGCAGCTGCAATGGCCTGCGAAAGCACCACAGCCTGGCTCCGCTCCTGCGGCGTCAAGTACGCATTACGCGACGAGAGCGCCAAGCCGTCTTCATCCCGCACCGTTGGCACACCGATCAGCTCAATGTCGTAGTGCAGATCACGCACCATGCGCCGAATAATTTGAAACTGCTGGGCATCTTTGAGCCCAAAAACAGCTACATGGGGTTTACAAATATTAAAGAGCTTAGCAACCACCGTCGTAACACCCCGAAAATGCCCAGGCCGGTAGCGACCGCATAGGTGCGCATCCAGCCGCTCTACATAGACCCAGGTCAAGTTCGCCTCAGGCCCTTCGGGATACATCTCAGCAACCAACGGAGCAAACACAACATCCACACCTAATGCCTCCAAGACAGCCACATCACGCGCTAACTGACGGGGATAGCGCGCATAATCTTCGCTGGGACCAAACTGTGTTGGGTTGACAAAGATCGATACGGTGACGTGGTCGGCCTGGCGACGCGCTTCACGCACCAGAGCCAGATGGCCTTCGTGCAATGCCCCCATCGTGGGAACCAAAGCCAACCGGCGACCTTCACGACGTCGCGCCTCAGCATGGGCTTGCATAGCCGCCACAGTCTGGATCACCTCCATAAAAACTCCGAAACTGTTAAACCGCTACCTAATCTACAACAAAAACCTTTTGCTTAGCTGCTTGCCCAAAAAAGCGCTAAAAAATACGGATCGCTCCCCAACGATCCTTTTTCCGCTTAAGTAATCGTAGTTTATGCGCAACCCGTATCACCGAAAATCCCAATGCAGCCATGCCAAGCTACCGCATTGAACGCGATTCGCTGGGCGAGGTGCGCGTTCCTGCCGACGCACTCTACGGTGCCCAAACGCAACGGGCCGTAGAAAACTTTCCAATTAGCGGAATTCGCTTCCCTCGCCGATTCATTGAGGCCCTGGGCATCATTAAACTGGCAGCAGCCCGAGCTAACCAGGAGTTAGGTCTATTACCGGCCGAAAAAGCCGAAGCCATCGAAAAAGCGGCTCAGCGCGTCATTAGTGGCGAGCTTGACGATCAGTTTGTGGTCGATGTGTTTCAAACAGGCAGCGGCACGTCGACCAATATGAATGCTAATGAAGTGATTGCCAACCTGGCTACCGAGCTGCTGGGAGGACAGCGGGGCAGCAAGCTCGTTCATCCTAACGACGACGTTAACATGTCACAGTCGTCGAATGACGTCATTCCTACTGCCATGCATATTGCGGCCCGCGTCGCCCTGGAAAACGAGCTGATACCAGCCTTATTGCGTCTACGGGCTGCCTTCCAAGAAAAGGCCGTACAGTTCGACGATGTGCTCAAAAGTGGCCGTACCCATCTGATGGACGCCACCCCGGTGCGCCTGGGCCAGGAGTTCGGCGGCTATGCAGCACAGATTGATCACGCCATCCGCCGGCTACGCACCGTCTCGCATGAACTGGCCGAACTGGCCTTGGGGGGCACAGCAACGGGCACAGGCATCAACCGACATCCCGATTTTCCCGGTCGGGCTATTGAACACATCAGCGATCTAACAGGCCTGCCTTTCCGCGAAGCAGAAAATCATTTCGAAGCACAAGGCAGCAAAGACGCTTATGTCTCGGTTTCAGGCGCGCTAAACACGCTGGCGGTAGCCCTCATGAAGATCGCCAACGATATTCGGTGGCTGGCCAGCGGTCCTACCAGCGGACTAGCAGAAATCCGACTGCCAGCTGTGCAGCCTGGCTCATCGATCATGCCCGGGAAAGTCAATCCGGTACATAACGAAGCCCTCATGATGATCTGTGCTCGGGTCATGGGGAACCACTTGACGGTTACCCTCGGAGGGCAACATGGCAATTTCGAGCTTAACACCATGATGCCGGTTATGGCCTATGCCCTGCTGGAAAGCATTCAGCTTTTGACCAACGGCTGCGAAGTCTTTCGCACGAAATGCGTCGAAGGCATCGAAGCTGATCGCGAACGCTGCCGCGAGCTCCTCGAACGCAATCCCTCGATTGCAACGGCCCTGAATCCCATTATCGGATACGATAAAGCCGCTGAAGTGGCCAAACGTGCAGCCCGGGAACGCAAGTCGGTTCGTGAAGTGGTTAAGGAAATGGGCCTGTTATCCGATGAAGAGCTTGACCGCGTGCTCAACGTCCGCGAAATGACCGAGCCCGGTATTCCGGGTCGATAGCCTTTAAGCGCATTTCGCTCTTCCCAACGCGCAGGCACAAAACCGCCTGCGCGTTGTTGTTTATACTAAACAAGGAGTTTATATCGTTTTTTTCGGGCACAGACCTTTACAACTTGCCAACAAAACTTTTTTGCTGCTATGCAACGGAAACGTACCCTATCGATTGTAGCGCTGCTGGTTATTGCTTTCCTGGCCGGTGTGCTGTTTACCACGGCCGGTGCGAACCTGCTGGGTCTGGGGGATCGGGCCACTGCCCCTAGTCTGGCCGGCCAGGAAACAGGCGGTACCCGCCTGACGAACTTGGATGCTAGCTCCCTTGAAGAAGCCTTCATTGCCGTTGCCGAGCGCGTCAACCCTACGGTGGTTCAAATTCGCTCTGAAAAAATTATCCGTCGTCGGCCTTTTACCTGGAATCCCTTTGAGGGGACGCCGTTTGAGAACTTTTTCAATTTCCGGATGCCCGATCAACCTGAAGAATTTCGCTCACAAGGCCTGGGCTCCGGCGTCATTATCCGCGCCGATGGGTATGTGGTCACCAACAACCACGTCGTTGAAGGGGCTGACGAACTGCAGGTAGTGCTCTTTGACGGCAGCACCTATGATGCCAAGATCGTGGGTACCGATCCGCAAAGTGACCTGGCCGTACTCAAGATTGAAGCCCAAAATCTGCCCTATATTTCCATGGGCGATGCGAGCACAATCCGTGTTGGACAATGGGTACTGGCCTTTGGATCTCCCCTTTCTGAGCAGCTAAGCAATACGGTAACTGCCGGTATTATCAGCGCCATTAACCGCTACACAAGCTTTGGCCAGGCGGTGCAAAACTATATTCAGACCGATGCCGCCATCAATCCGGGTAACTCAGGCGGTCCACTGGTCAACCTGCGCGGTGAACTCATCGGTATCAATACAGCCATCATGACCCGTACGGGTGGCTACCAAGGTATTGGCTTTGCTATTCCGGTAGATGTCGTGCAGTACGTTGTGCCGCAACTCATCGAAAGGGGTCAGGTCGAACGGGCACGGCTTGGCGTGCAGTATACCGCAGCCTCACCAGCAGTAATCCGTGCCCTTAACCTACCCCATGGCGCGGCCCAGGTCGTTTCTGTCGAAGAAGGCTCAGCCGCCGAAAAAGCAGGTATTCGGCCCGGCGACATCATTGTGGCCGTCGATGGACAAGAACTGACCAACTCGCTCCAGCTTTCTAAACTTATTGGCACGCGCAAGCCAGGCGAAGAAATCAAAATCACCATTAACCGCGACGGCGAAAAGCGTACGCTAACCGTACGCCTGGGCTCAGCACCTGCAGACAATCAGACCGCCTCCCGGAACCCTTCGCGTAGCAGCGGGGAGAACCGAGAATCCAACTTCAAACAGGAACTGGGCATCTCAATTGCTGACCTAACCCCGGCGCTGGCCCAGCGCTTTGGTATTGAAGATACCAACGTGCAAGGCGTGCTCATTACCGACGTAGACCCAAGCAGTGCAGCGTACCGCGAAGCCAACCTGCGCCGCGGCCTTCTCATCGTCGAGGTCGATCGCAAACCGGTACGTAACGTACGGGAGTTTGAGCAAGTATACAAAGCCATCAAGCCGGGCGCGATGTTTTTGCTTCGCCTACGAGACCCGCAGTCGAACGGGACCCTCATTACTGCCTTGCGCAAGCCTTCTTAAGCCGTTCTGCAACATATGGCTGCAAGCGATGCTAACAAAAACGGCTGCTGTCGTTACCCCTGTTACCAAAGCGGGGAAGCCTGAGGGCTTCCCCGCTTTTATTAAGCCGAAACCGAGTGGGCACGCAAGGGTATCCGCTCTAGGAGCACACCGAGCAAATAAACCGCGAAAGCCGTACCTAATGAAGTAATATAAGGATGAGGCCACTCAAAGACGTAAGCTCCCAAAATCCAGCTCGTAATCCCGGCTCCCAACGTAGCTAACGCTGTCCACTCGCCTCCATAACGCGAAAACAAGGCAAAGAGGATTACCACAAACAGGCCAGCACTGCCAAAGGCTGAAGCCTCCTCTACCAGCGCATACACACCATCTGCATACAGAGCCGTTACATACGCAATAACCCCAAATAGCGCTACGCCGCCGCGTGCGATCCATACCTTCTGGCGCTCTGATAGCCCAGGCAACAGGGGCACCACCAAGTTGTGCGAAACCAGCGAAGAAGCAACCAGCAACGCGCTATCGACCGTTGATAAAATAGCTGAAACCAAAGCCCCGGCAAACGCCACATAAAGGAGTGTGGGGAGATATTGCCCGGCCAGGCGCGGCAAGAGCTGTTCCGGATGCTCAAGTCCGGGCAAAATTAGGGGCCCCATCAATCCTAAGGAAACGGGAATCAGCCCTACCAGCAGATAAATTCCCGAAGCCATTAAAGAGGAGCGACGGGCGACTTCGGCTGAACGCGCTCCCAAAATGCGCGAAACCAGCTCAGCCGAAAGCACCGATCCACAAACCGGAATCGCCCATGCTTCTACAGCATCCCACCAGCTATTGTAGCCGTGCAAAGGATTGATACGTTCGGCCGGCACCTGCGCCAGCACCTCGCCCTGCTGCTGCCATACTAAAACCCCTAACACCACCAGGCCAATAATCAATGCAATCCCTTGGATAAGATCGGTCCAGGCGTCGGCCAAAAGTCCGCCAGAAATGGTGTAGATAATCACCACCAGAGCAGCCAGGGTGATCGTGAGTTCAACGTTCCATCCTGAAGAAGCAGCCAATACTTGTCCAAAAGCACGGATTTGCGCGGCAGCCCACAAAAGCCCGGTAGGCACCAGCAACAGCACGGCTAAACGCTCAACCCGGGCACTATAGCGCTGTCGGAACAGATCAGCCAGCGTAGTTAGGCCACGTCGCCACAGCGGCACCGCAAAAAATAGCCCCATAAATAGCAAGCAAAGCCCATAACCAAAAGGATCGGCCGTGCCCCCAGCTAAACCTTCGGCGTAAATCGATCCTGCCGAACCAATACAGGTCTCAGCCCCAAACCACGTCGCAAACACCGTAAAAGTAGTCAGGCCATAACCTAAGCTACGCCCAGCAAGCAGGTAGTCGGCTTCCGTGCGAATGCGCCGAGAGACCCAGGCCCCGATCAAGAGTTGCATGAGCACATAGAGGCCTATCCCTAAAAGAACCAGTGGCATCGCGACAGGCTGTCAGGGTTGGTGGATGAAAAAAACGCCCGCGTAAACGTTTTAGGGTGCAGTTTGATTCCCGATTCCAAGCAGTCGGTCAGTACCCCGGCTGCTGTCACGGAAATACACCAGAGCGGTGTACAGATTTTCCGAACGCGGCATCGCTTGCGCATTTGCCCGAAATGCAACGTCGCCTCCCAACACATATCGGTAAGTATGCCACCCCTGCTTTACCAATGCTTCCCCTTCATAGTAGCGATGTTCCGGACGCCACTGCAGCCGATACGCAGGCCGCACTTGCCATCCGGAAAAACTTCCCACAAGGAATACTTCCCGACCAAAAGCCCGCTCAGGGACCAGCCGGAAACGTACCCGTACGTATGCGGCCGCTATGCTGGGATCACCAGGTGCATCCCGTACCACCGCAGCTACCACTGACTGCCCAGCCAAAAGCGGCTCCACATCGCTTCCGCCAAAACGCACATAATCCGGCGCTAACCATACCTCCGGCGGTTGTCTGCTCCGATCGATGCGTTCGATACGTCCCCCCGGTTGCAAAAGGCTTAGGTCTAGAAAATAGTCTGCAGGTTCAGGAGGAAAGGCTTCTTCGGGTGCCAGCGTAAAACTCAGCATAGGCTGCTCGTCCAAGAGCGGCCGCCGGCTACAGTGCACGGCTTCAAAACCACCGTTGCGGGCAAAACAAACTGTAAAGTCAAACATGGCTGCGCTCAGCTCCATAGGCACCTGAAAGCGCGCCAACGGCTGCACATGCTGCGCAGCCTGATTTCCCAGAAACGCATTAAAATAAAGTTCTACCCGAAGCTTCGGTTCTACCACAAAAAACGCCCGCTCAAACAGTACAGCCTCTTCCTGCCCCTGCTCCGTCACCCGAAGAATGTAGTTTCCACTTAGCCGAAACTGAATCGTCTCGTTGGGGAAACGATATACGTAGTGCTGATAGGCAAAGCCGCCATGGACCGAAGGCTTAGTCTCCAGCAAATCGTCTCGATGAAACGAGGCCAGATATTCCACCGGCAATAAGTCGCGTTGCCAGCTATAATCGGCATGGTAAAAGTAAATCGAAAGCGGCCGAGGTTGATCCACTAAAAGATCAAAGGCCAATGTCAGATAATCCCGACTTCCCAGGCGTAAAATCGGCCACTGACGCTCATCTTCTCCCTGGTAGAGCTGCACCAAACCCACTTCTTCCTTGTCTGGAAGCAGGCGTGGCCCTACGACGTTGGTCAGTGCAGGACGCACAGTCTGGACGGATTGTCCAGCTCTTTGCGTTACAACACAGGCGCCTATCAGAAGCAACAGCCCCAACAAGATGGCGGCGACGCCACGGGCGTGCGGTGTAGCCAGGTGTACCATGCCAAATTTTCTGCTATCCGGGCCGCCTGCGCATACGCACCTGCTCGCTTTAGCGAAGCATAAAGCTGCACGCCCCATTGCCGGGCTTCATCCCACTGGCTCTGGCAGCAAGCCCAAATCACTTGTTGTGTTTCCATATGGCGCTGGAGCAAAAACTTCTGGCCATTCGACCAGCTTGAAGCTAAAGATACATCAGGAGCTTCGACTTCACACCAGAACCTTGAATTCTCCTGCTGAAATAACTTGCGCAAGGCTTTCGGCTGATCCGCTATCTGCTGGCGCACTAACAATCCCAGCCGTCCTTCCCAGTCATAGATGGGCCACTGGGCATAAAGCTGAGCATACGCGCTACGTGCGGCCTCAACCCAACCAGATAGGGCCTGGGCATCAGCGCGGTAACGCTCCAGTACCAGGCTGTAAGGCAAAGCCGATAGTCCTTCCAAACGCTTTAGCACCCATGCGGCCTCACCACGTAGCAAGCGGAGCCGCGCCCAAAACGCGAGCGCTAAGGGATAGCGCTCTCCGACGCGCTCCAGGTGTTGCAAGGCACGAAGGGTATCTCCATAAAGCAAAGCCCGCTGCGCAGCTTCGTAAGCTCGAACTTCTGGCGGCACGTAATGTGGACAACGGCGCTCTATAAGCGCAGGAACCGCAAAACGTCGCTTTACATAAGCCCATGTACCCCGATCGATGGCTGGAAGCGCCCGCAGCATCTGCTGCCACTGCCTGAGGAGTGCCTCTAAAGATTGGCCATAGGCTACTTGGAACGAACTACCCCGATAAACCTGTTGCAGGGGCTCTGCTCCATAACGCTCCCAAAGAAAACGCACAAACGAGCCAGCTAGCGTATAAGCCACTGCGCTACGGCTTGTCCAAAAACCCTGCGGTGTCATTAAGGCGGCCACCTGATCCACAAAAGGCTGCCCTTGATCTTGCGCCCTCACCCAAGCTACGGCAGCCTGCTCGTGTAGCGATGGTGTGCCATCGGGAGGCTCTAGCGCTACGGCCAAACCTTCAACAAGTCCAATACGCGGCGAAATCCCCAGTATACCCCAGCGTCGAGCGGCGACATGGACCAATTCATGGGCTACAGTACGCTCAAAAGCCTCCTGCCATAGATGTACTTGTGGCTGCGCTAACCAAACCAAGGCCACACTGGTATAGCGCGCGCCTGTAAGCTGGGCCCGCTGGTCAGGATCTCCAAACACCCATAGGTGCACCGGTTCTGGATCCACAACCCCAAACTGCCGAGAAAATCGCTCATAAAAATACGCTGCCTTACGGGCATACCAGACAGCCGCTTCGGGCTTCAAAAAACGCGTATTGTAATGCAACACCACTTGCCCCCAGGAGGCCTGCGCCGGTAGCGCCTGGGCTAGCTGAACTGTAGTCGTGTTAAATCCTAACGAGTCAGCGTTCAGGTAACAGATAGCCAGCAATAAGGTCAGCCCTGCTTGCGCTTTGTACCAGACGAAACGCTCAGCCCAAAGAGCCTGGTAAAACCGCACCACTCCATACAGCCATAAAGCCCACAGTACGCTAACAGCTCGAAACACAAATAGCCCCGGCCGTACGGCCAGTGCTTCGTCATAGAGGGGTCCTAAAATGCCTCCGAAAACATGATTATAGGTGTACAACTGCGGATGCCATCGTAGGTCATAAAAGATCGGCCCAACGATCAAGGCAACTCCCAGGCCTACAAACCATAGCCGCGGCCGCCTGAGGTGGATAGCCTCCAGGGCACCCGCTAACGTAACGCCCAAAGCCACACTGACAGGCGGAAAAATGACAAAAAACAGCAAACCGCGTAGATAGTCGCAATTGGGACGCCACAGTACGGTTATGCTGAGCAGTATCCAAGGAATAAGCAATAAGCCAAGCTGTAGCTTAAATGCATCCCTTACGTTTCCTCCAGAACGCACCCAACCTATCGTCCACCATCCTGCTGTAAAAAAAGCCACTGTTGCCCAAAAGGCTGCTGCTTCAACATGCAGCATACCTAACAGCGGCACCGGCCACAATCCCACACCAAGTCCTGCATACACCAGGAGGCATCCCCGTAGGGCACGATATAGCTCCTTTGGACGCATGCGTTTTGAGGCCCTACCGTCCCTATGCAGCACTTAGAGAAGGCCTTCTCTTAAGGTTTATCCCATCCCCTTCAGCCTAAGGGCATCAAATCAGTTTAATGGTGACCCCCAGCGTAAAAACCTCTTTAAGTTGCACACGGCGACTGATGTCCCGGTCGTAAAGTGCCACCACTTCCAAAGTCGTCCCCAACCAGCTATTGACTTGCATTTCGAATAGGTTTTCCCAAAGCATATCGGGGAGATCAGGCTTGTTGAATGCACCAAAAAGTCCAAGGCGAGACTTTAAGCGTACATTTTCAAAAATTTGCTGGTCCACCTCAGTACGCGATTCTACCCCAACTTCAAAGCGTACCGCCTGATCTGGGGCTAACCCATAAAGTACACGCAGGCGTTCCAGAAGCACAATGGTCTCCTTTGCGCCTACCCCCAACCGCTGGCGAAACCAGCTGTCAGGTTGATACGTGAGGCCGAGGGCCTGATTGAAGATCGCCGGCGAGAACAAGTCCGATACCTTTACCGGGGGCTGGCGCCCATCCCCAAATGGATTTTTGGCATAGTTGTAACCCGGAGCAAATTGCGTGCGCACATCGGCCGATAGAGTAGGATTAAATATGCCAAAAAATCCTCCTCCACGATACTGCAACGAGGCAGCTAGCCGAATTACGTCTTCTGCTTTACGCAACGCCAGCGTATCTTGCTTTACAACCCCCAGCGAAAAACGCACATCATAGAGCTGACGCCAAGCTGGCGAAATACGTTCAAATGTTCCATTGAGAGTGCCAGAAAGGGCTAATGCGTTAAGCCCTCCTTCAGCCCAGTTACTAAAAGAAGCTTGCGTCGCCGAAAGCCGGGCTCCCAGCGACTGCTTCCAAATCACCTGTGTCGTATCCGGTAATGCCTGCGCAGCTGCGCTTTGCGTAGTCCACACGCTTATCAGCAAAAGAGCAAACAAGATCCGCATTTTTAATGTCTTATCTTGCAAACAAAAAAGGCTATGCGTAACGCATAGCCTTTTACGCGATCGTACAGGTAAGTGCGCAAGGCTTAGCTTACATTTGATTCTTTTTCTCTTGAATTTCTAAACGAATCTCTTGGGCTAGCTTTTTGAGATCTTGCATTGCTTTGCGCACCCGCGTACCTGCTGCCTTATTGCCTTTTTCGTAGAACTTTTTGAAGTCGGCCTCTAGGCCCATAACAAAATCACGGAGTTGTTCAAAGCGGTTCATAGCCAAACCTCCATCGGTTTTAGATTCTTTGGTAGCATACCTCTTGGTAGCCAATACAATAGAATTTATGCGCAACTTAACACCTGATGCTGTGACTGTCAAGCAGCAAATGACTTGAAAGGCGTAAAAAAACCGCATTAATGTAGCTTAGGCAAGTCTTCTAAGGGGCCTATCCATAGGGGAATGCCTTCTTGGAGGCAACGATGGGCCACCTCATCGGCAGCGGGTCGATGCGTCTTGGGGTCTGTAAGCAATAGTATCTGCACAGCACCCAAAGGCCAAGCCTTGGCTAAAGCAGAAAGCATCTCGGCTGGTGCTACCTCAACAATATGGGTACCCTGGCGTGCTAAAGTAGAAAGCACGGGCCAGATGCCCTGGGTCAATAAGGTGCATAGCCAGTCAACGCGACCGACCTCCAACGTTCCCTCAGCCGTCCGGCGCAACAGTCCGCGATCGGCACCTTGAATGCCTACAGCAGGTAGCAGGCGTTCGCTCAGTTCAGCCACCAAGCGCTGATTGGTCTCTCGGATTCCCCGCTCAACCAGCGTCAGCTCCTGCGCCGACTGAACTTGCAGCACGCCTTTTTCCCGTCGGGGCACGTAGCCTTCCGCTTCCAGCAGCCGTTCGGCACGTCCCCCACTGCCGTGCACCAAAACCAGCGGTGCGGCAATCTGCTTGAGTGTACGTGCCAGATGATCGATAAAAAGCAAGTCTTCCAAAGACCGCTCATCCAGGTACAAAAATCCTGTTGGCATACGCGCCGCTTACCTTTAGGGCTGTCGGCTACGCTGCATGCAGGCAAAAGATTCGCGAAAGGCTTGCGCGAGTTGCAGTGACATCCTTTCCTTATAGGTGCCGATTCAGGCGCTCACCTATTCCTACCCTACGCTATGGAGCACTTTTGCCATTTGCACTGCCACACCCAGTACTCACTGCTTGACGGTGCGGCCCGCATTGAATCCTTGCTAAAACGAGCAGCAGACTATGACATAGCGGCCGTGGCTATTACCGACCATGGTAACTTGTATGGTGTGCCTGAATTTTATCGCACGGCTGAAAAAATCGGCATCCAGCCTATTATTGGCTGTGAGTTTTACCTGACGCCGGGCAGCCGTTTCGAACGCAACGAGCGTACCCGCTATCACCAAGTCTTACTGGCCAAAAACGAAATCGGCTACCGCAACCTAATCAAACTGTCTTCGCTCTCCTACTTAGAAGGTTACTACTACAAACCCCGCATCGATCACGAGCTGCTGACGCAGCACCACGAAGGGTTAATTGCTACCACGTGCTGCCTGCAGGGTGAAATCCCGCAAACATTGCTCGAAAAAGGGGAAGCCGCTGCTCGCAAATTGTTTGAATGGTATCTAGAGCTGTTTGGCGAAGATTACTACATCGAAATCCAGGATCACGGCCTACCGGAGCAGAAAAAGGTCAACGCAGTGCTGCTGCGCTGGGCTAAGGAATACAGGGTCAAAGTGCTAGCTACCAACGACGTGCACTATGTAGATCGTACCGACGCTGAAGCCCACGACGTGCTACTTTGCCTACAAACCGGTAAAGATCTTTCTGATCCTAACCGCCTGCGTTTCGACAACGATCAGTTCTATCTCAAAAGCCCTGCTGAAATGCGGCAGGCGCTACTGGCCGACCTTCCTCCTCCTGTAGTTGACGACATGATGGCCACAACAGCCGAGGTTGCCGAAAAATGTCGTTTTCAGCTTCCCATAGGCCAGTTGCTGATGCCCTACTACCCCATTCCCGCTGAGTATGGTGGCGATATGGATGCTTATCTGCGCGACTTGGTCTTTCAGGGAGCGCGCCGTCGCTATGGGGAGCCCTTGCCCCAGACCGTTGCTGAACGCCTGGAGTTTGAGCTTTCGGTTATCCGAAAAATGGGGTTTGCCGGGTATTTTTTGATCGTACAAGATTTCACTACGGCAGCGCGCCAGTTGGGTGTGCGCGTGGGACCTGGACGCGGCTCAGCAGCTGGTAGTGCCGTTGCTTATTGCCTGGGCATTACGAACCTCGATCCTCTTAAGTACGACCTCCTTTTCGAGCGCTTTTTGAATCCTGAGCGCGTCTCAATGCCTGATATCGACATCGACTTCGACGATCGAGGCCGCAGCAAGGTGATTGATTACGTCGTGCAGAAATATGGCCGGGAAAATGTCTGCCAGATTATCACTTTCGGCACAATGGGCGCCAAGATGGCCATTCGGGACGTGGCCCGTGTATTAGGGATTCCGCTTTCGGAAGCTGACCGCATTGCCAAACTCATTCCTGAAGGGCCTAAAGTGACGCTAGCTGAAGCCTACGAGGAAGTACCCGAGCTCCGAGCACTTAAACAAAGTAGCGACCCCCAAATCCGCAAATTGCTTCACTACGCCGAAGTGCTCGAAGGATCGGTACGCCACACCGGCGTACACGCCGCCGGCGTCATTATTGCGCCAGGCCGTCTAAGCGACTACGTCCCTATCGCCATTGCTAAAGGCAAAGATAATGACACCGTCACCACCCAGTACGACGGCAAGTGGATTGAGGAGTTTGGTCTGCTTAAAATGGACTTCTTGGGGCTCAAAACGCTCACTATCCTCAACGATGCCCTGGAGCTTATCAAAGAAAACCACGGCCTGGAGATTGATCTGGATCAGATCCCCTTGGACGATCCCAAGACCTTTGAGCTTTTCCAACGTGGCGAAACGGTTGCCATTTTCCAGTTTGAGTCCGAAGGCATGCGCGAGTGGTTGCGGAAGCTTAAGCCTACTTCGATTGACGATCTGATTGCCATGAATGCCCTTTACCGGCCAGGCCCTATGGATTTAATTCCCAATTACATTGCCCGCAAGCATGGTCTTGAGCCGGTCGAATATCCCCATCCACTGCTTGAACCTGTCCTGAAAAATACCTATGGCATTCCGGTCTATCAGGAGCAAGTCATGGAAATGGCCCGCGTCATCGCAGGGTACACACTCGGCCAAGCCGATCTCCTTCGTAGGGCCATGGGCAAGAAAAAGCCCGAAGAGATGAAGCGGCACCGCGAAGTCTTCCGAGAGGGTGCTGCACGCCTGCATGGCATTTCGGTTGAAAAGGCTGACGAGATTTTCGATATGATGGAAAAGTTTGCCGGATACGGCTTCAATAAGTCGCACTCGGCAGCTTATTCTATCGTGGCCTATCAAACAGCCTACCTCAAGGCCAACTACCCGGCCGAATTTATGGCGGCGGCAATGACCAGCGAAATGGGCGATACAAAAAAGCTGGCCGTCGTGCTCGATGAAGCCCGCCGCATGGGTCTGGAATTGCTACCGCCCTCGATTAACCGCAGTCAAGCACACTTTACAGTAGAGGGTGGCTGTATCCGTTTTGGCCTTGGGGCCATCAAAGGCGTCGGGTTAGGCGCTATCGAAGTAATCCTCAATGCCCGAAAAAAGCATGGGCCCTTCCGCACGATTTTCGACTTGGTGCGCCATGTAGATTTGCGGATAGTCAACAAAAAAGTGCTGGAGGCGCTGGCGCGCTCCGGTGCACTCGACGATCTTGAAGGCCACCGAGCGCAGCTTGTGGAAGCCATCGATTTGATTTTACAGTACGCTCAGAAGTTTCAGGGCGAACAACTCCTTGGCCAAGCTTCGCTTTTTGGCGGGAACGGCTCCCGTGCAACCCTTCCAGAACCCAATTTGCCGGTAGTTCAGCCCTGGTCGCGCGCACGGTGTCTGAAAGAAGAGCGCGAACTGATTGGCTTTTACGTAACCGGCCACCCCCTTGAAGCCTATCGAGCCGAAGTTAATGCGTTTGCCACAGCAACGCTGGCTGAGCTGTCGCGCACGCTTGAAGAAAGCGATGCGATACCCGCAGTCAACGGGACACCCAACGGCTATTCCAACGGGTCCCCTGATGGCCTTACGCCCCAACCTGCTCGACCTCGCCACCGCATTTGCGGCATCATCACGGAGCTGCAACGCCGAACAGGTCGCAATGGTCGCCCAATAGCATTTGCTACCATTGAAGATTTTACCGGCCAAGGCGAGCTAGTATTGTTTTCATCCGTGCTGGAACGTGCCCTACCGCACTTAGAAGTAGATGCCGTGGTCCTGGTCGAAGGCCAAGTCGAAGTGCGGGGTGGCAACGTAAAAATTCTGGTTGATGAGGTTTGGCCTATGTGGAAGGTGCGCGAGCTCGTAGAAGTCCTGGTCGTTCAACTGGACTTAGCGCAGGTGACCGTGGAGCAAATTGAGCGCTTTTACGCCCTGTGTGCAGAGAATCCCGGCTCCTGCAAGCTGCAATTCGATCTATTAAGTCCCCAATTTCCTAATGGACATCAGCGTCTGGTCAGTCGTCGCTGCTTGATCGAACTCAGTGATGGTTTTTTGCAGCAGACACTGAAGCTTTTTGGCCCCAAAGCCGTCCTTCTTGAAAGCCGTCGTCTTTCCCCGATGCGATCATAAGCATTCTTAATCGGATATTGCCGATAGCAACTTAAAAAAAAGCGGGGCTGCTTTGGCAGCCCCGCTTGTCCAAAGGTCAGGCCCTGTTTAGAAATCCATATCTCCCGTGCTCGGCGTTGGAGCCTTTTCCTTTTCAGGCTTTTCAGCCACGACAGCCTCTGTGGTTAGCAACAGGCCGGCTACCGAGGCGGCATTCTCCAACGCCGTGCGGGCCACTTTGGTCGGGTCAATCACGCCCTGCTCCAGCAGGTTGCCGAACTCTTCGGTCTGGGCGTTGAAGCCGAAATCGTCCTTGCCTTCTTTGACGCGCTGGACTACGATCGAGCCTTCCCAGCCCGCATTTTCGGCAATCTGCCGTAGCGGTTCTTCCAGCGCCCGTTGGACGATCTGCACACCGATCTTCTGATCTTCGTTTTCGACCTCGACCTTGTCGAGCGCAGGAATGGCCCGGATGTAGGCCACACCACCACCTGGCACAATACCCTCCTCAACTGCAGCACGGGTCGCGTGCAGCGCATCTTCTACCCGAGCCTTCTTTTCCTTCATTTCAGGTTCGGTGGCTGCACCGATCTTCAGCACGGCTACACCGCCAGAGAGCTTAGCCAGGCGCTCCTGAAGCTTTTCGCGGTCGTAGTCGCTTGTAGTTTCTTCGATTTGCTGGCGAATCTGGTTCGCCCGAGCCTTGATCTGGGCCGGATCCCCCTTACCGCCAACAATCGTCGTGTTGTCCTTATCGACGATAATCCGCTCAGCTTGACCCAGATAGTCGAGCGTAGCGTTCTCCAGGCGATAGCCTTTTTCTTCAGAGACGACCGTACCACCCGTTAGGATGGCAATGTCTTCCAACATAGCCTTACGCCGATCGCCAAAGCCCGGCGCCTTAACAGCCGCCACCTTCAACACACCCCGTAGCTTGTTGACGACCAGCGTGGCCAGTGCTTCACCCTCCACATCCTCGGCAATGATCAGGAGCGGCTTGCCGGTCTGGACCACCTTCTCCAGAATCGGCAGTAGATCCTTCATTGCCGAGATCTTCTTGTCATGAATCAGAATGTAGGCGTCCTCCAGGACAGCCTCCATCGTGTCGGGGTTGGTTACAAAATAGGGCGACAGATAACCCCGATCGAACTGCATACCTTCGACGACCTCAAGCGTCGTCTCGGTACCCTTGGCCTCTTCGACCGTGATGACCCCATCCTTACCGACCTTTTCAAAGGCATCGGCAATAAGCTGCCCAATCGCCTTATCGCCATTGGCCGAGATGGTGGCTACCTGCGCAATGCGGTTCTTGTCCTGCACTTCCTGGCTCATTTTGCGCAGCTCAGCCACTACAACCTCAACGGCCTTATCGATGCCCCGCTTGAGGTCCATCGGATTGGCACCGGCCGTAACACTCTTCAGACCAGCTGTCAAAATGGCCTGGGCCAAAACGGTCGCCGTCGTCGTACCATCACCCGCTACATCGCTGGTCTTGGAGGCGACCTCTTTGACCATCTGAGCGCCGACGTTTTCGAGCTTATCTTCTAGCTCGATCTCCTTAGCTACCGTTACGCCATCTTTCGTAACAGTCGGCGCACCAAACTTTTTCTCAATAATCACGTTGCGCCCTTTCGGACCCAACGTAACCTTTACGGCATCGGCCAGCTTGTCGACGCCGCGCTTGAGCGCCATGCGCGCATCTGCATTGAACGTAATCTGCTTCGCAGCCATAGGATCTCCTCCTGGGTTGGTTTCAGCTCACCGGTTTTCCGGACAACACGTCCATAAAAAAGCGCCACGAGACAATCCGCAGCGCTTACTTCTTCGACTCCTCAATAATGCCCAGAATGTCCGTCTCCCGCATAATGAGGTACTCTTCGCCGTCGATCGTGATTTCGGTGCCGGCATACTTGCCATAAAGCACCTTATCGCCCTCCTTAACCGTCATTTCAATCTTCGTCCCGTTCTCCACACGCCCCGGACCGACGGCAATCACGGTACCCCGCTGTGGCTTTTCCTTGGCCGTGTCCGGAATGTACAGACCGCTTTCCGTACGCTCTTCCGGTGGCTCTGGCTTGATCACCACGCGATCGCCGAGAGGTTTAATCTTCGTCATACCCGCTCCTCCGTTTAGGTTTTGCAAAATCAATTGTGCAGATTCAATGTGAAGAAATTTTTAAGAAGTGTTAGCACTCTCCTCTTGAGAGTGCTAACACTTCAACACCCGTCTTTCCCATAGAGTTCCTGTAAGGCATGAAGAAATCTTTAAACCCCCTGGCATCTGCCGCACCGATTGCATAGTTTTTATCTCAAAGCGTAAGGTGCAATGCGGTCTCCCCATCGACTCTGGTTTTTGGTCTGCCTGCTCACAGTCCTGCTGGTCGTGCTGGCCACCCTTCCGCCTTTTGTTCCCCTGCCTTTGCGTACAGGACTGATGGCGCTGTTTGCACCGGTGTGCCACCAACTTCCCGAGCGTTCTCTATGGATCGAAGGCGTGCAACTGGCCGTCTGCCACCGCTGCTACGGCATCTACGTGGGGCTTTTCTTCGGAGTCACGCTATTTCCTTTTCTTCCACCACGACTCCGCACGGCAATCCCACCATCCCACCGGCTTCTTCTGGTAGCGCTGCTACCCGCAACGCTGGACTGGAGTCTTGAAGCAATCCACTTGTGGTCCGGCATGCCGCTTAGCCGCTTGCTCACTGGTCTATGGCTGGGCAGCCTAGCGGGGCTTCTTATGGCCGCTACGCTGCGCCGCGCTTCCGTAGGCCAACCGGGTTAATCGTGCTGCGTTTCGCCAACTTTTTTAAGTTGAGCAACTTCTTTGTCACAATCCTAGGTTATGCCCTATGCAAGACAAACTTCTTTCGGTTTTGCTTGGCGGCGCTATCGTAGGTATCGCCAGCACGCTAATTGCCAAAATTCCGTTTTTAGGAGGCTGTCTGGCCTGTTTGTCGTATGTCGGCGCAGGACTACTGGCAGTGTGGCACTATACCAGTACGCAGCAGTGTACCCTTTCTGGAGGGCAGGGTGCGCTACTGGGACTGCAAAGCGGTGCTGCGGCGGCCTTGATTTCAGGGCTGCTCACCCTCTTTTTAATCCGCGTAGGATTTTTTGCCGACCCTATTGCTATGCTGGAAACCAGCGGTCAGCTTGATCAAATGTCCCCACAGCAAGCAGAGCTGGTCGTTCGCCTCACCAAGATCTTTTCGGGCTTTTGGGGCATTGTTTTCGGAATGCTTATCGGGGGCATCTTTGGACTTTTCGGGGGAATCTTGGGAGCGGCTACCTTCAAAAAAGGAGCTTCGGAAACGCCTTCATCCGAATCGGACGTGCTCTAAGCCCATACGGGGGCGCCAAGGTCGACGCGCCCGTGGTGCCCCCAGTAACTCAGCCATTACAAAGGCCTCTTGTAAGGCCTGCGGTTGCATTAGACGTTGTCCCCACCGGGAAGGCAGCGGAGTTGACCTTTTTTGCGCTGGCTCAGGCGTTGGCCCAAGCTGTACGGGGGCAATCAGGACTCGCCGCCCTGACTCTACTTGTTCTAAGCTATGAAATTCCTCAACCTGGCTCGGATAAGTCGAAGGCCTGGTTTGAGGAGCCGGTGTGACGGGTTCCGGTCGCAAAATATCCCGAATCGTCCGCAAAGCTTCTTGCAACTCTGCATCGTGCGTGCGCTGCGGGATCGACCTTCGTGAAGCAGGCCGGGAGCGTCGATGACCTAAAAGCCAATAAAGGACTAAAACAAAAAGCAAAAGCTCCAGGAAGTCCATAACCCCTGTTTTTTTGGTTTTGTTGGCTTACCGAAAATCGGGGGAGTTTGTTGCGCTGCCTTACCCGAACAGATCAGGTTGAGTCCGATGTTGTTTGAGCAAGGTGATAAGCTTTCGGTTGGCACGCGGAAAGGCGTACTGATCCAGTTCTTCTATAGCCACCCAGCGGAGCGGTAGACCTTCGCGTGAAATGGGCTCTCCTTCAAGCAAGCGACACAAAAAGGCGTACAGCGTCACCCGAAAATGCGTGTACGCGTGGCGAATAGTCGTTAAACGCCTTTGGACCTCGGCCTGTACTCCCAGCTCTTCATAGAGCTCGCGTCGGCAGGTTTCCTCGAGCGGCTCACCCGGCAGGCGCTTACCGCCTGGGAATTCCCAAAGCCCCCCCAACAATCCATCTTCTTTGCGCCGCTGGATAAGCAATTGGCCTTGGGCATTCTGCAACAGTCCGATCGCTACCTCATAGTGCGGCAGGGGTGGACGCGAAGGCTGTACCGGAAAGGCGGTAGGCTTACCCAAGGCAAAGGCTTGGCAACAAGAACGCAGGGGACAAGTCGGACAAGCCGGTCGCTTGGGCAAGCAAACCGTGGCTCCTAGCTCCATGAGCGCCTGATTGAAGGTGCCAGGATCCTCGGTTGCTACCAGTGCATCCGCTACTTCTTGCAACTGTCGGCGTGTGGAGACCGCGCGGGCATCGTGTTCAACGGCCAGCACGCGCGTCAGGACGCGAATAACGTTACCGTCGAGCACTGCCCGCGGCTCGCCGAAGGCAATGGAAGCGACAGCAGCAGCCGTATAAGGACCAATGCCGGGTAAGCGACGCAACGCCTCATAGGTTTCGGGTAGCTTGCCCTGATGATGGGCTACAAGGGCTTGGGCAGTCCGATGCAAGTTGCGGGCACGCGCATAGTACCCTAATCCTTCCCAACAGCGAAGCACGGCATCGAGCGGTGCTGCTGCTAAAGCTTCGATCGTAGGGAAAATCTGCACAAAACGCAGGTAATAGGGCAACGCCTGATCGACCCGCGTCTGCTGTAGCATCACCTCGGCCACCCAGATGTGATAGGGATCACGCGTGCGACGCCAAGGTAGATCACGGGCCTTTGTCTCATACCAGGCCCTGAGCTGGCGAAACGTCTGCCAATGCGCCGGCGTCAGACGATCAAGCAAGCGATCTGTAGTTGTAGGCAAAGTTGAAGCTTGCGATTCAGGCATGGAGCGATCACCCAAACAGAGCAGGCACCTGCTATACGTTTGGCTAACTTTAGGGTTCTGCCTTTGGCTACCCTTCGGCCGGCTTTACGCGCAAACTACCCCTCTGGACTTTGTCCCGGCGCCTGCAGCTGATAGCCTCATTCGTCAGCTTAGCGCGCGCTTAGTACAGCTCCAAAAGGAAGGCTTTTACCTGGCCCGTCTGCGCCAGACTTCCGACAGCCTCTGGATCGAAGCAGGTCCTCGCATTACACTCGACACCGTGATTTTTGAAAACAGCGGCCCACTTTCCCCCAAAATGCTTTACCGCACTTTTCCCGTCCATGCAGGCCAAGTGCTGACTACCGATCATCTTAAGGCTGGCCTGGAGCAGCTGGCTCGCCACTACGCCGAAGCCGGCTATCCACTCATGCGCGTACGCATCGCCCATTTGGATTTGCATCAGCATAAACCCGATCGACTGCTCCTTGTGCTGCAAATCGATCCAGGCCCACGTTTGTACTTAGACCACATACTGCTTCGCGGAGCAAAACGAACACGACCAAACTTTGTGGCCCGTGTCCTGGGTCTTCAAAAGGGGCAATGGCTACGCCCTTTTGATCCCAAGCGGATGGCAACCCGTCTGGAAGCCACCGGACTATTTCGCCGCGTGGAACCACCGGCACTCTACCTAAGCAGCGATACGACGGCTGTGCTGGTCGTGGCGCTCGAAGAAGCCCCCCTCGGCACGTTTGACTTTCTGCTGGGCTACGCGCCAGAAAGTAAAAGCCTTATGGGAAGTGGCTATCTAAGGCTTCAACACGTGCAAGGGGTAGGCCGCCAACTTGAAGTGCAGCTCGAACGGCTCCCCAGCAGCGTTAGCCGATTTCGCCTTGAAGCTGGCGATCCTTTTTTCTTAGGATGGCCGCTTGCACTCCGTATAGCATTTGCCGGTCGTCAGCAGGACTCTACCTACAACCAGCAGCATTATCGCCTCACCTTGGGCTACCGCATGCCTTCGGGTCTTGAACTTACAGGCTCCTGGCGCTGGGAAACCACGCAGCCTGGTGTGGCCGGAGCGCATCTTGCATTAGAGCCAGCACGTATTGGACGCAGCACGGCCAATTTGGCTGGCCTTGGACTCTCTTGGCAACCTTTTAATCCCGCTACAACAATTTCCCAAGGCATATTGCTAAACTTTCAAGCCGAACGAGGTACCAAGACGTTTAGCCTCCCCATGCATTCTGTGAGCGACACGCTCCGCAGCTACCGGCGCGTTCGGCAACACCGGCTGGAAGCCTCGGTCCGATTTCATCAGCCCCTAGCAGCCCAACTCTTGCTTGTCGGTGGGGGCGACCTACGCCTACTTCAAGCAGAACGCTATGAGGCCTCTGACCTGTACCGACTGGGGGGGGCCCGTTCACTACGCGGCTACGATGAAGAGCAATTTGTTGGCCATCAGGCAATCCGCCTATTGCTTGAAACGCGCTGGCTGCTGCATTTTCCAAATTACGCGTTTGCGTTTTTTGATCTGGGCTATATCGCTGCGCCGCCTGGCTTTATGGAGGCGAACCCAACCCATTGGCATCCTGGCTACGGCGTAGGCGTGCAATGGCACACGCAGTCTGGATTGCTAAACCTCAGCTACGCCCTCAATCCTAAGGAATCGTGGCTCGACGGCCGACTGCATTTGCAGCTTTCTCTGGGACTTTAAGCGATGATCACCACTTTTTACATACCACCGGAAACGTTCCGTGACGGGTGGGTTGTGCTTCCGCCTGAAGAGGCGCACCATGCAGTGCACGTGCTTCGTCACCATGCAGGTGACGAGATTGTTGCGGTCGATGGCGAAGGGGGGTGGTATCGCCTCAGGCTGGAGCAGGTCGATCGCAAAATCGCCCGTGCCCGCGTCCTTGAAACACGCCGCGAGTACGGCGAGCCGCCTTATCACCTAACCATTGGCCTGGCCCTGCTCAAACAAAATGCCCGCTTTGAAATCTTTCTTGAAAAAGCCGTAGAATTGGGGGTGCAATGCATCCTGCCGCTCCAGACAGAACGTACCGAACGTGTTCATTTTCGTCTGGAACGAGCCCAACGTCTATTGGTAGCTGCCCTCAAGCAATGCGGCCGCAGCCGCTTACCTCGCTTGTTGCCTCCCCAAACGTTTGCCGAAGCGATCCGTAGGCCGGCTGCTTTACGCCTTTTGTGTCATGAGCAGGCTGAGGTCCCTTCCCTACCCATAGGACAGTTGCTTCAAAAGCAACGGCCCCCTGATGCTCTAGTACTCGTTGGTCCTGAAGGGGGCTTCAGCAAGGCAGAAGTGCAGCAAGCCATTGCGGCTGGCTTTCAGATTGCCTCTTTGGGTCCGCGCCGCCTTCGGGCAGAGACTGCCGCGCTTATGGTAGCTGGAGCCTTTACCTTGTACTGGGAAATTTCCGTCCAACCCTAAAAAGCCAACCTGAGCCATGCTCAAAAGCACTACACCGACCCTTGAAGGACGCCGCATAACACAATACCATGGTGTTGTCACCGGCGAAGCTATCCTGGGGGCAAACATTTTTCGGGACTTTCTTGCCGGGATTCGAGACATTGTAGGCGGTCGCTCGGCGGCCTACGAAAAAGAGCTGCGCAAAGCCCGCGAGGTCGCCTTTGCCGAGATGGAAGCCCAAGCCCGCGAGCTTGGAGCTAATGCAATCGTGGGCATCGACATCGACTACGAAACCCTCAGCGTAGGCGGCGGAGGAAGCATGCTCATGGTCAGCGTCAGCGGTACAGCAGTCACGGTAGTCTAAACAGCGTTACACAACCTATTTGCCATTTTCCTATGACAGAAATTCACGAAGAAACGCTCTATTCAGCGCAGGTATTTGATGGCCGTTTGCTTAAAGTGTACCAAGACGAAGTGTGCCTGCCCGACGGTCGGCATGCGGTGCGAGAATGGATCAATCATCCGGGAGCTTCAGCGGTCATTCCGATTTTTGCAGACGGGACGACCGTGCTGGTCCGACAATTTCGTTATCCACCTCGACGTTTCTTTCTGGAAGTTCCAGCGGGTAAGCTGGATCGACCTGGTGAAGATCCGCAAGCTGTTGCACTACGCGAATTAGAGGAAGAAACCGGTTGGCGTGCTCATACCCTGATTCATTTGGGATCCCTGTATCCCTGCATAGGCTACAGCAACGAAATCATCCACTTTTTTTTAGCCCAAGACCTGGAGCCCGGTTGTCAACAACTGGCTGATGGAGAATGGCTGGAGGTTATTCGCTTACCACTGGGGGAGGCCATTGCGATGGCCCGACGCGGCGAAATCCACGACATGAAATCCACCGCAGCGTTACTCTTGGCAGACGCCTTTCTTCAGCAAAAAACCCGAAAGGATGCTGGATAAGGAAGGTCGCGTTGATGTATCTTGTACTTAAATAGGGCGTGCAACCTGTTAGGGCTAAAAAGATGTTCACGTTTTTGATTATCTTGATCACGCTACTTGCGATTTTGCTGGTATTCGTCGTGCTGTTGCAAAGTGGTCGGGGAGGTGGGCTGGCCGGTATTGCAGCCGGTGGGGCGCAGCAAATTTTAGGTGCACGGCAGGCGCCCGACATTCTAGAGAAGACAACCTGGACACTGGCTGCGATCTTTATTGTGCTGTGCATTCTGACCAACTTTACGATTGATACCGGTGAGCGGCGGGAAAGCATTATTCAACAGCGGGCACAGCAAGAGCAAGCGCAGCCTACACCACCTGTTACGCAACCGGCTACGCCTCCGGCAACTACGCCAGCACCTTCAAACAATATGAACTAAAGAAGCTTATACAAAAAATGGCGAGGGGCTGCTCTTAAGAGCAGCCCCTCATGTTTAAAGGTGGCGGCATGCGCTGGCCTGTAAGCCGAATTCTGTCTACCCGAGCAGCGGCCGCCACATTGCTCGGGGAGACCATCATTTATCTGGGACTGCCGTCGCCGACAGCCTCAAGCGGCCTACCCGCGCCGCCGCGTCTGGATACCGACGCCTTTTGGCGGGCCACCTTATCCGCTTTGTCAGCGGTGCGGCGCTGCTTGGCCTTGCACCCCCCGGGGTTTACCTAGCCGCCGCTGTTGCCAGCGACGCTGGTGGGCTCTTACCCCACCCTTTCACCCTTTGCCTGCATCCCGCCTTCACAGGCGAGACCATTGGCTGGTCTACTCTCTGTGGCACTTGCCGTCACCCTTCAGTTACCCAAAGGGTGCCCTCCGGTTAGGAGGCGGGGCGCCCTGTGGTGTTCGGACTTTCCTCGCCGTCGCACCCAAAGCGGACGGCGCGATGGTCCGGCCAGCGCAATCTCTTTTACGCTATCGTGCTGCTTCCGTTCGCAAAACCGAGCTCTTGGCTCACCTCCTGGAACAGTTCACCATCGACAATAATGCGGCCTGTGTGCTCACAGGCAATAATCCGCTTACGCTGCCGAATTTCTACCTGCTGCTGTGGAGGAACGGTGTAGCCTGCTGCGGCTCCGCGCTCGAGCGGCACTACAGCACGTCCATCCCGGAAACGCGCACGCAACCGCCTATAAGCTCGCAAATAACGAGGATCAACGGCTTGCTCGGCTTCGGCACGCTTGGCCAGCAGCTCCTCCATCTCTTGTCGGGTATCCTCCAGCACAGCCTGCAGCTCGGCACGCTTAGCTGTTAGCAGCACCTCCAGTTCTTGCAACCGTTCTTCAGCTTCTTTCTGGGTGACTACGCGTTCCTGCTCCAGGCGCTCCAACTCTTCTAAGCGTGCCTTTGCAGCTTCGATGCGCTGACGCTGCGCTTCAATCTCTTTGGTGAGAGCATCATACTCCCGGTTATTACGCACGTGAAGCTGCTGCTCTTCGTAGCGTTTGATGAGCGTTTCGGCTTCTTCAATATCCAGACGCGCCCGACGCCGCTCGATCTCGTGTTCTTTAGCCTCCCGTTTGTATTTTTCCAGACGCGTCTGCAGGCCCGCCTTTTCGTCCTCCAGATCCTGAATTTCTTCCGGCAAATCCCCTCGCAGTTTTTCGAGTTGATCAATACGCATGTCGATAAGCTGCAAACGAACCAGCGCCCGTAATTGCTCAGCTATGGAAGCTGTCTCCTGCATCGTGGTGGGCATAGGCGTTCTTAAGGCTTGGTAAGGAGAACAAAACCAGTCATAGAGAACGCATGGGCATAGCGAAAGTTTGATGTACTTTATGCAAAACCTGCACTTAGCGCTCCGTTACAAACGTAGCTACAGGCGCTGTGCGTAGCTGCGTGCGATGCCATTCAACCGAAGGGAAGCGTTCCTGTAGCCAGGCTTGAAGGCAGGCTTCAAAGAGGGCTTCCGTTTCGTAATGCCCAGCATCGATCAAAGCCATACGGGGCTTACCTTCAGCATCCAGTACCTCAAAGAAGCGATGGTACGTTAGGTCTGCCGTGACGTAGGCATCAGCTCCAGCTGCTAAGGCTTTAGGGATTAGGTCTCCTCCCGCTCCTCCACAGACGGCTACGGTTGCAATACGCCTGTCATGATCCCCTACATACCGTAAGCTCCGGGCACCAAGCCGCGTAGCTACGTGCTGCAAAAACGCCTCTAGCGACTGAGGGGGATCGAGCCTGCCGATCGCCCCCAGGCCTGCCCGCGTGTAGGGCTGTTCGACCGGATACACGTCGTAGGCCACTTCTTCATAAGGATGAGCAGCCCGCATGGCCTGAAGTACCTTGGGCAAATCCCAACGCGTCACCTCAACCTCCAAGCGTACCTCTTCGGCCGATTCTAACTGTCCTGGCTTGCCGATAAACGGCCGCGCCATATCGCCCGGACGAAAATAACCGGTCCCTTTGCTAGCAAATGCGCAGGCTTCGTAATTACCAATTCGACCTGCACCGGCTTCAGCCAGCGCCTCGCGTACGTGTTCAACGTGCGAAGTCGGCACAAACGTCACCAGCTTATAGAGCGCTTGGGGCAGCTTTTCCAAAAAGCGGATGTCCTGCAATCCTAAGTGCGCTGCCAATGCAAACGATACTCCTCCAGGGGCTACATCCGCATTGGTATGCAAGCTGTAGAGCGCAATACCCGCTTCGGCAAGCCGCAGCACCAACGCTGAAACAAAGCTCTCCGACGTTAGACGGCGCAACGGACGAAACAGCAAAGGGTGATGCGTCAGGATAAGCTCAACCCCCAAGGCCTGTGCCTCTTCAAGTACGGCTGGTGTAAGATCCAGCGCAATAAGCCCCTTCCGAACTAGCCGATCCGGATGCCCTACCTGTAGGCCCACGTTGTCGTACGACTGTGCCGTTGCTGGCGGGGCCCAGGCCTCTAAAGCGTCGGTAATCTGTTGTAGCTTAGGATAAGAATCTTGCAGCGCCATACTTTCCATGTACTAAAGTGAAACCTCAATGCCGCATTGTTTTCCAACCTTACGGTTTAAGTTCCCCCTACCCCTTTTGGGCCTGTTGCGTCCCCTCGGCTTCGTCAATACGCAGTAGCAACCCTAGACCTATCCCAAAGAACAACAGCACTGAGCTAACGCCTATGCGCTGACTACCTGACCAGTCTGTAAATAGCCCCAGCAGCAACGGTCCCAAAAATGCCGTAGCTTTACCAGAAAAAGCAAAGAATCCGTAAAACTCGTTGCGTTTACCCGGTGGGGTAAAACGTCCCAAAAGCGAACGACTAGCTGACTGGTTCGGGCCAACGCAGAGGCCAATGATCAGAGCTGCTACCCAAAAAAGCAACCGCTCTGTTGTCAATACCGCTAGCAATGTTGCACTAATTAAGCCCAGCAAGCTCAGCATCAATGTACGCTTGCCTCCTAAGTGGTCGTCAACAAACCCAAAGAGCCACGCACCCAAACCAGCAGCGATATTCAAGACAATACCGAAAATGATAATCTCATCGGTTTGAAAGCTAAACGTACCAGCCGCATAGATACCCCCAAAAGCAAAAATGGTCAGCAGCCCATCGTTATAAAGCAGATGCGCCAGCAGTAAGCGCACCACCTGCCGATAGCGACGAACTGCATGAAAGGTCTCCACAAGTTGCCGCACTGCCTGGCGCAGTAAAACTAGGGTAGAAAAACGAAGGTGGGGACGCGGTTCAGGCACCCAAAGCAGCAAGGGGAGACTAAAAAGGGCATACCAGACGGCCACCAGCAGGTTTGTCGCCCGCACGTTTTCCCCATCTACCTTAGAAAATCCCCCAAGTGGCACCTCAGGCAGCACCAGGCCAAGCAGGGCTACTGTTAGGCAGAGCAGACCTCCTACATAACCTAAAGCCCAACCGTAGCCCGAAATCCGCCCAATACGTCCAGGTGGTGCAATATCTGGTAAAAATGCATTATAAAACACATTGCCCAATTCAAACGCAACGTTGGCAATCGTGAACAGGATCAGGGCTTCAAGAACCTGGCCCGGACGTGGAAAAAACAACGCAGCGGTCGTGAGCACGCAAATCCCTGTCGCAGTTGCCAAAAATCGCTTGCGATAGTGTCCCTGATCGGCTAATGCTCCTAAAAATGGAGAAAGCAAGGCCACCAGAATCCCACTAATCGTGATAGCACGGGACCAAAGCGTCGTTCCGGCTATTGGATCGGAAGCAATCGCTTGGGTGAAATATGTAGCGTAGACGAACGTAACAACAAGCGTTGTAAACGCTGAATTTGCAAAATCATAGAAAGCCCATGCCCAAATGTTACGTGGCTGGTGCGTTTGCATGCCGCGCACAAGTCGTTGCGTGAACCAGGGAAAAGCAAAGAACGCCTACCGACAACCCAAAAGCAAGCAAATTTCAGGGAGCTTGCCGATTGGCTATACGTTGTACGCCTAGGCGTACCCAACGTAACTTTGGATGCTTTTGTAGCCCACGTAGCTCAGTTGGATAGAGCAGCGGCTTCCTAAGCCGTTGGTCGCAGGTTCGAGTCCTGCCGTGGGCACAAGAGGTTTATTAATAAAAATCCGGTGCAGCTGCTCCAATATGGGGAGTTAGTTCCCAGAGTTCGACCAACTCATTGAGAAAGTCTTCCTCCACGTCAAGAAAAGTTCCATCGGCATTGGCGATCTGCACCAGGTCGTGGAAAGCAGTCAAGCGCTGCTCAGGTGTAAGGGCCAATTTAACAGCTTCTGCTGAAGCGCGTAATGCGGCCTCGTCAAGCCCTTCCGCATAACGCTTAACTGCCTCTTGAAGTACGGCAGACAACTGCTGCTCGCTCGACTCAGGGCACCAGGCTTGCAACTTGCGCCAAATGATGTGCCGTTCCTTGCGCGTTAGTTCATGATCGATACCATGCGCCACAACCAAATAAAGCAAGGCTAAATGAATCAAGGCTTCAGGGATAGGCGCTTGCTCTAGATCCAGGGGGCTGGGGCGTTCCAAAGGGAGCTCCAGTCCCCAGCGCCGCGCCACTTGCTCCAAAAGCTGGCGTTCGCTTTCCATCATAATCCCATCGGCCTGCACAATACGCAGCAAGTCGTGCAAGACAGCCTGCCGCTGAGCCTGGGATAAATGCTGTTCTATACCGTTTAGGACGGCCTGGAAAACGGCCTCGGTATCTTTAGCGTCGAGCAATACGTCGAGCGCCTCTAGGACAATCGTGCGCAGCTCGTCGGCCGATACCGTGGGGCAGCGGGCTTGCAACTGCTCCACCACGGCTTCCAGCCGCCCATCGCTAGGAGACAATCCCGACCGGTAAGCGGCGGTAAGGTAAAGAAGTGCCAGTTCATGCAGCCGGCTGGCCACGCAAAGCGTCACCGACATGGTAGGGTTTGCCTATTAAGCTCCATCTATGGTCTATCTTCACCCTCAGTCGTATGAGGGTTGATATCGGCCAACCGACACTGTGTTTAACAAATTTCGGAAAACAAAGTGCTTTACAGCAAGGGCTATTTGTTACGCTTTTGCAAGGGATTCACGCACGGTTGGTATCTGAAGCGCTTTGACCGCTTTCACCATCGGATCGGCAGGGTCGTTACTGCGCAGAATCTGAAAGCCCAGCTTGCGGCAGACATGCTGCATGGCGTGATTTTGCACCAGGATATCGGCCACAATGCGTTCGAGCCCTTCGGCCTCTCCGATCTGAAGCAACCACCGCAGCAGTTCTGTGCCCAGGCCTTTACCCTGCACATCATCGCGCACCAGCAGCGCAAACTCGCCATCGTTGGTACCGTAAATCTTGGTCAGCCGTGCAACGGCAAGAATTTCGGGCCGACCCGTTTCTGGGCTACGCCGCTCAGCTACCAATGCCATCTCGCGATCATAATCAATAAAACACAACCGCGCCAGCCGCTCATGCGCCACACGCTGGCTTAGCTTAAGCAGGCTTGCATAGCGCAGGTAAACGCTCCGTTCGGAAAGCTTATGATGAAAATCCACCAAAAGCGGCTCATCTTCTGGCCGAATCGGCCGTATCAATACTGGCGAGCCATCCTTAAGCCGCCAAGTCCCCATATACTGGCGCGGATAAGGACGAATAGCTGGCCGTGGCAGCTCCTCTTCGCGCAGATGTGGCGGATGCAGCACAATGCGGGCATCCAGTGCAACAAGCTGTTCCGACGAAGCCAAAAGCGGATTAATATCGATTTCGCGAATCCAGGGCTGTTCAACGACAAGCTGACTAAAACGCACCAGCAGCTTCTCTAAGCGATCCAAGTTGACCGGCGGCCGTCCTCGTACCCCTTCCAAGGCTCGGTATACCTTGGTTTGCTCCATCATGCGTCGCGCCAGCGTCGTATTTAGCGGCGGCAATCCCAAAGCCCGATCGCGATAGACTTCCACCAGGGTCCCACCAGCACCAAACAAAATCACGGGGCCAAATTGTGGATCAATGGTACTGCCGATAATGAGTTCATAGCCATCGCGCGTGCGCACCATAGGTTGTACGGTTACCCCGTCGAAAGCCTCAGCCTGACCACGCGATGCCAGATTGCTGTAAATGCTTTCGAAGGCTTGTCGCACAGCTTCAGACGAGCCCAAGTTAAGCTGCACGCCACCGACGTCGGTTTTATGCGTAATCGTAAACGAATGCAGCTTAACCACTACCGGGTAGCCCAGGGCTTCGGCCGCCGCCACCGCTTCATCGGCTGTGCGCGCCAGACGCGTGGGAGTAACCGGCAAACAGTACGCTGCTAACACCTGCTTGGCCTCATATTCGGTAAGCAGCGTGCGCCCTTCCCGACGCACCTGCTCCAAAATCCGCTGTGCCTGCTCCCGATCTGGCCCACCGTCGATTTCGTCATCGGGCAAGGAAGGCGTTTCATAGAGTCCACGCAGGTTATAGCTATAGCGCCACATGTAATTGAAGACCCGTACCGCCGTGTCGGGATAGGGGAAGGTAGGGATGCCAGCGCGGTTGAGAATCTGCCGCCCCGCAGCTACATCAACCCCGCCCATCCAGCTTGCCAGAATGGGCTTGCGACTTTGGGCAAAACGCCGAAGGTGCTCTGCCGTTTGGGTAGGTTCGGTCATAGCCTGTGGCGTAAGGATCACCAACAAGCCATCGCTGTTTTCATCGGCTAGTGCCACCTCAAGCGCCTTGGCATAGCGCTCCGGATCAGCATCGCCCAGAATATCTATCGGATTCCCTCGACTCCACTGAGGAGGTAAAAAGGCGTTTAAAGCCTGCAACGTAGCTTCCGAAAGTTCTGCCAGCTTGCCGCCCCCCTGTACCAACGCATCAGTAGCCAACACCCCAGCACCGCCGGCATTCGTCACAATCGTAAGCCGAGGCCCTTCTGGACGCGGCTGCTTCGCCAGCACCTCAGCCATGTAAAACAGGTCGGCTATGGAATCAACCCGCAACACCCCTGTACGCCGAAAGGCCGCACTGAGTACTTCGTCGCTACCAGCCAAGGTGCCCGTATGGGACAAGGCCGCCTTGGCCGCCTCTTCGGTTCTTCCCGCCTTGATCACGATGATCGGCTTCTGAAATGCCACCTCCCGAGCCGCCGACAGAAACGACCGGGCATCCCCGATTGACTCCATGTAGAGAATGATACTCTTGGTGTACGGATCATTGCCGAGATAGTGGATCAGATCACCCCAGCCTACATCGAGCATCGAGCCGATCGAGACAAAAGCGCTGAAACCTACGTTTTCCTCCAAACTCCAGTCCAAAATGGCCGTTAGCAACGCCCCACTCTGACTAATAAAGCCCACAGAACCCGACCGCGCCATGGTGCTGGCAAAGGTAGCATTGAGCCCAGTTACCGGACGCATAACGCCCAAGCAGTTAGGCCCGATGATGCGCATACCTCCCTTGCGTGCGATGGTAAGGATCTGCTCTTCGAGCCGGCGTCCTTCTTCCCCAATCTCTTTGAAGCCTGCAGAAATAATGATAGCTCCCTTAACGCCTGCCTCAACACATTCCTGGACCACGCCCGGTACTGTTGGCGCTGGCGTAGCAATAACAGCCAAATCTATAGGCTCAGGAATAGCACGTACCGAAGGATAGGCCCGAATACCCAGCACGTTGGAACGCTTTGGGTTGACTGGATAAACCGTACCCCCAAACGGATTGCTGATTAGGTTCCACAATAGCGTGCGTCCAACACTCCCAGGGCGTTCACTGGCTCCGATAACAGCCACGCTTTGCGGCTTAAAAATCGCATCCAGGTGTAAACGATGAGGCCAAAAAAGCTCGTGCGAAGGGTCGGTATGCACAGCAGTCCGGGCTTCCATGGTGCTCTTTAAGGTTGAAGTTTCCCGCCAAGGGTTCTACCACACCGGCGCGCAGAAGTTAACGTTCAGGTAGCGAATTGATAGTTTCCTTACCGAATCGTCCGCAATTCCTCGATAAAACGGGAAGCCAATGCTTCGGCCTCAGCTGGTGTGCGGGCTTCAGCATAGATACGCACAATCGGCTCTGTGTTTGAGCGGCGCAAATGCACCCAGCCCTCGTCCAGATCGATCTTTAGGCCATCGATCGTGGAAATGCGGGCATGGGCATAACGCTCAGCCAAGCGTGTCAATGCCGCTTCTGCATCCAAATGGTCAAGGGGCAGCTTGTGTTTGACCATCGCATAACGCGGCAGCCTAGCAACCAGCTCAGAAAGCGATTGCTCCAAGTTAGCCAAATGCTGCAGAATCACGGCAGCCCCTACCAGCGCATCACGGCCATAATGCACATCAGGCAAAATGACCCCGCCATTGCCTTCTCCTCCCAGAATGGCCCCAACGGCTTTCATTTTTTGCACCACGTTGATTTCTCCTACAGCTGCGCGATAGACGGGCATACCGTAGTGCGCGGCTACATCTTCGATAGCACGCGAGGAAGACAGGTTCGTCACAAAGGGGCCTTCACGGAAACGCCATAGAAAGTCGGCCGCAATTACCTGCGTCAATTCCTCGCTCACATACACGCCACCATCAGCAATTAAGGCCAAACGGTCGGCATCAGGATCTACGACAAAGCCCAGATCGACACCGCTTTCGGCTACAGCAGCAATTGTGGCAGCCAGATGTTCAGGCAGAGGTTCTGGAGGATGGGCAAAGCGTCCGTGCAGCTCACCATTGACCAGATGAATTTCAGCCACACCCAGGCGCCGCAATAACGCCGGTAGCGCTACAGCACCTACCGAGTTGATGCCATCGACAAGCACCCGAAACTGCCTGCGCGCAATGCGCTCAGGATCAATAAAGTCAAGCGCCAGAATCCGCTCTAGGTGTTCATCGAGAAAATCTCGGGTTTCGTAACTTCCCAAACCCTCATACCTTACCAGGGGAAGCACGCCAGCCTCTGCAAGCGCCAAGACCTCGCGGGCTTCTTCGGGTATCAAAAACTCTCCATGCCGGTTGAGCAGCTTCAGCGCGTTCCATTCTGCGGGATTATGAGAGGCAGAAAGAACAATGCCGCCATCGGCGCCGGCCGCTTGCACAGCCACCTCAACGGTTGGAGTGGTAGCCAGCCCAGCATCCAATACATCGCATCCAACACTCTGCAGCGTAGCCGTTACGATACGGGCACAAACCGAGCCCGTTACACGCCCATCACGTCCGACAACTACCCTGGGGCGTCGCCCGCTTACTTGCTCGCGCAACCAAGCCCCAAAGGCACCTGCATAGCGCATCAGCTCTTCCGGACCCAGCCCCGCCCCAAAAATGCCCCGAATGCCCGAAATGGAAGCAATGAGCGTTTTTTGAGATTCCATAAGCAGCCTACTTCCTTTGACTACGTTAATTTCGCACAGAATCTGGTGAAAAGTCGAGAGCTTCAACGGAAGTCCATTGACAAATTGGACTTTCAAGTCGTTTTTACGGAACAGCTCTTAGGAGCTTACGTTTGGCCGATAGCAATCCCTTTACGACTATGAATTGGGGCATTCCGGTTCGGGCTTATTCGGTTCGCGCACGTGCGCGGTGGTGGTTTCTAGGGTTAACGGTCGTTTTCACCCTGGCTCTGATCTCCTGGGGTGGATTTGTAACTACGATTGGAGCCGGCATGGCAGTCCCCGATTGGCCAGCCTCGTTTGGCTCGTATGATCCATTTCGGACAGGCTTTCAGGATCCCACCGATCCCACGGCGCGCTGGTGGCATCGCACCCCTATTTTGGCCGAACACGGCCATCGATTGCTGGGTGCATGGGTTGGGCTACTGACCATCGGGGTTGCCCTATGGACCTGGCGGCGTGATCCGCGTCGCTGGATGCATCGCCTGGGCTTTGCTGCCTTGGCTTTAGTGATTGTGCAAGGCGTTTTAGGCGGCCTGCGCGTTACCGAAAACGCTCTTGCCCTGGCAGCTGTGCATGGCGCAACGGCACAGCTTTTTTTCTCGCTGATCGTTGCGCTGACGCTGTTTACTTCTCCGGCATGGCTTGAAGCTAGAGCACTTGTGCCTGAAAGTCCTTCCCTTTTACGACTGCGCCGTCTGGTGCTTTTTACTGTGCTTGCACTTTACGGCCAGATTATCCTAGGCGTGCTTTTGCGGCATCCGGGCAGAGGCATCGAATTGGGCTTTGCTGTAGTGCATATTGCGGGTGCGTTTGTGGTAACCGGATTGGTGCTGGCCGTATTTATCTATGTACAGAAGCATTTTGAAATGAACCCCTTACTGAGCCGGGCTGCCTGGGCCATGCTCTGGACTGTAGCCCTGCAGTTTGCGCTAGGACTTTCGGCCTATATGGCGCTACTTTACGAATCACCTATGGCATTGCGCAGCGTGCTCCAGATTGCACTCCGCACGGCTCATGTGGCTACCGGAGCCCTCCTGATGGGCACCACGGTGGTCATGCTACTGCTCGCATTCCGTCGCCCGCAACACGTCGACGCTGCTGTGCTGGACAGTCCAGAACTCGCTACTGCCCAACCTAAATCCTGAGATGCCGTGACAGACCATCCACGATCGTTGCTAACGGCTCTTCCAATCCCTGCCCGCCGTCGCGCCTGGCTACTGGGCTGCTGGGAGCTGACCAAGCCAGAAATTACGTTCCAGGTCACGCTCTCAGCGCTTGCGGGCTACTTGATGGGCACTTGGGATGCGCTTGACGGCTGGCATCTAGCAGGTACGCTTTTGGGAACAGCATTGACGGCCGCCGGCGTGGGTACGTTAAATCACTACTTCGAACGGGACTTCGATGCGGCCATGCGCCGCACCGCCCGGCGTCCATTACCCTCAGGTCGCGTCTCTCCTGCCACGGCACGCTACTTAGGTATGTTGCTCGTATTTGCCGGTATCGGACTGCTGTGCCCGGTGGCCAATGCACTTACGGCTGCTCTGGCTATACTGACTGTTTTGCTCTACCTCTACGTCTACACCCCCCTAAAGCGACGCACCAAATACAACACCCTGATCGGAACCATCCCCGGTGCCCTGCCAGCTCTGGGCGGCTGGACGGCTGCAACAGGCAACCTGGCACTGGGAGGCTGGACGCTATTTGCCATCTTAGCAGTCTGGCAAATGCCCCATTTTTTATCGCTTGCTTGGATGTACCGTAAGGATTACGAACGGGCCCACTATCAGATGTTGCCGGTTGTTGAACCCGATGGACACTCTACAGCCCTTCAGACGCTGGCCTTCACGGCACTGCTGATACCCTTGGGCCTCGGACCCTATCTGGTCGGAATAGCAGGACCGGTATACCTGATCGGAGCGCTTCTCCTGGGCCTGTACTTTTTGCGTCCCGCCCTGGTGTTTTACCGCACACGCCAAGTGCAAGATGCCCGACGGGTGCTACGGGCTTCGATTGTATACATCCCGGCATGGACAGGGTTGATTGTGCTGGACTGGCTGCTACGCTAACCCATGAGCGAACCGGTCGTTGTCCTGAGTTCTGTTACGTTTCGCTACGGCACCCACGTTGCCCTGCAAGACCTTTCGTTTGAAATCCCAGCCGGGAGTTGCTTTGGTCTTCTGGGACCCAATGGCAGTGGCAAAACGACCCTCATACGCCTTCTGGCCACCTTGCTGCCCCCTACCCATGGGCAACTGCGCGTCTGTGGGTTTGACCCCGTACGCGAAGCCGATACCGTACGTCGCTGTTTGGGCGTGGTCTTTCAGCATCCGGCGCTGGATATCGACCTCACCGTAGAAGAAAATCTACGCCTGCATGGTGCCTTCTACGGAATGCGCGGCCCAGAGCTAACCCAACGTATCGAGGAACTGCTCGAACGGCTTGGCCTAAGCAACCAGAAGCATACACCAGTTAAGCGGCTTTCCGTTGGCCAGCAACGGCGCGTAGACCTGACCCGCGGCCTGCTGCATCGCCCCAAACTCCTCCTGCTTGACGAGCCGACTACAGGGCTGGATCCTCTAGCCCGCCATGCCTTCTGGCAGCTACTGAACCCTCTGCGTCAAACGGTCACCCTAATCATTGCCACCCATTTGCTCGAAGAAGCCGAGCAGTGCGATACCGTCGCCTTACTTGATGCAGGCCGACTGGTTGCTCTTGGTGCACCTGATGCCTTAACACGTGCCCTGGGGCAAGAAGTACTCTGGCTCAAAAGCTCAACGCCTGAAGCCTTGGTGCAGGTTCTCCACATGCAGTTTGGCTTGGAAGCCCATGCTGTTGGGCATTCGGTACGTGTTGCCGCACCGAATGCCCATGCCCTACTACCCCATCTGTATGACGCCCTAGGCGACCAGTTGCAGAGTGCCACGATTCGCCGTCCTACACTGGAAGACGTGTTTTTAGCCTATACCGGACATCATCTACAAGCTGCACCCGAATTGCCCCTGTCGGAATCCCCATGAATGCCTTCATATTGACCGTTCGGGCGCTCTGGTGGCGCGAGCTCGTCAAGTTTGTGCGCGACCGGGCCAGGCTGTTTGGGGCCTTGGCACAACCACTGGCTTTCTGGATATTATTGGGTTTAGGCTTTCACCGATCCATTCACCTGACTGGTCCTGTCGCTCCGGACTCCTATCTGGCATACCTGCTACCTGGGATTATCGTTCTGACGATTTTATTTACAGCGATCTTTTCAACCATGGCACTTATTGAGGAACGTCGTAGTGGGCTGCTTCAGGCGCTACTGGTTGCTCCGGTTGCACGTACGGCGCTGGTGTTGGGCTATGGATTAGGCGGTACGACCCTGGCCCTTTTGGAAGCCATTCTGCTGCTGGGCCTGCTGCCTTTGGTCAACGGTGCCCGCCTGACGGCTATCGGGTTGATACAGGTGTTTAGCGTTAGCCTACTGGCCGGCCTGGCCTTTGCGCTTTTAGGCTTTGTTGTTGCCTGGCGCTCGACCTCTACACGCGGCTACCATGCCGTCATGAATGTTGTGCTATTGCCACTCTGGGCCCTTTCTGGCGCTGTTTTTCCTATTGAAGGAGCTGCACCCGTTTTGCAGCTCATCATGCGCTTAAATCCCGTCACCTATATGGTAAGCGCGCTACGACAAGGCTTATTCGGGACTTCCATAGCTGGCGCTGTAGGTTCACCAGAAGGCTGTCTATTCATCACAGGCCTGTTTACGCTTGCCCTGCTCCTGTGGGCAGTGCACACGGTGCGCAATCCGCTGAGCGGTAATGCCTTTTAAAATGCGAAAGCCCTGACTGCTCCCAGGGCCAACTCTGGACAGCTTTGCCTGCTTACGAAGTGGCTTGAACAGCCTCGACACGGGTAATTTCCGGAATAGCCCGCTTAAGCACCTGCTCAATACCAGCCCGCAGCGTCATCAGACTCATGGGGCAGCTCCCACAAGCGCCCAGCAACTCCAGCTCAACTACGTAATCCTCCGTTACGCCAAGAAGACGCACCGAACCCCCATCGGTCATTAAATAAGGACGGATCATATCTAGGGCTTCTTCGATGCGCCGATGCAGTTCGGGATCATTGGGCGCAAGCGGTATGGCTTTCGAATCCGTCATGATGCGCGTAAAGCTGACAACTTTGATACGCCACCTAAAACCCGTTTCTTGCTGGATTGTTGCGTTTTAGCGATAAAGGATCTCCACCTTTTGCGTCGGAGGTTGTTCAGCATTGCGCAAGTTCACCTGCTCCACTACCTGTTGGGCCAGCTGGAAAAAAGCTTGGGCGGATGCACTTTCTGGATCGCTCAGCACAATAGGTCGGCCTGTATCGCCACCTTCGCGTACTGCCTCTTCGATGGGGATTTCGCCTAAAAACGGCACATCCAGTTCTTCTGCAAGCCGACGTGCTCCACCACGACCAAACAGGTAGTACTTCCGGTCAGGAAGGTCAGGTGGCGAAAAATAGGCCATGTTTTCGACAATGCCCAGCACAGGCACCTGCACATTCCGAAACATGGCAACGCCTTTTCGTGCATCGGCTAGCGCAACCGGCTGCGGCGTAGAGACGATAATCGCGCCAGTCAGCGCGATAGATTGCACAAGGGTAAGGGGTACGTCGCCTGTACCCGGCGGCAGATCCAAAATCAGATAATCCAGGGATCCCCAATCGGTCTCTCCCAAAAACTGGCGCAATGCCTTGGCTACCATAGGACCACGCCAGATCACAGCCTGCTCGGGGTCAACGATAAAGCCCATCGAGAGTAGCCGAACATTATGACGCACAATCGGAACGATCTTACGCTGCTCGTTTACGCGGGGCTTCTCGTCGCGTACCCCAAACATAGTTGGGACCGAAGGCCCATAGATGTCAGCGTCGAGCAGCCCCACCTCATAGCCCTGGTGGGCCAAGGCTACAGCCAGATTCACCGCCACGGTGCTTTTGCCTACCCCCCCCTTACCAGAAGCTACAGCCACAAAATTCAATACACCTTCAGGCTGTGCCGAAGGTAAGGCCCCTCCTCCTTGCACCTCAAGTCCAATCAGCTCCGTATCGGTCTCGATTTGTACCGATAGGGTTTCCCCAAAGGCCTCCTTCAGAAGGTGACGGCATTGCGCTGGTGCTTGACGGGCAAAGTCGGTGTCCGGACGTGGCAAAACAAGCGTAAAAGTAACGCGACCGTCTTCAACACGCAGATTACGCACCCGCTTAAGTCGAACTATATCGCGTCCTGAGTCGGGATCCACTACACGGGCCAAAACACGCAAAACCTGCTGCGGTGTGAGCATGAATAACCCATTTTGATTTATCTGCCTAATCGAAAGATGGGACCGGTCGGTGGTACGATTTGTTCCGTTTTATCCGGCTTCCAACCAGCGCAGAAGCAATCCATGACGCAAGCCAAAAGGGCTTACGCAGCACAGGTCCCAACCTCCCCAGGCTAAGATCTCCCCAAGCAGCAGCGCCCCCATAGGCAACACATCGGCTCTTCCTGCAAGCAATGCAGGCCAGAGGGCACGAATGTCTTCTGGATTCATTTCCAGGAGTCGATCTCGCCAGTGGTATATAGCCTCGCGAGAAAGGTACACCGGTCCAGGCAGAGGAAAACGGCCGGTCTCGAGCGCTGCTAAGGATACGCAAGTACCGGCAATGCCTACAAGCGTGTAACGGGGCAACTGAGGGAGGGCCAGTTGAGCCAGAAGATGGCAGACGTGCTCCCGAGCCGAGGCAATTTCGGCTGGCGTAGGGGGTAAATGGTGAAAGTAGCGTTCAGTCAGGCACACCGTGCCTAAGGGCAAGCTGTGGGCAAACGCCATTTCCCTTGGTCGACCTGCCACCAATTCGGTAGACCCCCCGCCAATATCCACGGCCAGGCAAGGACCGTCGGGCATGCCTGGCGCTGCCAAAGCACCTGCCATGCTCCATCGGGCCTCTTCTTCACCTGAGATGATTTCAAGGGCTACGCCCAACACATCGGCTACCACAGCTTCAAGCGCCTCTCGGTTTTTGGCCTCACGGGCAGCGCTGGTAGCCACCACCGTACACGCAGCAACCTTATAGACCTCTAACCGTTCTCGATAGGCTTGCAGCGTTTGACGCAACCGCTCCAACGCTGCTGGGCTGATCCTACCCTGGTACGCTAATCCCTCTCCCAATCGCACAAACCGCTCGGCTTCATAGCAAGGGTGCAGGCGGCCGTCGATTAGGTCGGCGATAAGCAGCAACGCGGTATTTGTGCCCAGATCGATTGCAGCCAAACGCACGGCTCAGACGGAACGCTTAAGCAATACAGCCCACCAGGCATTTTCCACTGCTTCGTGCAGGGGTATCAAATCTTGCGCGGCAGCTGCCTCAAGCATCACCGCACGCTCCTCGCGCAACAATCCTGAAAGGAGCACGTAGCCCTCAGGGCGTACCTTGTCGCGAAAGGTGGGCAGCAGCTCCAGCAACACGCGGCGGTGGATATTGGCTAGAATCAAATCAAAATCGCGTTCAGGCACCACATCGATCGATCCTTGGCGGAAGGTGACACGATCGGCAACTCCGTTGCGTGCAAAGTTTTCCTGTGCGTTTTCGGCAGCCCACGGATCAATATCAAAAGCAATGGCCGAGCTGGCTCCCAGCTTTAGGGCGGCAATGCTCAAAATACCTGTACCCGTTCCCGCATCCAGCACTCGGGCACCTGGTTCGACACAATCGGGCAGCATCTGCAACACCAGACGGGTACTTTCGTGGTAGCCCGTACCAAAGCTCATTTTAGGGTCAATTTCCAGCACAATATGCGTAGCATAGGCTTCAGGCACAGCATGCCAGCTTGGCTTGATAAGAAAAGGTCCGACCGCAATAGGCTGCATCTGCGCCTCCCAGCGAGCATTCCAGTTTTCAGGCTCGATGGTGCGCACTTCAATGGTATCGGGCAACCCCTGCTTGCGTAAGAGTTCACGAACGGCTTCGCGGACTGCAGCCCGCCACTGCGAGGCTGGCATATAGGCCTTGAGCACGTCGGCCTCCTCCCAAAATGCCTCAAACCCTAAAGCATCCAAGTGCAAAATTAGCGGGTCGTGCAAGGCTTCGGGAGCCGTAATGGCCAGCTCAATCGTAGGTTCATTGGTCGATACGCTCAATCCGGAGTCCCCAGGCTTCGGGGTCATGGGGCTCGGGATATTCGAACTGTCCATAGGCATGCGAAAAATCTGTGCGAAAGTGTGCAACGTAGGTTCCTGCTGGAAGCGTCAGCAGCGTATCGGCCATGCGATTACGGCCGTCTCCGCCAGCAGGCTTGGTGTGCTGCCAGGTCATTTCCCAGACGACTTCGCCAGTGCCGGCCCGTTCAATCCAGCCGTAGTCGTATTGGCCGCTAAGCGACAGCTCACCTACTGCCCGAAGGCGCAGCCGGGTTGGCTGCGTTAGCACAAACGCCTGCTGCCGGTGTTCGTTGTTGCGCACGCGCGTTAAGTCGACCAAAAGCGCTCCGGCAGTCGGAACAGATGGCAGCGGCTGGGTATCCGTAGGCGCACTGGTCGACGCTGTGTGCACGATTAAGGTATCACGGCCTGGCCGCAAAGGAAACAGCGTCACGCCCCAGCGTTCCGGGTGTTCCGGACGCCCGTTGCGCCAATCTCCGTAGGCGTGGGAATCATCGGTTTTGTAATGCAACACGTAGCGACCAGGCAGCAAGCGGAGGCCTGCTACTTCAAGACGATTATTGGGATGGCCACCTGCCGGCACCGAACGCCCCCGTTCCATTTTCCAGATCATCATGCCCAGGCTATCGGTCAACCAAGCATAATCATAACGACGGTCGCGTGTGCCCAGCTCACCCACAGCATACAGCAGCACCTCGGTCGTATCCACAGCTGAAAATTCAGCCTGTCGGTTTTCGGCATTACCGATTGGGGCCAACCTGATCAGCGGCCTACGACTTATCCACGGGTCCAGCAGAGCTACGCTGGTGTCTTCGGGCTGAAGACGCCACAGCGTCAACCCCCAAGCAGCAACATCAAAAGGGGGATTAAAGCGCCAGCTGCCAAAAGCATGGGCTGCATCGGTCTGAAACCAAGCTCGGTAGACCCCTGGCATAAGGTGTAGGGTATCCCGAACCATCCGGTTACCTTCCCAACCTCCTGCAGGTCGGCTATTGTCACGACGCATTTCCCAGAAGCGTTCTCCTTCGGGCAGGCGCTCAATCCATCCGTAGTCTGCTGGGGTTTCTTGAAGTTCGCCGACAGCATAAACCAAAAGATGCGTAGGCTGTCGCACCTCAAATAGGACCATGCGAGACGAAGCGTTGGGCATTGGGGCAGCAGTCCACAACAACGCAGCTCCTGTAGGCGGGACCGGAGACCCCTCTTCTACGCGCAAGCCCCTTGGGGCGTCCAGAACTTTTATCCATAAACCCCAGTTGTGGTAGCCGCGCGTCCAAGAAGCTTTGGGAAACAACCGAGACCAGAAACCATTCCGTTGGGCCAGGTTGCCCTGGGTAGTAAAAAAAACGTCATAAACCCCTGGGGCCAGATGAAGCGTATCCTGTACGCGAAAGCGAGGGGAATCCTCTGCATCGTGCGGCTGCATTTGCCAAACGACCTGACGATCCGAACGCCGAAGTACCCAGCCGTAGGCAATCGCCTCCGCACCCGATGCCGTGCGTTGCCATGCCCCGATCCCTTCCCAGCGCAAGCGCACCGGCTGCTCGATATGCAGCACCTTGTGGTACAGCATGCCGGGGGCCATATCGGCAAACAACGTAATCGAGTCTGGCGCTTCTGTCCGACGCTGACACGCCCGAAGCATAACCAGCAGTGTCAGCATCGCAAGCACCAGCAATTGCCATCGAACAAGCGGGGTGCGCAACATAGGCAGGGCAGAAAACGTCTGCAGGACGTACGCATGGCCGCTGCCAGAAGTTACAACAAGACCATACCCGTTGAACTTTCTGACAAGTTTTTAGCAAATTACCTGAGTGTAACAAATGCGCGCGTTTGCCGGTATGATGTAGCGTTACTTATTAATCCAGGCCGTCTACGGATCGTCAGCTCCGAAGGCTTTTTGCATGGCACGCCACCTCACGCTCCCTTCCTGGCAACAAACTGAAGTGCTTCTGCAGCACCGGCGCACGCGGTGGGCCTTGCTGTTGCCGTTTTTTGGAGCGGGATATATCCTGACCGTCATTTTCCATGTATTGACGTGGCAATCGGGCAAGCCTGCATCTCCGTGGGTACAGGTGCTCTATTACGATGGCCTGGTGTTGCTCACCTACAGCGCCCTCTGGCTCCTGCTCTGGGGAGAAACGCGCCAGCGGGGTACCACTCCGGTACGTACGTTCTGGAACCTCAGTATCGCTGCCCTCTTGGCACAAGGTGCAGGGCTTCTGCTGCTGCAAATCGGAAGTCCTCCTGAAGGGACAACCACTTCGGGCTTTGCCTACGAGACCGGCGTCCCCCTAACGTTGGTCACGGTCGTACAGATGAATGCGCTAGCCCTGCTTGGGGCCTTACTCGCTTTCTGGGTGCTACTTCAGCTGCGAGGACTTGTCTTGTTTAAGCGGACACGCCAAAGCGAACGCTACTGGCGCTTGATGCTGGGCAGTATGGCCCTTTCGGCTTTATTGGTTGATTGGCTTGATCCCAGCGAGCCGGTGCTGGTGCTGCTACTGGTTGTGCCCGTAGGCCTAATGCTCCGGAATGCCTTTCGGGTTTCTTGGATTTTGTACCTGACGTTTCGGCAAAAACTGCTCAACTTGGGCCTATCGATCTTAGCAGCTGGCGCTTTGTCGGCCACACTGGCGTTTGTCAGCGATCAGGCACATGCCTACCTCTGGCACTACAGCGCAGCACTCAGTACGTTTATCAGCTTGGCGCTGGCCTTTGGCATCTTGTACCAAGCCACTACCTTCTTGTCCTTACTGTTTCACCTGCCTACTACTGGAGACTTTCAGCGCAAGGTAGACGAGCTGGCGGCCCTACATGCCTTGATGCAACTGGTGCGCCAGGTCTTCGATGCCGAACGTCTGGCCGAGACCATTGTCCGTCTTCCCGTAGAAGCCGGCGTAGCCCAATCGGCCTGGTTGGCCCTGCCCGATCTGCAACGCGGCTCCTTGCGGCCGCAAGTGGTTGCACAGTGGGGATTGATTGACACGCCCGTTGATACGCTACTTGACCTTGAGGCGCTTTATCAGGAGACTGTTACGCGGCGCCAACCGCTTCTCTTAGAACAGGCCTTGGCCGATCATCGCGTGCGCGCCCGTCCGGATCATAGCCTGGGCACTCTTTTGGCCGTACCGCTGCTTGCCCGCAATGAAGTGCTGGGTGTGCTGTTTGTAGCGCGCGAGGTGGCCTATGGCTTTGAACAAGACGACGTCGAAGCCATCACCGTCTTTGCTGCACAAGCTGCACTGGCGCTCGATAATGCCCAACTTTTGGCGGAGCGCTTAGAAAAAGAACGCCTGGCCCGAGAGCTGGCCATTGCGCGCGAAGTGCAACGCCGATTGCTGCCTCAGCAAATTCCCCGCCTGCCCAACCTGAACGTGGTAGCAACCAGCATCCCTGCTCAAGAAGTGGGCGGAGACTATTACGACTTGCTCCCGCTCGACGATAACTACCTGGCTTTCATCGTGGCCGATGTAGCCGGCAAAGGTACCTCAGCGGCTTTTTATATGGCCGAACTTCAAGGCATTTTCCGCTCCTTAAGCCGCTTAACGCCAGAGCCTACGCAATTCTTGACCCATGCCAATCATGCCCTTGCAGATACGCTGGAGCGCACAGCCTTCATCTCGGCTGTCTATGGGGTCTTCGACTTTAAGGCAGCCACGCTCACGCTGGCGCGTGCCGGCCACACGCCTCCTGTACTCCTGCGCCCAGACCAACCCCCACGTCTACTCCGACTCCAAGGACTGGGGCTGGGATTAGACCGTAGTGGGCTATTTCTGCAGACACTTGAACCTTGCACGCTAACGCTTATGCCCGGTGACCGGCTGATTTTGTATACCGATGGCCTTATTGAAAGCCGTAATAGCTACGGCGAACCCTACGGTTACGAACGCCTGCTTCAACTCCTAACAGTACATGCCGATCAAAACGCTGAAGCCTTGCACACCTTGATCTTGGAAGCCTTGCAACAGTTTACCGGTCGACCGGTGTACGACGACGACCTCACTCTGGTTATCTTTCAATGGCAACCCATACCGGCTCTGCCCACGGAAACCAACCGCCAACTTGCCGATAAGCCCTTGCTCAGCGTTGAACCCTCAACCCTGCAACCTTCCCGGCCTTCATCGGACACGTAAAAGCCATGAGCAATTTTTCCGTAGCTTTTCGCCGAAACGATAACATCCAGATTTTAGACCTGTATGGCGAACTAGATGCCCATACAGCTCCCGAATTGGAAGCGGCCTTACAACAATGCCTCCGAGAAGGCCGCTACCAAATTCTCGTTAACGGACGCAACCTGGACTATATCTCTAGTGCTGGACTCGGCGTCTTTATGGCCTATATCGAAGAAATTCGAGAAAAAGGGGGAGACCTCAAAATTGCTGAGCTTAAGCCTAATGTGTATAACGTGTTTGACCTTTTGGGCTTCCCCTTACTTTTCGATATCGTAAATACTGAGGCCGAAGCCCTGGAACGATTCGCCCGGCAGGAGCGACCTGTACCCCCGACTTCCCCTAACCCCTAAGCCGTAGCATCGTGGTGCGTGCGCTCTACACCCTTCGCATTCCCAGCTCAACGCGCTACCTGGAAGTAGTTCGGCGCTTTGTGGAGCAGCATGCCCGAACGGCAGGGCTTTCGGAGACGGTCATTAGCGAACTCAAGCTGGCCGTCGATGAAGCGTGCACCAACATTATCAAACATGCCTACAAAGGCAGACCCGATCAGCCCATCGATGTAGCCGTGCTGCTCGAACCTACCCGTTTTGTAGTGCGCATTCGCGACCAAGGAGATGCCTTTGATCTCGCCCACTATCGCGAACCCGATCTGCAAACGCTCATTCGCCGCCGTCAGGGAGGCGGTTTAGGCCTACGTTTAATCCGTAAACTGATGGACCAGGTAGAATATCGCAGCCTGGGCCGCTACAATGAAGTGCAACTCGTAAAACACTTACCCTCTGCTACAGGCACGGATGCTGCCAAGCCCCCTTCAACCAATACCTAAAACTCAGCGGCGGCCGCGGTAGAGCGAAGCAATACCAAACGTCAACGGCTGCCACAACAGGTCGCGAAAGCCTACCTGCTCCATACGCGCCAAAAAATCCGGACCATCTGGGAACACCTCGACCGAATCGGGGAGGTAGCGGTAAGCCCCCTCATCCTTAGAAAGCCAAGCCCCAAGGCGTGGCAACACCTGATGGGCATACCATCGATAAAGTGTGCGCACCACGGGCATACGCGGATGACTAAACTCCAGTACAACAAGCACTCCCCCTGGCCGCAGCACCCGATAGATCTCGGCTAATCCACGCTGAAGGTTTTCAAAATTGCGCACGCCAAAAGCGACCAGCACGGCATCAAATTGCCGGTCTGAAAAGGGCAGCTTTTCCGCATCGCCTACGCGCAGGAGTACCCGATCACTCAGCCCCAAGCGCGCTACTTTTTCCTGGCCAATGCGGAGCATGGCTTCAGAAATGTCCACCCCTATCACCTTTTCTACAGGCAAACGCCGCACAGCCTCGATGGCCAAATCGGCTGTACCTGTAGCCACGTCAAGCACGCGGCGCGGAGCTTCCGTAGCGAGCAATTTCACGGCCCGGCGTCGCCAGTACCGATCAATACCGCCGCTTAAAATCCGGTTGAGCAAGTCATAGCGTGGCGCAATGGCATCGAACATTTCGGCCACTTGCCGCTTTTTACCCTGCGCCTCGCCAACAGGGGGATAGTGTTTACGGTGTGGCATCAGCCCAGTAGCTGCGTGAGCTTTAGCAGCTCATAGTCAATGGTTTTCTTGCGACTATAGACGTGTTTCAGGGGGGTCAGCTTAATTTCTCCGTTGATAATTCCCACCATAACGTTCACATGTCCCTCCAATAAGGCCTCAACCGCTGCTGCCCCTAACCGGCTGGCCAGCACGCGATCACGCGCCGTAGGTGAACCGCCACGCTGCGTGTGCCCCAGGATGCATACACGCAAATCTATATTTGCAAACGCTGGGTCTTCGCGCAGCGCTTGGGCAATCTGCGTTGCCCCTCCATGCTCTCCTCCTTCAGCTACTACCACAATCGAAGAACGCGACTGGGCAGACATGAGCGATAAAATGCGCTCTTTGATCTCTCCGATCTCGGTGAACGTCTCGGGCACCAACACCATTTCAGCCCCACTACCAATACCACAGTTAAGCGCGATAAAGCCTGCATCCCGTCCCATCACTTCGACCAAAAAAAGCCGGTCGTGCGCATCGGCCGTATCGCGAATGCGATCGATATTCTGGATGGCCGTGTTCATGGCCGTGTCGAAGCCGATCGTTTCGTCGGTGCCGAACAAGTCGTTGTCGATCGTTCCCGGGCAACCAACTACTGGAATGTGGTGCTCTTCATAAAAAATTGATGCCCCGCGGAACGTCCCATCTCCGCCGATCGCCACCAGAGCATCAATCCCGGCCCTGCGGAGCTGCTCAGCGGCCTGCGCCCGCCCTTCTGGAGTCATAAAGCGACGAGAGCGTGCACTTTTGAGAATCGTACCACCCAACTGTAAGATATTCGACACCGAGCGCCCGTCCATTTCCACAAAATCCCCTTCAATCATCCCCGCATAACCACGCCGAATGCCAATCACCTCCAAGTCATGCGCGATTGCGGTGCGAACTACGGCGCGGATGCAGGCATTCATACCCGGTGCATCACCACCGCTGGTAAAGACGCCAATTCTTCGGATTTCTTCCATAGTAAAACGATCACCTTAGGTTAGGGGCGCGGATCTATCGGACGCGCCACCACAATGCCAACTGCAGCTTGGTTGTTCTGAAGGTAAATTTGAAGATCCGGCGAAACCTTAACCCCACCTTGGGGTGAAGCATGCAGCAGGCCACGCCGGCCATTAGGCCCCACGTAAACCAACCCTACATGCACTACATCAAGCGTCGGCTCGCGGGCTACAAACGCCACAATATCCCCAGCCTGTAGTTGATGGACTATCTGGCGAAGTTGCTCTTTCGAAAGCACATAGCGTTCCCGCATGCTTAAGTTTACTTCAGCAGCGCGCACGCATTGCCACATACTATCAACTTGCAGCTTAGGATAGCGTACGCGATGGGTACTCATAAAAGCAATGCGGCGCTGCATAAGCTTTCCTCCTAAATCCTTCGTAATGTCACGCACCAAACCACGCCGCCCATTGTCGTCAATCCAGTCGGTAAAATAATGCAAACGGCTGCAGTAACCCTGAAGCCGACCATCCCGATAGCGCAACGCCTCTACGCGTCGTTGAAACCCTGGTAGAGTCGTGTCGCCTAAAGCTACACTTTGTGCCAGCGCCAGCACGCTTTCGACAAACAGCACACAGTCAAAACGATCCAGCGGCGTCATCAAGGTTTCCGTAGCCCCTTCATCCAGTAATCCTACCGCATAAGGTGCTCCCAGAAGCCGAAGACCCAACGCCTGCATAAGCTCACCAAAGGGCTGCGTTGCCAGCTGCTTTTGATAGGCATAATGCACCACTTCAGCAAAACGCGCCTGCAAAGCCGAGTCAGGGCTAGCTAACGTCAGGCCTGCTATTATGAATAACATCACCGGCATAGCTACAAGTTATGAACTTCTGACGCCCAACGCACCGGAAGCACAATGGCTTCAGCCAGACGTTTTTCAAAAACCGCTCGGGGAATTTCTTCTGCACCAAACGGCACAAAATGGGGCGCCAGAAACTGAATATCCAACAACCGGAAACCCCGTTGGCGCAGGTGGTTCACCAGGTGAACCAGCGCAACCTTGGAGGCTTCTGAAACGCGATGAAACATCGACTCCCCAAAAAATACGCCTCCAATGGCCACGCCAAATAATCCCCCAACCAAACGCCCAGCTTGCCAGCATTCTACACTATGGGCGTAACCTTCCTTGTGCAACTGTCGGTAAATTGTCTGCAGCTCCTCAGAAAGCCAGCTTTCAGGCCGCCCTGCACATGCAGCTACTACTTCCTCGAAAGCCCGATCCTGATAGATAGCAAAAACCTTCCGTCGCACTAAGCGCGCCAAATTACGAGGTACATGAAAACGTTCCAAGGGCAAAATCGCACGAGGATCCGGCGCATACCAGTAAATTTTCCCGTGTCTCGGATCTGCCATGGGGAAATACCCCATACGGTAAGCTTGCAACACACGGGACGGATAAAGTTTCATAGTAAAAATTTGTTGTCAAATTTATTGAATCTGATAACCCACCGCTATAAATTTTATTTGGGACGGTGTTTTCTCCCCCCCTCCGTCCTACCCTCTTCAACCAGCACGGTTTAAAGCCATGAAACGCGTCTTCGCTCTTTTCAGCTTCTTCTGGTTGACCTTCACAGCCCAAGCCCAAGACCTTCGGGTGGTTTCCGTATCGCCAAATCACGGGTCAGCAGACGTAGCCCTTAACACACCGGTCTCGATCACCTTTAACCAAGCAATCAACCCAAGTGACACTCTACTTATTATCCCATTGGATGAAAACCTGCAGCAACAGCTACGTGATCCTTCACGCATTTCTATTAGCCCAGACGGGCGCACCATTACCTTCAATGTAACCCATCAGCCTGAGCGGGATTATCTCTGGATTGTCTTTTATGCCAAGAGCCTCGGTGGCAGCTCTTTGGCTGAGCGGTATGCCTTTTATTACACCACAGCAGCCACAGCTGGGGAATACACCGTCAGCGGACAGCTTGCAGAAATGCCAATCGGCTTTCCCAAGCAGACAACCCTACCGCCTTTACGTTTGAAGCAATTGGTCCACTTTTCCAACCAAAGGATAGCTGCTAAGCAGCTTGAGCCAACAGCGCTACGGCCTAAAACATTGCCCTCTGATCACTTACAGTCTACCCACCTGGGCAACTGGATCGTTGTGCTGAGCCAATCCCCTTCACTTGACTCAATTAGTGCTCTTAGCCGAATTGCTGTTTCAGCTGCCGATGGGACATTTACGCTCGAGTATGTACGGCCCGGTACCTATTATCTGTTTGCCCTTCTTTTTAAAGGAGCCAATCTTGAAAGATTTATCGGCTATGGTTTTTATGATCTGGATAGGGATGGAGAACCCGACTCCCTCTCTGTTCCTCCATCGCGTTCCGGTCTAACTATTCCAATTATACGCTTTATTGCTTCCACCGCCTTAGAAGCTGCAGCTTCAGCCCAAGCAGCTGTGCAGACGGTAGCTAACGATGCGCAGATCGTTTTTCTACAAAGCTCTGAAGGCTCTGAAGTTGATTCAAGCGGTCGATCGCTATCCTGGAATTTCATAGCCTATTCGCCTTCCAAGGATACTGCTTACTCGATTAACATTTGGGGTAGTGCCTATAGCGCACCCACGCCCCTTTCGGCCGAACCCTTTAACCAAATGCAACCGCTTCCTTTAGACAGGATGGAAGACTCTGATAGCATGGTCGTCGCTTTTAGCCGTCGTTTCCCGGAAGCGAAAGCTAACTTAAGGGTTATGGCAGGACAGCTGTTTTATCTTTTCACCTATTTCGATTTTATTCAGCCAGGCTTGTATCCAGGCGATCCCCAGCTTCCCATCTGGCTCGTCCAGGGGAAGCGACCTTTGCCTACACCACTTCAAGGAGTAAACTTAGAATACAGTGTAGTCTATAACCTGCAGGGAGAAGAGCAATTTGCCTACCAACCGGTCACGGCCAAAGGAGCACTGCAAGCTGCTTGGTCGAAAGTGGCGCCTTCAGGTGCTGGGGTTAATGATGGTCTTTTGGAGTTCAGCGCAGACACAATTGATCCTTGGAGTGGGGAAGCTACTGACTGGTCTGTAAGGCTCGTTTCAGGAGGTCAAACCTTGCAGCTGCACCTGGCTAACGATTTGGTCCTCCGTATTGATACGTTGCACGAAGGGGGAGAAAGTTTGCCTAAACTGCCCTATCCAGAGATGATCGACTCAGATCAAGCGGCCGACACGGCACGAGCTCATCACCTTGCCGACTTTTTAGGCTCGCTAAATTGGAGCTGGCCACGTCTCGAAGGCGGCTTTCTGGCAAGTAGGTACGATTTAGGGATCGATGAAAGCACTCCGCTTTATGGCTTTTTGATCATGGGTGGCGACCCTTGGCAGGAAGGGCGCTACTTCGTGCACATGGCTACGGGCACCTTCGTAACCCAGCAAATTTTCACTGGCCGAGAGGCCTCTCCAGAAGCCCCCGTTGTAGGCCTACAGGCCGTTTATCCTCATCCCATTGGTCGGGAAGCTACGATTGAAATTGCGCTGAAACAGCCAACGTTTGTCACCTTACAGGTGTATAACTTACTCGGCCAAGAGGTAGGGCGTCTTTTTGAGGGCCTACTCCCGGCAGGAACGCATGGGATCCGTTGGCATACTGAAACGCTTCCAGCAGGCATCTATTTGCTTCAACTGCACCATGAGGGGCGTATCTACCATCGTGTGGTTGTTGTACGCGGCCGTTAAATCTGCTTTCTGAACTTTTCGGCGTGCGCACCTGCTTGGGTGCGCACGCTTTTTTTGAAACCCGCTTGTAGATCAAGGCATTTTTGTTTTGTCCCAAACGTACAGTTTCAGTTTTAAAATGGGCTTATTGATCTTTTATTTGGCTTTAGCCCTAGGCGTTTCGTTTATGTGCTCCATTATGGAGTCCGTCTTGCTCAGTGTTACCCCTTCCTATGTTGCAGCCCGTCAGCATACCACCACGGGCAGATTATTGCAGCGGCTTAAGCAAGATATCGATCGGCCGTTGGCAACGATCCTCACCCTCAACACCATAGCCAACACCGCTGGAGCCGCCGGTGTAGGGGCTCAGGCCGTACGTCTCTTTGGCGACGCCTATATGGGTATTGTCTCTGGGGGACTTACCTTGGCCATTCTCATTTTTTCCGAGATCATCCCCAAAACATTAGGGGCACTCTACTGGCATGTGTTGGCACCAGTAGTGGCCCGCCTGCTCGGTGTGCTTATTTGGCCGTTCTATCCGTTTGTTTTTCTGACCAAAGTCATTACCCGACTGCTTTCGCGCGGCTTTGCTGGACACTCGGTCAGTCGTGAAGAACTGGCTGCTTTAGCTGAATTAGGGCGACAACAGGGCGTCTTTGAACAAGAGGAGCTGCGTATCCTTAAAAATTTATTACGGTTTCGCACGTTGCGAGCCAAGGATGTTATGACGCCGCGCACCGTAATTTTTACGCTGCCTGAAAACCTGACTGTAGCCGAGGTGCTTCGCAACTATCCTGAGTTGCGTTTTTCGCGCATTCCGATCTATCGCGAATCTCGGGACCAGATCACAGGCTACGTGCTCAAAGATGAAATACTTTTACGGGCAGCTCGCGATGAAGGAGAAGTGCCCCTCCATCGCCTTCGGCGGGAAATCTTGGTTGTCCCTGAAAACCTTTCCTTGCTTGCGCTGTTCGAGCGCATGCTTAACCGACTGGAGCATATTGCCCTCGTAATCGACGAGTATGGGGGCACTGCCGGTATCGTCACGTTGGAAGACATTGTAGAAACCCTGCTGGGGCTGGAGATTGTTGATGAAGCCGATGCAACCCGCGACATGCAAGAACTGGCCCGCGAACAGTGGCGCCGCCGCGCTGAACGCCTAGGGTTGCTTCAGGAATTGAATTTGTCTGAAGCCGCTTCCGGCTTCAAGCACGCTTCCGTCATCCGATTAGGCTTAACGGGCCGATCACCTTCTTAGAAAAACGATGAGACGACTGGAAGAATATCCTGACGCGCATTTGCGCCTTTTTGAACGCCCGCCTGTGCCGCCTCCTGAAGCCATACGCGAGGTGTACCTCATCGGCATCTGTGGTACAGGAATGGGAACCCTGGCCGTCTTGCTTCATGAAGCAGGCTATAAAGTGCGCGGAAGTGACGCGGCCGCCTATCCCCCAATGCGCACGTATCTTGAGCAGCGAGGCATTTTCTTTTATGAAGGTTATGATCCGGCCCATTTGGAGCCGCCAGCTGATCTGATTGTGGTAGGCAATAGCTGCACCCCAACGCATCCTGAAGCGGCAGCTGCGCGAGAACGTGGGCTGCCACAACTTTCCCTACCCGAAGCCCTTGTACACTTCTTCCTCTACAAGCGACGGCCGGTTGTGGTAGCCGGAACCCATGGAAAGACCACCACCAGTGGGCTACTTGCTCATGTCTTGCTGCAAGCAGGACAGGATTCCGGTTTTTTTATTGGGGGGGTAATGCGAGGGCAAGAAATCAGCGGTCGCATCGGTTCAGGTCCCTGGTTTGTCGTGGAAGGCGACGAGTACGACAGTGCCTATTTTGACAAGCGTCCGAAATTTCTGCACTACCGTCCCCAAGCAGTCTTATTGACTTCGATCGAGTTTGACCATGCCGATCTGTATGATGATTTAGAGGACTATCGGGAGGCTTTTGTCCAACTGGTAAATCTACTGCCTGCTCAAGGCCTATTGGTCGCACATGGCGATGATCCGTTGGTCCGCCAGGTTGCACGGAGCTGTCGTGGCCAGGTGCTTACTTATGGTTTGCATACGCTTTGCGATGTGACGGTAGGCCAGGTGTATCCAACTTGTGAAGGGCAGCATTTTACGCTGGTTGTAGAAGGGCGGGAGGTAGGTCGGTTCTTTTTGCCCTTGAGCGGCCGCCACAACCTGCGCAATGCCTTAGCCGTATGCGCCTTTGGGCTGCATGTTGGGCTGACAGTTGAACAACTGGGCCAAGGGTTAGCCTCTTTCCCGGGCATGAAACGCCGCTTAGAAGTATGTGGCGAAGCAGATGGCGTTTTGGTTGTAGATGATTTTGCGCACCATCCAACGGCTGTTCGTGAAACGCTGCGTGCCGCTCGTCAACGCTGGCCTGATCGGCGGTTGGTAGCGGTTTTTGAACCACGCTCCAACTCCAGCCGACGCCGCCGCTTTGAAGCAGCTTACATTGAAGCTTTTGATGATGCCGATGTAGTATGGCTCAGCATGCCTCCTTTCCGCCATAACGACCGACCAGAGGACTTTTTTGATCCAGAACACGTAGCAGCTGGTATCCGCGCCCGCGGTATTCCTACAGAAGTAGCCAATGGAGCCGATGCCCTGCTGCCTCGTTTGTTGGAAATGCTACAGCCTGGAGATGTTGCGCTCTTAATGAGCAATGGTGCTTTTGGGAACCTACCGGCACGCTTGATTGCGGCCCTGCAAATGCGCGCCCCATCTGCAACCGAGCGTTCGCCCAATGCCTCCTTTTCCTTTTAGCCTTACAGATGCACGTGGCCACACGCTGCGGCTAACTAAGCCGCCCCAACGCATCGTCTCGCTCGTGCCCAGCCTAACCGAACTGTTGGCAGCCCTTGGACTAGATCAGCAGGTCGTAGGACTAACCCGGTTTTGCGTGCGCCCATCGGGCTGGAAACACCGCAAAACGATCGTAGGCGGCACTAAACAGCTCAACCTGGAGCGATTGCTTCAGTTAGCGCCTGACCTGGTATTAGCCAACTGGGAAGAAAATACCCGTCAAATGGTCGAAGCTTTGGAACCGCATGTACCTGTCTTTGTCACGCATGTACGTACCCTGGACGAAGCCTTGCAGATGATTCGCCAGATCGGTTGCCTAACGGCCACTGAGGCGATTGCTGAGCAGTTGGCGGCTACGATAGAAGAACGCTTTGCCCTACTGCCCTCTTTTCCCCCTGTACGCACCCTCTACCTTATCTGGCGCAATCCGTACATGAGCATCGGCAGCGATACGTTCATTCACGATATCCTTAGCCGAGGCGGTTTTATCAACGTGTGTGCGGCGCAAACGCGCTATCCAGTGCTATCGGAAGAAGTGATCCAAGCGCTTCAGCCTGAAGTTGTTTTGCTTAGCAGTGAACCTTATCCGTTTAAGGAAACGCACATTGAGGCTTTGCGGCCGCTATGCCCTAAGGCAACGTTTCTGCTGGTTGATGGCCAGCTGTTTTCCTGGTACGGTGCTCGGCTACTGGAAACGCCCGCCTATTTGCAACAGCTCAGGACACAACGGCTAGGCCGGTTGCCATCTTAGTGGCAATTTGGTATTCTTTCGGGCACCCTCCACCAAGGTTTGGCGCTATGCGATACGGTCTTGCTCTCTTGCTTTTGCTGGCTGCTTGCCAGCGTGAAGATGCGCGGCACTACGAACTTGCCCGCCAACTTACGCAACGGTTTATTGTAATCGACGGCCACATCGACGTCCCTTATCGCCTGTACCGCTTGCCTGAAGATGTTACCCAGCGTACGGAACTGGGCGACTTTGATTATGAACGGGCCCGGGCGGGAGGTCTTGATGCCCCGTTTTTCTCTATTTACCTGCCGTCTGAATTGCAGACCACGCCTGGTGCCTCCAAAGCACTAGCCGATTCGCTGATTAATATGGTAGAAGCCTTAGCCCGCCAAGCGCCCGACAAGTTCATGCTGGCCCGCTCGCCCGAGGATGTGCGTCGCGCCCATCAGGAGGGGCGTATTGCCCTGCTCATGGGTATGGAAAATGGCTCAGGTTTGGAGGGAGACCTAAGCAACGTTGCTTACTTCTACAGCCGCGGTATTCGGTACATTACGCTCACGCATGCCCGCGCTAACCAGATCTGCGATAGCTCTTACGACACGGTGCGCGTCTGGAATGGTCTAAGTCCCTTTGGCGAGCAAGTTGTCGACGAAATGAACCGGCTTGGGATGCTCATTGACATTTCGCATGTTTCCGATAGTGCCTTCTACGACGTGCTGCGCCGCACGAAAGCCCCGGTGATTGCCTCACATTCTTCGGCTCGGCATTTTACGCCTGGCTGGGAGCGCAACATGAGTGATGACATGATCCGGGCCTTGGCGGCTAACGGTGGCGTGATCATGATAAACTTTGGATCTTCCTTTCTGCGTAGTAGCTATCAAGCGGCTGGTGATTCAATCCGGCAACTGTTGCAGGAAGAATTGTTGGCCCAGGGTCTGTTGCCAGAAAGTCCACAAGCACGTCGCTGGTTGGCCCAGCAGCGCAAGCGCTATCCTTTAGGGACAGTAGCAGACGTAGCCGACCATATCGACCATGTTGTTCGCCTTGTAGGAGTTGATCACGTAGGTATCGGGTCGGATTTTGACGGCGTGTTTGCACTTCCTGAAGGTTTGCAAGACGTATCGATGTATCCCCACTTAGTAGCCGAACTGTTGCGCCGCGGCTATAGCGAAGCCGACATTGAGAAAATCTTAGGGGGCAACCTGCTGCGCGTCTGGGAGGCTGTTGAAGCCGTTGCCACCAGGCTTCAGCAGCAAACGCCTTAGCGGTCGAAAACGGTGTGATAAGGAAGAAACGGAGAAGATGTCCAAAAACTTTCATAGAGCATGTAGCGGTACATTCCTGCTGCCCCTGCCAGCCCTGCCACAAAAAGAGCAACCTTAAAAGGAGTTTCAACAGGCAGTTGGAGTCTACGGTAAGCACGCAATATGGAAATAGGAATAAGAAAATTTATTAGATCTAAAAAACGTGGTGTTATATAAATATTTAAACTAAAAAACAGTATCATAAAAAATACAGAAACTGCGATAATTCTATATTTGTAACTTTTCTCTATTTTTGAAAAAAATAGAGAAGACAACAAAACAAATCCCAAAGCTAATCGAGAAAGTCCAGAAAACAAGCTGGGAGCTTCGCGAATCACATAATGGTAAAATTTTAGAAAAAAGTAAGACTCAT
>Ga0197143_1000128_pt1 | contig 86749 bp, 73 predicted proteins | sample GBS70_MetaG_FD_148603 | JGI IMG/M metagenome (GOLD analysis project Ga0197143, IMG submission 148603) | Sediment microbial communities from Great Boiling Springs, Gerlach, Nevada, United States - GBS 70_MetaG | ecosystem: Environmental > Aquatic > Thermal springs > Hot (42-90C) > Sediment...
TTATTTACAAAAAGAAGTCAATTAAAATATCCATCACAGACAATTCTTGTATATGAAAACTGGGTATATAGTTATGGTTATCGTGATGCGGGAGTAAATTGTCATCAACTGGGAAGGGGTATACTTTTTGTTGATGGACATGTTAAATTTTATAGAGAATATGTTGGTTATACATGGACAGCCCCAAATACAGTTAACCCCAATATTCCTGCTTCTGACCGATATTTTGGATGTGTAAGACAGGGAATGCCAGGACATCAGCATGTAAGAACTGTTAGTGATTAAAATAAAGAGAGGATTTTATGAGGAAATTAGTTATTTTTTTAGTTTTTTTAATTAATAATTTTTTATTTTCTGATATATTACCTTTACCTACACCAAATATTCCAGAGAATCCACCTTTACAGCCAAGTGTTATTTTACCAGATGGAAGATTATTTTTAATTAATTATTTTAAAGATATTGAAGTAAGATGGGATAAAAAAGAAAAGAGATTAAAGACAAATAAACCTGGTTGGTGGATAATAAATTTTCCAGTAGATGAGATAAAAGGATTTGATAAGAATTTATCAGAAGAAGATAGATATAAAATTATTTTTGGTAAAAGTAAAAAAGAGATTAAAAACTGGTATTTATATGAAACTGGCACACCTTATAATATAAATTTTAAACCTGATTCACCAGCACCTATAAAAGTCCATCCAAATCCTTTAATAGTTGTAAATAATGAAAAAGGAGACGATTCAAATTTAGGAACTTATGATAAACCATTAAAAACAATATCAAAGGCAATAGAAAAAGCAAAACCAGGAGATATTATTCATGTCTATCCAGGGATTTATAGAGAAGAGGTAAAGATAACAAAATCAGGAGAAAAAGAGAAACCAATTATAATAGAAGGGATAAGAGATGAAAATGGAAGAATGCCTATAATTACTGGGAATGATATACTGCCTGTGGAATGGAATATATATGATAAAAACAAAAATATATGGAAGGCAAAGGTAGATTTAAAGATATTAGGAAAGATAATAAATGAGAAGGAAGATATAGTTTTAAGAGAAGTTGATAGGATAGATGAAATGACTCCAGGCACATACTTTTATAACTGGGCATCTGAAGAATTTTTAAAAATAACTAAAGAGTTTGAAGAAGAGATAATTAAAAAGAAGAAGGAAATAAAAGAAGGGGAAGAGTTTGAAGGGAGCAAATGGAGAAAAATAGGAGTTGATAGTGAAGGATTTATTAACTTTGACAAAATAATAAATGGAAAAGATGAAAATGCTGTTTTTATCGGTATAACAAATGTTTATTGTAGTGAAGATGTTAAAGGAAGAGTATATGTAGATGGAGGTTTTGTAGGAGCAAGGATGACAGGAACTGGTTTTACCTCTCAATTGAACAGATATTACTTATGGATAAATGACACTTTTGTAAAAGGGACAGGTGTCTTTTCAACATATGAAAAACATTATTATTTATATCCAAGACACTGGCCATATTATAGAAAAAAAGAAGATAGAATAGATAGTTTTTCACTTAAAAAGGGATGGAATACTTTATATTTTGTCTGGAATACAAACAAAAGACCTGAAAATTTAAAATTCAGATTTAATTTCCCAAAGGATAAAAAACTAATTTCTTCATCTACAAAAAATGAAAATAAAGAGCCAGCCGATTACATTGTTGAATATTTGATTGCAGGTCCTTTTCTGTCAAAATCTGAAAAAGCAATATATCTATGTCTTGAAAAAGGCAAAAACCCTTATGATGAAAAAATTTCTTTACCTGTTAAAGGAAACCCCATTGTAAAAATTGGGGAACTTGAAAGTAATAAAAATATCCCTGTAAGATATGTTCATTTCAGAGGTTTTAAGATTCAAGGTGGTGGACATTTTCAACAAAGAAGTTCTGTGAGTATCTATGGCAGTGGAAATATATTTGAAGGATGTATAATAGATGAAAACGAAGGTGTGGGTATAAATTTTTCAAATAGAGATGGACTTGAAGCAGAACCCAATATAATAAGAAATAACTGGATTATAAATCCTGGGAATGTAGGAATAGCTGCTCAACATACTTCCGAATTTTTAACTCCTGAAAATCAGATATATCCGGCTCCTGGTAGGGGTAGAACAATAGTAGAATATAACTATATTAAAGGGGCAAACTGGCTAACCCTTTCTTCTGGATGGCAGTCAGGTGGGATGAAATTGTTTCGTCTGACAAACTGTATAATAAGATATAACATTGTTGAAGATTCTCCATCTCAGGGTATATGGCTTGACTCGGAACACTACAATAATAGATTGGAAGGGAATTATATAAATAGGTGTTATTTTTATGGGATAGGTATAGAGGCATCTCCCGGACCAAACCTTGTTGTTAATAATTTAATTATAGGATTGAAACCGATAGGGCCTGAAAATGTATGGTTTAGATATGGAATTTTAGCCTGGAGTAGTCAGCAAAATATTGTACTTAACAATACAGTTGACGGAAAATGGGACCAGACACCCTGCTGGCAAAATAAAAAGGGGACAGACGGGATTTTATTGAGTATGAACAAAAAATCAAAAAGAGAGACAAGATGGGAAGGTAATTATGCCTCTGATTTCATAATAAACAATCTAATTTTAGGTTGTAAAGTTAGCATAGTAAAAGGAGAAGGTGATTTTATTGAGAATAATTTTTATGAGAAAGGTGCAGAAATGAGTTTTATTAAAAGATATTATCCGGAAAAAGTAAAGCAAGAGGAAATAATAGAAAAGGAATTGAAAGTTGAAGATTTAATAGATAGAGAAAAAAATGTTTATATAATAAAGGATGAAAAATTTCCAAAAAGTATAAATGTTGGACTTCCAGAAATTATAAAACCACATTATAAAAAATATGATTTTTATGGCCTTTTAAGATTTCCTGATAATGATATAGTAGGGGCAACAAGGCTATGGGATAAAAAAGATGGATATCTTATATTAGAGGTTGAATATAATGATGGAAGAATGGAAAGGAAGATATTAAAAGAATAAAGAGTAGGAGGGGATAATGGAAAAGTTATTTATTATTTTTATGTTATTATGCAGCACTGGCTTTACAAATGTTTTCTATGTGGATGTAAATAATCCAAAGGCAGATGATAAGAACTCAGGCAGTAAAAACTCACCATGGAAGACATTAAAAAAAGCAGGAGAAACAGCAAAAGCAGGAGATACAGTTATAGTTAAGGAGGGAATTTACAGGGAGGTTTTAGAGGTAAAAAATTCAGGAACTTCTGAAAAACCTATAATTTTTAAAACCGAAGGGAAGGTTATCATTACAGGAGCAGATATTGTTAAAGGATGGGAAAAACTGGAAGATAAAAGACCAATATGGGTTAAAAGGAACTGGAAATATAAAATCTGGAAAAGGGGTGAGGAGTGGAAGTGGAGAGCAGAACAGGTAATAGTTGATGATAATTTATATGAACAGGTATTTTCTTTGAAAGATATGAAACCAGGGAGTTTTTTCTGGGATGAAACAGGTGAATCATTATATATATGGATAACCCCAAAACCAGGTCATCCCTTTATAGAACCATTTAATTTACCTTGGTGGGAAACTCCTGTAAACTTTTATAGTGATAATCCAAATGAAAGGCGAATAGAAGCAAGTATAAGAAGTGTTTGCATTAAAGTAGAAAATAAGGAAAACATTATTATTTCTGGATTTCATATAAGATATTGTGCAAATCAAGCCCAGTTTGGAGCAATATCTGTCAGTGGTAAAAATATAACCATTGAAAATTGTCTTGTTGAATTTACAAATGGGGTTGGAATTACTTTTGTTGGAGAAAACTTAATCATAAGGAATAATGTAAGTAGATATAATGGAGAGGCAGGAGCAGGCAGTGGACAGAGTAAAAATTTACTTTTTGAAGGAAATACACTTTTAAGAAACAATTACAAAGGACACTCACATGGATGGGAAGGTGGTGGAATTAAAATATGTAAGTCAGAAAAAGCGATTATAAGAGGAAATAAATTTATTGAAAACAATGGACCTGGGCTTTGGCTTGATTGGGGAAATAGGGAATTTATAATTGAAAAGAATATATCTGTTAGAAATATTGGCTCAGGTATAATGATTGAAGTTTCACCCGAAACACCGGATGATTATAAAGGTCCTTTTAAGCCAGGAATAATAAGGAATAATATATGTGCTTTTAATAGATTTGATGGGACCTGGGGTTCTGGAATTTTACTCCAACTTGCTTCTTATACATATGTTTTACATAATACTGTTTATGGTAATGAACAATTTGGAATATTTTTAAGATACCATCCTTACGCAAATTATGGAGGAGGTAAAGATAAGAAAGAAAATGTCGGATATATACATACAGTAAGAAATAATGTTGTTATGTATAACATCGTTGCAAATAATAAAGGGGGACAGATTTATATAACACCCGACCCTTATGACAAACCAGGTGCTGTAAAAGACAACATATGTGATTACAACCTTTTCTGGGATGAGGAAAACTGGAATTTTATTGAAGATGCAACAAAGAAAAGATTATGGGCCAGTATGGAGAGTTGGAGTAAATGGGGAAAAATTGAAACTATGGGTACATATAGTGTTGAAGAGAGATTTAAAATAACCGGATATGACGAAAATTCATTTCAATGGGACCCAAAATTTGTTTCACCAGATACACTTGATTTTCGTATCTTACCAGGTAGTTTTGCAATAGGTGCAGCAAAACCACATCCATTTGTTGAAGATGATTTTTATGGGAATCCAAGGCCAAAAGATAGAAATACAACTATGGGAGCAATTGAATTTATACAATGAGGTAGGAAAAATGAAAAAAATATTTTTTTTTTGTATTTATTATTGGTGGTTTTCTTTTCTCATATGAAAAAATGGATATTTTGATAAACGGCTCGTTTGATAAATGGGAAAAAGGAAAACCTGTGGGATGGGAAATTAAAAATTGTATAAAGATAGATAAAGGTGCTATTTCATTTTTAGAAAATGGTGAGTGTGCACAAAAACTAAAAAACATTACAGAAGGGACAAAATATCGCCTTGAAGTTATTTATAGTTTACCTGATTATGGTGTTGGTGATATTAGATGGAAAATAATCGGTGTAAAGGGAGAAAATTTATCTGGCAGATATTTAACTTCTTATTTTCATACCAAACCAGCAAGAGTTGTTGAGTACTTTTATATTGAAAAACTTATAGATGAACCAAAGATAGTATTTTATGGTGGTGCTAAAAATTCAAGAACAATTATAGATGAAGTTATGATATCTCCAATAACAGGTGGCTTTACAGGTGTTTATATTGAAAAAGGAAAAGATTCGGCAAAGGCGATCTTCAGTATTTTAAACAATAAAGAGGAAAATAAAAAATATAAATATAATGCTGAGATTAGAAACTTCTACATGGAAAAAATTTACGAAAGAAATGGAGAAATAAGTTTAAAACCATCAGAATATTTCAGTTTTGAGATTCCATTTGAGATAGGAAGTTCTAAAACTTATAGGGCAAAATTGGAAGTAGTTGATGAAAAAGGGGAGAGAAAAGAAGATGTGTCTTTTGTTGAAAGTGATGAAATAAGACCATTCAGAAAATTAATAAGAATTCCAAAGGAGGGATGGGAGTATTATATTTTAAAAAAGGATAGGACACAGCAGACAGAAAAACAGAATATAATCCTCCCTTTTAAAATTTCAACACTTGGAGAATCATTCCATCGGACATATACATTTCAAGCAAAGATAGACCAAGAAAAAAACTGGTATGGTGTTTTTGAAAAAGAAATTTTTATCCCTCATTTTGAAAAAGGGGAAAAGGTTTTTATTGAAATTCCAAGAGCAGCAAATTCTCCAGAAGTTTATGTAAATGATAAATTTGTGGGAAAGGAAGAAGGAAGAGTTCCAATTTTTCTTGATATAACTAACTTTGTAAATCCAGAATCTTTAAATAAAATAAAGATAATCGTCGGAACATGGAAAACGGGCTATGAATGGAGAGAAAATGAAATCATTGTTAAATTACCCTATAATGGAATCCACCAAGGAGTTCTTTCTTTCAATAACTTTATCCATATTTTACCATCAATAAGAATAAGTGATACATATATTAGAACATCTTATAGAGAGAAAAAAATATCTATTGAATATACAATTGAAAATGATATGCAACATCCAAAAATAATTACAGTTGTTCCTGAAATACTTGATAATGGTATTGTTGTTAAAAAATTTAAAGAAAGGAAAGCACTTGTTCGGGGAGAAAATAAAACAAAAATAATTTTTGAGGAAAAATGGGAAAATCCAAAATTATGGATGCCCCAAAATCCTTATCTTTACAGATTAAGGACAAAATTATTTGTTAATGGAAAACAAATAGACGAACACAATATAAGATTTGGTTTTAGAGAAATATGGACAGAAGGGAAGTATATTCTATTAAATGGTAAAAAATTAAAATTGAGAACAAGATTATCTCTCCCTCATCCTGAACACGCAGGTATACCACTTGGTTATGATACCCAATGGAGAGCATTAAGACAATATACAGATAATGGAATATGGTTTTCAAGAAGTTATACAATAGGTGACCCATTTTTCATAGATTTGTGTGATGAGATGGGATATGTTTTAAGACACTCTTATGAATTAAATTTGGCTTTTAATGATTGGAGAATAAAGGTTGAAGATGATGATGGTTTCTGGAAAATAATGGAAGACCATATAAGAAAATTAACAATTGAAAACAGAAACCATCCCTCAATTTTATTCTGGTCTATGGAAAACGAAAGTTTCTTATGTGGACTTGGAGACCAAATGCCATGGACAGTTGATAAATACAAAAAATTAAGAGAGATTGCAAGAGGAATCCATCCTGGAATTTTACTTGAACATGATGGGAGTGAACCTGAAAATGATTGTGAGATTATAAATTTACATTATCCATTAAATCCTGCAAGAACAATTCCATATAGTCCTGTTTTTCCACCTAAAATTTTTGAGAAAGATAAATGGTATGGTCTTCAACTATATCCTGGTTCTTTGTTATGGGATGAGAAAAAACCACTTGTGTTAGGAGAGGACTTTATTGGTTTTCCAGAGGTTCCACAGAGTTTATCAATTTTAAATGACGAAGATTATATTTATAATGTATGGGAAACAAACCCAAGAAGAGGGATGAATTGTGAGGAGTTTGACAAGGCATATCATAGATTACATGAACCCTTTATGTTGAAGGCACGAGAAAGAGAACTTGGATACATAACAACTTGGCCATTAACAGATACTGGTTGGTCTGATATATTAAAAGATGTAGTAGTTTCAATAAAGGAACCTTTTGTTCATTTTAGAAGTGGAGAAAAGGTAAAATTAACAGGAATTATCTTTTATGACCTTTTTGAAGATAAAGTAGTAAATTTAAAATGGATATATAAAGATGAAAAAGGGAAATTGTTGGTAAAAGGAAATAAATCTATTGAATTAAAAACCGGGGATGTGAAAAATTTTGAAATAGAAATAAAAAATCCATTTGTAAAAGAAAAAACAAAAACCATTCTTTCAATAAAGTTAACCAAAGGCAATAAAATTCTGGCAGAAAGAGAAAAAGAATATTTTGTTTATCCTGATAAGAAATTTCCAGAAATTCCCTTTGTTCTTTATGACCCTATGGGAGAGACAGCAGAAAAATTAAAGAAATTTGGATTTAAATTTGAAATAAAAAACAAACCAGAAAAAGGTAAATTATTCATTATAGGCAAAAATGCTCTCTGCAATAAAAATATACTCCAACTAAAAGACCAGATTTTAGATTTTGTTGAAAATGGAGGAAAGGTTTTTATACTCCAACAAGAAGGAAGGATAAATCAGCTCTTTCCTTTTGAAATTAATCCCAATTTAGAAACTTATTCCTATGCTTGTTTCCCAAGAGTGAAAGACCATCCTATTTTATCAGGAATAGAAAAAGAAGACCTACATTTCTGGAGAGATGGTGGATATTCTGTTTCAAAAAACAATTACTGGAAACCAGAGATAGGAAATTATCTTTCAATTTTAGATGGAGGAACAATAGGAGGATTCTTAACATCATCTCTTATGGAGATATATATTGGAGATGGTTCAATTATTCTTTCGCAACTGAATTTACTTGAAAATTTAAGGAAAGAACCGGTCGCTGATTTAATATTTTCAAATATACTTTTATACTCTGAAAAGCCAGTTTATAGAAAGACCGTTAAATCAGCCCAAATTATAGGAAATAAAGAATTTATAGAAGAATTTAAAAAATCTGGCTATTTAAATCTTTCTGAAAATTCTGATATATTGATTGTTGATGGAAAAATAAAAGACATAGTAAAGTGTAAAGAAATTATTGAAATGGCAAAAGGTGGGAAATTTGTCTGGATTGTTGGAATGGATGAAGAATCTTCAAAGATATGGGAAAAATCAGGATTAAAAGGGATTAAACTTAAAAAAAGGGAAGTTTTCAATGTTATTAAGAAAGATTATAGTGACCTTATAGCAGGTTTAAGCAATACTGATTTATTCTGGGTTGGAATGAAACTTGCTCCTTTACCAGGTGAATGGTTTTCTCAAGGAACAGCAAATATAATTGACTATGAATGTGCTTTACCAGATATTAAAGGAGCAATTGAACTGGTTGACAAAGGTGCTCTAATAGAAATTCCTTATGGAAATGGGAAAATTTTAATTGACAATCTCAACTGGTATAAGTATATAAGTGATGACTCATTACTAAAGGCAAAAAGAATTTTTTCTACAATTGCAACAAACATTGGACTTAAAATAAATCCAGATAAACAACTTTTACCATTAGATATTAAAAAAATAAAATTTTATTCTGTTGATATGGGTCCTGTTTATAATGAAAAATGTAATGATGTTTTTTCAAAAGAAAAAGGAATTTTTGAAGGTGTCCCATTTATTTTAAAGTCAGGAGAACCAGGGGTTCTTTTACTTGGTTCAAAAAATTTAACCCAACCAAAACCAGAATTGAAGTCAAGAGTTGAGTTAGATATAGATGAGAAATTTGATGTTATATTTTTCCTTATGACTGCTTATGACCCATATGAAGGAGGACAGGGATATGGATGGGGAGAAATGTATGGAGGAATTCAGTTTATCTATGAAGATACAACTTCTGAAAGGATGTCCCTTTTGCATAAAGTCCACTCTGTAAATATATTTGAATACATGGGAGACCTTTTAAAGGCAAAACTTGTCTGGAGTGGGCCAACCCCATTTGCTGAATGGTGGGATATGTACACAAGGTGGCCTGGTAATAGATGGATTCAGAGAGAACACCTAAATAATATTTATCTTACAAAATGGATAAATCCATACCCAGAAAAGAAAATTGAAAAAATTATATTCTTTTCAACAGATGTCCATGTAGTCCCTGTAATAATTGGAATAACTGGAGGGAGATATGAAAAATAAAATATTTCTTCTCTTATTTTTTCTTTTGATATGCTCATTAAAAGCAGAAATTTATTATGTCTCTCCAAATGGAGATAATAATAATGATGGAAAGTCAATTGAAAAAGCATGGAAAACCCCTGATAGAGGCCTACCCACCTATTTAAGAGAGGATACAAAACAGGGAGATGAAATTATTTATGTTGCAAGGGCAACTCAATTTCCTGAAAAAGGAAAAGTTTTAATAGGAAACAAAGAAGTAAGTTATTCAGGCAGAACAGCAGATTCATTAATAGGATGTAAAGGGGTTCCAAATGCAAAAAAAGGGACAAAAGTAATATCCTTAGATTGGGAATATGCAAAAGGAGGAGATAAAATAATAATTCTTGAAGGAGTATATATTTTAAAAGAAAAATTTAGTCCTGAAAATAAAGAATGGGCGGGGGGAAAAGATTGTGTATTTTATTTTAATTTTTCTGCTCCTAATGAAAATCCAGTAATTATTGAAGGTAAAGGTGATGTAATTATAGATGGAGAATTTTTGAAAAGGTCAATTATTGTAAATGGGGGAAATATAAAGATAAAAAATCTAAAGTTAAGAAGGGGAGGAATTGGTATATTTTTCAGTAAAAATATTGAGTTTTGTGAAAATCATGTTTTTTATGGCATACATTCAATTTTTATAAGATATTCAGAAAATATAGATATTCACCACAATTTAATTTATGACTTTCATGGAGCCTGGACTGATCCGGGGATAAATATTGGAGATAGTAAGAAAATAAAGATAAAAAATAATACAATTGTAAATTGTAGTTGTGGAGTAAATTTGTGGGGGAATATTGAAGATATAGAAATAAGAAATAATATTATAAGTTGGTGTGGAGTTGGGATTAAAAAAGACGAAAAAATTGAAATTGATAAAGAAAATATTAAGGACAATCTTTTATGGGCAAATGGGAAAGTAGTATGGCTTCATAATCTTGATAAAAAAGATAAAAATGAAGGGAAAACTCATTATAATGGTTTTAATTTCCAACCTAATGATATTTACGAAGACCCTAAAATAGTTAATTGGTATTCAAATTCAAAAAATTTCTTATCTCCTCATAGAAATTCTATTTGTTTTCAAAATGATAAAAAAATTGGAGCAAAAGAACCATCAGATTATGAAAAAATATTTGATTATAAAGAAGGAATAAATATTTTAATGAATGGAAGTTTTGAGTTTGATTTTTATAATTGGAGAGGTACGAGTTGGTGGCCGTTTAATTTTGATGAAGCAAAATGGGAGATTAAAAAAGGAAATGCTTTTCATGGAGAAAAATGCTTATATCTAAGGGAATCACCTAAAGGAAAACACAGAAGCGCTCCAGCAGTTTTAAGTTCATTTTTTCCTATAAATAAAGGAGAAACATATACAATCTCATTTTATGCGAAGGGCAAAGGAACTCTTGTGGTTGGTTTTGCTGTTCCATCATGGCATTGTGGTTCATCTTTTGGTGAGAAAGTAAATTTATCTGAGGAATGGAAAAATTATAAAGTTAAAATTAAACTTCCTGATTTTGCACCGGATTGGGTTGCTGTAAAATTTTCTGCTAATTGGTCTGAAGCATATATTGATAATGTTATTGTTTGTGAAGGAGAAATTGAAAATGTTGATTATCCACCTATTGAAATATTTTATGAAGAAGAAAGTGGTTTTATTCAAAAAAAAGGAATTATTCCAGTTATAGTAAAATATTATTCAGAAACAAAAAATTTTTTAATAAGATGGGAAATTATTGACCCTTATATGGAAAAAGTTGATTTTGGAAAGTTTGAAATAAAAGGAGAAGAAAAGAAGTATGTAAAAATCAATATAAGTGATGGTATCTATTTATTTAAATATGAAGTATATGATAAAAACTTAAATTTTGTTTCAAATGGTTACTTTCGCTTTGTTGTGGGTAAACCTTTAAAGTTAAAAGAAATTAAAAATAAAGATTTTGTTGCGGCAACTCCTCCATATAAGCATTATTCAGATTTAAATGAATATGAAAATATGGTCAAAAAACTTTCTTCTTATGGTATAGGAACTTTTCATATTTATGCTGGATTGGAAAGAATTAAAGAATTAATTGAAGAAGAAAATTTTGAAAACTATCTTTCAATAACAGAGAAATATGGAATGAACTGGCTTGTGACTTTTTCAGACAAAGTAAATGATAGTAATATAGAAATCTGGAAGGAAAATATATCTGAATTTGTAAAAAAATTTAAAGGGAGAATAAAATACTATGAAATTATGAATGAACCTAATACATTTATGAATGGGGATGAATACGTTAAAATTTTTTTTCAAACTGCACCTTTAATAAAAAATATTGACCCAAATAGTCATATAATTGCAGGTAGTATTGTGAATGCTTTCCGAAAAGATGTTTACAATAAAACTTTATCATTACCTCCTTCTTCTTTTGATTGGTTTTCATTCCATCCATATAGATTTGGTATAATGAATCCAGAAATACAGGGTTCATTCAGAGAACATATAAAGATGGTTAAAGAAGATTTAAATAAAAATGGTCATGGAGAGAAAATATTTCTTACTGAAGAAGGAATGGCTCCCGGTTATGAAAGAACAAGATGTATAGGTAGTCTTTTTTCCTATTCAATACCAATATGGAGTATCTTTTTTACAAGCGATGAGTTATTATGGGCTAACTTTGCAATGAGAATGTATTTAACTGCTTTAGGAGAAGGAGCCAAAGGTTATAATTATCATACCTTACCTATTTTTTATATAGATGGAAATATAACTCCTACATATGTTTTAAAAGCACTTCATACCATGGTACAAATTCTCGGGAATTCTAAATGTGAAACCAATTTAGACATGGGGGATGATTTTGTAGGATATTTATTTAAAGATGATAATAAAACAATTGCAGTTATCTGGAAAATAGATAGTGAATGGGGAAACAAAACTGAAATTGAATACAATGGAAAATTTGAAATATATGACATGTTTGGCAGAAAATTAAATCCCAAAAAAGGAATATGGGTTTTAGATAAATATATATATTATCTTTTATTTGAAACCACTGATATTGAGAATATCAGAAAGATTATTGAGAAGTCATTCAAAACCAAAAAGAATTATCCCATTTTTTAATCTTTAATAAAATTTTTTGAATTGGTTTTCTATTTTAATTTTTATTGTATTTAAAAAAATAATTATTAAAGGTAAATCCATAAAAACCAAAAAACTTGACAAAATAAAAAATGTGTAGTAAAATAAAAGAAAGGGGGTGAATAAAAATGAGAAGAGAAAATAAAAGAGATGGCTTCACATTAATAGAACTTCTTGTTGTTGTGGCAATAATTGCTATTTTGGCTGCTATGCTTCTACCTGCATTAAGTAAAGCAAGAGAAAGGGCAAGGATGGCAAGTTGTATGAATAATTTAAAACAGATAAGTATGGGAATTGCTATGTATATAAACGATTATGATGAGTATTGGCCTCCGGCAAAAGCAAATTTTTACTCTGCTGGATATGGTGGTGGAACCTGGACACTTTTTGTTGCTCCTTATTGCGGGATACCCGTTCCTCCCAATATGGACTATCCTCAGTATACGAGTTTTATAAGAAGCAAAGCAACAAAAGCTGTCTTTTTCTGTCCATCTGCAGTTGATTATAAAGGAAAAAGATTATTTTATGGAGTAACTTATGACCATACAACTAATAATAGAGTAAGTGGTGTAAAAGGTGGAGGATGGGTAAAATATGGAGACCCAAGTGGTGCTTATCCAGAAGGAATTGATTATCATGCTTCAAGAGGAAGGAAATATTCAAAAATGGTTAAAGAATCTGTTGTTTTATTTGAATGTAGTATGAATACAAATGGTGTTCCTTTAACAGACCTTTATAATCTACCTGATTATCCAAGGAGAGTTTATAATCATCTAAATTTTGCTAATTTTCTATTTGCAGATTTTCATGTAGAAGCATTACATAAAAATGTGAAATTTGATGGTGACTGGATTCCCAAAAGATAACAAAAATGATTAAAAAATTTATATTTCTTTTACTTTTCCCAGTTTTTTTATTTTCTGAAGTTATTTTTGATTTAAAATTTTCAGAAGATATGATATTACTTGGAAGAGTGAAAACAGGAGAAGAAAAGAACCCAATATATGTTGAAATTGTAGGTAAGAATTTTGAAATTGAAAAGATTGAAAATATTGAAGGATTATCTTTTAAGAGAGGTAAAAAGCATTATTGCAAAATTTTAAATTCTGGAAAATTGTTAAAAGAGTTTTCAGATGAAGTAAATATTGAGTTTACATTTTTGTATAAATCAACTGAAAATTTTGATGAAAAAAATAAGGGTGGTGTTCATTCAATAATCTCCCAATATGAAGTTTTTGAAAATAAAAGGAGTTTTTCAATTTATTTGTGGGAAGATATAAAAACAAAAAAATCTAATATAAACTTTTCAATTTCAAATAATGGAAAGGATGTGCTTACTTTTTCAACTCCTGCAATTTTAGAGCCAGAAAAAATTTATAATACAAAAATAAATTTTAAAATGGGTGAATATATAAGAATATATGTGAATGACCAGTTAAAATGTGATAAAAAATTAGAAATAAGAGAAATATTTAAATCAGAAACACCTATTTCTATTGGATGTAGATTTTATAATTTTGCTCCTATTAATTTTTTTAATGGGATTTTATTTAAACTAAAAATCTATAAAAAGGAGTAAAAATGTGTAAAATCAATATTTTCTTTTTATTATTAAATTTATCATTTGCTTTTTCTCTTCCTTCATTTGTAAATTGGTCATATGAAGGTGCTTATAAAGAAGAAAATGGGATAAGAGGTAAAATTTGTCTTAATGGATACTGGAGATGGAGACCAAAAGGAGAAGAGGAAAAACCACCAGATAATGGATGGTTTTATAGAAAAGTGCCTGGGATAGGTCAGTTTTTTTATATTTATGATACAAATGGAAAAAAAGTTGGTGGATTTAAAGGTGATGAACTTGCATGGATAGAAAGAGAATTTGAAATACCGGAAGAGTGGAAAAATAGAGATATATTTATTGAAATTAATAATACAAAAGATGGAAGTAAAATTTTTCTTGATAGTAAACAGATTGGTGCTTCATTACCTAACAAGGTTTTTATTTACAAAATTCCTTCACCTTATAAAAATTCATATAGATTGACTATTTTAACAAAAGGAATAATTGATAATGTGTTTCTTTTAAGTTTCCCATCCGAAAATAAAATAAAAGACATTTTTATAAATCCATCTTTTAGAAAAAAAGAAATTGAAGTTGAAATAGAAGTTGAGAAAAATGAGAAACTTGCTTTTTCTTTGAAATTTTATGATTATAAAACAAAAAAGTTAGAAAAAGAATTTAAAGGTATTATAAATTCACAAAAAACAAATGTGAAATTCAAATGGGAAAATCCAAAATTATGGTCATTGGAAAATCCAAATTTATATAATTTTGTTTTAGAAATTTCAAAAAATGGGAAAACTATTGATAGAACTTTTCCATATATTTTTGGTTTTAGAGAATTTTGGATTGAGGATGGCGAGTTCTATTTAAATGGAAAAATTTTGAAGTTGAAAAGTGATTCAAATGTTCCTTTTACAATGTATTCATTGGGTTCTTTTAATAGAATGGGAGTTCTTGGAAATGAAGAGTATATAAGAAATATAATTAAAGGATGGAAAAATTTAGGACTTAATAGTTTTCATGTATTTGTTTCCGAATTTTTAAATCCTGACATACTTTTTAAAGTTTGTGATGAAGTAGGTTATTATGTTCAAGTATATATGCCTTCTTTTTCTGAATATTACCAGTTTATTGAAGATGAAGAGATAAAAAAATATATAGAAGATGCAATAGGAGGATTTATTAGAAGGATAAGACAGCATCCTTCTTTATTATTTTATTTTGCTGGCAGTGGTTCTCATGTATGGGATTATTGTCCTGCAAAACTTGATGGTTCATATAATCCAGATGAAATATGGGGTGAAAATAAAGAAAATAAAATAATTAAACCAATAATAGAAAAATTTGATAGAACAAGACCTATTGCACATTATTCAGGTGGAGCAAGGGATCCCATACACACAACAATGTGCTATATAAATTTTGATGCCGACTTACAAGTTCATGAAAATTGGCCATATTTTTGGTATAAAAAAAAACCAAGGCCCCTTTTACCAACAGAATTCAGTTTACCTTATTATCAGGCGTGGTTTTTGAGAAGTGTAAGAGGGTACGAAAAGACTGAAAATTTAAACCCTGCATTTGTAGAATTTGCAAGTATATATTTTGGAGATGAAGTATATGTAGAGATATTAAAAAATAAAGATAACTGGAAGAATGGTAAGATAAAAATCCCTGGTCAAGCAAAAGAAATTTCAGATAAACTTAGGGCTTTATTTGTTAAAAATATTATAAGGAGTTGGAGAACATATGGAATTTCTTTTGCATTTCATGCAGAAGTAAGAAATTTTTTCAAGGAATTAAAAAAACCAGATATTCTAAATATTGACTCAAGAAATCCTTTTTATATTCCTGACCAGCAAAGCACAGAAGGGGATCCATTTATTGATTCACCTTTGACAATCGCTGGTATTGAAGCAAAAAAATCTCTTTCTCCTTTTATTGCATATATAGGTGGGCCTGATGGAAACTTTACTTTAAAAGACCATGCCTATTTTTCTGATGAAAATATTAAAAAATCAGCAATTTTAATTAACGATTATGAAGAAAATTTAACTGGAATAGGTATATGGGAGGTTTTTGATAAAGAGACAAATAACATAATTTTTAAGGATAAATTTAATTTTAAAATCTCTTCGGGTGAAAGAATTATAGACAAATATCAGATAAATTTTAAAGTCCCAAAAGTCAAATCAAGGAAGGATATAATTATAAGATTAAAAGTATCTACTGAAAAGGGTGATAATATAGAAGATGAATTTAATGTAACAGTTTTTCCTATTTTCAATCCGCCTATAATTAAAAACCAAGTGTATCTTTATGACCCTATAGGAGAAACAAAAAATTTACTTGATAAAGCAAGAGTTAAATATAAAGAAATAAATGGATATATACCAAGTGATGGGATTTTAATAATTGGAAGGAAAGTTCTTTCAAATGAGATATATTTTAGAAATCTTATTTCCTGGCAAACACCAAAATTACTCTATAATATTGACCCAGCAATAAAAGAAGGATTAAAAGTAATTATTTTTGAACAACCATTAAAAAATATTCTTGGTTTAAAAAGTGAGGAAAGAAGATGGAGACACGCACATATTTCTGCTCCAAATCATCCAATTGTTAAAGGTCTTATAAATAGTGATTTTTCCTATTTAAAAGGTTATAGTAATTTAATGCCTGATTATCCTGACCCCGGTCCACCACCTAAAATTGCTTATGCTCATCCCGAAAGATTTTGGATGTGGGGTAATGATAATGTTGTTGTAAGTTTCCCTATTGTTAAACCATATATTGGTGCATTCAGACCAATATTAAGTTGTGGATTTGACCTAATGGAAACACCTCTATGTGAATTTGTTATTGGAAGAGGAAGAATAATATTTTGTCAGGTTGATGTTACAAATAGGTATGGAATAGACCCTGTGAGTACTTTACTTGTAAATAATCTACTTGAATATACTGATAAAGTAGAAGAACCTGATACATCAATACCTGAACCAATTTATGCTTTAGAAGAAGGATACAATCTTATTGAAAAAGAGGATTATATTTTTGTACCAGAAAATATTCCAGATGGTTTAACAATCTCAGATTTTTACTTTAGAGAAATTTTAAAATTAAAAACTATAGATGGCCAACTTTTTAAAAAGATAAAAAAAGATGGAAAAGAAATATATATTCATTCAATAAACTTAAAAGATTTTAAAACAAGATGGCAAAGAACAAAAGGAATGAGAATTATTGCAAATTTAAGAATAAATCAAGGAACTTCTTCAAATGAAGGACCTTCGTTTGCTTTACAGGGAGATGATTATGCGTTATATCCAATTAATTGGCTTGAAGGATTTGTTCATCCATATACTCATTGGCGCTGGTAAAATTATTCTTTTTTTATTTCTTGGATATAATTTTTTATTCAGTAACGATTTTGATACATTAGAAGATATTGTTCAGAAGGCGGCAAAAAAACTTTTTGAAAAGCCATATAAAGAAAAATTTGAATTTCTTGAGCAATTTGAAAAGAAAAAATTTTTTATAGTAGATATAAGAGATTATTGTAATGGAAACTTTTCAAAATGGGTTGGAACATATAATTTGAAATATATTGAAACAGGAGATAAAAATTATTATGGAGTTCCATTTAAAATTTTATCCGAAGAAGAGAGCAAATATACATGTGTAATGACTAAATCAGAAATTTTGGATGGACATTTGAATTTTAGCATTCCACTGAGAAAAAAGGTTTATGCAATTTATTTTTTAATTGCAAATTATTATGCAGGCCCTGAAGAAAAAGGAGAAAGAAAGTTTATATTTAAATATGAGGATGGCAAAAGTGAAGAACTCCAATTGATTTATGGGATAAATATGTTTGACTGGTGGCCTCAAGAAAGGAAAGAAACTGAGGATTTGAAATATATTCTTGTAAGAAGTTCCGAAAGTTTTTTACCACCTTTCAGAAATTTATATATATTACAATGGAAAAACCCAAATATTGATAAAACTATAAAAGAAATTGAATTTTACAGTGATGGCAAAGGTATGAGAGCAGTAATCGTAATAGGAATAACAGTTCTATTAAATGAATAAAATGTTTAAAAAACTTATTTTTCTGATTTTTTTTATTTCTATTGTAAATTGTTTTGGATGGGGTTCTGGACATGAATTAATAACAGAAATTTTGATAGAAAAACTCCCTGAAGAAATAAAGGGTATGCTTTCAGAAGATACAAGAAAGAGAATGATAAAGGAATGGTCTCATTATCCTGATTCATTTGAAAAATTTGATAAAGATATTATTTCTGAAAGTTCTCTTTTAATTCTTGAAAAATATGGAATTAAAACAAGATATGATTTACATTCTTCAAAAGGTAAATATATTAATTTTATATTGCTGACGAAAGCATTTGAAAATAAAAATGAAAAGGAGATTGGTTTATGGATTTCTTCTTTATGTCATACACTATCAGATGAAGGGGCTTTAAATCATGGTCCATTAATTCATTATATTACTTATGGGTTCTCTCCATTAAAGATAAAAATGGGTAAAGGTGTTGGACTTGATATTATAGAAATTTCAAAGACAACTGGTAAGGAAATAATACTTAAAAAACTTGAAAATTATAATCCAAAGATTACATCAGAAAATCCAAAAGAAGCAATCATAAATATTTTATTACAAGGTGCTGATGCAAATTCTTTTATGACACAGAGAGAAACAAAAATAATGAAAAGTTATAAGTTGGAAAAGGATGAAAAAGAATATGAAGAAGCAAAAACAGCAATGGCTGAAATAGGTGCAAAAAATGTTTCTGATACAATTAATGTTGTTATAACCTCATATTATTATGCAAAAAAAGGTATACAGGTTCAATTTGAAGAAGAGATATTAAAGGAATTTGAAAAAAGAGAAAAAGAATATTTAGAAAAAAGACCAATTGAAAATGACTCAATATATGAGGAATTATTAGAAACAGAAGATAAATATCCAGCAATAGGAATAATAATAGAACCATCACAAACAATGAATAGGGCAATTTTCCCTTTTGGTTCAAAATATATATTAAGTGCAATTATGTGGTATTTAAAAGAAAATAGGATTTCATATAAACCAATAGATGTAAGAGAAATATTAAAGAAAAAAATTAATTTATCAGTTGAGAAAATACCTTTAATTATTCTGGACTTGGGAAATAATATACCTGAAGAATTGAAAATTTTTTGGAAAGAATATATAAAAAATGGAGGTATAATTTTTTTGATCGCTGGAATGAAAAATTTTGAACCATACAAAGAAATTTTTTCAAATTATTTTTCTTGTTTTAAAAATTTACCAGAAGATTTTACACCTGTAAGTCCAAAATATGGATATAAAAATGAAGATGTTGTTAAGAAGATTTCTTTTTATTTTTTAAATGATTTGAGTGAATATTTTGGAGATAAAGAATATAAAATGATAAGAAATCCAAATACACCTGCCGGCTGGCAGAAACCTATCTGTACTGTTTATATTGATACAGAAGACCCAAAAATAAAAAAACTTATAAGATTAACTGATGGAGAAAAAGAATTTATTGTAGGTGGAATTATAGAGGATGAAAAAACAAAAATTATTTTTATTCCCGAATATTTTTTATCTCCTTTTATATTTTCAGAAGAAGATACTTTATTTGACCCTTCAAAACCATATCTTGATAAATTTGGAAGAAAAATAATTGATTTTGTTTTGAAAAAGTATAAAATAAAAACTAATTTGGGGGAAAAATGAGTAAATGGAAATTTTTTGAAATTTTGGATAAAAGAGAAGAAGATTTAATTCATAATACAAGTTTAAAGATATTAAGTGAAATTGGATTTTTTGTTGATAATGAAGAAATATTGAAAAAACTTGAAAGTTTTTTGATAAACAATGCTGTTTATAAATAATAAAAAATGACTGCATTTATTTTAAATTTATATGCAATATCTTCTTAATGTTTTTAAGTTGGAAAAATAAAGGGATGAAAACTGAAGTAGACAAGGCAAAAGAAATTGTTAATGAGGCAATAAATGGAGAAAAAATTATGCCTAAAATTTCAGAAAAAACAGAAAATAAAATTATTGATTTAATTTATAGATTTACAAACTATAAAATAGAAAAAGTTGAACCATTATAAAATGGAGTGAAAAATGGATTTGTCTATGTGGAGTAATTTTTATTATGACTTGCCATTTGATATTGCATTGAAAAAGATAAAAGAAAATGGATTTGATTATTGTGAATTATCAGATACCCATTTTATTTCAATAATTGAAAAAAAACAACTTGATGAATTAATTAAAGTTAAAAAAATATATAATATAAAAACACCTCAAATTCATGCTCCAATTAGTTCAATCTATGAAGACCCAAATAAACCAGTTGTTGAAAGATTGGTTGATTTTGCTGATTTTAGAGAAGAGATAAGAAAAAGAGAAATTGATTGTATTATTGAATGGATTGAATATTGTAAAATTGTTGGTATTGAGTGTATAGTTGTTCATCCAGGTGGTTTAAAAGGTTATAATGATTTTTTTGAATATAAAAAAATTCAACAGTATAATATTGAAGGATTTAAAAAGATAGGTGAGAAATGTGAAAAAGAAAAAATAAAAATTGCAATAGAAAACTTGGGAGGAAAACCACCAAAAGGGAAAAATATGCCTTATATAAAAGTTGAAGAATTACTTGATTTAATTGAAAAAGTAGGTTCAAAGTATATTGGAATATGTATTGATACAAGTCATGCAAATATATCAAAAATAAATATACCAGAATTTATGGAAATAGCAAAAGAAAAGATTTATGCAACACATATAAGTGATAATCTTGGCAAAAATGATGACCACTTATGTCCATTTTCAGGAAAAATAAACTGGGATGAAGTAATAAATTCTTTCAAAAAAATAAAATATAATGGTATTTTCAATTTTGAAATTCCAGGAGAGGTAAGGTGTCCTTTAGAGATAAGAGATATAAAAATTCAATATATTTTTAAAATAGGGGAGTATTTGGTAAGTAAAAATGATAGAGATAGAAAATAAGAAAATTTTTATAGGTGATTTTCATACTCATTGGTATTGGGATAAAGAAAATCCAACTCTATTTATTTCAGGAATGTATAATTTAGGTTATGATTTTGTCCTTTTATGTGATGGGTATAATGAAAGCAAAAAAATAGACGATTTTTGTAAAATTTATGAAATACCATTTAGAGTTTTCCCAGGTAAAGAAATTGGGACAGAAAATGCACATATAGTTTTATGGGTGGATGAAAATTTTGAAAAATATTTAAGTGAAATTCCAAATAAAAAACCATATAAATTTTTAAAAGAAAAAACAAAACTTGTTATTTTGGCTCATCCCGCTGAAAACTGGGCAGATACTTTTAATGGGACTTATGAGCCACTATTAAATTTATATAAAGAAAAACTTATAGATGCAATTCAACCTGAGAAATATACTCCTTACGAAATATTTAAGAACGAAAAAATAAAAATATCAGTTGTTGGTGGACTTGATATTCATGCATGTAAACCATTTATTAGATATCCATTCTATCTATTTAATAAAAAATATCCGCCATTTAAACATATAACTCCTTGTTCCACATATGCTACAATTGTAATCTCAGATGGATTAGATGAGGCAAATGTAATAAATTCAATAAAAAACTGCCTTTCTGTGTCTTACAATTTTTTAACAGAGGAATTTATAGGAGATAAAGAAATAGTGGAGTTTTTAATAGAAAATAAATTTATAGAAAAATTTAAGGAGGAGATAAAGAGAAGAAACAAGGTAAAATTAAAGGGAGAGATATTTGTAGAGCATGAAGGGAAAATATATTTTGAAGATTCTCAAAAAATTAAATATTTTATAATTCCTACAAAATCATTTAAAGATATTAGAAAAATAAAAGTAGATAAAAAAATAGGAAAAATAAAAATATCACAAATATTAAACAGAGAGAATTTTTATGTTCCTTTAAGTATAAAGAATGAAAAAACTAATTTTTATGGAGTCCTTGTAAAATCGCCATTTGAAACAATAATTTCATCTTTAGTAAAAGAAAAAAATGGTAAATATAAAACATTTGTGGAAATTTTAGTTAAAAACAGAATAAAAAAGAGTTTAAAAATGGAATTGGATTTAGAAAGTTTAAAAGGCGAAAATAAATATAAATTTATTCTTAAAGAGAAAAAAAGAATTTTAATACCATTTGATGTAAAAGATTTAACTAATGAATATAATTTTAAAATTAATTTAAAGAGTAATTTGTCTCATTTAAACTATGAAGCCAAAGTTTCTTTTCCTGTGTGTAAATATACGAAAAATCCATGGAAAATAGACCCAGAAATATCAATAAAAATAAGAAAAGAAAATATTTGTAATATAGAAAACTGGCTTGGCGAAGAAGATTTGTCAGGAGATATTAATTTGTATTGGAATGAAAAATTTTTCTATTTATATGCAGAGATAAAAGATGATATTTTCTATCAGAAATGGGTTGATTGGGAAACATTTTGGGGCGATTCAATACAATTTGCATTTGGTCCATATTTAAAGAAAATTGATGGTTATGGATATAATTATGAATTAATTATTTCAAAAACAAAAAAAGGAAATGAAATTTTTATATGGAATGAATATGGAAAAATAGAACAAATAAGGAAATTATATAAAGAGGGATTTCTTGATGTAATAAGAGATGAAAAAGATAAAAAGACAATTTATAAGTTAGCAATTCCATGGAAATTTTTTAAATTTATTCCAGAGGTTGGTAAAAGATTTTTATTTTCAGTGATTGTTTTAGATAATGATGGTATTGTTATGAAAAGAAAGTGGTTTTATTATGGAGAAAATATAGGTGTTAGAAAAAGTATGAAAAATTCTCATTCAGTTACTCTTATAAAATGAGAGTTGAAATTTTGCCTTCATCAATAAAAATCTTAAAAAATAATTATAAAATTCTTGTTCTCCCTGACCTTCATATACCAATTGATATGGAATTAAAGGAAATTATTTTAAATTCAGATATTTTTAAAGAAATTGATTATGTGATTCTTCTTGGTGATAATGTCGCATGTTATGGAAATGAAAGAGAATATGAAATTTTAAATGATTTTATAAAGAAGTTAAAGAAACCATATTGTGCAGTAAATGGAAATCATGAATTTATGTTTGAAGTAATTGAATATGAAAATGAAAATTATGGAAAAATATGGAAACCAAATAATATGGAAAAAAGAAAAATTCAACTTGAAAAATTTTATAATTTTTTTAATTTAAAAGAAAAATTCTGGTTTGAGAGAGTAGGAGAAATTTTATATATTTTTTTGACAATTGGAAGACCTGAAAGCGATAAGATTGAGGTTTTACCAGAAGATTGTGAAGAATTTTTAAAAGATATTTATGATAAAAATAATGACTTAAAATATTTTTTTATTTTCTGCCATGCTCCTTTAAAAGGAAGTGAAATAAAGGGATTTAAATATTATTCAGATGAAGGAGACCCTTTTATTTATCTTTCAGATGAGTTAATTAAAAAAATAGAAAATTCAAATGTAAATACTTACTGGTTTTCAGGCCATATTCATTTAAATTATTCCCATCCAATGAGTTTAATTAGAAAAATTAAAAAAAATTTATATCAGGTTAATTGTCCTCCATCCTGGAAATTTTCAAGGAAGGACTTAACAGATATAGTGCCAAAAAGATATGATGAATTTTCGTCTCTCATAATTGAAAAAAATGAAAAAATGAGATTAAAAGTTTTTGATTGGTTTAAAAATGAATATATAAAAGAAGTTGAAATTTAAAAAGGAGCAAAAATGATTGGAGCAAATATAAGTTTTAGGAATTATGTTGATGGAGTAAAAAATTTAAAAGAATTGGATTATAAATATGTTTATTTTGATGGTGACTTTTTAATTGATACTAAAATTAATGAATTGAAATTTGTCTCCCACATTGTTAAAGAATTTAATTTATTTCCTTTTTCCCTTCATAATTTATGGATGTTTCCAGATGATATTAATAAAATAAAGGATTTTGTAGATTTTCAGAAAGAAAATTTTGAAAAAGCAAAAATTCTTGATGTTAAATATTTAACATGCCATTTTGGATGGCCAAAGGACTTAAAAGAGAAAGAAGATTTTAATTTTGAATTATATTTGAATAGAAAAGGGATTAAAAGAGAAGATTATAAAAGATTGAATATTGAATTATTAAATATTTTATGTGAAAAAGCAAAAGAATATGGTCTTTCTTTAACAATTGAAAATTTACCTCCAGATTGTCTCAGTAATTTTACGACAACTATTGATGATATACTTGAAATAATAAATCAAGTAAATCAGCCAAATCTTGGAATATGTTTTGATTCAGGCCATGCCAATATTGCAAAAATTGATTTATATGATTTTGTTATAAAATCAGGAGATAAACTTTTTGAAACACATTTTCACGATAATATTGGTTATTTAAAAGATGATAATTCTATAAATGACCTTCATCAACCATGTGGAATTGGAAATATAAACTGGATAGAAATAATAAAAGGACTTGAAGAAATAAATTATAAAAATCCTGTTATGTTTGAAATTGGAGCAGATTTTAAAGTTCTTGAAATTAATAAGAATAATTGGTTTAAGTTTTATTATGTTTTTAAAAATAAATTGAGAAATTTAAATCTCCCTTAAATTTTCTATCCCACATTTATGAATAAAAAAATATTCCTCTTGACAATGATATAAATTTACAGTATAATTTTTTACAGTATGAAAGAGTTAACAAATAAACAAAGGGAAATACTTGATTTTATAATAAGTTATAAAAATGAAAAAGGTTATCCTCCAACCATTAAAGAGATTATGGAGAATTTTTCTTTTTCAAGTCCAACTGCAGTTATTTCTCACCTTATTGCTCTTGAGAAAAAGGGTTATATTGAAAGAGTAAAAAAAATTTCAAGAGGAATAATTCTTAAGGAAGAATTTTTAAATATACCTATATTAGGAAAAATTCCTGCTGGAATCCCAAATATTCAGTATGAAACAATAGAAGGTTTTATAAATATTAACAGAGAATTTATAGGAAATGGAGAGTTTTTTTCTTTGATTGTTAAAGGAGATAGTATGAAAGATGCAGGGATTTTTGATAGTGATTATGTTATTGTTAAGAAAGATGTGGAAGTTAAAAATGGGGATATTGTTGTGGTTTTTTATAATGGAGAATTCACTGTTAAATACATTTATAAAAGGAAAGATTATATTGAATTAAAACCCGCAAATCCTGATTATAAATCAATAATAATAAAAGAAAACCCTGTAATTTTAGGGAAAGTCGTTGCTCTTTTTAGAAAAATAAAATGATAACAGAAATAAATGAAAGGATAAAAGTTGGAGCAATATTTAAAAATGGGAACATAAAAATAAAATGGATTATATGGAATGGTAGGAAATATATGATAAAAAAAATTACATATAAATGGAAAACAAAAAAAGGAACAAAACAAATTTATAATTTTGCAATCACAGATGGAATCAGTATTTTTGAAGTTTCATTTATTCCAGAAGATTTAATCTGGAATCTTGAAAAAATTCATACTTTATAAAATGGGAAAAATATTTTTTCATATAGACATGGATGCTTACTTTGCTTCAATTGAACAAATTACAAATCCATTTTTAAAAGGAAAACCAATTGCTGTATCAGGAGGTCCATCAACAAAATCTGTTGTTGCATCCTGTTCCTATGAAGCAAAAAAATATGGAATAAAATCTGGAATGAGTATATCTGAGGCACTATTTTTATGCCCAAATTTAATAGTGGTTCCTGGAAATACTGAAAAATATATAGAGACATCAAAGGAGATATTTGAGATTATTAAAAAATTCAAAGAAGAGATAGAAATTTATTCAATAGATGAAGTTTTTATTGATGTGAGTGATATTTATTATATTCATGGAGGAGTAGAAAATCTTGCAATGAAAATTAAAAATAGTATAAGAAAGATAACAGGACTTACATGTTCAATTGGTATAGGTCCGAATAGATTGATTGCTAAAATCTGCTCATCAATTTCAAAACCAAATGGCATAAAAATTGTAAAAACTGAAGAAGTTGAAAATTTTATGGAAAATTTACCTATTGAAGAGATACCTGGAATAGGAGAAAAAATTTATAAAAAACTATCAGATATTGGAATAGAAAAATGTGGAGATATAAAAAAGATTGGTAAAGAATTTTTAATAAATCTTTTTGGGAAGATAGGAGAAAAAATTTATAATTATGCATGTGGAGTTGAAGAGCCTCAAATTAATACAGAATTTCCAGAAGTTTCTATTGGTCATTCCTATACATTTCAATATGATACAGACAATAAGGAAGTTATATTAAAAACGCTTTTTAATCTTTGTGAGAAAGTTGCTGAAAGAATGAGAAAAAAGAAAAAACATGGGAATTTTATATCTTTATTTTTAAGATTTGATGATTTTTCATCTATTTTGAAAAGAAAAAAATTTAACGATATACCTGCAGATGGTAAAACAATTTTTGAATGTGCCTTAAATATATTTTCCTGTTTAAATATTAATAAAAAGATAAGAAGTATAGGCATTTCTGTTGGAGATTTATTTGATTTTGATTATCAGTATATTTTTAAAGAAAAGGTAAAAAGGGAAAACCTCTTTTTTCATATAGATAAGATTAATGAAAAATTTGGAGAAAAAACTATATTGCCTGCAATTTTAATAGATTTGCCAGAAATAAAAAAAACACATTCTTTTTATTTCTGGAAGTTTAAAAACAGATTGACATAAAGAAACTCAAAATATAAACTAAATTTAAAAGGGAGGAAAATATGAGAGTTAAAGAAATTATTAAAAAGATGACAATTGAGGAAAAAGTATATCAACTTTGTTCTGTTTATATAACTGATATTATTAAAGATGGTGAGATTTCAAATGAACTTTTGAAGAAAGAATTAAAATATGGGATTGGAGAGATTTCAAGAGTTTATGGAGGAATTAAAAATATAGAGCCAGAAAAGGCAAAAGAATATGTTATAAAAATACAAAAATTTCTAAAGGAAGAAACAAGATTGGGTATTCCTGCAATAATTCATGAAGAGTGTTTATCTGGATTTTTAACAAATAAAGCAACTTCTTTCCCTCAAATAATTGGTATTGCAAGTTCTTTTAATCCAAATATTGCATGGAAAATGACGCAGGTTATAAGAAGGCAAATGAGAAATGCTGGTGTTCATCAGGGACTTTCTCCTGTTTTAGATGTTTGCTATGACCCAAGATGGGGAAGAACTGAAGAAACATTTGGAGAAGACCCTTATCTATGTGGAATTATGGGGCTTAATTATGTTAAAGGACTTCAAGGAGATAATTTAAGAGAAGGTATAATTGCTACTGGAAAACATTTTGCAGGTCATGGATTTTCAGAAGGTGGTAGAAATATATGTCCTGTCCATATAGGAGAGAGAGAATTCAGAGATATTTTTCTTTTTCCCTTTGAAGTGTGTGTAAAAGAAGGTAATTTAAAGTCAATTATGAATGCATATCATGATATAGATGGTATTCCTTGTGCTTCTTCAAAAAAACTATTAACTGATATTTTAAGAAAAGAATGGGGATTTGATGGAATTGTTGTTTCTGATTATGGATCAATAAAATTGTTAAATACAACCCATTTTGTAGCAAAAGATGATTTAGAATGTGCAATTTTATCTTTAAAAGCAGGAATTGATATAGAACTTGCAAGGAAAGAGTGTTATCCATTATTAATTGAATGTGTTAAAAAAGGGATTATAAAGGAAAAAGAAATAGATAAAGCAGTAGAAAGAGTTTTGAAAATTAAAGAACAACTTGGTCTTTTTGAAGAAAAAAAAGAATATTTTATTGATTTTGAAAGAGATGAAGATAGAAAACTTTCTTATGAAATTGCAAAAGAAACATTTGTTCTTCTTAAAAATGAGGGAATTTTACCTTTAAAAAATGTAAAATCAGTTGCTTTAATAGGTCCTTCTGTTGATGATGCAAGAAATTATTTTGGTGATTATGCTTATACCGCTCATCTTGACCTTGAAAAACCATCTGTAGAATGCAAAACAATTCTTCAAGTATTTAAAGAAAAAGCACAAAGTTGTGAAATTTATTATGAAAAAGGATGTAATGTTTATGATTTTAAAAAAGAAAACTTTCAAAAGGCAATAGAGATTTCAAAGAAGGCAGATGTAATAATTTTTGTTGGAGGAGATAAATCAGGTTTTACTTCTGATTGCACTTGTGGAGAAGGCAAAGATAGTCATGATTTAAAATTGCCAGGCGTTCAAGAAGATTTAATTTTAGAATTATCCAAAATTGGTAAACCTTTAATTATACTTTTAATTAGCGGAAGGCCCTATGTTTTAACAAATATAATTGATAAAGTAAATGCTATTGTTGAATGCTGGTTCCCGGGAGAAGAAACAGGAAATGCAATATTTGATTTATTATTTGGAAAATTTAGTCCATCGGGAAAATTACCAATTTCATTTCCAAAATCAGTTGGCCAATTACCTGTATATTATCATAGAAAACCTGTCTCAAAAGAAAGAAATTATGTTTATTTAGATTCAAAACCATTATTTCCATTTGGTTTTGGTCTTTCTTATACAAAATTTGAATTCTCCAGTTTTAAGATTACACCTAAAAAAATAAATCCTGGTGAAGAATTTTCAGTTTCTTTATTGGTAAAAAATGTAGGAGAGATAGAAGGAGCGGAAGTTGTTCAATTATATGTAAGGAAAAGGTTTGCTTTGTGTGTCTTGCCTTCAAAATTGCTTAAAGGTTTTTGTAAAGTAAATTTAAAACCAGGTGAAGAGAAAAAAATTATATTTAAAGTTCCTTCTGAAATATTATCTTTTACCGATGAAAATTTGAAATTAAAAATAGAAAAGGGAGAATATGAAATTATGGTTGGTACTTCTTCAGAGGATATAAAATTTAATGATGTGATTGAAATAAAAGAAGACAAATTTTTAAAGCAAAGAAGAGTGTTTTTTTCAAATTGTATAATAAAAGAAACAAAATGAATGTTATTGCATTTTCAAATCAAAAAGGTGGAACTGGAAAAACTACAATTTGTGTAAATCTTGCTGCAGGACTTGTTAAATTGAAAGAAAGAGTTTTAATAATTGACCTTGACCCACAAGGAAATTCAACTGTTAGTGTTGGTATAAATTTAAAACCTGATGATTTAACAGTAAGTGATTTTATTCTTGGTCAAGCAAGAATAGAAGATGTCATGGTTGATAGTTATATTGCTGATTTATCAATTATTCCTTCAAATCCAGACCTTGCTCATATAGAACTTGAAATTGCAAATAAAAGTAAGAATCAATTTTATTTAAAAAAAGCAATTGAAAATTCAAATAATGTTTTAAAGTCATTTGATTTCATTTTTATTGATTGCCCACCATCTCTTTCTCTTTTAACAATAAATGGATTATGTGCTTCAAATTATGTAATTATACCTGTTCTTGCAGATTATCTTTCCTTACAAGGACTATCAAATTTACTTGAAACAATAGATATGGTTAAGAAAAAATTGAATCCAGAAATTGAAATACTTGGAATTGTCCCTAATATGCTTGATTATAGATTGAAAATAACAGAAGAGAGTTTAGAATTATTAAGGCAGGAATTTAAAGATAAACTTTTTAAAAATGGGATAAAAGTTTGTAGCAGATTAAGAGAATGTCCCTCTTTTGGTAAAACGATATTTGATTACGCAAAAAATTCACAAGGAGCAATTGATTTTTTAAATCTTGCAAAAGAATTAAAAAGGAGAATAAAATGAAAAGACTTGGGCCTCAGACAAAAAAATTATTTGAAGTGAAAAAGACAGAAGAAAAAGATTTAAAAGGGCATGGTAAAAATAAAAAATATACATTTATTTTACCTGTTGAACTTATGAAAAAAGTAAAACATAAAGCAATTGAAGAAGAAAAGACAGTTTCTCAATTTATTGTTGAAGCAATTGAAAATCATCTTAAAAAAATTTATGGTGAATAGTTCCAAAAAATAGATAACTTGACAATTTTTTATTTTAAGGGGTAAAATATTTTTGCTATGCCAACAAAGAAGGAAATTATTAGTATAATTCAAAATGTAGGGCTTTGGGATAGAAAAAGTATTGAACAAGCACTTGAAGAACAAGAAAAAACTGGCCAGCCATTGAAAGAAATATTTCAAGCAAGGGGTATGCTTCCATTTGGTGAGATAGGGCCTTCTTTTTATTTTCAACTCGGGATAATTCAAAGAGAACTTCCACCAAGAGAGATACCTTCGGAAATTATAAGTATTCTTCCTCCCAAAGTAGTCAAAACCCATAGAATAGTTCCTTGGGATAAAAGACCTGATACTCTTGTTTTTGTTACTGATGACCCTATAAATATTCTTGCTGCTGATTATTTTAAAAAAATTGCAAATATAGAAGGTATTAAAAATGTGGAAATTATTGTGACATTTAGAGAAGAAATTGATTTATTAATTGAAAAATATTATGGTCAAGATGAAATGGAAGATTTAACTGCTATGCTTCAAGAAGCAAGTAGTGCAACAATTGAGATGGATTTACCAAATGTTGAAGAAGTTGAAGAGGATGAAGAAGCCCTTGCACTTCAAGCCCCTGTTGTTAAGATAGTCAATTTAATTTTTGTTGAAGCATTGAGAAGAAGAGCAAGTGATATACATCTTGAACCACTGGAAAAGAAATTTAGAGTAAGGTTTAGAATTGATGGTGTTTTATATGAAATTGTCTCTCCTCCAAAAAGAATTGAAAAAGCGGTCATAGCAAGAATAAAACTTATGTCAAAAATGGATATTGCAGAAAAAAGACTTCCTCAGGATGGAAGAATAATGCTTGATATTGGTGGTAGACCAATTGATTTTCGTGTTTCAACTTTACCTGGAATTTTTGGAGAGAGTGTTGTTTTAAGAATTCTTGATAAAACAAAAATGTTAATAGGGCTTGATAAACTTGGATTTTTACCTGATGATCTTGAAAAATGGAATAATATCTTGAAATTTACAGGAGGTCTTGTTCTTGTTACAGGTCCAACAGGTTCAGGTAAAACAACAACTCTTTATGCATCACTTCAAAAATTAAATACAATTGATAGGAAAATAATGACTGTTGAAGAGCCAGTAGAATATCAGATTCCTGGAATAAATCAAACAAATGTTAATCCAGAAATTGGACTTACTTTTGCTAATGTATTAAGAGCATTTTTAAGACAATCACCAGATGTTATTCTTGTAGGAGAGATTAGAGATAAGGAGACAGCAGATATTGCATTGCGTGCTGCATTAACAGGTCACCTTGTATTTTCAACATTACATACAAATGATGCTCCAAGTGCAATAACAAGATTGATTGATATTGGTATGCCTCCATTTTTAGTTGCCTCTGCAGTTCAAGGAGTTATGGCACAGAGATTGGTAAGGGTTTTATGTCCTTATTGTAAAGAAAAAATAGAACCTGATGAAAAATTGAAAGAAATATTAAAAATTAAAGAAGGAGAAGAGGTCAATGTTTGCCAGCCAAAAGGATGTAGTGAATGTGGATTTACTGGATTTTTTGGAAGAATAGGTATTTTTGAAATCTTTATAATGAATGATGAGTTAAGGGAATTGACATTAAAAAGGGTTAGTGCTTCTGAATTAAGGAAGGCAGCCGAAAGAGCAGGTATGAGAAGTATGTTTGAAGATGGTATTTTGAAAGTTAAAATGGGTATAACAACACTTGATGAAGTAATTTCTGTTACAGGCCAAGGAGAATAAAAATGGCAAAAAAGATTGAGGAATTACTTGAATTTGCTGTTAGAGAAAACGCATCTGATTTGCATTTGAATGTTGGGCTTCCTCCTATGGCAAGACTTCATGGAGGCCTTCATAAACTTGATAGTGAACCACTGACTCCAGAAGATACTGTGAATTATATGAAAGCAATAACATCAAGAGAACATCAGGAGGAATTACAAAGAGTTGGGGGGACTGATTTTGGTTTTGCATTTAAAGATATTGCAAGATTTAGGGTAAGTGTATTTAAAGAAAGAGGACATGTTGCTCTTGCTTTACGACTTATTCCTTATAAATTTTTAACATTCCAAGAAATAGGGCTTGATGAAAATACTATGAAATATTTATTAACTAGACCAAGAGGTTTAATACTTGTAACAGGACCAACAGGATCTGGAAAAACTACTACTCTTGCAACGATGATTGACTGGATAAATACAAATCTTGAAAAACACATAATAACAATTGAAGATCCTATTGAATATTATCATTCACATAAAAGGTCAATAATAACACAGAGAGAACTTGGAGTTGATGTTCCAACTTTTGCTGAGGCATTGAGAAGAGGTTTAAGACAAGATCCTGATGTATTTCTTGTTGGAGAAATGAGAGACCTTGAAACAATAGAAGCAGCAATAACAGCAGCAGAAACAGGACATATCGTTTTTGCAACATTACACACAACAGGAGCAGCAAGAACAGTAGATAGAATTGTAAATGTTTTCCCAGTAGAACAGCAGGAGCAGATAAGGGTTATGCTTTCTGTTTCAATTCTTGCAGTTATTTCACAGGTATTATTAAAAAGAATAGACAAACCTGGAAGAGTCGCTGCTTTTGAAATAATGGTTGCAACTCCATCAATTCAGAATTTAATTAGAGAAAGGAAGACATACAGAATTATTTCAGAAATACAGACAGGAGCAAAATGGGGAATGGTAACAATGGATTCTTTTTTGATGAAGTTATTTAAGGAAGGAAAAATAGGACTTGATGATGTTTTGACATATTCATATGATCCTGAAAGTGTTAAAGCACAACTTGTTGCAGAGGGAGTTCTTGGTGAAGAAATATTAAGAGAAAAAAGAGAAGAAGGTATAAAAGTGGAAATGGAGAAAGAAGAGGTAAGATAATATGGCTGCAAAAAAATTAATTGGTCAGTTGCTATTGGAGCAGGGGCTTATAACAGAACAACAACTTAAAATTGCGCTTGAAAAACAGAGAGAAACAGGCCATTTTCTTGGTAGGATTCTTGTTGACCTTGGTTTTATAAATGAAAAGGATTTAAAGAGGGTTTTAAGTATTCAGGCTGGAGTTGAGATGATTGATTTAAAGAACACACCAATAGATAGAAAAGCAATTGAAGTATTTCCTTCTGCACTTGCAAAGACATATAATGTTATACCTGTAAAACTTGAAAAAGATACTTTGACTCTTGCAGTTGGAGATACATTAAGTTTAAATATTCAAGATGATATTTCTTTTATTCTTGGATATAAAATTAAAATGGTTCTTGCGGATGAAAATGATATCAAGGAGGCGATTGAAACATATTATGGAAAAGAAATAGAAACAATTGATGACTTAATAAAATGGCTTGCTCAAGATGTAGAAGAGATGGAAGAATTAAATGCAATAGCAAGTCAAGGTGAATATGCAACAATAACATCACTTGAAGAAATTGCCTCTTTGCCCCCTGTTGTTAAATTATTTGATTTGATTTTGCTTCAAACAGTTAGAGATAATGCATCAGATGTCCATTTGGAACCATTTGAAGATGATTTTAGAATAAGATATAGGGTTGATGGTGTTTTATATGATTTAGTACATCCTCCCAAGGGTCTTGCTTTTGCTCTATTTTGCAGATTTAAAATTATGGCTGGTATGGATATTGCAGAAAGAAGACTTCCTCAAGACGGTAGAATTGAACTTTCAGTTATGGGTAGAGCAGTGGATCTCCGTGTAAATACTGTTCCAACTGTTTTTGGAGAATGCCTTGCAATTAGAGTTCTTGATAGAGGAAAAACAATTTTTGAACTTGAAAATCTTGGACTATTACCAGATGATATGGAGAAAATTGAAAGGATGATTAGAAAACCGCATGGAATAATACTTGCAACAGGACCAACTGGATGTGGGAAAACAACAACACTTTATGCTATTTTGAGAAAATTAAATACTCCAGATGTAAAAGTTATAACAACAGAAGACCCAGTTGAATATATGCTTGATGGAGCAATTCAAGTTCCTATAAAAGAACACATAGGACTTACTTTTGCAAAATGTTTAAGAAGTATATTGAGACAGGACCCAGATATAATTTTAGTTGGAGAAGTAAGAGATTTTGACACAGCACAAATGGCAATTCAAGCATCTTTAACAGGTCATATAGTTTTATCTACACTTCATACAAATGATGCTCCAACAACAATTTACCGACTTGTAGATATGAATGTAGAACCATTTTTACTTGCTTCAACAATAGAAGGAGTTATTGCACAGAGATTGGTAAGAGTTTTATGTCCTAGGTGTAAACAAGAATATAGACCCACAAAACAAGAACTTCTTGAAGTTGGATTAACCCCTGAAAAGGCAGAAGGAATGAAATTTTACAAAGCAGTAGGTTGTCCTTTTTGTAGAGGAGGATATAAAGGAAGAACAGGTATTTTTGAAATATTAACACCAAATGAAGAATTTTGGAAAGCAATATATGAGAGAAGACCCCTTGGAGAAATAAGAGAAGTTGCAATAAAAAGTTGTGGGATGAAAACATTACTTGATGACGGACTCCAAAAAATAAATATGGGTATAACTACTATAGAAGAGGTTGCAAGAGAAGTTCATGGTTATTAAGAATTTAAAAGTGAAAAAGAGGAGGCCAAATGGCTCTCTTTCAATATAATGCAATAGATAGTTCTGGAAAAGCATTAACTGGAACGATAGATGCTGGAGGAATTCAAGAAGCAATAGCAAAATTAAAAAGTATGGGATATTTTGTTACCAGTGTTACTCCAATTAAAACTCAATCATCAAAAGCAAAAACAGAAACTACAAAAACACCAACAGGGAAAAAAACTGCGAGTAAAGGCCTTTCTCTTACAATTTCAATTCCCTTTATTGGAGGAAATAAAATAAAAACAAAAGAGTTAATGATTATTACAAGACAATTAGCAACATTAATAGGAGCAGGACTTCCTCTTTTAAGATCATTAAGAGTATTAAAAGAGCAAAGGAAAGGAGCAGCAAGTAAAATTCTTGGAAAGATAGCAGATGATATAGAAAGTGGTTCATTATTTTCAGAAGCATTGAGTAAACATCCAAGTAGTTTCCCGAGAATATATGTTGCTATGGTAAAAGCAGGTGAAGCGGGTGGTGCATTAGAAATAGTTCTTTCGCGACTTGCAGAATTTATGGAAAAGGAAGCAAAATTAAGGGGTAAAATAAAATCAGCAATGGCATATCCTACAGTTGTTCTTTTTGTTACAATAGGAATGCTTACCTTCATTATGCTAAAAATAGTGCCAACATTTATTCAGATATTTCAGGATATGGAAGTTGGAGATTTACCTGCACCTACAAAACTTGTTATAGCAATCTCAAAGTTAATGCTTCAAAAATCATATCTTATTGTTATTGGTATTGTTGCTCTTTTCATATTATACAGAATATTGATAAAAATTAAATTCACAAGATACTGGATTGATATGATAAAATTAAAAATGTTTTTATTCGGCCCAATTGTATCAAAAACAATAATTGCAAGATTTGCAAGAACATTTGCAACTTTAATTTCAAGTGGAGTCCCAATTTTACAGGCACTTCAAATTGTTAGAGATACAGTTGGAAATGATGTTATTGCAAATGGAATAAATGAGATAAGAAATAGAGTAAGGGAAGGAGAAGGTATTGCTGGACCAATGTTAAGAACAAAAGTATTTCCACCAATGGTAACAAATATGGTTGCAGTTGGTGAAGAAACAGGACAAATGGATGCTATGCTTGATAAAATTGCAGATGCATATGAAGCAGAAGTTGATGCAGCAGTTGCAGCGCTTGCTTCAATGATAGAACCAATAATGATTGTTTTCCTTGGCGGAGTTGTTGGTTTTATAGTAATTTCTCTTTATATGCCATTAATTAAAATTGCTATGAGTTTATCTGGTGCTGGAGGAGGTGGTGGAGAAGGTGGGGGTGATTAAAAAGGGAGTAAATAATGAAAAAATTTGGTTTTACACTTATAGAATTACTTGTTGTTCTTGCAATAATTTCAATGCTTGCTGCTTTATTACTTCCTGCCTTATCAGGAGCCAGAGAAAGAGCGAGAAGAACAACCTGTATGAATAATCTTAAACAACTTGGTATGGCTTTTGAAATGTATGCAGAAGACTTTTTTGAAAAATTTCCTCCATTTAAAGAAGCCCTTTATCAAAATGGAATATATCCTAAATATATAAATACTGCAAAAATTTTCTGGTGTCCAAGTTCGTTAAATAGAAGATTACCACCACCTGATGGAGATATAACTGAAGATGGGAATTTACTTCCTTTGGATAATGGTAATCCCAAAAGTGGTTATATTTGGGCTGATTATAGAAACCAGTGGTATGCTTCTTATGCTTTTGTTTTTGGACTGACTACAGGAAATAAATCTACAAAACCAGTTCCAGTAATAAGTGATAGAGGAATATATAATACAAAAGATTTATCAAATTATAGTAATTTAAATAATTGTAATCCTCTAACTGGAAATCATCCATGGGGAATAAATGTTTTATATATAGATGGTTCTACCAACTGGGTAAATTTGCAGGAAATAGATTTTTCAAAGGATGATACTGATTTTGGAGCCCCACATATGGGAAATGTTGCAGCAAGACCAAATGGTTATTCAGTTGTTATAGATGATACTGAAAAAATTGAATGGGGTGAGGAATGAGGTTTTATTCTGTTTTAAAGAGTAGAGATAGGAGAAAAATTGATTTTGAAAAAATAGAGAAAGAAATTGAAAAAGTTTGTAATGAATTTAAAATTTCGCTATTTTATATTTATGGCTCATATTCAACTGGTAATACATGGAAACTTAGTGATATAGATATTGCTTATTTACCTGAAAAGGAAATAGAATTTAAGGAAGAAATTGAATTGATTGAAAAACTTGAAGAAATATTTGAAGATGAGGCAATAGATATTGTAAATTTGAAAAGAGTTCCATTAACATTAATACACAGAATTTTAAAAGAAGGAAAATGTCTGTATGCAAAAGATTTAAAAACAAAAATTGAATTTGAGACAGAAAAAGAAAGTGAATATCTTGACACATATTACATAAGAAATGAATATTTTGAAAAGATGAAAGAAAAAATTGAAAATGGTTCCTTCTGGGATTGATAAAGAAAAATTGTTTTTACAGATTGAAAGATTAAAAGAACATGTTGGTAAGATTAAAGAAATAAAAGAGAAAAAAGGAGAAAAAGAAATTTTAATTTCAGCAATAGAAAGAAATTTACAACTTGCTGTAGAAGATTGTTTGAATATAGGAAATCATATTATTTCAGGGCTTTCTCTAAAAAGACCAGATACTTATAAAGAAATATTTAAAAATTTAAAAAAAGAAAATATTATAAGCGAAGAGATAGAAAAAGAAATGATTAAATTGACAGGGTTAAGAAATCGTTTGGTTCATCTTTACTGGGAGGTAAATGAAGAAGAAGTTTTAACTTCATGTGAAAATTTAAATATTTTTGAAAAATTTGTAAAAGAAATTTTTGATTTTTTAAAAAGTAAGGGATATATTTAAAAAGGGGAAAAAGATGAAAAAAGAAAAAGGTTTTACAGTTGTTGAATTGCTTGTTGTTATGGTTATTATTGCTTTTTTGGCAGGGCTACTTCTACCAGCAATAAGAAAATCAAGAAGCAAAGCATTAATTGATAAGGCACGCTCAGAAATGGCAAATTTAGCAAGTGTAATGACAATGGTAAAAATGGATACTGGCTATTATATTGAATTAAGGTCTTTAGCATGTCCAAGAATAGATGAAACAAATGATGGTATATATAGGAACCTATCTTCAGAAAATGCAGACACTCATTCAGAAACAGTTTTTGCTTATTATGATAGAGATAATGGTATAGATTCTACTCAATTTGAATCTCAGTTAAGTAAATATGAAGCACCGAATTGGGATGGACCTTATATAACTTTTCAACCAAAAGCAACATATCAACCAGGTAATGGTTCTGTCCCATTTGTTTTGGCTTCTGGCTGGAGAACGGACTTAGAAAATGTAGTTCCTTATGGCACACCTCTTGACCCTTGGGGACATACTTATCTTGTTGCTTATAATGATACTGAAAAAGTTATGATAATCTATTCAGCAGGACCAAATGGAAAAATAGAAACAGATGCAGGAGATACAACTCCAAAAGGAGATGACCTTCTTTATAAATTTAGATAAAAATGGAAAAAATAACAATTGGTCTAATTATAGGAAATAGAAGTTTTTTCCCAGACCATTTATGCAAGGATGCAAGAGAAAAACTATTAAAGATTTTGAGTAAAAAATTTGAAATTATAACACTTGGTGAAAATGAAACAAAATTTGGTTCTGTTGAGAGTTATAATGACGCCAAAAAATGTGCAGAACTTTTTTCAAAAAATAAAGATAAAATTGATGGTATTATTGTTTCACTTCCAAATTTTGGTGATGAAAAGGCAGTAAGTGATACTATAAAACTTTCAGGTCTTTCTGTTCCTATTTTAATTCATGCTTTCCCAGATGATATAAACAAAATGGATGTTAAAAATAGAAGGGATAGTTTTTGTGGCAAGATTTCTGTTTGTAATGTTTTATATCAATATGGAATTAAATTTACTTTGACAAAAAATCATACAGAAGATATTGAAAGTGAAGAATTTAAAAATGATATAGAAAAATTTGAAAAAATATGTAAGATTGTTAAAGGACTTAAAAACTTAAAACTTGGAGCAGTTGGAACAAGGCCAGATCCATTTAAAACAGTTAGATATAGTGAAAAAATACTTGAAAGGCATGGCATAAGTGTTGATGTAATTGATTTATCTGAAATACTTGCAAAAATATCAAAAATAAAAGATGATGATAAAAGGGTTAAGCAAGAGATAGAAAAATTTAAAAATTATACAGATACAAAAGGAGTTCCAGAAAATTCACTAATAAAATTTTCAAAATTAAAAATTGTTCTTGAAGAATGGATAAAAGAAAATGATATAAAAGGTATAGGATTTCAGTGCTGGACATCAATTGAAGAAAATTTTGGTATTGTTCCATGTGCTGTTTTAAGTTATTTATCAGATTCTTTAATTCCTTCTGCTTGTGAAGTTGATATTACTGGAACTTTGAGTATGTATATTCTTCAGTTGGTAAGTAATTTACCAAGTGCAATAGTTGATTTAAATAATAATTATAAAGATGAAAAGGATAAAGTGGTTTTGTTTCATTGTAGTAATTTTCCTGTTTCAATTTTAAATAAATCAAAAATAAGTTATCAAGAAATAATATCAGGTTCTGTCGGAAAAGAAAATGCTTATGGTTCAATATGTGGTATTATAAAAAAATCAGTTTTTACTTTTTTACGACTTTCTACAGATGATAATTTTGGAACTATAAAAGGATATCTTGGAGAAGGCGAAATAACAAAAGATAAAATAGAGACATTTGGTGGAATTGGAGTTGCAGAGATTAAAAATTTACAGGGGCTACTTAAATTTATATGTGAAAATGGTTTTGAACATCACACAGCAATAAATCTTTCAAAAATTTCAGAACCTATCTGTGAAGCATTGACTAAATACAAAAATTGGTCTATTTATTATCATCAATAAAAAATTAACTTTAAAATAGTGTTGAAAAAAATTCCAAAAATAGGGTATAATATATATAATAAAAGGACCCGTAGCTCAACGGCAGAGCAGCGGACTCATAATCCGTTGGTTGGTGGTTCGAATCCGCCCGGGTCCACTTCTTTGAGAGAACCAACAACCAACCAAAAGGGTACAGGGAAAAAGTATTTTTCCCTGTGCTTTTTGTAGTGGGGGTATCGTCGGGAAAGGGGAAACTCCTCTGTCCCGAGAGCGAAAGCGATGGTTGGTGGTTCGAATCCGCCCGGGTCCATTTTATACATTTTCAAGCATTCTCATATATTGATTTTTAATATTATTAAACTCATTCATATAGAAAGAAGGAATATTTTTTTCAGGGACAAATTTTAATTTTAAAAAATTTATAAATTTTCCATCTTTTTTCAACCTAAAATCAAGATGCGGACCTGTTGCAATTCCACTCATACCAACATATCCAATTACCTGTCCTTTTTTTACTTTTACACCATTTTTTATCCCTTTTTCTATTCTACTTAAGTGTCCATAATATGAAATGTAACCATTAAGATGTTTTATTTTTACACACTTTCCATATCCATTGTTCACCCAGCCAGCAAAAATGACAACACCATTTCCAATAGACGACACAGGAGTACCAATAGGTGCAGAGTAATCAATTCCAAGATGGGGCTTGTAAACTCTATGAATTGGATGGAATCTTGAATAAGAAAAGAATGATGTTATTTTTCTATATGTTAAAGGTGCCTTTAAAAATTCTGATTGTAGCCCTTTACCATTTTCATCAAAAAATCCATTAAAATTTTCTTTTTCAAACCAGAATGCATAAAATTTTTGGTTATCTGTTTCATATTTTCCAGCCAGTATTCTTATATCTTTCAAAATTTTTCCATTTTTATCAGTCCAACTTTCCCATATAATTGAAAATTTATCATTGACTTTGCATTCAGTTAGAAAATCAATTTTTGATTCAAATATTTCAGCAAATTGAATTACTATTTCAGGATTTATATTAATTGATGTCATACTTTCATAAAGAGAGTTTTTTATAACACCACTTTTTTGAAATATTTTTTTGTATTTTTCCACCTCCTCAATATAAGAAAAATATTTACCATTTTGCTTTTCAACAATGTAATAATTAAATGGCCTTTCAAAATATTTAAACTTTAAAAAATTCTTATTTTTGTCAAAATAAATCTGAAAAATGTCCCCAATTTTGCTCTTTCTTGGATCAAAAATATCCATCAATCTTTCTATAATATAATGGCTTTCAATTTCTTTAATTCCCTCTCTTTTTAGAATATTTCCAATTGTATCTCCTTCCTTAATTTTCCCTTCAACTATTTCTATTTGTTTTTCTTCTTTTTGGGAAAGTTTGAAGAATGGGAAAAAAACTAAAAAAATAAATAAAAGATACAAAAAAGTTTTTAATCTTTTACTCATTTCTTTTCTTTTTCAATAAAAAACTCTTTCTCTTTATTTATTTTATCATATTCACTGGAAGATATAGTAAATAAAATTTTTCTTTTTGGATGATAACAATAAATCTCTTTTTCTGTTTTTTTACCAAAATGTATTTCAATTCTTTTCTCACTATCAAATACAGAAATTTTTAATTCTGCTGGCAGAAGTGAATAGTTTTTAAGTTTATCTTCTGAATAATCAACAAAATCCTTTATTTCAATATATTTTAAATCTGAAAGAAAATCTTCTATTTTTTGTTTGGAGATTTTTTTTGTTTTATCTTTTTCCAGATACCATTTATCTTTCTCTTTTAAAAATTTCAATTCTTCTTCCTTTTTTGTTATTATAATCTCATTCACATCAGAAATATTAAAATCAAACAATTTTTTTTCTCTTAATTCATTTATATTTTCTGGTATATCTTCAATTATCCTATCTTCAACAAGAAATATATATGGTTTTAACGAATTTTTAGCATAATAAAAATTTTCCTTCTTTTTTCCTAAATATAGGTAATATTCTCCATCTTTAACTTTTATTTTAAAAGTTGCTGTTGGTTTTTCAAGTCCACATTCTCTTTCATTTTTGTTTTCTTCATATTCCTTGACTTTTTTATCAAATATATTCTCTAAAATTTCATCCATTTTATCTTTGCTTGCAAGGTCATAAATTTTATTTTTTATATACCACTCATTACCACTTCTTTTAAAGTAATAACTATAATTTCCTCTTTTTATTTCAATTTCTTCAACATCTGATTTAACTATATCAACTGGCAAAATTCTTTTATCTCTTAAATCAAATATTTCCTTTTTCAATATATCATCTAAATCCCATTTATAAATAAGTTTAATATTTCTATTGTCTGTTGTTGTATAAAGGTAACTCCCTGTAGGTGTTTCATCTCCAATGCAAAGTATATATTTTTCTCCATCTTCCTGTAATTTAATTATTTTTTCGGGTTGCATAAGCCCATATTGAGATAAATCATTCACATTCTCAATTTCTCTTTCAACTTCAAGAGACAAAATTTTATTCAGCAAACTTTCAATTTCACTTTTATCACATTCATAATTTTTATTCTTTATAACCCAGTTTTTCCCTAATTTTATAATTTCTATCTCCTTTGCTCCATTTTTCATATATATTAGGTTGACATTCTCTTTATTAATTAAAAATAATTTTTTTTCTTCCTCTTTTTTCTTTTCTTTTTTGGGAGCGGTTTTAATTTCATAAAAATAATATCCAGCAAAAAAAATTAATATACCTAAAAGAAATAAAGTTTTTTTCAAGACCTTCATTTTAATAAAAAATTTTCCTTTTTAAAGTTATAAATGAGCCAATTCCTATTATTAAAACTGGGACAATTGTAACAGGTAAATAAAATATAAATTTGCCTGCTTTATGAGACAAAATAAGTGGTTGATTTTCCTCTTTTTGACTTCTTATTGAGATTAAAATATCCTCTTCACATAAATAATTGATTGTATTCAAAATAAAGTCCTTATTTCCAGAAAAGTTTATAAATTTATCTGTTACAAAATCTGAATCACCAAAAACAGCAATTCTTGCTTTTTTCCCTTCTTCAATCTCTTTTTCTACAACTGCTGCTATTGAGATTGGACCAGATTCATCATTTTCATCAAATTTAACATTTCCTTTATCAATTTCTTTCAAATTTTTTTCACTCCAAGAGGCATTACTTGTTTTTGCAAGTATATCTCCTTTCATTTTTTCAGGTAAATTTTCTTTTATTTTTATACTTCTTGCAGTTGAAAAAATACATGCCAAATTAAAGTCCTTTGTTATTTGATGATAAGGGTAATTCATTATAAGGGGGCTTAAAGCATCTCCAAGAAATCTTCTACTTGCAAGATCAACAACTATATCATTTTCAATTTCAATTCCATAATAATTAAGCAAATTTTTAATATTTTGAAAACTACCTGGTTCTAAAAGTAAAAGTAATCTATTACCTTTTTCAACAAAATTTTTAATTTCTTCTATCTCTTTATCTATAAAATCAACCTCTGGACCACAAATTACAAGAAGGTTGCAATCTTCGGGTATTCCTTCTCTTAAAATCAATATTTCAGAAGTGATATAATTTTCTTCTTCTACATATTTTTTCAATAAACTTAAATTTTGATCAATTTTTTTCTCTCCATGTCCAGTTGTAAAATATATTTTTTTCTTCTCTGTCTTTGTCAATTTTAAAATAGCAGTTGTTATATCTTTCTCATTTGCAGAGTAAATTTTTTCATAATTTTCTCCACTTTTAATCAAAATTGTATCATAACTGGTAATCCCATATTTTTTAGCAAAAAGGACATCTCTATCAGGATCAACAAATTTATAATCTATCAATTTTGAATTTGATTTATATAATTCAAGTATATCTTTCGTTTTTTCATCAATTTTTTCTTTATAAAAAGCATATATTTCTATTGGTTGTTTTAAATTTTGGATTATTTTTTTTGTCTGGGGCGAAATTGAATATTTTTTACTTTTTGTTACGTCAAATCTTTTATAATGCCTCATGGAAATTAAGTTTAAAAATATAAGAATTCCAAGAAATATAAGTACCATTAAAAAAGCATTTAACCTATAAATAAACTTTTTCTCAACCATATCAACCCCTATATTTTTTTGAAACAAGGACTCTTAAAGTTAAAAAAGAAAAGAAGAAACAGACACTTAAATAAAATATTAAATCTCTTGTATCTAATATACCTTTAGGAAAATTTTCATAATGATTGAAAAGTGAAATAAAATCAAAAAAATTTGAATATTTCGGACCAACAATTTCAGAAACCCAACCTATAATCCAGAAAAGCAAAGAAATTCCAAATGTTATAATTGCTGAAATAACCTGACTTTCAGTAAGAGATGAAATCAAAATCCCTATTGAAATAAAACTTCCTCCAAGTAAAAGTAACCCTAAATAACTATTAAAAATAACTCCTTTATCAAAATTGACCCATTTTTCAAGAATTAATATATATAAAGAGGGGATTAAAGTCATAATAATAAAAATTGATAAACATGATAAAAATTTTGCCCAGTAAATCTCAGAATCTCTTAAAGGATAAGTAAATAGAAGTTCTATAGTTCCCAGTCTTTTTTCTTCTGAAAATAATCTCATGGTTAAAAGTGGTAAAACAAAAAGAGAAGTCACAGCCATATTGTGAAATAAAGGTCTTACAATCATTTCATTTGGTGAAAGGGTAAAATAGGGATAAGGATATTCTGAATATCTTAATGAAATAATAGAATAATAAGCAGATAAGGCATAAAATATAAAACCACTAATAAGAGTAAAAATTAAAATAACAACATAGGCAATTGGAGAGATAAAATAACTCTTTATTTCTTTTTTATAAACACTTATAAAATTCATTTTTATTCCTTTGTTGTAAGTTTCAAAAAGATTTCTTCAAGTGTCATTTCTTCAATTTTTATTTCAAGTAAACCAAAACCTGAATTTACTATTTTTGCTGAAATTTCTTTTCTCAAATCCTTTTCCTTATCTGTAATCACAATATATTTATTTATCCTTTCTTTTATTGGTGGAATTATATTTACTTTCTCAACACCAGAAATTTCACTTAATACATTTTTAACTTTTTCTGGATTTCCTTCAATTTCAACATGAATTTCCATTTTTCCTTTTAATTTTGATGTCAAATCTTCAACAGTATCAGTTGCTACAATTTTACCTTCATTTATAATAATTACTCTTTCACATACCATACTAACCTCAGGTAAAATATGACTACTTAATAAAATCGTTCTTTCTCCTCCAAGATTTTTTATCAAATTTCTTGTTTCTATTATTTGTTTAGGATCAAGTCCTATAGTTGGTTCATCAAGTATTAGAATTTTAGGGTCATTAATGAGTGCCTGTGCAATACCAACCCTTTGCTTATATCCTTTTGATAATTTGTAAATTAATTTATCCTTTACATCAAAAATTCCACATTCTTCCATTACTTTTGAGATTTTCTTTATTTTCTCCTCTTTTTTTCTTATACCTTTCATCTCACAAACAAAATTTAAAAACTCACAGACAGTAAACTCTTCATATAATGGATTCCTTTCAGGTAAATATCCAATACTTTTTTGTACTTCAAGTGGATTTTCATATATATCATATCCATTTACTTTTGCAGTTCCAGATGTAGGGGGTAAAAAACATGTCAATATCCTTATAATTGTTGTTTTACCAGCAGCATTTGGTCCTAAAAGACCAACGATTTCCCCTTTTTCAATATAAAAACTAACATTTTCAATCGCTTTTGTTCTTCCATAATACTTTGTTAAATTTTTTGCCTCAATCATCTTTAATCCTGTTTTTAAATATTATTATATTTCACTTTTTTTATTTCCTGTCAAGCAATTTAAATCAAAAATTTTACATATTTAAAAAAAGTTTTATAATAAATTTAAAAGGAAAAAAATGAAAGTAGGGATAGCATCAGACCATGCGGGATTTGAATTAAAAGAATTTTTAAAAACTCAATTAAAAAAAGAAGGTTTTGATATTATTGATTATGGACCATTTGTTAAAAAAGTTGTTGATTACCCTGATTATGCTGAAAAAGTTGTAACTGGAATAAATAAGAAAGAGATTAATTTTGGAATACTTATATGTGGAACAGGAATAGGTATGAGTATAGTAGCAAATAAATTTAAAGGAATAAGGGCTTCCAGATGTTGTTCAATCTATGATGCAGTTTTATCAAGGGAACATAATGATTCAAATATAATAACTCTTGGAGGAAGATTAATTGGAAAAGAACTTGCACTTGAGATTGTAAAAACTTTCCTTTCTACTTCATTCCTTAAAGGAAGACACTTAAGAAGAGTAAATAAAATAAAAAAAATTGAAAATGAAAATTTTCTGTGAAAAATTACCTTATTTAATTCCAGAAAAATTTTTTTATTTAATTCATGACTTACCTTTCAGTTTTTATATGGATATTTTGTGGAATAGAAATGAAAAATTTACAATATGTGGCTTTTTGCCATTTATAATTTTTAAAAGTAAAAATAAAAATATTGAGATTAAACAAGGAAATAAAACAAAAAAAATATGGGGAGATTCAATTTCACAACTTCAGAAAGTTTTAAACAATTTTCAATTTAAATCAAATTTATTTTTTATTCCCGGAGGAGTTGGTTTTTTATCATATGACCTTGCTTGGCAGATAGAAAAATTACCAAATTTAGCAAAAGATGACCTTCTTTTACCTGACATACTAATTGGATTTTATGATTCATTTCTAATTTTTGATCATTTAAGGAAAGAAACAAATTTCATTTTTTATAATTCCGAAAAAGATATATTTTTTAAAATCAAATTTATGGAAAAGAAGAAGTTTATAAAATCTTTGCTTGATAAATCATATAAACTTAGATTTTGCAACAAAAAAATTTTTGAAATAGAAAACTTATGCTCAAATATGAGTGTTTCAAAATATATTTCTTCAATTGAAAAAATAAAAAATTATATAAAGGAAGGTCATGTTTATCAAATAAATTTTTCTCATAGGTTTGAAATAAAAGGTGAGTTTCAACCATATGATATATTTCTAAAAATTAAAAAAGTAAATCCTGCCCCATATTCTGCTTATTTCAACTGTGGAGATTTTATTTTAATTTCAAATTCACCTGAATTATTTCTTAAAAAAAATGGAAATAAAATTATAACAAAGCCAATGAAAGGCACAAGAAAGAGAGTAAAAAGTAGAAATAAAGAAATTGAAAATGATTTGCTTACAAGTGAAAAAGATAGGGCAGAATTAATTATGATTGTTGACCTTGAAAGAAACGACTTAGGTAAAATTTGTGAATATGGGACTGTTAAAGTTAAAAAATTAATAAATCTTGAAAAATATAAAACAGTTTATCAAACTACTTCAATTATTGAAGGTAAATTGAGAGAAAATATTAATTTTGAAGATATAATAAAAGCCACTTTTCCTGGTGGTTCAATTACAGGTGCGCCAAAAAAAAGAGCGATGGAAATCATTGAAGAACTTGAACCAACAAAAAGGAATTTTTATACTGGTAGTTTTGGTTATTTTGGATTTAATGGAAACTTGCAACTTAATATTCTTATAAGAAGTTTAGTTATAAAAAATAACATGATTTATTATCCAGTTGGTGGGGGTATTGTATGGGATAGTATTCCAGAAAAAGAATATGAGGAAACAATAATAAAGGCAAGAAATCTATTTATCACATTAGGGATTAAAGATGAAGAAGTCAGAAATATTAATATTTAATGGTAGAGAAATTGATAATTTAAATTATAAAGATTTGAAAAGAGGATTTTTATACGGTGATGGAATTTTTGAAACATTATTGGCAAAAAACAGAAAAATTTTTAGATATGAAGAACACTGGAAAAGGATGGTAAAAGGAGCAAAAATATGTAATCTTGAAATCCCTGAAAAAGAAAAAATAAAGGAAATTATTTTGAAAAATTTGAAAGAAAAAGATTGTTATATAAGAATAAATTTGTGGAGAAAAAAGCCTGAAAAATTTTCGCCACTTAATGAAAGAAAAAGTAATTTTCTAATAATAATTAAGGAATTTGAACCATATCCTTCAAAATTGTATAAAAATGGAATAAATTGTATTATAAGTAAAAAAATAAGAAGAAACGAAAAATCAATAGTATCAAAGATAAAATCAATTAGTTTTATTGAAAATATTATTGTTAAAATTGAATGTGAAAAAGAAAACTGTGATGATGCAATTATACTTAATACTTCTGGTTATATTTCTGAAGGCAGTGTGAGTAATATTTTTTTTGTTAAGGATGACTGTGTTTATACTCCTTCAATTGAATCTGGTTGTCTTGAAGGGATAACAAGAAAAGTTATATTTGAAATATGTGAGAAAAATAGGATTAAGATAAAGGAGGGATTTTTTAAACCAGAATTTTTAAGAAGTGTTGATGAGGTTTTTCTGACAAATACTTTAATGGGAATTATGCCAGTAAGAGAAATAAAAAATTATTTTAAATCAAAAGAAATTAAAATTACAAAAATTTTAATTGAAAAATATATAGAAATTCTCAAAAAAGAAACTAAATAAATTTATAAATCCATTTTTTTCAATTGAATTTCGTTAAGTCCGAGATAATGACCAATTTCATGTAAAAGAACTTTTCCTATCATATTTTCAATCTCTTCTTCTGTTTGGCAATAATTTTCAATACTATTTTTGTAAATAATTATTTTATCAGGAAGAACAAGGGAATAAGCAGGCGTTTTTCTTTTTGGGAAAGGGACTCCATGATATAAACCAAGAAAATTTGTAGGTGGACTAACTTCAATAATAATTGCAAGATTTTCAATTTTATCTCTTATTTCTTTTGGTATTTCCATAAATTTCCTGTAAACTATTTCTTCAAATTTTTCTTTTGATATTTTCATACAATTATATTACAATAAAAATACTCAAAAATAAAAAGGAGTTGAAAATGATAATAATTGGAGAAAGAATAAATGGGACAAGAAAAAGTATAAGAGAAGCAATTGAAAAGAAAGACAAAGAATTTATAAAAAAAGAAATAAAAAAGCAGATTGATTGTGGTGCTCATTATATTGATTTAAATGCAGGAATTGGAAAGGGAAAAGAAAGAGAAAAGGAAGATATTAAGTGGCTAATTGAATGTCTTTATGAAGTAGGAAATATTCCTCCATGTATTGATAGTTCTGACCCTGATGTAATTGATTATGGACTTTCCCTTGTTAAAACATCTGATAAAATGATAAATTCAATTAATGGAGAAAAAGAAAAAATAGAAAGGTTATTGCCGGTTGTAGAAAAATATACTGATTGTAAAATTATATGTTTAACTATGGATGAAAATGGTATTCCTTCGGATTATAAAAAAAGAGTGGAAATTGCTGAAAATTTGATAAAGATTTTAAATGAAGTTGGGGTTAAAAATGAAAATATCTTTATTGATTGTCTTGTTGAACCGATAAGTGTTAACACTCAAAATGGAATTATTTTTTTAAATGCTTTAAAGGAGATCAAAAAATTAAATGTTAAGACAATATGTGGCCTTTCCAATATTTCCTTTGGACTACCCAAAAGAAAAATTATAAACAAGTATTTTCTTGCTCTTTGCATTTATGAAGGACTTGATTCAGTCATATTAGATCCAACTATTTCTGATATAAGAGAAGCAATATGTGTTGGAAAACTGTTGACAGGTAAAGATGAATTTTGCATAAATTATATTAAAAGTGTAAAAAGTTGTTATTTTTAACGGGGCGTGGCCCAGCCTGGTTTAGGGCACCAGAATGGGGTTCTGGGGGTCTCCGGTTCAAATCCGGACGCCCCGAAGTTTAGCAATCTTCTTTAGAAAGTCCGGATGGTTTCGGTAAAACAAAGGCAAAAGTAAAATGGAGGACAAAGGAAAAAAACAAACGCATATATAAGAAACTGAATTATGGAGAAACAATCCGGACGCCCCGACTTTTAGCAATCTTCTTTAGAAAGTCCGGATGGTTTCGGTAAAAATGTAAAAAATTTTGGAGACAAAGTAAATGTTGAAAAAATTTGACAAAAATTAAATTTAAGGTATATTATCAAAAATATGGATATTTATGAAATTATTAAAAAAAGAAGAACTATAAGAAGATTTAAGCAAAAAGAAATTCCAATTGAAATACTTAAGAAATTTGTTGATATGGCTCGTATTGCACCGAGTGGAGCCAACATGCAACCAATTGAATATATAATTGTAAATGATAAAAAAATAGTGGATGAAATTTTTCCATTGACTGGTTGGGCAGGATATCTTGGTAAAGATGGTCCACCTCCAGAGGGGCAAAGGCCAGTTGCGTATATTGTAATTTTAATTAATAAAACAATAAATTCTCCAACACCAGAATATGATGTGGGTGCAGCAGTAGAAAATATTTTACTTTCAGCAACTTATGAAGGAATAGGGACTTGTTGGATTGGTTCAATAAATAGAGAAAAATTGAAGGAAATTCTTGAAGTCCCTGAAATTTATAAAATTGACTCAATAATTGCTTTGGGTTATCCTGATGAAGAAAGTGTGATTGAAGAATATAAAGGTTCTGTTAAATATTGGAAAGATGAAAAAGGTATTATGCATGTGCCAAAAAGAAAATTAGAAGATATTTTACATTATAATAAATTTTAACTTGACAGATTTTTGGTAAGCATATATAATTAATACCCTAATATAAAAAGAAAGGAGGTGAGAAAAGATGGCAGAAAAGAAACAAAATCCAGCAGCAGTGGTTATACTGATAATTATAATCTTGGTGGCGTTGTTCTTTATAATCAAACAGGCAATGCCAAAGAAAGCACCAGTGGTTCCACCGCCACCAGCAGGTCCAGAAGTTCCACCACCACCTGAAGGAGAAATACCACCACCTCCACCACCAGCAGAATAATATCTCTTGACAGGTGGTATATAGGTGGGTATAATATTTAAAAAGTGTTCTTTGAAAATTTGGGGTATCCGAAAGAAATTTCTCTGAGGGTTTGATCCTGGCTCAGGGTGAACGCTGGCGGTGTGCCTAACACATGCAAGTCGTGCGACGAACTCACTGTGGTTGGAGCAATCTAACCACAGTGGGGGAAAGCGGCGAACGGGTGAGTAACACTTGGGTAACCTACCCTCAGGACCGGGATAACCTGCCGAAAGGTGGGCTAATACCGGATAATCTTTTCGGGTGAAACTCCCGAAAAGCAAAGTTCCACTGAAGAAGTGGAACACCTGAGGATGGGCCTGAGTCCTATCAGGTAGTTGGTGGGGTAATGGCCCACCAAGCCTAAGACGGGTAGCTGGTCTGAGAGGACGGCCAGCCACAGGGGGATTGAGATACGGCCCCCACTCCTACGGGAGGCAGCAGTGGGGAATCTTGGGCAATGCCCGAAAGGGTGACCCAGCGACACCGCGTGGGCGATGACGGCCTTCGGGTCGTAAAGCCCTGTCAGGAGGGAAGAATCCGCCTTGTGCGGATGACGGTACCTCCAAAGGAAGCCCCGGCTAACTCCGTGCCAGCAGCCGCGGTAATACGGAGGGGGCAAGCGTTACCCGGATTTACTGGGTGTAAAGGGTCCGCAGGCGGTTAGGTGTGTTGGTTCTGAAATCCTCTGGCTCAACCAGAGAATTGGAACCAATACTACCTAACTTTGAGTCAGGGAGAGGAAGACGGAACTGCCGGTGTAGCGGTGAAATGCGTAGATATCGGCAGGAACACCAGTGGCGAAGGCGGTCTTCTATCCCTGAACTGACGCTCAGGGACGAAAGCGTGGGGAGCGATCCGGATTAGATACCCGGGTAGTCCACGCTGTAAACGATGGGTGTTAGGTGTCCGTCCCTTTAAGGGATGGGTGCCGAAGCTAACGCGTTAAACACCCCACCTGGGGACTACGGCCGCAAGGCTAAAACCCAAAGGAATTGACGGGGGCCCGCACAACCGGTGGAACATGTGGTTTAATTCGATGGTACGCGAAGAACCTTACCTGGGCTTGACATCCGCCTGGTAAGAGCTGGAAACAGCGATGACCCACCCTTTGGGTGGGAGGGCGGACAGGTGGTGCATGGCTGTCGTCAGCTCGTGCCGTGAGGTGTTGGGTTAAGTCCCGGAACGAGCGCAACCCTTGCCCGTAGTTACTCGCCCTTAAAGGGCAGCACTCTACGGGGACTGCCCGCGTTAAGCGGGAGGAAGGTGGGGATGACGTCAAGTCATCACGCCCCTTATGCCCAGGGCTACACACGTGTTACAATGGCCGGTACAAAGGGATGCGAAGCCGCGAGGCGGAGCAAATCCCAAAAAGCCGGCCCCAGTTCGGATTGCAGGCTGCAACCCGCCTGCATGAAGCCGGAATCGGTAGTAATCGCGGATCAGCCAGGCCGCGGTGAATACGTTCTCGGGCCTTGTACACACCGCCCGTCACGCCAACTGAGTCGGGGGTACCTGAAGTACCTTATCCCAACCCGAAAGGGAGGGAGGGTATCAGGGTACACTCGGCAAGGAGGGCGAAGTCGTAACAAGGCAGCCGTACGGGAACGTGCGGCTGGATCACCTCCTTTCTAAGGAGTTTTAAAAATTTCGGATACCCCAAATTTTCAAAGAACAGAAAAAGCAAGGGTTTAATTTAAAACCCTTGCTTTTTTTATTTTTATAGGTAAAATAAATAAGAAATGGCTGAAAAAAGAGATTATTATGAAATTCTTGGTGTTTCAAGAGATGCTTCAATTGACGAAATAAAAAGAGCATATAGAGACCTTGCTTTAAAATATCATCCTGATAGAAATCCAGGAAACAAAGAAGCAGAAGAAAAATTTAAAGAAATTACAGAAGCATATGAGGTTTTATCCGATCCTGAGAAAAGAAAAATATATGATACTTACGGCCATGCAGGATTTGGCCCCACTGGATTTGACTGGACTCAAGATTTTTCAAGGGTAAGAATGGATTTTTCAGATTTATTTGGCGACATATTCAGTGATTTTTTTAGAGATATTTTTGGTTCAGATTTTGAAGAAGTAACAAGGACAAAAAGAAAGACAAGAGGTTCTGATCTTGAATATAGGATTTATATAACATTAAAAGAAGCAGCAACAGGAACAGAGAAATATATAAATGTTTCAAGATTTGACGAATGTCCTGTTTGTAATGGGACTGGGAGTAAATCAGGAAAAGGAAAGACAACTTGTCCTACATGTAAAGGAAAAGGTCAAGTTGTAAGAACTTCTGGATTTATTACAATTAGTCAAACATGCCCAAAATGTAAAGGAGAAGGAGAAATTTTATCTGATCCATGTGTTAATTGTAGAGGGACAGGAAGAGTTAGGAATATTCATAAAATTCTTGTGAAAATTCCTGCTGGTATAGAAAATGGAATGAGTTTAAGGTTAAAAGGAGAAGGAGATATAGGACCAAATAAAGGCGAAAGAGGAGATCTTTATATTACTGTTTTCATTGAAAGAGACGAACTTTTTAGAAGAGAAGGTGAAGATATATATTTAGAAGTTCCAATTACAATTACACAGGCAGTTTTAGGAGATGAAATAGAAATACCAACATTAACTGGAAAAGCAAAAGTAAAAATTCCTCCCGGAACACAAAATGGAGCCCTTTTAAGATTAAAAAATATGGGATTACCAAAATTCCATGGATATGGTAAAGGTGATTTGATACTTGAAATAAAAGTTTTAATTCCAAAAAAGTTAACCAGGCAGGAACAAGTTTTATATCAACAATTGAAAGAAATTGAAAACAGAGATAATTATCCAGAAATAAAAAAATTTAAAGAAAAATTATGAGATTTTTACAAATAATCACAACGGTTCCAGATAAAAAAACTGGAATCAAAATTATAAACTTACTATTAAAAGAAAAAATAGTAAGTTGCTGTCAGATAATAGGACCTATTGAGAGTCATTATTGGTGGGAAAAGAGAATTGAGAAAGGCAAAGAATGGATAATTTTCATAAAATGTAAGAAGAAAAATTACAAAAAAATAGAGAAAAAGATAAAAGAAAATCATCCTTATAAAGTCCCAGAGATAATCTCTTTTGAAATATCAAATCTTTCGGTGGAATATAGTAAGTATTTAAAAGAGATTTAAAAAAGGAGGATATTTTGAAATTTTTAAGATTTTTAAAAGATGGGGAAGAAAGATATGGAATTTTTAAAGATGAAAAAGTTTTTGCTATCAAGGGTAAATTGTTTGAATATGAATATTATGAGACAGGAGAAATATATAATTTAGACGAGATTAAATTTTTACCACCTATAGAAGTTCCAAATATAATTGCACTTGGACTAAATTATAAAGAACATGCAAAGGAAGGAGGACATGATAAGATAAGTGAACCTGTTATATTTTTAAAAGCAACAACTTCTATAACAGGTCATCTATCTCCAATAATTTTACCTAAAGAAGCACCAGATGAGGTTGATTATGAATGTGAACTTGTAATAGTTATTGGGAAAAAATGTAAAAATATTAGAGAAGATGAAGCAAAAAATTATATTTTTGGGTATACTTGTGGCAATGATGTGACTGCAAGAGATTTCCAACTTAAAAAAGATAAACAGTGGGCAAGAGCAAAATCATTTGATACATTTTGCCCAATTGGTCCTTTTATAGAAACAGAGATAGACCCAACAAATCTAAATATAAAAACAATTTTAAATGGAAAAATAATGCAGAATTCAAATACTTCAAAAATGATATTTAATCCATTTAAAATAGTAAGTTGGTTATCAAATTATATGACTCTTTTACCGGGAACAATAATTATGACAGGAACTCCAGAAGGTGTAGGGTTTGCAAAAAAACCTCCTGTATTTTTAAAAGAAGGGGATATTGTAGAAGTTGAAATTGAAGGTATTGGTGTTTTGAAAAATTTTGTTATCAAAGAAAAATAAAGTTTTATAATGGAATTATACAGAAAATTCTCTGATTATCTTAAAAAAAAATTTGGATGCAGAGTTCATAAAATCTCTGTCAATGCTAATTTTTCCTGTCCAAATATTGATGGTAAATTGAGTGATAAAGGATGTATTTACTGTAATAATTATGCTTTCAGTCCCTCATTAAAATTTAACTTATCAATAAAAGAGCAGATTATTAAAGGAATTGAATATGGTAAAAAAAGATTTAAAGCAGAAAAATTTATAGTTTATTTTCAACCATATACAAATACATATGCACCTGTTGAGATTTTAAAAGAAAGATATGATGTAATAAAAAAATTTCCAGAAGTTGTTGGTATTTCAATTGGAACAAGGCCAGATTGTGTTGATAATGAAAAACTTCAACTCATAGAAAGTTATAGTGACAATTATGAAGTTTGGATTGAATATGGACTTCAAAGTATTCATGACAAAACATTAAAAATTATAAATAGAAATCACACATATTTTGATTTTTTAAAAGCATATGAAATGACAAAAAAAAGAAATATAAAAATTTGTGCCCATGTAATAATTGGTTTACCTGAAGAAAGCAAAGAAGAAATAATTGAAACAGCAAAAGAATGTGGAAGATTAAAACTTGATGGTATAAAAATTCATCCTATACATGTTTTAAAAAATACACAACTTGAAAAAATTTATAATGAGGGAAAATTTAAAGTTATGGAAATGGAAGAATATATTGACATTTTAGGAGAATTCCTTTCATATCTTTATCCAGAAACAATAATTCAAAGATTAACAGCAGATTGTAAGTGGGATTACCTTGTTGCACCAAACTGGTTGAAAGAAAAACAAAAGATGTTAAAATTATTGGAAGAAAAAATGAAAGAAAAGAATTTATATCAAGGAAAATATTTTGAAAAAGGAGAATTATGAGAGCGATAATATTATGTGCTGGATATGCAACAAGAATGTATCCACTAACACTTATAAAGTCAAAAAATTTACTTCAGATTGGTGGAAAAGTTATGATTCAACATATAATTGAAAAACTTAAAAAAATTCCAGATATAGACAAAATTTATATTGTTTCAAATAATAAATTTTATGATGATTTTGAATCATTTGCAGAAAGTGAAAATATAACTATTTTAAATGATGGTTCAAATTCAGATAAAAATAGGTTAGGAGCAATAGGTGATATAAAATTTGTGGTTGATAGAATAGAAGATGATGAATTTTTGGTAATAGCAGGTGATAATTTATTTGAATTTGACCTTGATGAATTCATTAATTTTGGAAGGAAAAATGGAATAACTATTGGGATAAAAAAAATTGATGAAATAAATCTTATAAAAAAATATAGTCAGGTTCTTCTTGACGAAAAAAATAGGATTATTTATTTTGAAGAAAAGCCAGAAAATCCAACTTCAAATTATGCTGCTATATGTGTTTATTATTTTCCAAAAGGTTATCTTAAAAAATATATTGAAATTTATTTAAAAGAAGGAAATAATCCAGACCAAGCAGGTTTATTTATTCAGTATTTGTATAAAAAAATTGATGTTTATGGATATATTTTTAAAGATACATGGTTTGATATAGGAGATATAAATCAATTACATAATGCAAATTTTTATCTACTTGATAAGTACATGATAGAAAAATTTGGGCCAGGAGAAAATCCATTACATTTTATAGCACCTGCAAGAGTAAATATAATTGGAGAACATACTGATTACAATGGTGGTTATGTTTTGCCTTTTGCAGTTAATAGATACTTATATCTTTCAGTAAGGAGAAATTTTAAAAATAAATTTAATTTTTTTTCACTTCAATTTGAAAATCCAGTTTCTATAGAAAATATTAAAAAAACAAATACTTGGGCAGATTATCCAATTGGTGTTCTAAATGTTTTAAAAGAATATGGATATAAATTTGATGGTGTTGATTTTGTTTTTGAAAGTAATATTCCAATTGGCGGAGGGCTTTCATCTTCTGGTGCAATTGAAGTAATTACTCTAACTGCTTTAAATGAATTGTATGGTTTAAAGATTGAAAAAGAAAAAATTCCATTTTTATGTCAGAAGGCAGAAAATGAATTTGTTGGTGCAAGATGTGGAATAATGGATCAGTTTATTATAACAATGGCTGAAAAAGGAAATGCAATACTACTGAATTGTAAAGAATATGAATATAAATATATTCCGATAAACCTTGGTGATTATTATTTTATTATATCATCAACAAATGTTTCACACTCAATTGCCTCTGGTGAATATAACAAAAGGAGACAAGAATGTGAAAAAGGCCTTGAAATATTGAAAAAATATATAAGAATAGAAACAATTTCGGATATTAAGATTGAAGATTTTGAAAAATATAAGTATAAATTACCAGAAATAATAAGAAAGAGGATTTTGCATGTTATTAAGGAAAATGAGAGGACTATAGAAGCTTGTAATTGTTTGATAAATGGAAATATTGAAAAACTTGGGGTTTTACTAAATGAATCGCATATTTCATTAAGAGATTTATATGAGGTCAGTTGTGATGAAGTAGAAATTATGAGAAATGAAACGTTAAAAATTAAAGGTGTAATTGGAACAAGAATTACTGGAGGTGGCTTCGGAGGTTGTTTAATTTCTCTTGTTCATAAAGATTTTTTAGAGGAATTTGTAGCAAAAGTGGGTAAGAATTATCAAGAGAAAACAAAAATAAAACCAGAATTTCATATTTGTGAAGTGGTAAAAGGTTGTTCAAAATTTGAATAATGAAGATGTAATATAAAAATAAGAGGAGGGCAAATTGGATTTTTTAAAAAAGAAAGTGTAAAAAAAATTCTTTTTATTGGAGATAGTATAACAGATTGTGGAAGAAGGGCAGAATTTAGACCTTTAGGCAATGGATATGTGAAAATATTTAAAGATTTTATTATTGCAAATTTTCCTGAAAAGAACATAGAAATAATAAATAAAGGAATAAGTGGAAATACAATTCTTGATCTTGCAAATAGATGGGAAGACGATGTTATATATAATAACCCAGATTTAATCAGTATTTTAATTGGTATAAATGATATTCATAGAGTTATAAATAAATTTGAAAACTGGGATGAATTTACACCCGAGAATTATAGAAAGAGATACGATTATTTACTCAAAAGAACTTCAGAAAAACTGAATTGCAAAATTATTTTGATTGAACCATTTTATATTTCAACTGATAGAACAAACAATTTTAGAGGAAGAGTTTTAAAAGATATAGAGGAATATATTGAGATAGTTGAAGAAATGAGCAAAAAGTATGGAACATATCATTTAAAAATGCACAGGATTTATCAAAAATATCTTCAGTATTTTGAACCGGAAATATTTGCACCAGAACCTGTTCATCCAAATCTGACAGGGCACTTTTTAATTGCAAATGAATTATTTAAACTACTAAAAGAAGTTGGTTGTTTATAATTTAGAATTTTAATTTTTAAAAAACTATTTCTTTATTTTTTTCTGCACTTAAATATATTCCTTCAAGTATTTTTATTACTTCTAAACTTTCTTCTGGTCTTACAGGAACTTCTTTATCCTCTTTTACACATTCAAAAAAAACTCTTATTTCTTCATGATGAGGATTTATATCAGGGAGAAAATTAAATTTCAATTCTATATCTTCCAAAATACCTTCTTTTTCTTTAGCAAGTTTTCCATCAGGCCATCTTATTCCACCTTCTGTTCCAAATAATGTCGTTGAGAACTCTTCAATTTTTTCCATATTTGCAAGAAAACTGCATGTTAAATTTAATGCTCTTCCATCAGAAAATTTAACAAAACCTGCTGCAAAATCCTCTACATTATATTTTTCTCTATCCCATTCTCCCCATAATCCCCTTATATCCTTTCTTTTTGCAAGTTTAGTATAGGTAACACCAACAACTGAATGAACTTTAGGGCATCCCATAAACCAGTAAGTTAAATCAAGAATATGAACACCAATATCAAACATAGGACCACCTCCAGAAAGATTTTTATCAATAAATGTATCTCTTGCAGGCAAATGTCTTCTTCTTAAAGCATAACAAATTGCAAAATAAATCTCACCAAGTTCTCCAGCATCTATTAACTTTTTTAGAGCAATTGATTCTTTTCTAAATCTTTGATGCTGTGCTGCCATAAGTTTTTTCTTTGATTTTTTAGATGCTTCTATCATATCATTTACTTCATTTACACTTACAGCAAGTGGCTTTTCACAAATTACATGTTTTCCTGAATTTAAAGAATCAACTGTTGCAGGATGATGTATTTTATTAGGTGCACAAACATCAATAATATCAATTTCATCAATCTTAAGCAATTCCTTATAATCAGAAAAAACATATTTAATTTCAAATTGTTCTTTTGCTATTTTTCTAACTTCTTCTGAAGGGTCAGAAATAGCAATTATTTCAACATCAGGTAATTTTTTCCATCCAGGATAATGAGCATATCTTGCAATACCACCAAATCCAATAAATCCTACACAATATTTCCCTTTTTTCATCTTGCCTCCTTTGTTTAAATTTCACTTACACTTGTATCGGGTCCATTTTTAACTTTTACAAATAATCTCATATCTCTTTCAACAATTTCTATATTTTCAATGTCAAAATCATCTGGAAGAATTCTAATATGGGAAATATTTTCTCTTGGAACAAGTATAATCCTTTTTTCTTTATCTATATCAACAGGAGTAATTTTACCTTTCATAATAACAATGCCTTTACCATCAGCCATAACCCAATTTTCAGTAAATTTTAAAACCTTTCCTATAAAAACCCACAATCTCTGTTCTGCAAAATATTTCTTAAATCTTATTTTTACAATTTTCCCCTCTATCATTTTCCCTCCTTTTTAGAATTCAAAAGTAAATCTAACATCTACTGCAACAACTCCTTTCTCTTTAACAATTAACGGGTTTATATCCATTTCTTTTATTTCTGGAAAGTCAATCACAAGTTGTGAAATTCTTAAAATAGTATCTTTAATTGAATTTATATCACAGGCAGGAATATTTCTATAACCTTTTAAAATTTTGCTTGATTTTATTTCATTTATCATGTTTTCTGCATCTTTATCTGTTACAGGTATAATTCTGAATGAAACATCTTTTAAAATTTCTACAAATATTCCACCAAGACCAAACATGATGACATGACCAAACTGAATATCCTTATTTACTCCTATTATAACTTCAACTCCATTTTCTACCATCTCCTGGATTTGGACTCCAATTATTTTTGCGTCTGGTTTATAATTTTTTACTGAATTAATTATTTCTCTAAATGCCTTTTTGCCTTCTTCTGGATTTTTTATTCCAAGTTTAATTCCACCTGCTTCTGTTTTATGTATTATGTCAGGAGATATAATCTTCAAAACAAAATTTCCTCTGTTTTCTTTTAAAAATTTTTCACATTCATCTTCATTTTTTACTATAGTAGAAGAAATGACACTTATTCCATAAAGAGATAAAATCTCTCTTGCTTCAATATCTCCTATAATATTTTTTTCTTGTCTTTTAAGATTTTCTATTTTCTCTTTTACCTTATCCCTTTCAACAGTATATTTAATAAATTTGCCTTTATCTTTTTCTTCCCTAAATTTTACATAATCATACATTGCTTTAAAAGATTGGATTCCTCTTTCAGGGGATAAATAATTTGGTATTTTATTTTCTTTTAAAATTTTTATCCCCTCTTCAACTCTTTTCCCACCTATAAATGATGCAATAACAGGTTTTTTAATCTTTTTTGAAATATTTACTATAGAAAATGCAGTCTCTTTTATTTGGGTTATTACCTGTGGAGTTAATATTACAATTACACCATCAACATTTTTATCATTACAAACCAACTCAATTGCTTTTTCATATCTGTCAGCCAAAGCATCTCCTAAAATATCAACAGGATTATTTATATTTGAAGCAGGAGGTAAAAAACTTTTAAGAGATTTAGTTGTATCTTCAGAAAATTTTGCAATTTTCAATCCAAGTTCTTCTATTTTATCAACAGCCATAACACTTGGTCCACCTGCATTTGTTATGATACCAATTCTATTTCCTTTTAAAAATGGAGAAAATGAAAAAATTAATGAATAATCAAAAAGTTCTTCAATTGTATTTGCTCTAATAATTCCTGATTGTTTTACTACATAATTAAATATAATATCTGAACCAGAAAGAGACCCAGTATGGGAAACTGCTGCTTTTGCTCCAGTTTCGGTTTTACCTGCTTTTACAACAATGATTGGCTTTTTTTCAACAACTCTTTTTGCAACTTCAATAAATCTTTTGCCATCACTTATTCCTTCAAGATATAAAAGTATTACATTTGTATCATTATCATTTCCAAGTTCTTCTATTAAATCAATTTCACAAATATCTGCTTTATTTCCAAAACTTACAAATTTAGAAAGGCCTATATTTTCTTTTAAGCAAATATCAAGAATAGCAGTTCCAAGAGCACCAGATTGTGTTATAAAGGAAATTTTCCCTTCAGGTGGCATTTCAGGTGCAAAAGAAGCATTAAGTTTATTTTTTGTATCTATTATTCCAAGACAGTTTGGACCAATAAGTCGCATATTATATTTTTTAATAATCTCTTTTAATCTTTCTTCCTTATTTCTTCCTTCTTCACCTATTTCTTTAAATCCTGCAGAAATTACAATAAGACTTTTAACTCCCTTTTTACCACATTCTTCCGCTACATCACATACAAAATCAGATGGAATTACAATAACCGCAAGTTCAACTTTATCAGGTATTTCAGTCACACTTTTATAACATTTTAAATTTAAAATTTCATTTGTTTTTGGATTCACAGGGTAGATTTTTCCTTTATAACCACCATCAATTATATTCTTTAAAATTTTAAAACCAAGTTTTTCAGGATTTGTTGAAGCACCAATTAAACAAACACTTTTAGGATTAAAAAAATATTCAAACATCTTTTCTCCTTTTTATAATCCAATCATTATATACTTTTTTAATATTTTTTCAACCAATTCTGAAAAATTCTCCTATTTTTTTTGAAAATATTTTTATTGAAACAAATAGAGAAATACCTACTATAAATATTGCAATAATTCCTAAAGCACATGCAGTATTTGGTCCATCTGTAACTCTTCCAGCAAGTATATAAATAACTTTAGAGATTGAATAAAATTTTTCCCTAATAGCAAGGATTAAACTGCAACTTACTTCTAATAAAGAAAAAGCGAAAGCAAGAATTCCACCAGCAAAAATTCCTGGAGATACAAATGGGAATAAAATTTTTTTAAATGTAGTTGAAATATCTGCACCAAGTGAATAAGAAGCCTCTTCAAGAGATTGATCAAGTTGGAGAAGCGAAGAGTATGTAGTCCTAACAATATAAGGTATTCTTCTCAAACTATAACTTAAAATTATAAGGAATATAGGGTTCCTCATAGGGTCTAAAATTGTGTTTGAAAAAGTTGTAACATAACCAAAAGCAATAACAATTCCCGGAATGAGGAGTGGCATCATTGATAGAATATCAAGCATTGATTTCCCTTTAATTTTCCATCTTACAAGAATATAACCAATATAAAAACCAACAAATATATCTATCATTGTGCTTAGAAAACTATATAGGAGACTATTTGAAATACCTATTTTTGTTAATTTATGAGTAAAAACAATTCTATAATATTCAGTTGTATATTCTGTTGGTAAAACCGAAAAGAACCATTTTTTTGAGATAGAATATAAAAATAAAGTTATATGTGGTATTAAACTTAAAAAAAGGATTGATAAAAGAATTAAATAAAGAAGAAATAACTTAATGCCTGTCAATTTTTTTTCTGTAAATGAAATTGATGTTTTGCCTGTTGTATAAAATTTTTTTTCAATAAATTTTTTGGTTAATATAAAAATTAAAAGTGTAATAAAGAGAATTATAAAAACTAAAGCATAACCTGTTGGATTTGTATTTATATCCTTTATGGCATTAAAAATTCTAACTGAAATAAGTTGATTATATTCAAAAATTAGGGGTGTTCCAAGGTCTGTAATTGACCAAATAAAAATTATTGAACTTGCAGAAAAATATCCAGGAAGAATTAAAGGAAAAGTGATTTTAAAAAATGTATGATACCATTTTGCTCCAAGATTATATGATGCTTCTTCAGTTGAAGTGTCAAAATTATTTAAAGAAGATAAAATATTTAAAAACATAATTGGATAAAGATGAAGTGTTTGAAGTATAACTATTCCAAGAAAACCTGAGCCAATAAATGAAATAGGATTTTTTATTATTCCAAGTTTTATTAATAAAATATTTAAACTTCCAAATCTTGATAGTACCTGTTTAATTCCTATTCCACCAACAAATGGGCTTGAAATCATTGGTAATAAAAATAAAATTTTTAAAATAGTTTTTCCTTTAAATTTAAATCTATCAAAAACAAAAGCAAGCGGTATCCCAATTATACTCGTTGTTAAAACAACTGTCATTCCAAGAAGAAAACTATTTAAAATTGATTTTCTTAAAACATAATTACCAATTACAATTTTAAGAATGTCAAAAGTAAATTTGCCATTGTGGAAAAAAGAGTGAAATATTACATAAGAAATAGGATATAGGAGAGAAATAATTAAAAAAAATAAAATAAGACTAAAGAAAAAATATTGCCTTTTCATTCTTCAAATAACATAATTTTTTCTTTTTTTATTGAAAAAACAATAGAATCCCTCTTTTTGTAACTTTCAAATTCTTCTGGTTTTAAACTTATTTTAAATAAATTGCCTTTTTCTGTTAAAATTACAAGTTTCAGGAATTCTCCTAAAAATTCATAATCTTTAATTTTACCTTTAATAATATTTATTTTTTCTTCTTTTGAGATATTTTCTGGTCTGAAACATAAAAATATATCGTTTGAATTTATTCCTTTATCAGTTTCAGCCCAAAATACTCCTTCCTCAGTTTCAACTTTAAAAATATTACCATTTTTTTCAACAACCTTTCCTTTTAAAACATTTATTTCTCCAATGAATGAAGCAACAAATAAATTTTTAGGGTGTGTGTAAATTTCATATGGAGAACCAATCTGGACAATTTCTTTATTTTTCATAACAGCAATTGTTTTTGCAAGTGCCATTGCCTCTTTTTGGTCATGCGTAACATATATCATTGTTTTTCCTGTCTCTTTATATATTCTTTTCAATTCATTCTTTAACTCATCTCTTAATTTTGCGTCAAGATTACTTAAAGGTTCATCAAGTAGTAAAATTAAAGGATTTACAATAAGTGCTCTTGCAAGTGCAACTCTTTGTTGTTGACCTCCTGATATTTGACTCGGATATAAATTCTCTATACCTTTAAGTTTTGTTATATTAAGTATTTCTTCAAGTTTCTTTTTAATTAAATCTTCGGAATATTTTCTTATTTTTAGTCCATAAGTAATATTATCTTTAACTTTCATATGTGGCCATAAAGCATAATTTTGAAAGACAAAGCCAATATCTCTTTTATTTGGAGGAATATTTGTTATATCTTTTTTGTTTAAAATAATTCTTCCCCTATCAGGTGAAATGAAACCTGCTATAATTCTTAAAAGTGTAGTTTTACCACATCCAGATGGACCAAGAATAAAGAAAAAGTCATTTTCATAAACTGTAAAATTTATATTTTTTAAAACTTCATTACTATCAAATTTTTTTTCAATATTTTCCACTCTTAAAATTTCCCTTTCCATATTATAAATATTTTCCTTCAATTATTATATTCCTAAACTTCTTTAATGAGAAATCAGTCCACTCATTTAAATATTTATTTCTAAAAATAGGGTCATTCCAATTTTCCCACAAAAATCTTTGTATTTTTTTATCAAATGGCATTTGAAAAAATCTTTCTTTTAATTTTTTGTTATTAGTTTTTAAAATAATTTTCCATGCTTTTTTTAACTCTTTGTGACAGTCAATTATAAGACAACCAATCAAATCATCTAAAAGTGTCCATCTATTCGCTGAAAGTTGAGAATCAAATTTTAAAGTATTTTTTACTTCATATGGATTTGTTTCAATTTCTAATTTTTCATTATAATAAATTTCAGGCATTATTGGGAATCTATTAAGTGAATATTCTTTTGGCCCATTTTTTTCTCCTTTTTTCTTTATCCATAGAGTTTGTGTTTCATAAAAAAATAAAAAATCAATAAATCTTTTTGCAATTTCTATATTAGGTGCTCCTTTTAAAATTCCTATGCAATCAGGATTAATAACAGTTTCGCTTTCAGGAAGAATAAAACCAATATTTTCTTTACCATTAACTTCAATTTGAGAAAGTGCATATGAGTCAATACAAAGTGATAAAACAAAATCTCCAGTAGATGTTTGTCTTGCAACTTCTGATGCACTTATTGAAAAATTTTTTATATTACCTGCAATTGAAAATATTGTTTTCCACCCTTCATCCCATCCATATGCTTGAAGAATTATTTCATACATCATATGCATACTTCCACTATGTCTTGGGTCTGCTGCTCCAATTAGTGAAAAAAAACAACCATTACTTAAATCTTTCCAGGAACTTGGGGTAGGTAAATTTAAAAATTTTAATGCCTTTTTATTATAAAGAATACCAAATCCTGAAAGTATCACTCCATACCAGTAAAATTCATCATCATAATTTGGTATTCCAGCACATGTTTTTGGTATTTTTTTAAGAATATTTTGGGGTAATTTATATCTTTCAAGTAATTTTTTTTCCTTCAATTTTAAAAATGGACTTAAACCACCACCAAAGAATAAATCAATACCGATACAATCCGGGTTTTTTTTAAAAAGAGATTCAACATATTTTAAATCATCAGATGTTCCACCTTGATCTATCCATTCAATTTCCACTTTTTCTTTATAAATTTTCTCATGCCATTCAGAAAAAGCCCTTGTAATTTCAATTTTAACTCCTTCCCAATGAGGAGAAATAATAATAAGTTTTTTCTTGCATTCTAAAAAAGAATAAATAAACAAAAAAATCAGGAGAAAAAATTTTACCTTCATTTTGAATAATATTTTACAGAATTTTTTTTATTTTTCAATTTCTCTAAAATCCTTGACTAAAATTCCGGCATTGGAGAAAAGGGATATAATTTATTGATATATTTTGATTTATATTAAGTTGGTCATTGTTTAAAAATAATGGTGTGCCTTTTACGAACTTCCGAAGTTCACAAATCATTGATAGTATTACGAAAGTGTGATATAATATAAAAAATTAAGAGTTAAAAAAGTAAAAAGTAGAAAATTAAGAAAAAGGGAAAATTTAAAAAATTTCTTAATTCAGAATTTTTAGGTGTGGCGAAGCGATTTGAAAATAAATAATAGGGTATAATAATTAAAAATGAAAAATAAAATGGGAAATAAAAATGTTCTCTCTTTTGATTTAGATGATTATATATAGAAAAAATTTTATAGGACGTCACGAAACTAAGGATTTTGCTCTTTGACAATTTGGTGAAAAAGATGAGGGGAAAACTCTTAATATATCTTACTTTTGTCTTTGTGTCCGGTTTAAAGGAAGTTATGGCTATCCCTAAAATAGGTAATATGGGCGAGTGCACAATGATTAGAAACAGCATTAAGTCCTTAACCGAAAGGTTTTTCATGTAAGGGATAAAAGATGAGAGAAAAGTTGTTCATCGCTGAAATACATATTGTACATTTGGGTTTGGGAAAATCCGCACTACTCAAAGGTTTTCAGCAGGTTGATGTGAAGTCAAAAAAAAGGCAGTATCTGGAAACCCTTGATAATCAATGAATTCAGAATTTCCTGATAGGCACCCAAATAATAGAAAGGAGGCGCGACAAGTAGAAATGAAAATTTTTTAAGATTAAGTTGAAAATGAAAATCAAAAAGAGGAGGAAAAATGAAAAATAAATATTTTTTCTTGTTGATAGCGATTTCATTAATGTTTTTACTCACCAGGGAAGTTTCTGCTGATAGACGAGCATATGTTTGGACCTATGAAGCTATAACAATGCCTAAAGGTGAACATGAGTTTGAATACTATTTTACACTTAATTGGCCCGAGATAGATGATAAAAAAACTTCATCCTGGGAGCATCAATTTGAATTAGAATTTGGTATTACTGAGAAATGGGATATCTCTTTTTATCAGGTTTTTAAGCAGGAGAGTGAGAAAAACGGTGGAGGTTTCAAATATGATACTTTTAAATTAAGAACCAGATATCGCCCTTTTGATTATGGTGAGAAATTTGTAGATGTTGTCCTTTACACTGAATATAAACTTAAAGTTAAAAAACTTGAAAATAAGTTAGAGAATAAATTAATTGTCTCAAAAAAAGACAGAAAAAGAGATTTATCCTTTAATGCCATTTATGAAATAGGTGAAAATAGCAAACCTGAATATGGTTATGCAGCAGGGATTAGTTATGAGATAGCCCCTTTACTTAAAGTAGGTGTGGAAACCAGGGGAAAATTTAAAAGTGATAAGGATACATTCTCATATTCTATTGGACCAACTATCTCATATGGTAAGAGTAATAAATTTTTCAATATGGGCTTCCAATTTGGACTTAATAAACATTCTAATGACCTGGATATGAGGATGCTGATTGGCATAGGCTTCTGACAAGAAAAACCTTCATAGGGTATATGAAAAGGCAAAAAGGAAGGGGCGTTCTGCCATATATATTACCACAGATGATAGAAGGATAAGAAAAGAGGCAGAGCGGGTTGGTGTAGCGATGATTATGACACCTTCTGACTGTAAAAGTGGAAGTGACAAAGTTGCTGAAGCATCAAAGGAGATAAAGGCAGATATAGCTTTTACATCAGCCACAAAGATAAAAAAGTTAGAAGAACACTATGACCCCAACATCGTAAAGATTGTTTTTAATAAGGATGGATATACACTTTACTCTTCAAGGGCACTTATACCTTATCCATCATTACATTTTTCTAAATACTTCTGCTCACCTTAAAAAGTGTGAAATGCAAAATAAAAATGACCTACTATAAAAACAAGATAGTTGTCAAAAATTTTGTATCTGGTTCATCTCCTGTCTTTTAATTGTCTGTTTATATTCTCCCAAGCATTTATTATTACCAAAACTCTATTTAAACATTATCTTTGTCTGTCTGCTCTTTCTCTAAATAAATATCTCTCTGATATTACAATTTCGTTAAATAATTCCTCAAAAAATTTACACAATGCTTCTTTTCTTTTGCTATATCTGGAAAAATCTCTTAACTGTCTTTGGTGCTCTCTCATCTGATGGCTTAATAAAAAAACAAAAAGGTTAAAAAGAATGGCGTATAGTTTATAAAAATATTGAATAATTTCAGATTAAAAATTCATTAGCACTGTGGATTACTAAATCCTATTTTAAATACTTTAAAAACCACATAAAATACGAAAGATCCAAAATATTTTCTATGTTTTAATTTTGTGAAAATTTGAAAATTTTTAATTTTTGGTGTAAATTTATAACTCATATGGAAAAGAGGATAATTTTTATTGGGGATAGATTAAGTATTGAATTTTTTTCAACATTTAATATTGAGACATTTTTTTCAGATTCACCAGAAAATGCTGAAGAGATAATTAAAAATTTAAATATGAGGGAAGTGATTTGTATTTTTATCACTGAAGATGTTTTTGATGAAAATAGGTTTTTAAAATATATTAATTTGAAAAAGATGATAGTTATTCCAAGTTTAAAGAAAAGTGAAAAGAAAGGAATTGAAATTTTAAATAATATGATTAGAAAAGCAACAGGAATGAGGGGTTAAAATGGATATAGGTAAAATTATAAAAATTTCAGGACCACTTGTTCAAGCAGAAGGAATGAAAACAAGTAAAATGTTTGATGTTGCAAGAGTAGGTGAGGAAAGATTAATTGGTGAGATTATAAGATTGGAAGGAGATATTGCATCTATTCAGGTCTATGAAGATACAGAAGGTTTAAAAGTGGGAGACCTTGTTTTTGGGACTGGTGAGCCATTAAGAGTAGAACTTGGACCAGGGCTTCTTAAAAATATTTTTGATGGAATTCAAAGGCCATTATCACAAATTGAAAAAAAAGGTGATTTTATAATAAGGGGAGTTGATATTCCTTCTCTTGATAGAAATATTAAATGGTATTTCAATCCAGTTGTTAAAAAAGGAGATTTTGTTGAAGAAGGAGATATAATTGGTATTGTTAAAGAGACAGAAATAATTGAACATAGAATTATGGTTCCATATGGAGTAAAAGGCGAAATAATTGATATAAAAGAAGGAAGTTTTACAGTTGAAGAGGAAATAGGGAGAGTTAGAACAGAAAATGGAGAAGTCCCTTTATATTTGATGCAAAGATGGCCTGTAAGAAAACCAAGACCATTTAAAAAAAAATTGACCCCAGATACTCCACTTGTAACAGGCCAGAGAGTAATTGATACTTTATTTCCAATATTAAAAGGAGGAACTGCTTGTATTCCAGGTCCCTTTGGCAGTGGTAAAACGGTTGTATTACATCAAATTGCAAAATGGGCAGATAGTGAAGTTGTAGTTTATATAGGTTGTGGAGAAAGAGGAAATGAAATGGCAGATGTTTTAATTGAATTTCCTAAACTGAAAGACCCAAAATCAGGAAAACCTTTAATGGAAAGGACATGTTTAATAGCAAATACTTCTAATATGCCTGTTGCTGCAAGAGAAGCAAGTATTTATACAGGAGTTACAATTGGAGAATATTTTAGAGATATGGGTTATTCTGTTGCTTTAATGGCTGATTCAACAAGTAGGTGGGCTGAAGCATTAAGAGAAATATCTGGAAGGTTGGAGGAAATGCCAGGAGAGGAAGGTTATCCTGCATATCTTGGAACAAGGGTTGCCTCATTTTATGAAAGAGCAGGAAAAGTTATATGTCTTGGAAAAGATAATAGAATTGGTTCTTTATCACTTTTGGGGGCAGTAAGTCCTCCAGGAGGTGATTTGACAGATCCTGTGGTGCAGATGACTTTAAGAGTTGTTAAAGTTTTTTGGGGACTTGATGATCGACTTGCATATCAGAGACATTTTCCTGCTATAAATTGGCTTACAAGTTATTCATTATATGAAAAAAATATTGAAAAATTTGTTAGTGAAAATATAGGTAGTGATTTTATGGAAATAAGGGCAGAAGCAATATCTTTACTTGAAAAAGAAGCAGAATTACTTGAAATCGTTCGCCTTGTCGGTATGGAAACACTTTCTTCAACTGATAGATTAATTCTTGAAGTTGCACGTTCTATAAGAGAGGATTTTTTACATCAAAGTGCCTTTGATGAAATGGATGAATATTCAACATTGAAAAAGCAGTATTTAATGCTAAAATCAATTATATTATTTTATAGAAAATCTCTAAATGAAATAGAAAAAGGTAAATCATTAGAAGAAATATTAAAAAAACCTGTTAAAGAGGAAATCGCAAGAATGAAATATATACCTGAAAATAAACTTGAAGAATTTTTAAAAATTCATCAGAAAATAGAAAGTTCTTTTTAAATTTAAAAGGAGTCAAAATGGAAAAATTATTAAAAGAATTTGAAAATCCAAGTAGTGTATATAGAGGAGCACCTTTCTGGGCATGGAATGGAAAACTTGAAACAGAAGAGTTAAGAAGGCAGGTAAGAATAATGAAGGAAATGGGACTTGGCGGATTTTTTATGCACTCAAGAGTAGGACTTGATACACCTTATTTATCAGAAGAATGGTTTAAATGTATAAATGCATGTGCTGATGAAGGAGAAAAAAATAAAATGCTTGCTTTCCTTTATGATGAAGATAGATGGCCTTCAGGTGCTGCGGGTGGACTTGTAACAAAAAATAAAAAATATAGATTGAAACATCTTGTTATGAAAATTTTAAATGACCATAGAAAAATAAAATATACAAATAATGTTCTTGGTGTTTTTTTAGCAGAATTTGAGGGAAATATTATAAAAAAATACAGGAAAGTTAAAAAAGGTGAAAAAGTCAAAAATTTATCAGATAATGAAAAAATCTTAGTTTTTACAAAAGAACTTGCAAAAGAAAGTGACTGGTATAATGGATATACATATCTTGATACAATGGACCCAGAAGCAGTGAGAGAGTTTATAAAAATTACTCATGAAAATTATAAAAAACACTGTGGTAAATATTTTGGTTCAGTAATACCTGGAATTTTTACAGATGAACCAAATTACGGACATTTATATTTCCATTTTACCTGGCCACCAACTGAAGAAGGTAATATTATTATTCCATGGACTGATAAATTACCAAAGGTTTTTAAAGAAAAGTATGGATACAATATTTTAGATTATTTACCAGAAATATATTTTGAAATAGAGGGACAAAAAATTTCAAAAATAAGACATGATTATTTTGATTGCATTGCATATCTTTTTGTAAATTCATTTGCAAAACAGATAGGAAATTGGTGCGAGAAAAATAAATTACTTTTTACAGGACATATACTTGCTGAAGATACTCTTTCTTCTCAAACAAGTGTCGTTGGAAATTGCCTAAGATTTTATGAATATATGCAGGCACCTGGAATGGATTTATTAACAGAACACTGGAGAATTTTTAATACAGCAAAACAAGTAAGTTCAGTAGCAAGACAATTTGGAAGAAAGTGGAGATTAACAGAAACATATGGTTGCACTGGATGGGATTTTCCATTTTTAGGTCATAAAGCACTTGGTGATTGGCAGGTAGCACTTGGAATAAATTTAAGATGTCAGCATTTATCTTGGTATACAATGCTTGGAGAGGCCAAAAGGGATTATCCAGCAAGTATTTTTTATCAATCTCCATGGTGGAATACTTATAAATATGTTGAAGATTATTTTGCAAGAATACATCTTGTTATGAGTCAAGGCCAAGAAGTTAGAGATTTACTTGTGATTCACCCAATTGAAAGTATGTGGTCAGTTTATAAAATGCCTGTCTGGAAGGATGGAGAAAAAAAATGGGAATATTCAGAAGATGTAAAAAAACTTGATGAAATGTTTGTTGAAATATGTGATACTCTTCTTTCAAATCATATTGATTTTGATTATGGAGATGAGGAAATTCTATCAAGATGGGCAAAAATTAGTAAAAAAGATAAACGGGCAATTTTAAAGGTAAATAAGGCAGAATATAAAGCAGTTTTAGTCCCTCCTTTATATACAATTAGAAGTTCTACATTAAAACTATTAAAAAGATTTAAAGAAGAAGGTGGTATTGTTATATTTGTAGAAAATATTCCTTCTTATGTTGATTGTGAAGTTTCAGATGAGGTTAAAAAATTTGCTGAAAATTGTATTGTTGTTCCATCTATTGAAGAAAGTGTAAAACATCTTGAAAAAATAAGAAGGATTTCAATAAAAGATGAAAATGGAAAAGAAATAAAAGAAGTCCTTTATCTTTTAAGAGAAGACAGGGATTATTTCTATCTCTTTTTATGTAATACAAGTATGGAATGGGACAGCAAAAATATAAGGAAATATTATCCAGTTAGAGAAAGGAAGAAAGAATTTAAAAATGTTATAATAAGCGGAATCCCTGAATGGAAATTTAGACCTATTGAACTTAATCCTCAAACAGGAGAATTCTATTTTCCAGAAACAATTAAAGATGAAAATGGATATAAAATTAAAACAGATTTTCTTCCATTGGCAAGCCATCTTTATGTTATTCCAAAGAAAAAAGAAATTGATTTAAAAGTTGAAGAAATTAAAAAATATGAAATAGTTAGAAGTTTAAAAATAGAAAAGGAAGTATGGGATTATATTTTAACTGAAAAGAATGTCCTTGTTCTTGATATGCCTTATTTTAAAATTCAGAATGGAGAATGGCAGGAGAAAAAAGAAATATTAAAAGTTGATAGAGAGATAAGAAAATATCTTGGATTATCTCCAAGAGGTGGTGCAATGGTTCAGCCATGGGCAAGAAAAAGGAATAAAAATCCAAAGAGTGTAAAAGTTAGTTTAAAGTATGAATTTTTTGTTGAAGTTTTGCCTAAAAAAGAAACTTCAATTGCAATTGAAAAGCCCGAATTATACAATATTTATATCAATAATTTTAAATTGAATTGTGAGATGAAAAATGGATGGTGGGTTGACAAATCACTTGAAACAATAAGTTTTGACCCATCAATTTTAAAGATTGGTAAAAATGAAATTATTCTTGAAACAGATTATAATGAAAATCACCCTGGCTTTGAAATTATTTATTTACTTGGTGATTTTGGAGTAGAGATAAAAGAAGGCAACATAACAATTACTGACCTACCACAAAACTTAAAAATTGGTGATTGGACACAACAGAAATTACCTTTTTATTCAGGAAATCTTGGATATATATTACCAATTGAGAAAATTGATTTTGATGAAAATGAAAGAGTTTTTTTAAAAATTTCTGAATTTAGAGGTGTTGGAGTAAAAGTAATTATAGATGGAAAAGAAGTTGGCCTTCTTGCATGGGAACCCTATGAGATTGATATTACTGAATATATAAAAGGAAAAGAGAAAAGCAATTTAATTATTGAAGTTTTAGGACACAGAAGAAATTCACATGGACCATTACACTATTTTGAAAAATGGCCAGTATGGACAGGACCTGGGCAATTTGTTTCTGAAGGAAATCAATGGACTGATGAATACCAGATTGTTCCATGTGGCTTAATGGATAGTCCTGAAATATTAATAAAAAAAGAGAAATAAATATGTTTAGAAATTTATCACCTGAAGCAATAAATATAAAAACAACTTTACTTGAAAGATTACGACTTGCAAAACTTGGGAATTTTGAGGGGATGGATATTTCAATTTTGGAATGTTTTGAATTTTCAAAGAATGATAAAGTTGAAAAAATTAAAAGTATGTTTGAAATTTTTGATTTGAAAATTGGTGGCTGGTGTTTACCTTTCAATATTGGAGAGAGAGAAGAAAAATTTAATAATGACATTAAAATTCTTGAAGAGTATTTAAAAATTGCTAAAAAAATTCAAGCATTTAGAATATATACATGGATTATTCCTTTTTCAGATGAACTTCCTTTCAAACAAAATTTTAATTTACATCTTACAAGAACAAGAAAATTATGTGCTTTGATTGAAAAATATGATTGTTTACTTGGACTTGAATTTATTGGAACAAAAAAAGTAAGAGAAGGACATAAATATGAATTTATCTGGAATTTAGAACAAATATGTGAATTTATAAAAAAAGTTAAAATGGATAATCTTGGAGTTTTACTTGATAGTTGGCATCTTTATGCTTCTGGGGGTGAAATTAATGATATAAAAAAATTAAAGGATAAAGATATTGTTTATGTCCATGTGAATGATGCACCAAATATACCAAAGTATGAATTAATAGATAATGAAAGATTTTTACCAGGGGAGACAGGAGTAATTGATATTGTGGAATTTTTAAAAACACTTAAAGAGATTGGATATGACGGTCCTATTACTCCTGAACCATTTAATAAAAGGGTAAATGAACTTCCTGATGAAATAGCAGTAAGATTAGTAGGTGGCTATCTGTTAAAAATTTGGAATGAAGTTTTTAAATAAAGAAAAAAAATGGGATACATATACTTTCCTCAATTTAAAAAAGGAAAAGAAAAGTTAAAAATTCATCCTGGCTTAACAATACTTGACTTTATTCAAAAATTACAGATAAAAATAAATGCTGAATGTGGAGGAGTTGGAAAGTGTGGAAAATGTATAGTTAGGATTGAGAAAGGAGAAGAGAATTTAAACCAGTTAACTTCATCAGAGAAAAAATTAAATTTTCCTGAAAAATATAGATTAGCATGTCAGGCAAGGATTGTAAGAGATGTTTCAGATATTGTTGTTTACATAAAAGATTTTGGTGAATATGAAATTTTAAAATACGGAATGGAAAAAGAAGTTGAGATATGTCCAACTTATATTAAGAAGAATGGAAAAGTTTATAAAAATGGAAAAGAGATTGATATTTACAGAGAAGGAATTTTTGGTCTTGCAATAGATATAGGGACAACAACAATTGTTTTTGATATAGTCAATCTTGAAAATGGAGATATTATTGGAACAGTTGCAAAAACAAATCCACAGATTATTTATGGAAATGATGTAATTTCAAGAATAGAATATGTAATGGTTGATAAAAAAGAAAAGAGATTTCTTGATAAAGATGAAAGATTTAAGAAACTAATTGAAATGCAGAAAATAGTGGTTGAGATGATAAATGAATCAATAAAAGAATTCAACAATAGTATAAATGAATCAATTTATGAAGTGGTTGTTGCTGGAAATTCTACAATGAGAGAAATTTTTTTTCTTAATGATATATCAACACTTGGAAAAATGCCTTATGAACCATTAATAAAAGAAAGTTTAATAAAAAAACCTGATGAAATTGGACTTAATATAAATAAAAATGGAGAAATTTATGGTCTTCCTTTAATTGGAGGTCATGTTGGTGCAGATATAGTCGCAGATATTATATCCTCAGAAATTTATAATGATGAAAAATTGTGTATGCTAATTGATATAGGAACAAATGGAGAAATTGTTATTGGAAATAAAGAAAAATTACTTGCAACTTCTGCAGCAGCAGGTGGTGCTTTTGAAGGAGTTAATATAAGTTGTGGAATTGGAGGAATTGAAGGAGCAATAAAGGAAATAAAAATTTTAAATGGAAAAGTTTATTATTCTACAATTGGCAATAAATATCCAATAGGGATATGTGGCTCTGGTTTAATAGACCTTTTAAGTGAATTATTAAAGAATAAAATTATAGATGAAAAGGCACGACTTAAAAATAATGAATTTTACATAACAGGAGATATAAAGATAAATCAGCAGGATATTTTTCAACTTATAACTTCAAAGGCGGCAATAAAAACAGCATGGCAGATTCTTTTAAAAATTTATTCTGCAGAAATAAAAGATATAGAAAAAATTTATATTTCAGGCGGATTTGGCAATTTTATAAATATTGAAAGTGCTATAAATATTGGTTTAATTCCTGATATTAAAAAAGAAAAAATTATAAAAATTGGAAATGGTTCACTTGAAGGAGCCAGAGAAATTTTATTATGTTCACAAAAAAGGAAACTGGCTGAAGAAATAGCAAAAAGAGTAATTCATATAAGAACAAATGAAATAGAGAAAAACTTTGAATATATCCTTGCTGAAAATATGTATTTCAATTAAAAATTTATCTTTTTACTCTTACATTTCCTTCCCATACACTCCATATTTCCTCTTCATCAAGTACTTGTGCATAATCAGTCAAAAGAGTTACAACATAGGCACCGCATGCCCATCCAAATTGAATCCATTTTTCTTCTTCCCACCCCTTTAAAATTCCATATAAAAGTCCTCCAACAAATCCATCTCCACCACCAATCCTATCAAGAACAAATATTTCTCTTGGTTCAATAACATACCATCTTTCTCCAACTGACATAATTGCTCCCCAAAGATGCTTTTGAGCACTTATTACTTCTCTTAAAGTTGTTGCAAATACACTTACATTTGGAAATTGTTTTTTTGCTCTTTCTATCATTCCCTTAAAATTTTCTATCTGCTGACTAATATTTTTACCGCCAGGTGCAGGTCCTTCTATTCCAAGACAAAGTTGAAAATCCTCCTCATTTCCAACAAGAATATCAGTAAGTTTGGCAATTTCAGTAAATATTTCTCGCAACTTTTTTTCTCTATTTTTCCAGAAAGATGCTCTATAATTTAAATCAAAAGAAATTTTCGTTCCATATCTTTTTGCAATTTTTGATATTTCAAGACAAAAATTTCCTGTTTCTTCTGATAATGCAGCGAATAGTCCTGACATATGAACTATACAAACACCTTCTTTTCCAAAAATCCTTTCAAGGTCAAAATCATCTGGTTTTAAAGTTCTACCCACTTCTCCTGTTCTATCATTCCATACTCTTGGTGCTCTAACTCCATAACCAGTATCTGCAATATTAAATTGATGTCTATATCCCCATGGACCACCTTGAGGGACTTCTTTTGCTTCAACATCCATACCTCTACTTTTTAAATTTTCTTTTATAAATCTTGCAATTGGGCTCCCTTTTACAAAAGCAGTAAGAACTTTAACAGGAAGCCCAAGATAGGAACTTACACTTGCTACATTTGTTTCGGCACTCGTTGCTTGCATAAAATAAAGATTGCTAGTGTGAACTGGTTGCATATTAAATGGAGTAATTCTAACACCCATACTTGTGGGTACGAGCAAAGCATACTTATAATCCTTTTTTAATTCCATATTTTCTCCCTTTTCTTTTATTTTATCATAAAATTTTTATAAATAAACTAATTTGTAAAATTTAATCTTGACATTTAAAAAAACTTTTATAAAATGAAAGAAAAAGGAGGGGGGATGGCTATATGGACATTTATAATTTTAATAATAGGTGTTTTTATGCTTTTTTGTGATAAGTTTATAATTGAAAATAACTTGGTTAAATATTTAGGATTGATAATTACATTAATTTGTATTGGGATAGGAGCAAGGTCTATTATTCTTGGAAGAAGAGGCGAAAAAGAAATACTTAAAAAGAGAATAAAAGAACTGGAAGAAAAGTTAAGTGAATTAGAAAAGAAAAGCGAATAAAGGTATAATTCTCATAATACACTTATGGAAATGATAGAAAAAGTGAGGGAAAATTTTGTTAAAAAAGTTTTAAGAGTAATTGGAATTTTACTACTTTTTATAATATTTAATTTGTGGTATTCTGGAAAATTATCAGAGTTGTATAAAATTTTTCAAAGTCCAAAACTACAAGCATTTACAATTGTTCTTCTTGCTATATTAATTGAAGGATTTCCTTTCATTCTTATCGGTTCTTTAATTTCCGGAACTATTGAAGTTTTAATTCCTGAAGAAAAATTTAAAAAATTATTTCCCAAAAATAGATTTATTTCAGCAATTTTGGGCTCATTTCTTGGTTTTCTTTTTCCTGTTTGCTCTTGTGGAGAAATACCTGTTTCAAGAAGATTGATAAAAAAAGGAATACCTCCTTCTGGTGGGATTTCATATTTACTTGCAACTGCTATAATAAATCCAATAACTCTTTTCTCTACCTATCTTGCATTCTCATCAGGTAAAATTGTTTTTGGTAGATTTATTCTTGCTTTTATATGCAGTGTTTTTGTTGGTATTTTAATTTCTCCTTCTGATAAAAATGAAATTTTGAAAGAATATGAGGAAGAACATGAACATGAGGAAAATATTAAAAAATTTGAAGAAATTTTTATTCACTCTGGAAATGATTTTTTAATTATGGGAAAATATTTAATTGTTGGGGCAACTCTTGCTTCATTATTTTCAACATTCATTCCAAGGGATGCATTCCTTTTAATTGCTAAAAATAAAGTTTTTTCAATTTTATCAATGCAGATTTTATCAATAATTCTATCTTTGTGTTCCTATGCGGATGCTTTTGTCGCAAGTTCATTTACTTATTTACCATCCATTTCTAAAATTATATTTATGATAAGCGGACCTATGATGAGCATTTCTTTAATAATTGTTTATTTTGCTGCTTTTAAGGCAAAATTTGTTAAAAAACTTTTGATAAGTGTATTTTTAACACTTTTTATTCTCGGTATAATTGGAAGTTTTATAATTGGAGGATAATATGAAAATTTTCAAAAATGTTCAATTTTATAAAATTCTTGTTTTCCTATTTTATCTTTTATTTTTTCTCTTTATTTCATTAACAGGAAACTTTAAGATATTTGTTAAAAAATTTTACTTTCCTTATATTATAATTGGAATTTTGATTTTGATTTTTATTTTGGTAGTTGAAACAAAAAAATTGAGAAAATTTAAAAAAATTGATGTTTATGATATTCTTTCATTTATAGTTTTTTTATTCCCTATTCTTCTTTTTTTAATAGTTAAGCCAACTACACTTCCTACTTATGTAGCGATTAAAAGAGGAATACAAACAGAATTTTCATCAGAGGATATTTTAAAATCATTATATGAAAAGATAGAAATTGAAGGGAAATATAAAAAATTGACTATAAAACAAATACTTGCATTTTCAAAAACAAAACCAGAAGAAATAAATAATAAGGATGTTGCGGTAGAAGGGATTATTTACAAAGGTGAAGAAAAAGAAAAATTTACACTAATAAGATTTTTAATAACATGTTGTGCAGCAGATGCAACACCACTTGGAATTGAGGTTGAATATAAAGCGGAAACTGGGAAGGAATTAAAAAATGAAGAATGGGTAAAAGTAAAAGGAAAAGCGAAAATAGAGGAAGGAAAGATTAAGATATATGCAGAGGAAATAGAAAAAACAAATCCACCAAAAGACCCATATTTATATTAAAAAGGAAATGTTAAATTTTCATTTATTTCTTCTACATCTTTTTCTATTGATTCTTTTAATTCGTTTATATTTTTAAACTTTTTCTGTTCTCTTATTCTTATCATTGGAAATATTTCAATAACTTCTCCATAAATAATTTTGTCAAAGCCAATAATATAAACTTCTATTTTATGCTCATTATTATCAAATGTTGGACAATTTCCTATTGATAAAGCACCTTTATAAAATTCATCTTTGTATTTTACCCAGCAACCATAAACTCCGTCTTTAATAATTATATTATTTAAAAGATATAAATTTGCTGTTGGAAAGCCAATATCTTTTCCTTTTGAATTACCTGTTATAACCTTTCCTTTAAATGAAAAAATTCTTCCAAGAAATTTATTAACACTTTCTATATCACCATTTTTTAAGTATTCTCTAATTTTTGAAGAATTTACTATCTGATTATCAACAATAACAGGTTTTATAATATCAACTTCAAATTCTTTTTTTAAATCTTCTATAGAGCCTTTTCTATGGGAACCAAATCTGAAATCGTTTCCCACAACTATAGATTGAACATTTATACATTTCAAATATTCAATAAATTCAAATGGTTGCCAAAAGGAAATTTCTTCATAATCACACCATATACAAAATTCAATTCCATATTTCTCAAAAAAATTTAATTTTTCTTCCCATTGAGTAATATAAAATTCTACTGGGAAGCTTTTAAATGTAAATACGGCTGGAATTATTCTTTTGCTTTTACTTTTCCTTACAATTTCCTCTATTATTTTTTTATGACCTATATGAAATCCATCAAATTTCCCTATACCTATTGATAAACCTTTTCCAACAATATCAACATCTGAAAAATGCTTTATTTCCATTTTTCTCCTTTCTTAAATTAGTATGGAAATTTTTCATCAATTTTTTCTTTAGACAATTTAACAAGGAAATCGGAAATTCTATCAGTCGCAACTTCAACAATTTCTCTTCCTTTTTCTTGATTTGCTTTTTTTGGATTTCCATAACCAGAATTTTTTGTCAAAAGATGCCAAGGTCTTGCAAACCATACCCACCCTTTTTTTATTTCTTCAAATCTTGGCTCATTTACACTTCCATCATCTGCCCACTCAATATGAACAAGTTCAGGATATAGATACATCATCCAACTCGTTTCTGATTCATTTCCATGTTCTCCTGTTTTATCATCACATACTTTTTCAATCACATCCTCTGCAAGTTTCCACCAATCAATAAGAAATATAAATATATCAGTTTTTCCATATAATTCTCTCAAAAATCCCTTAAATTCATTTCCTCCATGTCCATTTAAGATAACAAGTTTAAAAATTTTATGATTATAGAGTGCATAGGTTATATCCTTTAAAATTGAAAATTGTGTAGTTGGGGATAAATGTAATGTCATAGGAAAACCAAAAAGATTTGAATTTACACCAATAGGGATTGTTGGTAAACTTATTACTTTCCCCCCTTTTTCATTTGCTTTTTTACAACTTATTTCTGCAATTTTTTCAATTGTTAAACTATCACATCCATAAGGTAAATGTAAATTATGTGGCTCACATGAACCCCAGGGCAAAACACATACCTCAATTTTCCCAAATTCTCTTACTTCCTTTAGTGTCATTTCAATTAATTTACTTTTCATTTTTTTCTCCTTTTATTTTTATTATCATTGGAACTGAAGAAGGCGGAACTTTTATTTTTCTACCATTTATTTTTATCTCAACATAATCTTTGTTTTCCTTAAAATCACTCCTTACAACAAGAACTTTGTCACCAAGTTTTTTTGCAGATATAACAGTTTCTGGCTCTTCTGGAACATCCCATATAACTGTTTTCCCATTTAAAATAAATTCATCATAATTTAAACTTTCACTATAAACTTCATGTAAAACTTTTATTTCTTCTGCCATTTCATTCAAAGGAGACCATAAAATGAAACTATCATGACCTCTCAATAATAAATGCCATAGAAGTTGTTTATATTTTTCTCTACTTAATGGAACAAATCCTTGTGGAACTTCTTTTGGTTTTTCAACTGTTTGCCAATGAACAAAAGTAATTATAGGTATATTTTCTGGAGTATTTTTTCCAACAGATGTTGCTTCTTTTAAAAGAGGATAAAACCATCTATATTCTTTTTCTTCAAAATAATAGTCATTAAAAAATTTATACCATGTATAAATAACAGGCATTGCCATTGTATATCCACTATATTTAAATTCATCAAACCATTTTCTATGTAAGGCATTATGTTTTTTAATGTAAGTTGCACCCTCTACCTCCTTTTCAAAATAATCCCACCAATATCTATAACCATCGCATGGATTTACAGCATAATTTCCTATTAAACAATTAGGAAAATATTTTTTTACTGTATCTACAAATACTATTTTTTGTAAATCAGCCCTTTTTTTTCTTATAACCTTCTGAAATTCATCAAAATTATTAATATTTTTTATGTTTTTTCTACAGATTACACATTTTTTAGAATTTTCCCATGCAGAGTTCCACTCAATTGGTCCATCTATTTCCCAATCAACTGCCCAGTAATTTATTTCAATATTTTCATTTTTATAACTTGATAAAAATTTTTCTATTCTTTCTTTTATAACAGGATATCTACTTCCTATTCTAAAAGGACAACCCATTTTTACATTTGGAGAAAAAGATAAATCAAAAAATATATTGCCATTTTCATCTATATGTCCTGTTTCTTGGCTTCCATCAAAGAATCTATGAACAATAGAAGTTGCATCAATAAAAACAGGAATGTTTAAATCTTTTCTTATTCTATCAATTTTTAAAGCATCTTTTATTCCTTTTTCTATACCTTCTTTTGGAATAACCCATTTTGTCAATAAAACTATATTTCTTTCTTTTAGTTTGATTAAATAATTTTTTATTTCCTCTTCTGATAAATTTGGAGGAATACCAATCCATACAAAAAGGGGAATTCTTTTATTTTCCTTAATAGTTATTGGATTTGTATTTTCAATGATCACATCTATGACATTTTTTGAAAAATTTGTATTTGCAAAAAGAATAAAAATTAATAAGGGAAAAATCCTATAAATTTCCACTTTTACTTCCTTTTTTTATTCGTTTTCCCATTTTTATATTATATAAAATCCCAAAACTTTTGTTAAATTGGGTAAGAAAAATTGATATAAAAATTAAAAACATACCAATAATTGCTACTGAAGATGTTTTTTCTTTAAGTAATAAAGTTGATAAAAGTAAAGTTATCAATGGAGTAAGATATTGAAACGGAGCAAGAGAACTTGGTTTTATATAATTTAATGCTTTAAACCATAATGTAAAACCAATTCCTGTTGGTATAATACCTAAATAAATACCTGATAAAAAACCAGTAAGATTTCTACCCCAAATATTCAATTTTAATAGTAAACAAGTCAAAAATAAAAATATAGAGCCAATTAAAGAAGCAATGAAAGTTGTCTCAATTGCTCCATATTTTTTTGTTGGTTTTTCTCCTAAAATTGTATATATTGCCCATGATATTGCTGAAAAAATAGAATAAATAGTAGATAAAGAAATATTTCTTAATGTGAAAATATAAAAGTCCCCTTTTATTACAAATGAACAACCAATAAATCCAGCAATAATTCCAATTAATTTTATTGTTGAAAATTTTTCTTTCAAAAATATTAAGGAAATTAAGAAAACAAAGATTGGGTTTGAATTCATTAATATACTTGAAATTGAAGCAGGTGTATTTTTTAAGGAAATAAAAATAAAAGTTGACATAAGGTAAATTCCAGTTAAAGAAAGAAAAAAGAATGTCATAAAATCAGATTTTAAAATTTTAATTAACTTTTTAAAATCAAATTTAAGAAAAAATAAAAGAAAAATAGAGGACCAGAAAAATCTCCAAAAAGCAAGAGCGAAAGGTTCAATAATTCCTCTGCTAATAACAAATCTACTTATTACAAAAACAGTTCCCCATGTAAAAACAGAAATTAGAGCATAAATATATCCACTCAATTTTTAATCAAATAAAAACCAATTGGGACTTAAACAATTAAATTCACCTGATATTAATTTTCTTGACTCTCTTGTAAAAATATCAAAAATTATAAGTTGTTGATTTTTGCCTGTTTTTGAATAAACTATATGTCTTGAATCTGGTGCCCATGAAAATTCTTCGCAGTTTAAACCACTTATTGTTCTTGTTTTTTGAGTATTTAAATCATATATAGCAAGTCCATAAACACCACCTTCTGAAAATATATATGCAAGATAATTTCCATCAGGTGAAAATGAAGGTGCAGTATTATAATTTGAGATAAAACTTATTCTTTTTGCTCCATAACCATCTTTATCCATAATATAAATCTGTGGTTTGCCACTTCTATCTGAAACAAATGCTATATATTTACCATCTGGAGAAATTGAAGGAGAACTATCAATACCATTATAATAAGTTAATCTTTTCTTTATTTCGCCATTAAAATCTGCTATATATATTTCTGGATTACCTGATTGACTTAAAACAACAGCAATTTCTTTTGCCTTTTTTGAAACTGAAACACAGGCATTTAATCCAGGTTTTGAAATTAATGTTTTCAATTCATTTGTTAGAATATTCATTTTTGAAATTTTAGGCCATCCATCTTCATATGAAACAAAGAGTATGTCATTTCCTTCAAGATATCTTGGATAACCAACAAGATATTCAAAATCCGTTATTTGTTTCAAATTAAATCCATCATAATCAATCATATATATCTGCTTTTTACCTGTTTTATCACATACAAAAAGTATTTTACTTTTTGCTATTCCCTTTTTTCCAGTAAGTTTTTCAACAATATCATCACATATTATATGGGCAAGATATTCTGGTTGATATGATAATTTATAGTTATTTTCAAAAAGAATTTTGTTCTCATAACTATCCTCTACTTTTATAATTATTATTTCCTGCTTTTTTTCTCCCTTAATTACTATTTGTGTCTTTATTTCACTTTTTATTTTTTCAATATCATCAATAAGTTTTATCCCATTAATTTTGAAATATCCTGAATATTCAAGGTCTCTTGAAAATGTGTTTATGAACTTTTCAAAAAAATCATTTTTTTCAACTTTGAAAATTAAATAAACATTTGCTTTTTCAAATAAATTTTTTGTAATTTGAAGAAAAATTTCTGTTTGAGAAAATAATAGACAATTTAAAACTGAAATTAAAAACAAAATTTTTCTCATTTATCCCTCCATTTTAAATTCAATAATAATTTCAAGATATCTATCTTTTATTTCTTTTGGAAATTCAGGCCATTTTTTAACTGATTTTATCGCTTCTATTATTGAATTGTCAAAATTTTTATAACCTGAACTTTTTTCTATTACTATATTTTCAATTTTCCCTTCTTTATAAATCCTAAAAGAAACAATTGCTGATAATTCCATTAAAAATTCCTTTGGAGACCAATTTTCTTCTATTTTTTTCTTTAATAATTCAATATACCAAGGGGGGATTTCACTTAAAAATTGTCCAGAAGAAATTTGAGAACTTGTAAAATCTTTTGACTTTATTTCAGGAATTTCTATATCAATTTTTTTTGAATAAGTTTTTCCAGTATATTGATTTTCACTTTTAAAAATTTTTGAATATAAGTTTTTTTTATAGTCCTCTGCTGAAAATTTCTCCTCAAGTTCTTTTTTAATTATTTTTTCAGTTATTCCAGTTTTTTCCAGTTTTTTTATTTTACTTTCTATTTTCTCACCAATTTCAATTTTTCTTTGATTTGGTAGTTCTTCTTCTATTTTTTTAAGTGGTTTAACTTCGGGTAGATTAACCATTTTTACTATAAAAACTTCTCTTTCAATTTTATTTTTATTTACATGTGGTAAAAAAATTGAAAAAAACAGTAAAAAGTGTAAAAGAAGAGAAAATAATAAACTTTTCTTTTTTATTCCGCTTGAGTAGCAAGTCCAATCAAATCTATTTTGCATTTTTTTACTATATCAAGAACTTTTATAATATTTTCATAAGGAACTTTTTCATCTCCTTTCACAATCACAGAAATTTCTTTATTCTTACTTTTTTCTTTAAGATAATCATATATTTCTTCCAAACTCATCTTTTTCCCTGCAAGATAATACTGATTATCTGGTGCTACTACTATTATAACACTTTTTTCAATTTTCATTTCATAAGGAGATGACTTTGGAACTTTAACTTCTATACCTTGTTCTATCATAGGTGCCATCATAAGAAGAATTATTACCAGAGTTAAAGCGATATCAACAAGATTTGTTATATTTATCTGGGTAAGTTTATCTCTATTATTTCTATTTCTCATTTTTATTTAATGAAATTTCCATTAAATATTCTTCAATAAATGGTATTAAAAACTCCATATCATCCATCAATCTTTGTATTCTATCTTTAAAATAATTATAACCAATTGCTGCTGGAATTGCTACAAGAAGACCAAGAACAGTTGTAATGAGTGCTTCTGCAACTCCACTTGCTACAACTCTAATTGATGATGAACCAGTTATTGACATATTTATAAAAGAAATTAAAAGACCCCAGATTGTTCCAAGAAGGCCAAGAAAAGGAGCAACTACAGTTATTGTTGCAAGAGATGTAAGATTTTTTTCTAAATCTGTCTGTTGTTTCATAAAAGTTTTTTCTATATGTTTTTTTGCCATTTCGTATGTAAAATTCTTATGCTTTATAAGTGATGAAAGATAATCAATTATAGAATATAGTGGACAGGGTATTTTTTTTATATCTTTTTTTGAAATAAAAAAATGTTCAAAAATTTTATTTTTTTTAAAAGCATTTCTCAAAACTAAAAATTTTTCAATTATAATATACCATGAATAAATTGAGAGAACCCCAAGTATTATAAGGTCTATTTTCCCAAAAATATCACAGTGGCGCCATGACAAGACCCATATATTTCCCATAAAATAATTTTATATTTTATTTATCTTGTGTCAAATTGTTTTTGAAAATGGTTCTGGGTTAAGAGATAGTATCCAGTTGGGGAAAAGGAAGAATTTTTAAAATGTAGTTTTATAAGGTCAGTCATTTCATCAAGATTCATAATCTCTTATTCTTCGGAACAAATAACCCAAATGCTTCTTTTTCCATATTTTACTTCTCCATTCTTTCTAAACCTTAATACTATGTATTAACCCGAAAGAGATTGGTCGTATTTCCTCAAAATTAGATCTCGTTGAAATATTTTTTATATTTTTATAAGACATTTTTTTTCCCTTTTTTCATTATATACCTTTTCAAGTTTTTCTTTCACTTTCTATTATCTTTATTTGAGGAATAAGAATATTATGCCTTAAAGTGATTAATTTTGTCAATTTCTTCAATATTTGGTATTCTTTTTCTGTATCATATCTTCTCCATCCTGTATATTGTCTTACCATTGTCCAATTTTTACTCTCTACATATGGTGCATCGTTCTTTTTATATGGTCTTGACCTTGTGAATTCTATCCCATTTGTTTTACAA